>Ga0160495_100145_pt1 | contig 100293 bp, 75 predicted proteins | sample DID4MG_4_FD_108251 | JGI IMG/M metagenome (GOLD analysis project Ga0160495, IMG submission 108251) | Enriched soil microbial communities from UW Madison campus, WI, USA - DID2933_E24_FP4 MG | ecosystem: Environmental > Terrestrial > Soil > Unclassified | place: USA: Madison, Wisconsin... | reverse complement strand
GCCCGCCGCTGCGGCCGCTCCTACGTTGTGATGCGCGATCCCGACCAGGCCGCGTAAGGAGGTTACGCGCGCGGCGGCCATGACGGCGCCCCGCGCTGTTCCCGTAGGACCGGCCGCAGCCGCGACCACCATCCGTCGGGTGGCGGTGCAGGTCATCGATCACGTGCACGGTTGATGGTCTCGCGCGACGATCTCCGACCGGTGATGGTCGACGTGACGACGTGACGATGGGAAGGTCGCGGCTGTGGCCGCTCCTATGTGGTGATGCGGACTCCAGATCATTCGACGTAAGGCGGTGACGCGCGCGGCGGACATGCAGGCGCCCCGCGCTCTTCCCGTAGGAGCGGCCGCAGCCGCGACCACCATCCGTCGGGTGGCGGTGCAGGTCATCGATCACGTGCACGGTTGATGGTCTCGCGCGGCGATCTCCGGCCGGTGAGGGTCGACGTGACGACGTGACGATGGGAAGGTCGCGGCTGTGGCCGCTCCTACGCGGTGATGCGCGCTCCAGATCATTCGACGTAAGGCGGTGACACGCGGCGGACATGCAGGTGCCGCTTGCTATTCCCGTAGGAGCGGCCGCAGCCGCAGCCGCGACCGCCATCCGTCGGGTGGCGGTGCAGGTCATCGATCACGTCCACGCGGATGATCTCGCGCGGCGATCTCCAGTCGGTAATGGTCGACGTGACGATTCAGATGATCCGCAGCGTGATCGCCTTCAGCACCGCGCGGGTGCGGTCGCGGGTGCCGAGCTTGTCGAGGATGTTGGAGACGTAGTTCTTCACCGTGCCTTCGGCCAGGAACAGGCTGCGCGCGATTTCCTTGTTCGAGTAGCCACCGGCCAGCAGGCGCAGGATCGCGACCTCGCGCTCGCCGAAGGTGTCGCTGGGCGGTGCCTCGTCGTGGAAGCGGTAGCGCGCCCGCACCGGGTCGGTGCTGACCGGCTGCAGCAGGGTATCGCCGGCGGCCACGCGCCGGATCGCATCGTGCAGGTCTTCCGGTGCGGCGTCCTTGAGCAGGAAGCCCTGCGCGCCGGCCTCGCTGGCGCGCAGCAGCAGGTCGCTGTCGTCGAAGGTGGTCAGCAGCAGCAGCGGCGTAGCGTCGCCGCGTGCGCGCAGCAGGCGCAGCGCTTCGATGCCGTCGACGCCGGGCATGCGGATGTCGCTGAGGACCACGTCGACCGGCTGCGTGGCCAGGCCGTCGAGCAGCGCCTGGCCGTCGTCGGCCTCGAACACCACCACGATGCCCAGGCCCTGCAGCAGGGCGCGCAGGCCAGCGCGGACCAGCGCCTGGTCGTCGGCCAGGGCGACGCGGATCGATGCCCCGCTCATGCCGGCAGCCTCGCGGTCAGGTGCATGCCGCCGCCATCCGTGCGGGTCAGTTCCAGGTGGCCGTGCAGGGCGGCCAGGCGCTCGCGCATGCCGGCGATGCCGTTGCCCTCGCGGATGCGTTCGCCACGCTGGCCGTCGTCGCGGATATCGATGCGCAAAAGATGCTCCTCGGTGGTGATGTCCAGCCAGACGGTGTCGGCGTCGGCATGGCGGGCGGCGTTGGTCAGGGCTTCCTGCGCCAGGCGCAGTACGGTTTCGGCCACCAGTGGATCGGTGACGCGCACGTCGGATGCGATGCCCAGCTGCAGCAGCGGGCGCGGGAACGGCGCGGCCAGCGCGCGCAGGGCGGTGGCCAGGTCCAGGCCGCGGTCGTCGCGCATCGACTGCACCACCTGGCGGATGTCGCCGAGCAGCTCGCCGGACAGGCGCTCGGCCAGGGCGATGCCGTCATGCGCGGCCAGGGCCGGATCGGCGGCCAGCGCACGCAGGTTGATCCGCATCGCGGTCAGCTTGTGTCCGGCCACGTCGTGCAGTTCCCGCGCCAGGCGCAGGCGCTCGGCGTCGCGCGCGCTGTCGGCGAGCAGGGCACGGGTGGCCAGCAGGTCGGCATTGACCCGGGCCAGGTCGTCGCGGGCACGCTCGGCGGTGCGTGCGTAGTGCGCGGTCAGCGCAGCGAAGGCCTGGAAGCCGCCGTTGATCATCACCAGCAGCAGCGGCTGGGCGAACCCGGCCTGGCGCAACAGCAGGTACAGCACGGCGTTCAGCGCCACGGCGGCGATCAGCACCCGGCGCGGCGGCCACAGCATGCCCAGCTGGGCGATCACCACCACCAGCAGGATCGGCGCGGTGCCCGCGCGCGGCTCCATCCAGACCAGCAGCAGGGCGAGTACGGCCTGGGCGGCGATGGCGATCGCGCGCAGCCCGTTGCGGCCGGACAGATGGTCGTGGATCACGAACAGCACGATGAACACGCCGAGCACCGCCCAGCGGATCGCCGTCTGCCGGTTGGGCTCGAATCCGAACGACAGGCCGATGGCCAGCACGGTGACCAGGCCGGCGAGGCTCAGCGGGCCGATCAGGGAACGCAGGAAGGAAGACATGGCGGCATGCTGCCCGGCCGCTGGTGCCGGCGGCAATGGGGTGCGCGCAGGAAGTGACTTCCGGCACCCCGGATCGATGACCGGCGGCCCTGATCCGCCCGGGGACGCGCGGACAGACTGGTGCCACATCCACTGGAGACCCCGCCATGCACCGCACCGCCCTGATCGCCGCTGCCCTGTCCATCCTCGTCGCGACCCCGGTCGTCGATGCCGCCGAGCTGGCCGTGACCCTGCGCGACGTACGCGTGCAGACCGGGCAGCTCAACGTGGTCCTGGTCGATGGCAGCGCCGGCTGGGACGGCGCCGCGCGCCCGGTGCAGGCGCAGCAGGCGGCGCCGTCGGGCGACACCGCGCGCTTCGTGTTCAAGGACCTGCCGGCCGGCGACTACGCGGTGATGGTCAGCCACGACGAGAACGGCAACGGCCGGCTCGACACCAATGTCCTCGGCATGCCGGTCGAGGGCTACGGCTTCAGCAACAACCCCAACGTGATGCGCAAGCCGACCTTCGACGAGGCGCGCATCGCGCTGCCGGCCGCCGGCGCCGCCATCGACGTCACCCTGCGCTGAAGCGCAGCCCACGCCCACTCCAGACGAGACCCGCCATGGATCGCCGCCGCTTCCTCCGCTCTCTGCTGTCCGGCGCCACCGCCGCCGCGATCGGCGCCACCGCGCTGCGCAGCGTCCCGGCCCTGGCCGGCGACCCGGCGCGCTTCGCCGACGGCCTGCGCGACAACCCGTGGCTGGTCGGCTGGCGCAGCGTGACCAGCGAGACGCTGGGCCCCGCCACGGTGCAGGTGGAAGGGCGCCTGCCCGCCGGCTTCTCCGGCACCCTGTACCGCAACGGCCCGGCCTGGACCGAACGCAACGGCTTCCGCTACGAGCACTGGTTCGATGGCGACGGCATGGTCCATGGCTGGCGCTTCAACGGCGACGGCACGCTGAGCCACCACGCGCGGATGGTCGCCACGCCCAAGTTCACCCGCGAGCAGAAGGCCGGCCGCTTCCTGTACATGAGCGCGGGCACCACCGTCCCGGACATGCAGCCGGTGCGCAACAACGACGACGCCAACACCGCCAACACCTCGGTGACGATGATCAACGGCCGCCTGTTCGCACTGTGCGAGGCCGGCTCGGCGTTCGAGCTCGACCCGGACCAGCTGTCCACGATCGGTCCGGTCACCTGGCGCCCGGACCTAGCCTCGGTGCCGTTCTCCGCGCATCCGCTGGCCGACCGCGACGGCAGCGTCTGGAACTTCGGTTCGATCGCGCTGATGGGCGGCGCCGGCATCATGATCTGGCACATCGGCACAGACGGCGCGCTGCGCAGCGCCAGCGTGCTCGACACCCCGGTCTTCGGCTACCAGCATGCCTTCGCGATGACCGACCGCCACCTGGTGTTCGTGCTGCTGCCGTTCGACTACGGCGACACCGGTGGCACCTTCTTCGAGCGGATGCGCTTCGCGCCCGACCGCGCCTGCCGGATCGCGGTGGTGCCCAAGGACGCGCCGGACACCGCGCAGTGGTTCGAGGCCGACTTCGCCGCCATCTACCATTTCGGCGACGCCTACGAGCGCAACGGCGAGATCGTGCTGCGTGCCGTGCGCCACGACGACATCGACCGCGCGCATTCGGTGATGCGCGAGGCGGTGGCCGGCGACGCCGCGCATGCGGTCAACTCGCCGTCCAGCGTGCTGCAGCTGCGGCTGGACCTGCGCAGCGGCGGCGCGCGCTGGGAGGATACCGGCTTCGGCGGGATCGAATTCCCGTTGTTCGACACGCGGACCGCCGGCGACCGTGGGGCGCGCCTGTACGCACCGACGAAGGAGGGCGACACCACCGCGCCGTACTTCAACGCGGTGGCCGCGTTCGACCTGGAGCGCGGACGCCGCCGCGCCTGGCGCTACGGCCGCGACATCCTGGCCGAGGAACACGTGTTCGTGCCGCGTCCCGGCAGCCGCGAGCCCGACGACGGCTGGCTGGTCGGCACCCTGCTGGATGCGAAGACCCAGCGCAGCGGCATCGCCGTGCTCGATGCGCGCCGGGTCGAGCAGGGGCCGCTGGCACAGGCCTGGCTTCCCTACACGGTGCCGCTGGGCTTCCACGGATGTTTCGCGCAGCGCGCCTGAACCATCCCGGCCGCTCCGCAGCTCGCACCGCGCCTTCGTAGAGTGGGGCTCTGCCCCACTGCTCTGCTGGCTGCACGGCCGGTTGCCGTGCTGCACATCGTTTCCGTTTCTGTTTGCGTGGCGTGGCATGGGGCTTGCGCGATTTTTCTCCGTCCGATGCGTGGCGGAGTCGGGCGAGCCCGACTCTACGACGGAGCGCATCCGGGCATCCTGCCGTGCGCAGTGCCTTCGTAGAGTGGGGCTTGCCCCACTGCTCCTGTAGCTCTCCACTGCTCCTGTGGCTCTGCCCATGTTCTGCTGACACCAGGCTGTCAGCAGGCCCCGCGGATCCTGTCGGCCACGTCACCGACAGGGAATGCCGCAATGACCGCATCACTCGCGCCCGTAGCCGCCGCCGTCTCCGCCGTGGAGCGGCACGCGCCGCACGATGGCCGCCACGATTTCGATTTCCTCTATGGTCGCTGGACCGTCCGCAACGAGCGCCTGCGCGAACGCCTGGCCGACAGCGACGACTGGGAGGAGTTTCCGGCCACCGCTGCCTGCTGGCCGGTCCTCAACGGTGTTGGCGACGTGGACGAGTTCGTCACCGACTGGGAGGACGGCTTCCGCGGCATGACCCTGCGCCTGTTCAACCTGAAGACGCGTCGCTGGAGCCTCTACTGGGCCAGCAACCGCGACGGGGTGCTGGAGGCGCCGGTGGTGGGCTGCTTCGAGAACGGGGTCGGCACGTTCCATGGGCGCCACACGCTGCGCGGCCGCGACGTGCTGGTGCGCTTCGTGTGGTCGCGGATCGAGGCTGGCCGCGCGCTGTGGGAACAGGCGTTCTCGATCGACGACGGCGCCAGCTGGGAGACCAACTGGCGCATGCACTTCACCCGCGCCGCATGAGCGCTGCGTCCGTGCCTGCCGACCGTCCCCGCGTGGTCGATGCGCCGGTGGTCGGGCTGCGCCGCTGCACGCTGCATCGTGGCCGCCGCGACATGCCGGTCGCTCTGTCCGGGCGCGCACGGTGCGTCCCGCGGCAGGCATCGGGCATGCGCGTGAGCGGGCCGTTCCGCGATCCCGACGATCCGGGCCGCTGCATCCAGCGGCGCCGATTTCCAGCGGCGGTACCGGCCGCACTGCCCGAAGTGCCGCGCCTGGTGCCGGGCCGCGGCGCTCCGCGGGCGCGGCTGATCGACAGGCGGATTGAACGCCGTCGCCACGACACGCGATGATGCCGCATGCGCCGCGCCGACCGTCTGTTCCTGATCGTCCATGCCCTGCGTGGACGCCGATCCGCCCTGCCGGCGCGCGCGCTGGCCGAATCGCTGCAGGTCTCGCTGCGCACCGTGTACCGCGACATCGCCGACCTGCAGCTTTCGGGCGTGCCGATCGAGGGCGAGGCCGGTGTCGGCTACGTGCTGCGCAAGGGTGCGGACATCCCGCCGCTGATGTTCAACGCCGATGAACTCGAGGCGCTGGTGGTCGGCACGCGCTTCGTGCGCGCGTTCGGCGGCGCGCGCCTGGGGCTCAACGCCAGCGCCGCGCTGCTGAAGATCGAGGCGGCGCTGCCGCCGGAGCTGCGCGAGCGCGCCTCGCGCATCCGCATCTACGCGCCGGCCCTGAGCGGGCGTTTCGAGCGCAGCGGCATCATCGAGCGCCTGCACGAAGCGATCGAGCGGCGCGAGGTGCTGCGCTTCGACTACCTCGACCAGCAGCAGGCCGCGACCGAGCGTCAGGTCGAGCCGCTGTGCCTGGCGTTCTGGGGCGGCAGCTGGACGCTGGGGGCGTGGTGCCGGATGCGGCAGGCTTTCCGCAGCTTCCGTCCCGACCGGATGGGCGTCGTCGACGGCACCGGCGAACGCTTCGAGGACAGCCGCGAGCGTGGCCTGGATGCCTACATGCGGGCGATGGATGCCACCGACCCGTGCTGACGGGTGCGTACCAATAGGTATTACCAATTCGCGAATTCGACTCGGTATCGCTGCGACGCAGATTGACCTTGGCGCGTCGACGCGCTGTAATCCGCCCACTTCGGCCAGACCAGTGCACTTATTGGTATGACCATTGTCGCGGCGTCGCAGCTCGAGCGCGACGCTGTCGTCCGGCGGCCGCGCAGTCCCGCGCGCTCCGCACACACCCCGGGAGGAGCGATGCAGGTCCTGCAGGATCCCCATGAACCGGCCGGCCGCTGGCGGCCGCCGCCGCCGCTGCCGATCGCGTCCGCCGTCGTCGCGTCCAGCCTGATCGCCTCTGCGATCGCCGCGCTCCCGCCCGATGCACCGCCCGGGACGACGTCCTGATGCCGACGACCCACGCGACCCTGCCGCGGCCCGCCCCGGCCCCCGGCGCCCCGGGCCACATCGTGCCGACCGGCACCGCGCGCCTGTCCGACCGCATCGCCGCGCAGCTGCGCGAACTGATCCGCAGCCGCGACCTGAAGCCGGGCGACCGCCTGCCTGCCGAACGCGCGCTGGCGCTGGAGCTGGGCGTCTCGCGCACCGTGCTGCGCGAGGCCATCGCCCAGCTCAGCAGCCAGGGCCTGCTGCACGCCCGCGTCGGCGGCGGCACCTTCGTGCAGGGCCCGCCGAGCGTGGTCGAGCCGCTGCAGCCGTATGCGCCGCTGTTCCACGGCGATCCGGAATACCGCTTCGACGTGCTGGAAACGCGGCACGCGCTGGAAGGCGCCATCGCCTGGCACGCGGCGCTGCGCGCCACCGACGAGGATCGCGCGCGCATCGCCCAGGCCTTCCAGACCATGCTGGATGCCCATGGCAAGGACGACCCGGCCGGCGAGGCGCGCGCCGACGCCGCCTTCCACCTGGCCATCGCCGAGGCCTCGCACAACCTGGTGCTGCTGCAGGTGATGCGCGGCCTGTTCGAGCTGCTGCAGGCCAACATCTCCCAGAGCCGCGAGAAGCTGTACCTGTCGCCACGCACCTTCGAGCCGCTGTCGGTGCAGCACCGCGACATGATGGACGCGGTGCTGGCCGGCGACCCGGAACGCGCGCGCGCCGCCGCGCATGCGCATCTGGAATTCGTGCACACCTCCCTGCGCACGCTCGACGACGACGAGGCCAGGCGCGCGCGCGCCTCGCGCCTGCCTTCCACGCAGGGCCGGACGCCATGATCATTTCCGCCTCGACCGACTACCGCGCCGCGGCGCAGCGCCGGCTGCCGCCGTTCCTGTTCCACTACATCGATGGCGGCGCCTACGCCGAGCACACCCTGGGCCGCAACGTGTCGGACCTGTCCGGCATCGCGCTGCGCCAGCGGATCCTGCGCAACATGTCGCAGCTGAGCCTGGAGACCGAACTCTTCGGCGAGCGCCTGGCGATGCCGGTGGCGCTGGCGCCGGTCGGCCTGACCGGCATGTACGCGCGCCGCGGCGAGGTGCAGGCGGCGAAGGCGGCCGCCAGCAAGGGCATCCCCTTCACCCTGTCGACGGTGTCGGTGTGCCCGATCGAGGAAGTGGCGCCGGCGATCGACCGCCCGATGTGGTTCCAGCTGTACGTGCTGAAGGACCGCGGCTTCATGCGCAACGCGCTGGAGCGCGCCAGGGCCGCCGGCGTGACCACGCTGGTATTCACCGTCGACATGCCGGTGCCGGGCGCGCGCTACCGCGACGCGCATTCGGGCATGAGCGGCCCGCACGCGCCGCTGCGGCGCATGCTGCAGGCCGCCACCCATCCGCGCTGGGCCTGGGACGTGGGCCTGCACGGGCGCCCGCACGACCTGGGCAACATCTCCACCTACCGCGGCAGCCCGACCGGCCTGGCCGACTACATCGGCTGGCTGGGCACCAACTTCGATCCGTCGATCTCGTGGAAGGACCTGGAGTGGATCCGCGAGTTCTGGACCGGGCCGATGGTGATCAAGGGCATCCTCGATGCCGACGACGCGCGCGACGCGGTGCGCTTCGGCGCGGACGGCATCGTCGTTTCCAACCACGGCGGCCGCCAGCTCGACGGCGTGCTGTCCAGCGCCCGCGCGCTGCCGGCAATCGCCGATGCGGTGAAGGGCGACCTGAAGATCCTCGCCGACTCCGGCATCCGCAACGGTCTGGACGTGGTGCGCATGCTCGCGCTCGGCGCCGACGCCGTGCTGCTCGGGCGTGCCTTCGTCTATGCGCTGGCCAGCGCGGGCCAGGCCGGCGTCGAGAACCTGCTGGGCCTGATCGAGAAGGAGATGCGGGTGGCGATGACCCTGACCGGCGCCGCCACGATCGGGCAGATCAGCCGCGACTCGCTGGCCACGGCCACCCGCGAGGCGGCACTGTCGGCGTGACCAGTGTGGCGCGGCCGCGGGCGTGGTGCGATGGTGGCGGGCGGTTGACCGCTGCCGGCGTCGACCGGTGTGGTCGCGTGGGGAGCCTGGCCGGAGCAGGGCAGTGGGCCAGAGGCCCACGCGACGGTGCTGTTGGCCGGATGCTGTCGCGTCGCGCTGGATGCGCCGGTTCCGCCCCATCTCCGATGCGTGGCCGTCGCCGTGTCCTGTCCGGGCCCGGGATCGCCGCTCCGTCCGTTCCACTGCCGGCGCGCGTGGTGTCGAGCGTGGCGCGTCGTGCAGAATCGAGACGTCCATGACCTCATCCGACACCACCCCCCTGCTGCGGCAGCTGCGCGATGCCGTGGGCGCCGGCCACGTGCTGACCGGCGACAAGGCCACGCGCCGGTTCCGCAGCGGCTATCGCTTCGGCGGCGGCCCCGCGCTGGCGGTGGTGCGGCCCGGCACGCTGCTGGAACTGTGGCGCGTGCTGCAGGCCATCGTCGCCGCCGATGCGGTGCTGATCATGCAGGCGGCCAACACAGGCCTGACCGGTGGCTCCACGCCCGATGGCGACGGGTACGGGCGCCCGGTGGTGATCGTCAGCACCCTGCGCCTGACCGGCGTGCAGCCGATCCACGACGGGCGCCAGGTCGTGTGCCTGCCGGGTGCGACCCTGGACGTGCTGGAGCGCTCGCTCGCCCCGCTTGGACGCGAGCCGCATTCGGTGATCGGCTCGTCCTGCATCGGCGCCTCGGTGCTGGGCGGGGTGTGCAACAACTCCGGCGGCGCGCTGGTGCGGCGCGGTCCGGCCTATACCGAGCTGGCGCTGTACGCGCAGGTCGATGCCGATGGCCGGCTGCAGCTGGTGAATCATCTCGGCATCGCGCTGGGTGCCACGCCCGAGGCGATCCTGACCCGGCTGCAGGCCGGCGACTACACCGCCGCGGATATCGCCGACGATCCGGCCCGGGTCGCCTCCGACAACCGCTACGCGCACGACGTGCGCCAGGTCGATGCCGACACGCCGGCCCGCTACAACGCCGACCCGACCCGGCTGCGCGAGGCCTCCGGTTCGGCCGGCCGCCTGTGCGTGTTCGCGGTGCGGCTGGACACGTTCCCGCGCGAGGCCTCGACCGTGTTCTACATCGGCAGCAACCGCGCCGACGACCTCACCGCGATCCGCCGCCACCTGCTGGCCGCGCTGCCGGACCTGCCGATCGCCGGCGAATACATCCACCGCGAGGCCTTCGACATCGGCGAGCGCTACGGCAAGGACGTGTTCCTGCTGATCGACCGCTTCGGCACCGCCAGCGTGCCGCGCGCGTTCGCGCTGAAGAGCCGGCTCGATGGGGTGTTCGAGATGCTGGGCCTGCGCCACGTCACCGACCGGGTGATGCAGCTGCTGATGGACCACCTGCCCAGCCACCTGCCGCAGCGGCTGCGGCAATGGCGTGCGCGCTACGAACACCACCTGGCGCTGCGTGTGGCCGAGGCCGATGCGCCGGCCACCGAAGCGTTCCTCGCGGGCCACTTCCTCGACGGCGGCACCGGCGCGTTCTTCCGCTGCACCGCCGACGAAGGCCGCAAGGCCTTCCTGCACCGCTTCGCCATCGCCAGCGCCGCAGTGCGCTACCGCGCGGTGCATGCCAGACAGGTCGAGGACATCGTCGCGCTCGACATCGCGCTGCGCCGCAACGACCGCGACTGGGTCGAGGCCCTGCCGGCGCAGCTCGATGGCGCGCTGGCGTCGAAGCTCTACTACGGCCACTTCTTCTGCCACGTGTTCCACCAGGACTACATCGTGAAGAAGGGCCACGATCCGCTGGCGATCGAACACGCGATGTGGGCGTTGCTGGACGCGCGCGGCGCCGAATATCCGGCCGAGCACAACGTGGGCCACCTGTATCCGGCCAAGCCCGCGCTGGCCGCGTTCTACCGCGGCCTGGACCCGACCAACCGCTTCAATCCGGGCATCGGCCAGACCAGCCGGCAACCGCACTGGGGCTGCGGCAGCGGACAGGACCACGCCGGTCAGTGAACGCCGCCGTCCGGCGTGCGGCCGGGCGCCGCTGCGGGTGACCCGTGGTCATGCCCGCGCCGTGCGCGACGCGCAGGCCGTCGCGGCCGCGCAATGCGCGGCACGCATCCCCGCGCCGGCGGCCTCCGGGCACCGCCGCTGCGTCGCCATGCCGCCCCGCACCGCTGCGGCTACACTCGCGCCTTCCCTCCTGGCGGCGCGCGCGTGACTGCATCCCCGCAACGGCCCGGCGTCCGCCGCGCGGCCCTGATCTTCATCTTCATCACCGTGCTGATCGACGTGCTGTCGTTCGGCGTGATCATTCCGGTGCTGCCGCACCTGGTCGAGGAATTCACCGGCGGCGACGTGGCCAGCGCCGCGCGCTGGGTCGGCGTGTTCGGCATGGTGTTCGCCGCGGTGCAGTTCGTCAGCACGCCGGTGCAGGGCGCGCTGTCGGACCGCTACGGCCGGCGGCCGGTGATCCTGGTCTCCTGCCTGGGCCTGGGCCTGGATTTCATCTTCATGGCGGTGGCGACCTCGCTGGGCATGCTGATGGTCGGGCGGATCATCGCCGGCGTCTGCTCGGCCAGCTTCACCACCGCCAATGCCTACATCGCCGACGTGACCACGCCGGCCGAACGGGCGAAGGGCTACGGCCTGATCGGCGCGGCGTTCGGGCTGGGTTTCGTTGCCGGCCCGCTGTTCGGCGGCTGGCTGGGCAGCATCGACCTGCGCCTGCCGTTCTGGTTCGCCGCCGGCCTGGCCCTGCTGAACGTGCTCTACGGCTGGTTCGTGCTGCCCGAATCGCTGCCGCCGGAGCGGCGCGCTTCGCGCTTCGACATCGCGCATGCCAATCCGTTTGGCGCGCTGGTGCTGCTGCGCCGCTATCCGCAGGTGTTCGGGCTTGCGGCGGTGGTGTTCCTGGCCAACCTGGCGCACTTCGTCTACCCGAGCATCTTCGTGCTGTTCGCCGACTACCGCTTCGCGTGGGGGCCGCGCGAGGTCAGCTGGGTGCTGGCCGCGGTCGGCGTGTGCAGCATCATCGTCAACGCGGTGCTGGTCGGGCGCCTGGTGCGTGCGCTGGGCGAACGGCGCACGCTGCTGCTCGGGCTGGGCTGTGGGGTGCTCGGCTTCGTGGTCTACGGCGCCGCCGATGTCGGCTGGGTGTTCCTGCTGGGCCTGCCGATCAGCGCGCTGTGGGCCCTGGCCGCGCCGGCGACCCAGGCGCTGATCACGCGCGAGGTCGGGCCGGAGGTGCAGGGCCGGATCCAGGGTGCGCTGATGAGCCTGGTCAGCCTGGCCGGCGTGATCGGGCCGATGCTGTTCGCCTGGGTGTTCGCCGCCTTCATCGGCGAGGCCGCGCCCGCCGATCTGCCGGGCGCGCCGTGGCTGCTCGCCGCCATGCTGCTGGCCGGCGCCTGGTGCGTGGCCTGGCGCAAGGCCGGACGCCAGGCCGCGGCCGGCGGCTCCGCGGCGCCCTGAACATCGGCGCGGCCACCGGCATCCGCATGCTGCGGACCCGATGGCCGCGCCGTCGCGTCAGTCGTTCTCGACCGCCAGGATGCGGCCGTCGTTCGGATCGATCTTCAGCTCGACGTTCTTGCCGTCGGCGCGTTCGGCATCGGCCTTCCAGATGCCATCGTCGTAGTCGATGTCATGCACCTTGGAATAGCCGGCGGCGGTGACCCGGGCCTTGACGTCCTCGGCGCTCAGGCGCGAGACGATGTCTTCGGCGTAGACCTTGCCGGTGGCCGGATCGACGCGGACATCGACGCGGTTGCCGTCGCCGCTGGTGGCGTCGGTCTCCCACATGCCGTCCTCGAATTCCGGATCGTCGATGCGGGTGTAGCCCTCGCTGGTCAGCAGTTCGCGGACCTGCTGGCCGGTCATCGTGGTGCCGGTCGCCTTGTCGCGGGCGTGGGCCGGGGCGGACACCGCCAGGCCGAGCACCAGGGCGGAAGCGAGCAGACTGTGTGCGATCGAATGACGCATGGTTCGGACTCCTGTGTCGGCGCGTTGAACGGGGCGCCAGCCTGCCGCCGACCGCTTCATCGCCAGGTGAACATCCGCGGCGGAGCGCGTGCTCCGTTCAGCTGCATGAGCGCCACCTTTCGACCGCGTCCGGCGTGCATGAAGGCGTCGCATCGGCCCTGCTAGGCTGGCCGCCGTCTTCACGCCCGGACCCAGGCCGATGTCCCCGCCCGCCAGTGCCAGTGCGTTGCCCGATGCGGTGCCGGCCTGGCAACGGCTGCGTGCCGAGACCCGCGAGGCGCATGCCGCGGTGGAGGCGCTGCCGACGATGGCGGTGCTGATGAGCGGCACGCTGTCGCGCGAGGACTATGCCGACGTGCTGCGTCGCCACTTCGTCCTGCTCGCCGCCTGGGAGGCACGCTACCACGACTGGCTGCAGGGCCTGGCCAGCGGCTGGCGCTACGCCTGGCGCACGCCGCGGCTGCGCGATGACCTGCAGCGGCTCGGCATCGACGCGGTGCCGGGCCCGCGCGCGGCGGTGCCGCGCGTGCCGTCGGCCGCCGAACGCTGGGGCATGCTGTACGTGGTCGAGGGATCGGCGCTGGGCGGGCGGCTGATCGCGCGCCATGTGCGCGCCCGGCTGCCCGAGCTCGATGGCGCGCTGAGCTATTTCGATCCGCCCGCCGCACCGGCATGGCGCGAGTTCCAGCAGCGGCTGCAGGCGGCGCTGCCCGGTGCGGCCGCGCAGCGCCTGGCCGTGGCCGGTGCACGTACCATGTTCTCCTCCTTCCATCGGCACTTGGCACACGACGCACGATGAGCGAAACCCCGATCGACCTGGACACCTGCGCAAGCGAACCCATCCACATTCCCGGCTCGATCCAGCCGCATGGCGCGCTGCTGGTGGTCGATCCGGTCGATGGCCGGGTGATCCAGGCCAGTGCGAACGCAGCGAAGGTGCTGGGCGCGGAACCGGGGCAGGTGCTGGGCCGCGACCACCGCGACCTGATCGCGATGTCCGGCCGGCTGGATCCGGTTTCCGATGCCGCCGACACCACCCATCTGCCGCATGCCCCGGCGCGGCTGTGCCTGCGTCCCGACGATGCCGGCTGGGTCGCCGCATGGCATCTGTCGGCGGCGCGCTGGCTGATCGAGATCGAGCCGGCGCAGTCGCCGTCGATGGTGCAGTCGGTGATGGCCGACACCCTGCCGGTGCTGCGCAGCCTGGAAGTGGCGACCACGGTCGTGGAAGCCGGCCAGCGCGCGGCGAACGCGATCCGGCGCCTGATCGGCTACGACCGGGTGATGGTCTACCGGTTCGACGACGAGTGGCACGGCGACGTGATCGCCGAAGCGCACGCCGACGGCCTGGAAAGCTATTTCGGCCTGCACTACCCGGCCACCGACATTCCCGCACAGGCGCGTGCGCTGTACCTGCGCACCCGGGTCCGCCAGATCACCGACGTCGGCTACACCCCGGTGCCGGTCGAACCGACCCTGGATCCACGCGATGGGCAGCCGCTGGACCTGAGCGACGTGAGCCTGCGCAGCGTCTCGCCGGTGCACTGCGAATACCTGGGCAACATGGGCGTCAGCGCGACCCTGGTGACCTCGCTGGTGGTCAACGACAGGCTGTGGGGCCTGATCGCCTGCCACCACTACCGGCCGTACTTCGTCAGCCATGCCATGCGCGACGTCGCCGAGGCGCTCAGCCGCGCCTTGTCCGCGCGCGTAGGCAGCCTCGGCGCGATCGACCACAGCCACGACGAAGAACTGCTGATGACGGTGCGCGAGAAGCTGATCACCGCCTTCAGCGAGGCCGAGACCATGACCCCGCAGATGCTCGCGGACATGGCGCCGGACCTGGTCGAGGTGGTCGACGCCGATGGCGTGGCGATCTTCCATGGCGACCGCGTGACCCGCCACGGCCAGCTGCCGGACGACGACGGGTTGATGCGGATCCGCGCCGCGATCGAACACAACGGCGAACGCGTGCCGATGTCGGGTTCGATCGGCGCCCTGCACACCGACACCATCGGCCAGGTGTTTCCCGCGCTGGCCGATCTGGCCCCGGACGCCGCCGGCTTCGTGTTCGTGCCGCTGCTGCCGCAGTCGCGCAGCGCGCTGCTGTGGACCCGCCGCGAGCAGGTACGCACGGTCAACTGGGCGGGCAATCCGGACCTGTCCAAGCTGCAGGATTTCGACGGCGCGCGGCTGTCGCCGCGCAAGAGCTTCGAACTGTGGCAGACCACGGTACGCGGCCGTTCGCGTGCCTGGTCGGAGCTGCACCTGGATTCGGCGCGCAACCTGCGCGTGCTGATCGAGCTGATGGAGCGCAAGCGCTACCAGAAGGACGTGTCGATGCTCGAGGCGACCCTGGTCCGGCTGCGCCAGCCGGTGGCCATCGTCGAACGTGCATCGCTGGGCGCGCCGGTCCGGATCGTGTTCGCCAATCCGGCCTTTGCCAGCGAATGCGGCATCGACACCGCGACCTTGATCGGCTGCCGCCTGACCGCGCTGCCGGCCAGGCAGGGCACGGGCGAGGAGATCCTGCAGCTGATGGAAGACCGCCTCGAGCCCGGCGTCGGCCAGGTCGAGACCGTGCCGCTGCAGGATGCCGACGGGCGGATCCGGCAGTGGCACATCGAACTGGAGCCGCTGCCGGAGTCGAGCCCGGGACCGGGCGCGCACTGGCTGCTGCAGCTGCGCGCGGCCGCCGTCGACGCCGTCCCGCAGCCGCCGGGCTGAGCGGGCGAAGCCGACGCCGCTCCTGCATGGTCCGCCGTGGCGGATCCATGCAGATGCGGTAATGCTAGGCATGCGCTCGCCATCCGGCACTGGACCTGGACCTGGTCGCGACCGCTTCTGTAGGAGGCCGCTGGAGGCCGACCGCCATCCCCGGTCACGCGCAATGCGGGTCGCGGCTGGGGCCGCTCCTACACGGTCGGGAGTGGCGGGGATCGACGCTTGTGACGTGCAGGGAAAACATGCTCGCTGGCCGGCCCTGGGACGTGATCGCCACCGCTTCCGTAGGAGGCCGCTGGAGGCCGACCGCCATCCCGGGTCATGCGCAATGCCGGTCGCGGCTGGGGCCGCTCCTACACGGTCGGGAGTGGCGAGGGATCGACGCATGACGTGATGGAAGACATGCACGCTGGCCGGCCCTGCGAGGTGATCGCGTCCGCTTCCGTAGGAGGCCGCTGGAAGCCGACCACCATTCCCGGTCATGCGCAATGCCGGTCGCGGCTGTGGCCGCTCCTACATGGTCGGAAGCGCCAGGGATCGACGCTTGTGATGTGCTGGGCAAGCATGCGCGCTGGCCGGCCCTGCGAGGTGATCGCGATGCTTCCGTAGGAGGCCGCTGGAGGCCGACCACCATCCCGGGTCATGCGCAATGCGGGTCGCGGCTGTGGCCGCTCCTACATGATCGGAAGCGCCAGGGTGGTTTCGCCCAGGGCGATGCCGTCCGGGCCCCAGCGGCGTTCGATCATCACGCCGCCGTCGTGCGCCAGGGCGACCACCGTGCTGGCACGCGTGCCGTAGTCGGTGCCGCGGATGAAGGCGGACGACAGCCAGCGTTCGCGCTCCAGGCCGATGCCGGTGTCCGGCAGGTCCGCGTCGGGATGCACGGTCGGGTCGGCGAGTGCCGCGAACAGCGGCGCGAACGCGGTGGCAGCGTCGTGCGGCGCACCGGCCGCTGGCCGATCATCGGCTGATGCGGCGACATCGCCCGCATCGCGCTGTGAAGCATCCAGCCAGTCCTGCAGGCGCGCCGCCAGGGCGCGCGTCTTCGGCCAGGGAGTATCGAGTTCGGCATTGGAGAGCGCATGCACGCCGGCGCGCAGTGGCTGCAGGCGCGCGGCTGGATGATTGCCCAGCCAGCGGCCCTCATGCCGGTCGAACAGCAGCAGGTTGAACGGCCGGTAGGCCTCGGCCCGTGCCAGCAACGCCTCGGCGCTGGCCGGTGCGGAGGCGTCGCCGCGCAGCCAGTCGCTGGCCAGCAGCCCGCGCGACAGGCCGTGCTGCGGCGCGCGCAGGTCGCGCACGTTGGTCACCAGCGCGCAGCGCCCATCGTCGCCGAGCCAGGTGCCACCCGCCTCCAGGTCGCGGCCGCCGCTGACCGCTGCGTCGTCCCAGCGTGCCAGCGCGGCCGTGGGGCGCGCATGGAATTCATCGCGGTTGCCGGCCAGCACCAGCCGCCAGCGCGGATGCGCGTTCCAGGCGAAGGCGACCACGCACATCGGCGGCGGCTCAGGCCTTGCGCTGCTCGCCGCGGCGTCGCACCGCGGCGATCCAGCGTGCGGCCACCGCCGGCGAGGTGATGCACACGGCCTCGTCGGTGACCGTGGTCACCGCGCGCTCCAGCAGCTGGATGTCGGCCTCGTGCTGGCGCGCCACGTGCGGATCCTCGAAGAACACCGCGCGGTGGCAGCGGCGCTCCAGCACCAGGTCGGCGATCTGCGCGTCGCCGCCCATCGGGCCGCTGTGGAAGCGATGCACCCAGGGCGTGTCCTGCGGCCAGCCCTGGCTCCAGGCCATCTCGTTGAGGCGCTGGCCGGTGGTGCCGGTGGCCACGCGCCGGGCGAACCGCGACAGCACGTCGTAATGCTCGGCGGCGAAGGCCAGCATCTGCGGCTTCATCGCGTCGTGCGCGATCAGGGCCAGGGTCTGCGATTCGAACGCGTGGAAGCGGTCGGCGCCCGGATCCGGCGCCAGCCCGGCGTGGATGCGCTCGTTCTCGATCCAGTCGCGCGCCGAGGCCACGGTGGAAATGAAGGGCTTGCCCTGGATCACGCACTGGCGCTTGAGCGCGATGGCCTCGGGGAAGATCGACGAGGGATCGACCGGATCGATCAGGTAGATCGCGCCATCGAGGGTGCGCTCCGGCGCTTCCATGCCGACGACCTCGGCGACCAGCTTCATCAGCCCGCCTTCGCGGCCATACGGATACCGCTTCAGGCCGACATGCCCGCCGAGCATGCTGGCGGCGACGATCGCATCGTAGGTGCGGCCGACCGCATGCAGCTCAAGGCCCAGTTCGCGGATGCCTTGTCCGCTGGCCCGCAGCAGGCGGAACAGCGCGGCATCTTCGGTGCTGTGGTGCAGGCGGTTGGCGGCAAGCCCCAGGCGCATGGATCCGCACTCCTTCGTGATGACGGTGGCGATCAGTCTACCCGGGCCACGCGGCGACACGGCGCTGCGTGGCCGGTCGTGCGTGTCGCGCAGCGCCGCATAGCGGCCATCCCCGGAGGTGGGGCAAGTGCAGGGCGGGGGTGGCGGTCCTGCGTCGGCGGCGCGCGCCAATCGCCGATGCCACGCGCGCAGGCGCAACTCCGATGCCGGCCCTCTGCAAGGATGCGGTCAGTGCGGACGCTGGCGTGGTCCAGGCCGCTCATGCGGAAAGCGGATGGCTCCGCAGTGTCGCAGGCCGGCGGGCGCTTGGCGGGTGGTTCGCCCAGGTCGCGCGTCGTCGATGCGTCGCCGTGGCCGGTGCCGGACGTCCATCGCCGCGCCGCGCGCTGCCGGCGTCATCGCACTCTCCCTGCCGACGCGCCAGCCGTGCAGCGGACTTGCAGCACCCGGAGCTCGACGCGTTCGTTGCGGGCGCGTGCATCCGCGTCGTTCAAAGCCGGGCACCCAGCGCCGCGCGCTGCCGCCATCGCGCTTTCCGTGCCGATGCGCCATTCATGCAGCGGACTTGCAGCACCCGGCACTCGACGCGTTCGTTGCGGGCGTGCGGTCGCGTCGTACAAAAGCCGCGCCCCAGCGCCGCGTGCTGCGGGCGCGACCACGGTGTCCGCGCCGACGCGCCAGCCGTGCAGCGGGCTTACAGCACCCAGAGCTCGACGCGTTCGTTGCGGGCGCGTGCGTCCGCGTCGTTGCCGCCGGCCAGCGGGCGCGTCGCACCCAGGCCGCGCGTCCGCTGCACGGCGATGCCGCGCTCGGTCAGCCAGGCGGCGACGATGTCGGCGCGGTTGTTGCTGGCCATCGTGGCGAACAGCCTGCTGGTCGGATCGTCCGGAGAGAAGCCGACCACGCCGAGACGGCGTCCGCGGTTTTCCGGCCGCTGCATCCAGGCGGCCACCCGTTCCAGATCCTGCGCCGAACCGCTTTCGAAGACCGTGGACAGCGATGTCAGGTTGAAGCGCAGCGCCACCGGCAAGCGCACCGCACCGTCCACCGCCTCGCGGTAGGCCTGCGGCAGCGCCTCGCGATCGGTGCCGGCATCGGCGGCGGCCGGGTCGAGCTGCATCGACATCAGCCCGCGTGCGCGCACCACGCGCTGCGCGCGCGGGGTCAGCGTGTACAGCGCGAAGCTGCGGCCGAGCGCGGACATCATCTGCCCGCCATAGAGGCGGTAGCGCCGCACCAGCGGATAGTCCTGGCTGCGCACGCCGGCCGCATCCGGTGCGATCGCGGTGGCCCCGTCGGACACCGCCAGCGCGCGCGTGCCGGCGGGCAGCGGCGTGCTCAGTTCGACCACGGCCAGCGCCATCGGATCGCGTGCGACCACCGCGGCGGCCGCGCGCAGGTCGCGGTGGCGCTGCAGCGAGGACGGCCGGACAGGCCGCGGACCGGCGACCCGTTCGCGCAGGTAGTCGTCCAGGCCGCCATTCCCCGGCCCGAGCTGCACGCGCACCGGGCCGGCGTGGCCGCCCAGCTGCGACCAGTCGCCGACATCGCCGGCGAGCACCGCACGCAGCTGGGCGACGTCGATGCGCGCGAGCGGATTGTCGCGATGCACCAGCACGGCCGCGCCGTTGAGCGCGATCACGTACTCCTGCTCCGGCGAGGCCAGGTCCCCGAGCTGCCAGCCGTCGTCCTTCTCGCGTGCGACCGGCGCGCGCGCCAGCATCGCCAGTTCCGCTTCCCCACGGACCAGCGCGGCGAAGCCGGCAGCATTGCCACGCTTGCCCAGTTCCACGACCAGCGGGACGCCATCGCGGACCGCATGCACTTCCAGCAGCGCCGGTGCGGCCGCCACGCGCCGGATCCCGGTGTACTCCAGCTCCCGCAGCCAGTCCTCGACCAGGGCGGGCATCAGGTCGCTGCCGATCGAGTTCGAACCGTGGATGCGCAGTCGTTCGCCCGCGTCCTGCCCCCAGGCGGACGCGGCGAAGGCAGCGCTGCAAAGCAACGCAAGCGTGGTGCGCACAATGAAGCCGGTCATGCCTTTCCCCTGTCGTGAAGCGCGGCGAGTGTGGCCGCGGCCGATGACAGGGGCGTGACCTCCCGGGCGAGGTGCAACCGGGTGTCGATGGAACCCGTTGGAGCGGTCCTGGATGGATCGCGCGCGATGCCGGCGGCGGATCCAGTCGGGCGGGTCGAGCCGATGTCGCCACATGGAAAGGGTCGGGCCATGCCCTGCGGCGGACACGCCAGTCCGCACGCCGGCAGGCGGAACGCCTCACGCGGCGTGGCAGACAGGCACGGCCACGACACGCGTCCCGGCGACCGCGTTCCGGCACGCGCGTCCGCGTGGTACCGCCGCCGCGCGATGCCCGATCAGGCGCAGCGGTGCGCGTGTCGCCCGATCGCGTGCGCGCCTGCGAGACCGGGCGGCAACGCGCACCGGCGCCCGATCCCGCGACGACACCGCTCCCGTCAGTTCATCCGGTGGCCGCCGATCACCACGTCACGACGGTGTCCGCACCGCCGGCCTGCGCGGCTCAGTCCCGGCGGCGCAGCGCGATGCGCACGATCACGCCGGCGACCAGACCCCAGAACGCGGCGCCGATGCCGGCCAGGCTCAGGCCCGAGGCGGTGACCAGGAAGGTGACCAGGGCGGCTTCGCGCTCGTGCTCGTCGCGCAGCGCCGCCGCCAGGCTGCCGCCGAGCGTGCCGAGCAGGGCGATGCCGGCGATCGCCAGCACCAGCGCCTGCGGAAACGCGGCGAACAGGCTGGCCACGGTCGCGCCGAACACGCCGACCAGGATGTAGAAGATGCCGGCCCAGACCGCGGCCATGTAACGGCGCGCGGGATCGACATGCGCTTCCGGCCCCATGCAGATGGCCGCGGTGATCGCCGCCAGGTTCAGCGCGAACGCGCCGAACGGGGCGAGCAGCAGGTTGACCGCGCCGGTCCAGCCGACCGCCGCCGAGATCGGCACCGGATAGCCGGAGGCGCGGATCACCGCCACGCCGGGCACGTTCTGCGAGGCCATGGTGACCACGAACAACGGCAGCGCGATGCCGAGCACCGCGGCCACGCTCAGCTGCGGCGTGGTCCACACCGGCCGGGCCAGTTCCAGGCGCAGGTCGGTGGTGTGCAGCAGGCCGCCGGCCGCGGCCACCCCGATCCCGGCCGCCAGGGTCAGGATCACCGCGTAGCGCGGCCACCAGCGGCGCGCGGCCAGGTAGCTGCCGAGCATCGCCAGCACCAGCAGCGGTTCGGTCTGGATCGCGCCAAAGGCCTCCAGCCCGAAGCGCAGCAGCACGCCGGCCAGCATGCCGGCGGCCAGCGACACCGGGATGCGGCTGAGCATGCGTTCGAAGATGCCGGAAAAGCCGGCGATCGCGATCAGCAGCGCCGACAGCAGGAAGCCGCCGATCGCCTCCTCCATCGGCACGCCGGCGGCGCTGGCCACCAGCATCGCCGCACCCGGCGTCGACCAGGCGGTGACCACCGGCATCTTCCAGCGCAGCGACAGGCCCAGGCAGGTCACGCCCATGCCGATGCCCAGCGCCCACATCCACGAACTGGTCTGCGCGGGCGTCGCGCCCAGCGCCTGCGCCGCCTGGAACACGATCGCGGCGGAACTGGCGAAACCGACCAGCACGGTGACGAACCCGGCGGCGATGGCGGACAGCGACTGGTCGCGCAGCAGGCGACCCACGGGCGTGGCATTCATCGGGATATTCTCGCGCAGTTCGCCGGCAGCCAGGCGGCGTTCTCAGGCCCGGGCGGGGCACGGGGCGCGGGCGCGGCCGCCACCGGAAGAACGATGTGCGGCATCGCACCGCCACGTGCGCGAGGCGACCGCGATCGACGCGCTGGATAACGACCCAGCCGGATGTCCGCCACGGCTGCCATGGGGTTCACCCGTAGCGCGCGTTCCCGGGTCGAGCGGGGCATGGCCCCGCCCGACGGGCCGTCAGGCGGTCGCGGCCTTCGGCGCCAGCGTGCCGAGCAGCTCGGCGATGCTCTGTGCCGCGTCGCGGCCCTCGGCCACGGCGGTGACCACCAGGTCCGCGCCGCGCACGGCGTCGCCGCCGGCGAAGATCCGCGCATGGGTGGTCTGGTACGGCAGCAGGTGCTCGGGCGATCCGCTGCCGCCACCGGCGACGATGCGCCCGTTCGGCGTGCCTTCCACGCCGGTGGCCTGCATCCACTCCGGCACGTCCGGCGAGAAGCCGAACGCGATCACCACCACGTCGGCCTCGATCACCGACTCGCTGCCCTCGACCGGCACCGCATTGCGGCGGCCGCGCGCGTCCGGCTCGCCCAGGCGGGTCTCGACCACGCGCACGCCGGTGACGCGGTTGTCGGCATCGGTCTCGATCGCCAGCGGCTGGCGGTTGAACAGGAAGCGCACGCCTTCCTCGCGCGCGTTGCCGACCTCGCGTGCCGAGCCGGGCATGCTGGCCTCGTCGCGGCGGTAGGCGCAGGTGACCTTGCCGGCACCCAGGCGGATCGCGCTGCGCACGCAGTCCATGCCGGTGTCGCCGCCGCCGAGCACGACCACGCGCTTGCCGGCCAGGTCGGGCAGCTTGATCTTGTCTTCCCAGCCGGCGATCGGCCGGCCCCAGGGATCGTTGCCGCCGACGATGCGCCCGTTCTGGACCAGGAACGGCAGCGCCGGCAGCACGCCTTCGGCATCCTGGCCGGCCAGGCCGCCATCGGTGTAGCGGTAGGCGCCGGTGCCCAGGAACACCGCGTCGTACTCGGCGAGCAGCTGCTCGATGGTGAGGTCCTTGCCGATCTCCACGCCCAGGCGGAACTCGATGCCCATGCCTTCCAGCACCTCGCGGCGCTTGGAGATCACCGCCTTGTCCAGCTTGAAACTGGGGATGCCGAACTGCAGCAGGCCGCCGATCTGCTCGTAGCGGTCGTAGACCACGGCCTGGATCCCGGCACGCGCGAGGCGGTCGGCGCAGCCGATGCCGGCCGGGCCGGCGCCGATCACGGCGACGCGATGACCGGTCGGCACGACCTCGGACAGGTCCGGGCGCCAGCCCTGGGCGAAGGCGGTGTCGACGATGTACTTCTCGACCGCGCCGATGGTGACCGCGCCGAAGCCGTCGTTGAGCGTGCAGCTGCCCTCGCACAGGCGGTCCTGCGGGCAGACCCGGCCGCAGACTTCCGGCAGCGGGTTGGTGCTGTGGCACAGCTCGGCCGCCTCGAGGATGCGGTTCTCCTGCACCAGCTGCAGCCATTGCGGGATGGCGTTGTGCACCGGGCACTTCCAGCTGCAGTAGGGATTGCCGCAGTCCAGGCAGCGCCCTGACTGGTGCTGCGCCTCGGGCAGGCCGAACTTGCCGTACAGCTCGCCCCAGTCGCCGGCGGTGCGCAGCTCCAGCGGGATCCGGCGCGGCATCTCGCGTGGCAGGTCGAGGAATTGGAAAACGTGCTTGCGGGACATGGGAGAAATCCGTGGCTGAGTCCCTTCCCCCGCGTGCGGGAGAAGGTGCCCTGAAGGGGCGGATGCGGGTGCGGGCCTGCCCTGGCCCTCACCCCCGGCCCTCTCCCGCGTGCGGGAGAAGGAGCGCAGTCGCTGGGATCAGGCGGCGCGTCGCAGCGAGTCGGCGAGCGACTCGATGCTGGCCGCCTTCGGTTTGACCAGCCAGAACTTGCCGACGTAGTCGCGGAACTCGTCGAGGATCTGCTGCGCCCAGATGCTGCCGGTCAGCTCGCGGTGGCGGCCGATCAGCGTGTGCAGGTGCTGGCGGTAGCTCTCGAAGCCTTCCGGGCTGATCCGATGGATGTCGATCAGCTCGTGGTTGTAGCGGTCGACGAAGTCGCGGTCCTGGTCGAGCACGTAGGCCAGGCCACCGGTGAAGCCGGCGCCGAAGTTCAGGCCGACCTTGCCCAGCACCAGCACCACGCCGCCGGTCATGTATTCGCAGCAGTGGTCGCCCGCGCCTTCCACCACCGCCAGCGCGCCGGAGTTGCGCACCGCGAAGCGCTCGCCGGCGCGGCCCGCGGCGAACAGCTCGCCGCCGGTGGCGCCGTACAGGCAGGTGTTGCCGAGGATCGGCGTGCTGCGCGCCTCGAAGCGCGCGCCGCGCGGCGGGCGCACCACCAGCCGGCCGCCGGCCATGCCCTTGCCGACGTAGTCGTTGGCCTCGCCTTCCAGTTCCATGTGCAGGCCGCCGGCGTTGAACGCGCCGAAGCTCTGCCCCGAGGTGCCGCGGAAGCGCAGGCTCAGCGGCGCATCGTCCATGCCGTGGTTGCCGTGCGCCTTGGCGATGGTGCCGGACAGGCGGGTGCCGATCGAACGGTCGGTGTTGTGGATCAGGTAGCGGTGCTCGCCGCCGGACTTGCTGGCGATGGCATCGGCCAGCTGCAGGTCGAGCTGGGTGGCCAGGCTGTCCGGCGATTCGTACAGGCGCGCGGCGGCGCAGCGGTCGGCGTCGCGCGGGGCCGGATGCAGCAGCCGCGACAGGTCCACGCGCACGCCGGCGCGCGGCGCGGTGGCGATCTGGGTGAGCAGGTCGGTCCGGCCGACGATCTCGTCCAGCGAACGCGCGCCCAGCAGCGACAGCCAGCCGCGCACTTCCTCGGCCATCAGCCGGAAGTAGTTCTCCACGCGCTCGGGCAAACCCGTGAAGTGCTGCTCGCGCAGGCGCTCGTCCTGGGTGGCCACGCCGGTGGCGCAGTTGTTGAGGTGGCAGATGCGCAGGTACTTGCAGCCCAGCACGATCATCGGGCCGGTGCCGAAGCCGAAGCTGTCGGCGCCCAGCAGCGCGGCCTTGACCACGTCCAGGCCGGTTTTCAGGCCGCCGTCGGTCTGCAGGATCGCGCGGTCGCGCAGATCATTGGCGACCAGCGCCTGGTGCGATTCGGCCACGCCCAGTTCCCACGGCCCGCCCGCATAGCGGATCGAGCTGATCGGGCTGGCACCGGTGCCGCCGTCGTGGCCGGACACGGTGATCAGGTCGGCGCCGGCCTTGACCACGCCCGCGGCGATCGTGCCGACGCCGGCGTGCGAGACCAGCTTCACCGACACCAGCGCCTGCGGATTGACCTGCTTGAGGTCGAAGATCAGCTGGGCCAGGTCCTCGATCGAATAGATGTCGTGGTGCGGCGGCGGGCTGATCAGGCCGATGCCCGGGCGCGCGTAGCGCAGCCGTGCGATCAGCTCGTTGACCTTGTGCCCGGGCAGCTGGCCGCCTTCGCCGGGCTTGGCGCCCTGCGCGACCTTGATCTGCAGCACCTCGGCGTTGACCAGGTACTCCGGCGTGACGCCGAAGCGGCCGGACGCGACCTGCTTGATCTTGCTGCGCTTCTCGGTGCCGTAGCGGACCGGGTCCTCGCCGCCTTCGCCGGAATTGCTGCGCCCGCCGAGGCGGTTCATCGCGATCGCCAGCGCCTCGTGCGCTTCCGGCGACAGCGCGCCGAGCGAGATCGCGGCGCTGTCGAAGCGGCGCAGCAGGTCCGATGCGGGCGCGACCTGCTCCAGCGGCAGCGGTTCGGCCGCCGGCGTGAGCTGCAGGAAGTCGCGCAGCGCCGATGGCGGACGCGCGTGCACGGCCTCGGTGTAGGACCGCCAGTCCGCGCTGTCGCCCGTACGCGCCGCGCGCTGCAGGGTCATGACCACGTCCGGGTTGTACATGTGGTACTCGCCGCCGTGCACGTACTTGAGCACGCCGCCGATCTCGGGCTTCTTCAGTTCGTTCCAGGCGGCGGCGGTCAGCGCCTTCGCGTCCTGGTCCAGGCGTTCGAAGCCGGCACCGCCGACCCGCGAAGGCGCACCGGCGAAGCACAGCTCGACCACGTCGCTTTCCAGGCCGACGATCTCGAACAGCTGCGCACCGCGGTAGCTGGCGATGGTGGCGATGCCCATCTTCGAGATGATCTTGGACAGGCCCTTGTAGACGCCCTTGCGGTAGCTGCGGCCGATCTGGGCGACCTCGCCCTTCTTCAGCTGCAGGATGCCGCGCCGGCCCATGTCGAACAGGGTCTGGTACGACAGGTACGGATACACCGCGGTCGCGCCGAAGCCGAGCAGGCAGGCCATGTGGTGCGCATCGCGCGCGGTGCCGGTCTCGATGATCAGGTTGACGTCGCAGCGCAGGCCCGCGTTGCACAGGTGGTGGTGGACCGCGCCGGTGGCCAGCAGGGCGTGCACCATCGGCCGGTCCTGCACCGGGTAGCGGTCCGACAGCAGCAGCATGACCACGCCGTCGCGCGCGGCCTGTTCGGCTTCGCGGCAGATCCGCTCGATGCCGGCCTTCAGGCCTTCCTCGACGCCGTAGGACAGGTCGATCAGGCGGTTGCGCTGCTCGTACTGCGGCATCTTCAGCAACTGGCGCAGCTTGCGCTGGCTCAGCACCGGCGAATTGAGGATGACGTGGTTCACCGTCTCCGGGCCGGCGTGGAAGATGTTGGTCTCCCGGCCGAGCTGGGTGGACAGCGACATCACGCAGTCCTCGCGCAGCGGATCGATCGGCGGGTTGGTGACCTGCGCGAACGCCTGGCGGAAATAGTCGTACAGCGGACGCGCGCGCTGGCTGAGCACCGCCATCGGGATGTCGTCGCCCATCGAGCCGGTCGCTTCCTGCTCGGTCTCGGCCATCGGCCGCAGCACCTGCTCCACTTCCTCGGTGCTGAGCTGGAACAGCTTGTAGTAGCTGCGCAGCGTCTTCTCGTCGAACGGCTCCTCGGCCAGCGACGGATCGATCAGTTCGGTCTGCAGGTAGGTCACGCCGTGCTGCAGCCACTGCTTGTACGGCGCGCGGCCGCGGTTGATCCGGTCCACCGCCTCGGAGTCGAGCAGGTCGCCGCGCTTGAGGTCGATCGCGATCATCTCGCCCGGGCCGAGCTTGCCCTTGCGCACGATGCGCTCGGTCGGCACTTCCCACACGCCGGCCTCGCTGGCCACGATGAAGTGGCGGTCGGAGGTCAGCAGCCAGCGCGAGGGGCGCAGGCCGTTGCGGTCCAGGGTGCAGGCGGCGTAGCGCGCGTCCATCGAGACGATGCCGGCCGGGCCGTCCCACGGCTCGCTGTTGAGGCCGTAGAACTCGTAGAACGCAGCCAGGTCGGCGTCCTTGAACTCCAGCGACTGGGTCGCCGGCGGCACCAGGATGCGCAGCGCCTGGATCAGGTCCATGCCGCCGGAGACCAGCAGCTCGAGCATGTTGTCCAGGCTCTGCGAATCCGAGCCGTGCATCGAGATGATCGGCTCGAGTTCGGCGATGTCGAACTTCGGCGTCTTCCACACCTTGCCGCGGGCCTGCGCCCACTGGCGGTTGCCCTCGATCGTGTTGATCTCGCCGTTGTGGGCCATCAGCCGGAACGGATGCGCCAGCGGCCAGCGCGGCAGGGTGTTGGTCGAGAAGCGCTGGTGGAACACGATCGCGCTGGAGGCCAGGTCGCTGCGCTGCAGGTCCTGGTAGAAGCGCGCCAGCTTGTCCGGCAGCACCATGCCCTTGTAGCCGATGGCATGCGGCGACAGGGTCACCACGTAGAAATCTGCGACCTCGCGCAGGCGCTGCTCGGCGCGACGGCGCGCCAGGAACAGGGCCAGGGTGAAGGCGTTCTCGTCCTGGCCGTTGCCGGCCTCGACGTAGAGCTGCCGGATCGCCGGCAGCGTGTCGCGCGCGAGCTGGCCGCAGACGCCCGGATCGGTCGCCGGCAGGCGCCAGCCCTTCACTTCGACCCCGACCCGGTGCAGTTCGGCTTCGAACACGTCGCGGCAGTGCGCGGCCTGCGCCTCGTCGTGCGGCAGGAACACCAGGCCCGAAGCGAAGCGCGCATCGGCGCGCAGCACGATGCCGGCTTCCTGGGCGAGGGTGCGCAGGAACGGTTCGGGTTTGCGGATCAGCAGGCCGCAGCCGTCGCCGGTGAGCCCGTCGGCGGCGACGCCGCCGCGGTGGGTCATGCGCGAAAGCGCGGCAATGGCGGTGTCGACGAGCGCGCGCGAAGGCTGGTCGTCGAGCTGCGCGATCATGCCGAAACCACAGGCATCGCGTTCCGAATTAGGGTCGTAGAGCCCTTGGCGGTTGCGGGGGGCCATCAGTGCCTCGAAGAGCAGGCATCCGGTGCTGGGCCGGAAGCGGAGCGAAGGCGGCACCGCGCACGGTTTCTTTCGAAACCGACGCTACCTGAATGCCACCGGAATCCCGACTAGAGCACAGGTTGGTGCGGTGCCGCAAGCGCACCTTTTGCGGGCGTTTATGCGCGCTTTGCCCTTCCGTGGTGCCTGTCCCTCCGCCTGTCCGTGGACAGGTCAGCCGCAGCGCAGCGACACGATGCTGCCGGCGTCGTCGACCTCGATGTTCAGCCGGGTGCCGTCGAACTCCATCGTGACCATGTAACCGGGCTTGAGCACGCGTGCGCTGGCGGCGCCGGTGTCGGTGCGCGCCTGCTCGACGGTGGCCTCGTCGGCGGCCTTGCCGATCAGCCCCTGCACGGTGCTGGCATCGCAGCTCGGTGCCGGCGGTGGCGTGGCGGCGGTGTCGGCGGCCGGCGTGGCGGCGCTATCCGCGGCCTGCTGCGCATCGACGATCGCCTGCTCCTGTTCCTGCGCGTCGTCTTCCGGTCCGGTCGGAGCGCAGGCGGCCAGGGCCAGCAGGGCGGGGAGCAGGACGAGCAGGCGCGAGGAGTGCGAACGCATGGAACCTCCGGAACGGGTGGGGATCAGGAGCATGGACGATGCCGGATTCGTGAAGCGTTAACCAGTCCGGATGGCGCTGCCGATGACGTTGACGCGGCAACGGCGGACGCCTCGCCACACTCCGGGCCCGTCCGCCTTGTCCCGCCGAGCCGTGCGCATGCCACTGGATGCCGCTTCCGCCCCCGATGCCGCCTCACGCGCCGCGGCCCGTGCCGCCGGCCTGGTCTACGTCCCCGACAGCGCCCCGGGCATCGGCCGGCGGCGTCGCGGGCGCGGCTTCGCCTATCAGGACGCCGACGGCGCACGCGTGTCCGATGCCGCCACGCTCGCGCGGATCCGCGCGCTGGCGATCCCGCCGGCCTGGCGCGACGTGTGGATCAGTGCGCGGCCCAACGGCCACCTGCAGGCGACCGGCCGCGACGTGCGGGGCCGCAAGCAGTACCGCTACCACCCCGACTGGGCCAGCCATCGCGGCAGCGGCAAGTTCGAGCGCATCGTCGCGTTCGGCGAGGCCTTGCCGGCGCTGCGCCGCCGCCTGCGCCGCGACCTCGCCCTGCGCGGCCATCCGCGCGACAAGGTGCTGGCGATCGTGGTGGCGGTGATGGACGACACCCTGCTGCGCGTGGGCAACGTGAGCTACCTGCGCGAAAACCGGTCGTACGGCCTGACCACGCTGCGCAACCGGCACGTGGCCTTCGTCCGCGACGGACGCGCGCAGCTGCGCTTCCGCGGCAAGAGCGGGCAGTGGCACGAGGCGGTGATCGACGACAGGCGCCTGGTCGCGGCGATCCGCCGCTGCCGGGAGCTGCCAGGGCAGTCGCTGTTCCAGTACCGCGACGACGAGGGCCACGTGGTGCCGGTCGATTCCACCGCGGTCAACGCGTACCTGCACGAGGTGCTGGGCGATGACTTCACCGCGAAGGACTTCAGGACCTGGGGCGGCACCCTGGCCGCGATCCGCGCGCTGCGCCAGCACCCGCCGGCGGAGGGGCCGACCGCGCTGCGCAAGGTGCAGGCGGCGGTCGCGCGCGAGGTGGCCGACTGCCTGGGCAATACGCCGGCGGTGTGCCGTTCGGCCTACATCGATCCGGTGGTGTTCGACGGCTGGCGCGAAGGGCGGCTGCAGCGGTTCTGCATGGAGTGCCGCGGCGAGCGGCAGTGGGAACGGGCGGCGCTGGCCTTCCTGCGGCGCGCGCACCGGCAGCGCGGCGCCTGAGCGACGCCGCACCGCCGGAGGTGCGGCATCAGCCGCAGTAGATCGCGGTGATCCCGTTGTTGTCGCCGGTCTCGATGGTCAGGCGCGAACCGCCATCGCCGGTCGGCTCGGGCTCGGGCAGGGTGGCGCTGGCCGGGCGGTCGCGCTGGCCGGGTACCAGGCGCACGTCGAGGCTGTCGCTGTCCACGCGGGCGCGTTCGACGGTCGGCGCGGCGGCTGCCAGGCCGACCGCACCACGGACCCGGTCGACGTGGCACTGGCCGGAGATGCTGCCGTCGATCGGTTCGACCGAGGCGGTCGGCGTGCTCGCGCAGGCGGACAGGGCGAGCACGGCCGCGGCGCAGAGGAGGGAAGGGACGGGATGCATGGTCGGCTCCTGACGGGGGATCGACCGAAGACTGGACCGGGCCACGTCAGCGCACGATGAAGCGCCGCCGGCGGCGTCCGTGCGGGGCAGTGCATGCAGGGGGACGCCGGGCCGATGCGAGCGGGCAGCAGGCGATGCGGCGGTGCCGGTGGCCGGAACGGCCGCGGCGGCATGCAGCTGCATGCGGGAGAAGATGGCGCGCCCGGAGGGATTCGAACCCCCGACCAATGGCTTCGGAAGCCACTACTCTATCCGGCTGAGCTACGAGCGCGCAGGCCGACCATTGTAGCGGCAATCCGCGCCGCGCGCCCAGCGTCCCGACGCCGCTCCGGCAGGCGGGACGCGCACCGGGGCATCGGCCAGGCTCAGTCCATGCCGAACACGTCGCGGGTATAGACCTTGTCCATCACGTCGTGCAGCGGCGGGGCGACGCGGTTGGCCACGATCAGGTCGGCCTCGGCCTTGAACCGCTCGATGTCGTTGACCACGCGCGAGCGGAAGAAGGTCGCGGCGTCCAGGGTGGGCTCGTGCACGATCACCTCGATGCCCTTGGCCTTGATCCGCTTCATCACGCCCTGGATGCTCGAGGCGCGGAAATTGTCCGAGCCGGCCTTCATCACCAGCCGGTAGATCCCCACCACCTTCGGGTTGCGGCGGATCACCTCGTCGGCGATGAAATCCTTGCGCGTGCCGTTGGACTCGACGATGGCGCGGATCAGGTTCTGCGGCACGTGGCGGTAGTTGGCCAGCAGCTGCCGGGTGTCCTTGGGCAGGCAGTAGCCGCCGTAGCCGAACGAGGGATTGTTGTAGAAGGCGCCGATGCGCGGATCCAGGCTGACCCCGTCGATGATCTGGCGCGGATCGAGCCCGTTGGTGGCGGCGTAGGTGTCCAGTTCGTTGAAGAAGGCCACGCGCATGGCCAGGCAGGTGTTGGCGAACAGCTTGATCGCCTCGGCCTCGGTCGAGCCGGTGAACAGCAGCGGGATGTCGGTGCGGAGCGCGCCTTCGCACAGCAGCGCGGCGAAGCGGCTGGCGCGTTCGGAACGCTCGCCGACCACGATCCGGCTCGGGTGCAGGTTGTCGTACAGCGCCCGGCCCTCGCGCAGGAATTCCGGCGAGAACAGGATGTTGCGGCTGCCGAAGCGCTCGCGGGCCTGGCGGGTGTAGCCGACCGGGACGGTGGACTTCACCACGATGGTCGCCTCCGGCGCGATCGCCACGACATCGGCGATCACGCCGTCGACCGAGCGCGTATCGAAGCAGTTGCTGTGCGGGTCGTAGTCGGTCGGCGTGGCCACGACCACGTAGTCGGCATCGGCGTAGGCCGCATGCCGGTCGAGCGTGGCGTGCAGGTCGAGGCGGCGGCCGGCCAGGTACTCGGCGATGTCGGGGTCCTCGATCGGCGAGCGTCGCGCATTGATCTGGTCCACGCGCGCCGGATCGATGTCCAGTGCGACCACGGTCCGGTGCTGGGCCAGCAGCACCGCGTTGGACAGCCCCACGTAGCCGGTACCGACGACCGCGATCTTCATGGCGCGCTTCCTGTGGCGCGGGTACGGCGGGACCGCCAGCCGTGCGGGGCGCCGCGGTCCGGGCCGGCGGGACACGCGCCGGAGGAGCCGGTCGGCCGGTCCTCGCCGTGCGCGCTGCCGCCTGGAACCGTCGGTGCGGAATGCAGCATCGGATCGCCTCCCGTCATGACGGAGTGAAGCCGTTCTGGCGCCATGGCCGGCAGTGTGGCTGCTACCCTTTACGCATGGGTTACGAACGATTCGAATCTTCCGCCGCGGCGCCGGTGCCGCGCTGGCGCGAGCGGCTGGGGCAGTACTGGAAGCTGGTCCGCGGCGACCGCCCGATCGGCGTGCTGCTGCTGCTGTGGCCGACCTGGTGGGCGCTGTGGCTGGCGGCCGGGGGCGTGCCGTCGTGGTGGACGCTGTTCGTGTTCACCGCCGGGGTGTGGCTGACCCGCTCGGCCGGCTGCGTGATCAACGATTACGCCGACCGCTGGCTGGACCCGAAGGTCGAACGCACCCGGGACAGGCCGCTGGCCACCGGCGCGGTGTCCGGGCGCGAGGCGCTGGCGGTGTTCGCGCTGCTGATGCTGGTCGCCTTCGCCCTGGTGCTGACCCTGAACCGGCTGACCATCCTGCTGAGCGTGGTCGGCCTGTTCCTGGCCGCCACGTATCCGTACCTGAAACGCCACACCTACCTGCCGCAGGTCTACCTGGGGCTGGCGTTCGGCTGGGGCATCCCGATGGCCTTCGCCGCGGTGCAGGGCGAGGTGCCGGTGCTGGGCTGGCTGCTGTACTGCGCCAACATCCTGTGGGCGACCGCCTACGACACCTGGTACGCGATGGTCGACCGCGACGACGACATCCGCGCCGGGTCCAAGTCCACCGCGATCCTGTTCGGCGACCTCGACCTGGTGATCCAGGGCGTGCTGTACGCGCTGGTGCTGGGCACCCTGGCCCTGGTCGGGCTGCGGGGCGGGCTCGGCGTGGCGTACTGGACCGCGCTGGGCGTGGCCGCACTGCTGGCGGGCTGGGAGTTCCGGATGGCCCGTCACCGCGAGCGGACGGCGTGCTTCCGCGCCTTCCTGCACAACAACTGGATCGGTGCCGCGATCTTCGCCGGCATCGCCGCGCACTACGCGCTGCTGGCGGCCGGCCGGGGCTGAGCCGCCCGCGGCGCCGGCGCCGTCCCGTTCCCCGGCGGGGGCCATTTTCAGGAAGCCGGGACCGGCGGCTGCCGGGTCCTGCGCATGCGCAGGGCCAGCGCGATCTGCAGCGCCCCGTAGAGCAGCGCACCGGCGGCGATCCAGACCGCGAACGTGGCCAGGCCCACGTCCGGACGGGCCAGGAACAGCACGCCCAGCACGATCGCCAGCACCCCGCTCAGGGCCAGCAGCCACTTTCCGCTGACCAGCCGGCCGAGCACCGCGGCGAACACGACGCGGGCCACGCCCGCCATCAGCAGCCACAGCGCCAGCAGCCAGACCAGCACGGTCACCACCCAGTCCGGGTCCTTCAGGCACAGCACACCGAACCCGATCGAGATCGCCGCGTAGCCGCCCAGCAGCCAGCCGGGCAGGGCGATGTCGCGGCGGAACAGGCTGACCAGGCTGATCAGCCCGTCGCCCAGGGCCAGCACGCCGAACCCGACGACCAGCGCCCAGGCGGTGGCGTCCGGGCGGAACAGGGTGAACAGGCCGAAGCCGATGGCGAGCGCGCCATACAGGGCGAAGATCAGCCAGGCGTGCTGGGAGCGCGGGGCGGCGGGCAGGGACATGGGGTGGCTCCGTATGCGTGGCGCGGCAGGCTGTCCGGCGCCCGTGAAGACGAGGATATCGCGCGGCGGCGGGTGGCGGCGGCACCCGGGTAGGACCGAATGTCTATTTGATAACAATTCTCACTACCAGTTAAAATGCCGTGATTCCAAGCTCCGGCACGCCTTCCCCGGTCGCGTGCGCCCCGACCCCCACCGGGATTCCCTGAAAGAGACAGGTCATGACCAGCTCCTCCCCCGCATCGCGTCGCGCGTCGTCCGCCCCCTCCCGCACCCACCTGTACAGCGCGTTGAGCCTGGCGCTGCTGTTCGGTTCCGGCCAGGCGCTGGCCCAGTCCGGGGACGAGGACGCCCGCGCCTCGACCCTGGACACCGTGCACGTGACCGCGCAGCAGATCGCGCGCCAGGCGCTGGGCACCTCGGTCATCACCGCCGACGACATCGAGCGGCGACCGCCGGCCAACGACCTGTCCGAACTGCTGCGGACCATGCCGGGCGTGAACCTGACCGGCAACAGCGCCTCCGGCCAGTACGGCAACAACCGCCAGATCGACCTGCGCGGCATGGGCCCGGAGAACACCCTGATCCTGGTCGACGGACGCCCGATCGGCTCGCGCGATTCGATCCGCATGGGTCGCAGCGGCGAACGCAACACCCGCGGCGACACCAACTGGGTGCCGGCCGAGGCGGTCGAGCGCATCGAAGTGCTGCGCGGCCCGGCCGCGGCGCGCTACGGGTCGGGCGCGTCCGGCGGCGTGGTCAACATCATCACCAAGAAGCCGACCGGCGACCTCACCGGCTCGCTCAGCTTGTACGGCCTGGAGCCGCAGCACGGCGAGGAAGGCGGCAGCCAGCGCGCCGGACTGCAGCTCAGCGGCCCGCTGACCGACAGCCTGTCGTTCCGCCTGTTCGGCAACGTCAACAAGACCGACGCCGATTCGCTGGACCTCAATGCCGACTACCTCACCGGCGCCGGCGTCACCCCGCCGGCCGGTCGCGAGGGCGTCAAGAACAAGGACATCAACGCGCTGCTGCGCTGGGACATCAACGACGACCAGGTGATCGAGTTCGAGGCCGGCACCAGCCGCCAGGGCAACATCTACGCCGGCGACCGCGCGGTCAGCCTGGACGGCACGCCGCTGACCACCGAACTGGCCGAGCAGGGCGCCGAGACCAACCGCATGTACCGCAACACCGGCGCGCTGACCCACCGCGGCCGCTGGGGCGACACCACCTCGCGCCTGACCGTGGCCTTCGAGGGCACCAACAACAAGCGCCTCAACGAAGGCCTGGCCGGCGGGCCGGAAGGCACCATCGGCAGCGCCGACGCCTGGTCGACCTCGCGCCTGCGCAACTACAGCATCGACGGCGAAGTGAGCCTGCCGACCACGCTGGGCGCGACCGAGCACGTGTGGACGCTGGGCTTCGAGCACCGCGACAGCGAGCTGGAGGATCCGTATTCCATGTCGCAGTCCGGCGCCAACGGCGGCGGCATCCCGGGCCTGGATCCCACCCGCGGCGGCGGCAAGGCCGATGCCCGGATCTCGGCGGTGTTCGTCGAGGACAACATCTACGTGGGCGAGCGCCTGATCCTGACCCCTGGCCTGCGCTTCGACCACCACAGCCAGTTCGGCAACAACGCCAGCCCCAGCCTCAACGTGCAGTACGACCTGGGCCACGACCTGAAGCTGAAGGGCGGCATCGCGCGCGCGTTCAAGGCGCCGAACCTGTACCAGTCCAACCCGAACTACCTGTACTACACGATGGGCTTCGGCTGCCCGGACAACTACCCCAGCCTCGGCGCGGGCTGCTACATCCTGGGCAACGCCAACCTGGACCCGGAGACCAGCCTCAACAAGGAGATCGGCATCGAATGGGCGCCGCAGAACGGCTACCACGCGTCGCTGACCTACTTCCACAACGACTACGAGGACAAGATCGTCGCCGGCTACATCCCGCTGGGCACGACCATCGGCGGCACCGGTCGCGTGTTCGAGTGGGAAAACGCCCCCGATGCCATCGTCCAGGGCGTGGAAGGCAACCTCAACATCCCGCTGGTGGGCGAGGTGCTGAAGTGGAACACCAACGTCACCTACATGATCGAGAACGAGAACAAGGTGACCGGCCAGGCGCTGTCGGTGATCCCGAAGTACACCGTCAACACCTCGCTCGACTGGCAGGCCAGCGACAGGCTCTCGCTGCTGTTCACCGGCACGTTCTACGGCCGCCAGGAACCGGCGACCCGCGACATGAACAACGACGACCGCTGCAACGAGGCCGGCGCCGACTGCACCGCGCTGCGCCAGGTGCGCGACCCGTACAGCGTCTGGGGCCTGAGCGCGCGTTACCGCGTCACCGAGAAGGTCAGCCTGGGCGCGGGCGTCAACAACCTGTTCGACAAGCGCCTGTTCCGCGAATCCAACAGCCAGTACGCGGGCGCGGCGACCTACAACGAGCCGGGCCGCGCCTACTTCGTCTCGATGAACGTCGGCTTCTGACCGATACTGCGACGCATGACAGCCAACCGCTTCCAGCCATCCATGCGCTCCCGCGCCGCGACGTTCGCCGTCGCGGCCGGCCTCCTGGCCGCCGTCCAGCTGGTGGCCGTGCCCGCCGCGTCGGCGCAGCAACGCAACCCCGCACAGACCATCGGCGAGACCGTCGCCGACCGCGCGTCGGCGCATTACCGGTTCGAGCGCTTCACCGTGTCCAGCGCCGACGGCAGCCGCACCTGGCGGGTCGACCTGGCGGTGCCGCGCGGCGCGGCGCCCAAGGCCGGCTTCGCCTCGTTCTGGATGCTGGACGGCAACGGCGCGCTGATCGAGTTCGACGATGCGCTGCTGGCCGAGCTGGCCGCGCGCCCGGATCCGCAGGTGCTGGTGTTCGTCGGCTACGACAACGCCCTGCGCATCGATTCGGCGGCGCGCACCCGCGACTATCCGTTCGTCGCCGACACGCGCGAAGGCGCGCAGGGCGCGGCCGAGAAGATCGGCGGCGGCGCCGATGCCTTCCTCGAAGTGATCGAACGCCAGATCCAGCCGGAACTGGCGCGCCGTACCGCGCTCGATCCGCAGCGGCGCACGCTGTGGGGCCATTCGCTGGGCGGCCTGTTCGTCCTGCACGGGCTGTACACCCGCACCGGCCTGTTCCAGACCTACGCCGCCGGCAGCCCGTCGCTGTGGTGGGGCAACGGCGCCATGCTGCGCGGCCCGGAGCGCCTGTTCGTCGAGCACAACGCCGGCCGCCAGGTGCGCGTGCTGCTGTCGCTGGGCGGCGGCGAACGCGCCCGCGACACCAGCAACCGCGACATGAGCAATCCGCGCGTGCTCGAACACCTGCGCCGCGTCTCCGGCGCACCGTCCGACGCGGCGGCCGGCCTGGCCGAACGCCTGCGTGGCGTGCCGGGCCTGGACGTGCGCTATCGCGAGTTCGACGGCCTGACCCACGGCCCGATGTTCCGCGCCTCGCTGATGGACACGCTGCACCAGGTCACCGGCGTGGTCGACCGCAGCGGCACGCCGCGGCCGGGCACCGACGGCGGCACCGAATGACGGCGGCACCGGCCCGGGAGGCCGCCGGCTACGTCGCCGACGTCGCCTATCCGGACCATTTCCAGCGCGAACTGATGCCGACATGGCTTCATGCCACGTCGGTCGCGCTCGGATACGCCGCGCCCGACATCGCGCGCGCCTACCGCTGGTGCGAACTGGGCTGCGGCAGCGGGCTGAGCGCGCTGGTCGCGGCCGCCTGCAATCCGCTGGGCCACGTCACCGCGGTCGACATCGATCCGGCCCAGATCGCGCGCGCCCGCGCCGTCGCCGAGGCCTGCGGACTGCGCAACATCGACTTCATCGCCGCCGACCTGCGCGACTGGGACCAGGCGGACGGCGAGGGCTTCGACTTCATCGTCGCGAACGGGCTCTGGTCCTGGGTCGGCGAGGACGTGCGCGCTGCGATCCTGGCGATCGTCGCCACCCGGCTGCGGCCGGGCGGCCTGCTCCAGATCGGCTACATGAGCCACCCGGGCGCGTCGTCGCTGCAGGCCGCGCACAAGCTGATGCGCGAGGCCGCGCCGTTCGCCGATGGCGATTCGGGCCAGCGCGCGGTCGCCGCACTGGGCCTGCTGCAGCAGCTGGCCGACGGCGGCGCCGGCTACTTCGCCGACCAGCCCGGCGTGCGCACCCAGCTCGACGCGATGCGGCGCGAATCGCCCGCGTACCTGGCCCACGAATTCCTCGGCGCGACCTGGCAGCCGCAGCACGCGGCCGACGTGATCCGGCGCCTGGCGACGATCGACTGCGGCTTCATCGGCAGCGCCACGCCGCTGGAGAACATCGACGCGCTGTCGGTGCCGGCCGGCCTGCAGCCGCTGCTGCGCGGCATGCCGCCGGGCCCGCTGGCCGAGACCGTGCGCGACCTGGCCCGCCACCAGAGCCAGCGCCGCGACCTGTTCCAGCGCAGCGCACGCGCGCTGGACGCGTCGGCGCACCTGGCCGCGCTCGACGCGCTGGTGTTCACCGCCTTGCCGGGCGCACCCGCGGCGGCCACCGGCGACCTGCGCTTCCAGACCCGGATCGGCCCGGTCGAGGGCCCGCGCGCCTGGTTCGATCCGGTGCTGCGCGCGCTGGCCGCCGGCCCGCAGCCGTTCGCCGCGCTGCGCCGGCAGGCCCCGTTCGACGCGACGCCGGGCCTGCTCAACCAGGTGCTGCAGGCGCTGCAGTGGGCCGGCTTCGTGCATCCGCTGCGCCGCGACGGCCAGGCCGTGGCCGCGCCGGCGGACGCCGCGCTGTCGCCGCGGCTCGCGCTGCGTCTGCTCGCCGACGCCGGGACCGCCGTGGCGGCCGGTGCCCGCACATGATGTTTTTCCAGGCAATCCCATCGCCCAGGCAGGCCCGGCCGTCCGCAGTGCGGATGGCGGCCAACCCACGGCCACCTTGTCCGGGGCTCCGCTCCGGAACCACCCAAGCTCCAAGGAGTCTGCAATGAACAGGTCGCGTTCCACTTCCTTCCGCCTGCGCCCGACCGTGCTGGGCCTGTCCCTGCTGCTCGCCGCCGGCGTCGCCGGCGCACAGGTCTTCAGCCAGCCCGATACCGACTTCAAGGGCAGCGTCCGCGCCACGACCCAGGTCGTGCTGCCGGGCACCCAGACCGGGATCGAGGGCAACGGCTTCAAGCCGGGCCAGCAGGTCACCCTGCTGCGCGGCGAGACCGTGCTCAACGCGCAGCCGTACGTGGTCGACGCCGAAGGCAAGTTCACCGGCCAGCTGGCGATCCCGGCCGATGCGGCCGCCGGCGTGCAGCCGGTCGTGGTGCGCACCTCGGGCCCGGACGCGGCGTCGATCTTCGAGCTGAAGGTCTCCAAGGAAATCCCGCTGTCCGGGCAGAACCTGTTCGACACCCGCACCCAGAAGCTGGTCCAGGGCCTGTACCAGGTCGCCTACAGCGCCAGGAGCAACGCCGTGTTCGTGACCAGCGCCGTCGGCCGTCCGCCGGTGAGCCAGTCCGAACTGCTCAAGCTCGATCCGAAGACCCTGCGCGTGGTCGCGCGCGTGAATCCGGGCGCCGCACCGGCACCGGAAGCGCGTCCGGGCCAGCCGCCGCGCGAAGGTGGCCTGTACGCCGTCTACGGCGTCGGCGTCGATGACACCAACGGCAACGTGTGGGTCACCAACACCCGCCAGGACACCGTCGCCGTCTACCGCCAGTCCGACCTGTCGCTGGTCAAGCAGTACCCGGTCGGCGCGGTGCCGCACGCGCGCGACGTGGTGATCGACGCCGAGCACAACCGCGCCTACGTGTCGGCCACCGGCGAGACCTTCATCAGCGTGTTCGACAGCAAGACCCTGCAGCAGCTGCCGAACATCGAGATCCAGTCGGGCAAGCGCGGCGAGAAGTTCACCCCGACCAGCCTGGACATCGACCCGGCCACCGGCAAGGTCTACACCGTCAGCCTGTCCACCCCGGAAGCGGCGGTGATCGACGGCATCGCCGGCACGGTCGAGAAGGTGTACCCGCTGGCCAACGCCCGCAGCGCGATCGGCGTGGCCTGGAACCCGGTCGCCAAGCGCCTGCTGGTGGTCTCGCAGGGCAGCGACAACCTGCTGATCACCGACCCGGAGACCGGCAAGGTCGAGCACGACGTCTACGTCGGCGCCGGCGCGCTGAACGTGTCCTACGAGCCGAGCAGCCGCCTGGCCTACATCAGCAACCGCGGCGCGGGCACCGTGACCGTGGTCGACGAGGCCGGCAAGATCGTCGGTAACCTCGACGGCGGCACTTTCCCGAACCATGTCAGCAAGGGCCCGAACGGCGTGATGTTCGCGGTCAACAAGTCGCGCGGCGCCGATGACGCCAAGGGCGACCGCATCACCCGCATCACCGCCAAGAAGGCGCGCTGAGTGCGGCACGGTGTCCCGGCGCTGGTTGCCGGGACACCGCACGATCCGGATCGGCGGCGCTGCCGCGCGGATCCGGATCGTCCTCTTTCCGGCGCGGGCGCTGCGGCGTCCCTGCCACGCAGAAGCCGCATCGTTCCCATGCCGTCCATCGCCGCCGTCCCTGCGCGCCATCCTGTTCCGGTCGCCGCGATGCGGCCGGCGTGTCCATCCAGGCGCGTCGCGCGCCAGCCACGCCACCGGCAGGCGGTGCGCGCATGAGCGCGGCGCCGCAGACCGCCACCACCGGCGACTGGCGGGTGGTCGCCGCCTGCGCCGCGGTGATGCTGGCCGAAGGCTTCGACCTGCTGATCTACGGCAACGCCATTCCCTCGCTGCTGATGGATGCGGGCATGGCCATGGACAAGGTGTCGGCCGGTCGCGTGGGCAGCATGGTGTTCGTCGGCATGCTGCTGGGTGGGCTGGCCGCCGGTCGCGCGGTCGCCACCTTCGGCCTGGCCCGCACCGTCATTCCGGGGTTCCTGCTGTTCACCGCGGCCACCGCCGCCATCGCCTGGGCGCGCGATGGCGTGCAGCTGGGCGCGCTGCGTCTGGTTGCCGGCCTGGGCCTGGGCGTGGTGCTGCCGGCGACGCTGGCGCTGGCCCGCGCCAACGTGCAGCCGCGGCATGGCGCACTGGCGATCAGCATCGTCATGGCCGGGCTGCCGCTGGGCGGCATGCTCGCGGCCGTGGTCTCGCAGCAGCTGATTCCCGCCGGCGGCTGGCGGCCGCTGTTCCTGGCCGGCGGTGCGCTGGGCGCGGTGCTGGTCGTGGTGCTCGGCCCGTTGCTGGTCCGCGCCGCGCGCCTGCTTCCCGGGCAGGCCGGTGCCGACTGGCGCGGCCTGTTCACCCGTGCCAGCCGTCCGGTGCTGGCGCTGGGGGCGCTGGCCACGTTCGCCGAACTGCTGGCCTGGTACGGCATCGGCACCTGGCTGACCCAGCTGATGCGCGAGTTCCAGATTCCGTTCAATGGCGCGATGCAGCTGATGTTCACCCTCAACACCGGGGCGATCGTCGGGTCGCTGGCGACCGCTGCCCTGGCGATCCGGCTCGGCACGCGCACGGTCGCGATCGCCGCTTCGCTGTGCGCCGCCGCCTGCCTGGTGCTGATCGCCTCGCGGCTGCTGCCGGGCTGGGGCCTGTTCGCGGTGATCGCGCTGCTGGGCATGAGCGCGATCAGCGCGCAGAACCTGGTCAATGCGCTGGTGGCCGATGCGTTCCCGGCGCGGCACCGCGCCGCGGCGATCGGCATGACCCTGGGCCTGGGCCGCCTCGGTGCGGTGACCGCGCCGGTGCTGGGCGGGCAGATCCTGGCCGCCGGGCATGGGCCGTCGTGGGTGCTGCTGGCGTTCGCGCTGTCGGCCCTGCTGGGCGCGGCCGTGCTGCTCGGCCTGGACCGGCGCCGGATCGAGGCCTGCCTGGCCAGCCTGTCCTGAGCGGCGGCCGGCTCCGCGCCGACCTCTTACAATCGACCCACGTGAACGACCGAGATCCCATGAAGACGATCGCCCGCAACTCCTCCGCGCTGTGCCTGGCCGTCCTGCTGGCCGCCTGCGGCCAGACGCCCGCACCGTCCGCCGCGCCCGCGGCGACGCCGGATGCGGTGGCCGCACCGACGCTGCCGGAGGGCTGGCGCTTCATCGCCGGCCGCGACGTGCCCGACCTGGTCGGCCAGCCGCAGCAGCAGCTGCCGGCGACGGTGCGTTCGGACGACGATGTCGAGGTCACCGTGTCCGACAGCCGCCGCACGATCGCCGGCGGCGACGACGTGATCGCGGTGATGGAGGCGCTGGGCCTGGATGCGCAGGTCTACGCCGCGCCCGAGCGCTCGGCGACCGAGGCCGGCCGCAGTGCGCCGAAGCATTTCCTGTTCAACCGCAACACCGGCGCCGAGGGCGTGCTGAGCCTGGATGCGACGCTGTTCATCGGCAACAGCCTGCGCCGGCATGCCGCCAGCGGCCTGGCCGGCAAGCTGCGCGACGCCGGCCTGGCGACGGTGGTGATCGACGACCTGCAGCCGGCACCGGACAAGGTGCGCAAGACCGCCGCGGCGTTCGGCCTGGCCGCGCAGGGCGAGGCGCTGGCTGCGCAGGTGCAGGCGCAGATGGATCGCGCCGCGCAGATCGCCGCCGGCCATGCGGGCAAGCCGCGCGTGATCCAGGTCTCGGCCAGCGGCGCCGGCGGGCAGCCGACCGTGGCCGGCCGCGACAACGCCGCCGCCGAGATCATCCGCCTGGCCGGCGGCATCAACATCGGCGACGAGGCCGGCGTGGCCAACTATTCGGTGCTGAGCAACGAGGGCGTGGTCGCCGCGGCCCCGGACGTGATCCTGGTGACCGAACAGGACCTGCAGCTATTCGGCGGCGAAGCCGGCCTGTGGCAGCGTTATCCGACCCTGCGGCAGACCCCGGCCGGCATCGCCAACCGCGTCTGGGTGATGCCCGACGTGCAGCTCAAGTCCACCAGCGTCGCCTCCGGCGCCGGCGCGGTCGCCCTGGCCGAGGCCCTGGCCGCCCTGGCCACGGAGCAGGGCGCGCAGTGAGCAGGGGCGGTGCCATCCGCAGGCCGCGCGGTGGCCTGCTGCTGCTGGTCGCGCTGCTGCTGCTGGTCGTGGCGATCATCGCTTCGTTCGGCACCGGCCCGCTGAAGGTCGCGCCCGGCACCGTGCTGCACGTGATCGGCGCGCAGCTCGGCCTGGCCGACCCGGCCGGCCTGAGCCAGCGCGACCTGTCGGTGGTGTGGAACCTGCGCATTCCGCGCGCGCTGCTCGGCGCCCTGGTCGGCGCCGCGCTGGCGATGGCCGGCGCCAGCCTGCAGGGCCTGTTCGGCAATCCGCTGGCCGACCCGGGCATCGTCGGCGTGACCCAGGGCGCCTCGCTCGGCGCGGTCGGCGCGATCGTGCTCGGCGCCACCGCACTGGGTGCCTGGACCATTCCGGTGGCGGCCTTCCTCGGCGGCGGGGCCGCGACCACGCTGATCTACCTGCTGGCCCGCGCCGGCGCGGCGCGTGGCACCGCGACCCTGCTGCTGGTCGGCATCGCGGTCGGCGCCGGCTGCTCGGCGGCGATCGGCTTCTTCACCTACATCGCCAACGACACCCAGCTGCAGTCGCTGGTGTTCTGGCAGATGGGCTCGCTGGCCCAGGCCGACTGGCGCGACCTCGGCGCCGCGCTGCCGGTGTTCGTGGTCGGCACCCTCGCGCTGCTGCGCCTGGCCACGCCGCTGGACATGCTGGCACTGGGTGAACGCCAGGCCCAGCACATCGGCCTGGACGTGCGCCGCACCCGGATCGCGCTGATCGCGCTCAGCGCGCTGCTGGTCGGCGCGGCGGTGGCGTTCGCCGGGTCGGTGGCCTTCGTCGGCCTGGTCGTGCCGCATTTCGTGCGCCTGCTCGCGGGCCCGGCGCACCGCTGGCTGCTGCCGCTGTCGGGCGTGCTCGGCGCGCTGCTGATCGTGATCGCCGATACCGCGGCGCGCACCCTGGATCCGCCGTCGGAGATCCCGCTGGGCCTGTTCTCGGCCGCGCTGGGTGCGCCGTTCTTCCTGTGGCTGGTGATGCGCAAGGCACCGCGCGGAGGCGCGGCATGAGCGCGCCGCTGATGGCGCTGGAGCAGGCCGGCCTGCGCATCGACAACCGCGCGATCCTGGACGGCATCGACCTGCGCTTCGAGGCGGCGACGCTGACCGCGCTGGTCGGTCCCAACGGCGCCGGCAAGTCGACCCTGCTCGGCCTGCTGGCCGGCGACCACGCGCCGACCTCGGGCCGGGTCAGCCTCGGCGGCCGCCCGCTGCACGCCTGGAACGCACGCGCGCTGGCGCGGGAGCGCGCGGTGATGCTGCAGGAGCACGCGGTGCGCTTTTCCTTCAGCGTCGAGGAAGTGGTCGCGATGGGGCGGCTGCCGCATCCACCGGATCCGGCGGCGGATGCCGCGCTGGTGGCGCGCGCGATGGCGATCGCCGACGTATCGCACCTGGCCCCGCGCGACGTGCAGACCCTGTCCGGCGGCGAAGCCGCGCGCACCGTGTTCGCGCGCGTGCTCGCCCAGGCCACGCCGGTGCTGCTGCTGGACGAACCGACCGCCGCGCTGGACCTGCGCCACCAGGAAACCCTGCTGCGCCGCGCGCGCGAACTGGCCGATGCCGGCGCCTGCGTGGTCGTGGTCCTGCACGACCTGAACCTGGCGGCGGGCTACGCCGACCGCATCGTCATGCTGGCCGATGGCCAGGTCGCCGCCGATGGCAGCCCGCGCGAGGTGCTGACCCAGGCCACGATCGAGCGCGTCTACCGGCAGCCGGTGCGGGTGATCGCGCACCCGACCCGCGACGTGCCGCTGGTGGTGACCGCCGACGCCTGAGCCGGCGCGTACCTGTGCCGCGACGCGCACGCACCGGTTCACGGCACCCGCGCGCACACCCAGGCATCGACCCGGGACACGCCGACCCGTCGCAGTACCCGCGCCGCGGCCTCGAGGGTGGCACCGGTGGTCATGACGTCGTCGACCAGGACCACGTGCAGCGGCAGGGTATCGGTGCCGGCCAGCATCCGTCCGGGCACGAAGGCATCGCGCAGGTTGCGGCGACGGGCGGCCGCATCGAGTTCGGACTGCGGCGCGGTGGCCTGACGCCGGATCAGCCCGCTGCCGAGCAGCGGGATGTCGAGCGCGCGTGCCAGCGGCCGCGCCAGCTCGCGCGCCTGGTCGTAGCCGCGCTGGCGCAGGCGCGCGCGGTGCAGCGGGATCGGAATCAGCGCCTGCGGCGTCGGCAGTCCGGAAAACGCCTCGATCATAAAGCCGGCCAGCAGGCGCCCGGCGGGCAGGTCGCGATGGAACTTGAAGCGCGGCAGCAGGCGATCCAGCGGCGGCGCGTAGAAGAAGGCCGCGTGCACGGCGTCCAGCAGCGGAGGCGCGCGCTGGCACTGCCCGCACAGCCCGGCATGCGGCAACGGCAATGCGCAGCGCCGGCACGCGCTGCGGTTGAACGGCAGGGCCAGCCGGCAGGCCGCGCACAGGTCCTGGCGCTCGCTGCCGTCCTCGCCGCAGACCAGGCACTTTGGCGGCAGCAGCCAGGTGCTGGACACCGCACGGCGCAGCCAGTCCGGCATGCGGAACCTGAATTCGGGCGGCGGCGGATCCTGTTCGAGCGGACTGTGCATGTGCGCCAGCCTGCCGCGCGGCGCACGCCCGGGCTGTCAGGAAATGCCATGGCCGCGTTCGGAAATCGGCCAGGGTGCTGCGGACAACGGTGCGACTGGCAAAAGCGCGGCGGCAGGGTCTGCGCCAGCTGGTCCGGCGCCATGCGGCACCCGGACGCCTCGTGCGGCATCGCGGCCCGGACCGATGCCGTCGCCGCCGGATTCGCCCCGCCCAAGGCGCGCCCGCCTGCGCCACTGCCGCTCATGTAGGAGCGGCCCCAGCCGCGACCCGCCGCGCGCGCTCCACTGGCCGCGCGCAGCCGCGTGCCGCAACTCCGGTCCGCACCCGCCATCGCGCCGCGCGCGCACCGCCCGGCAGCGGCCCTGCGCGCAGGTCCGGGCGCGCGGCATAATCGGGGCCTGACGCCGCTCCGCCAACGGATGCGGCGGAGAAGGACCGGATGCGGCGGCGCATGCCGTCTGCGAAGGACGGCAGGCCTGTCGTCCTTCGGTCCGCCGGCGACCGCTGCGGTCGCCGGTCAGGCTTCCAGGGGAGACGGCCGGTGGCACGCATCGACATCCACGAACGCATCGCGTCGCAGCGCCGGCTGCGTGCCGCGCAGGGACGGCTGCGGATCAGGCGCATCGTGACCCGTCGCGATGGCGTGCGCGTCGAGGTCGACGGCCGCTGGCTGACCGGCTTCTGCAGCAACGACTACCTGGGCCTGGCGCAGCAGTTCGAAGTCGGCGCCGCGCTGCAGGATGCGGTCGCGCGCGATGGCAGCGGCGCGACCGCCTCGCATCTGGTGTCCGGCCACCACGCGCTGCACGAGCAGCTGGAGCGCGAACTGGCCGACTGGCTCGGCTACCCGCGCGCGCTGCTGTTCGGCAGCGGCTTCGTCGCCAACCTGGCGGTGCAGCAGGCGCTGCTGGAGGAAGAGGACGTGTGCGTCCAGGACCGGCTCAACCACGCCAGCCTGGTCGACGCCACGCGCCTGGCCGGCGCGCGGCTGCGGCGCTATCCGCACCTGGATGTGGAGGGCGCGATGCGCCAGCTGCGCAGCGCACGCGGTGGCGCGGCGATGCTCGCCACCGATGCGGTGTTCAGCCTGGACGGCGACGTGGCGCCGCTGCGGGCGCTGTCGCTGGTGGCGCGCACCGAGCAGGCGCTGCTGTACGTCGACGATGCGCACGGAGTCGGCGTGCTCGGCCCGCAGGGCCGCGGCAGCGTCGCCGACGCCGGCCTGGGCGTGGCCGAAGTACCGCTGCAGCTGGTCACCCTGAGCAAGGCGCTCGGCGGCAGCGGCGCGCTGGTGGTCGGCGACGAGGACCTGGTCGCGCACCTGGCCGGCAGCGCGCGGCCCTACCTCTACACCACCGCGTCGCCGCCGGCGCAGGCGGCCGCCTCGCTGGCGGCGCTGAAGCTGGCACGGCGCGACGACTGGCGCCGCGAGCGCCTGGCCGAACTGGTCGCCCTGTTCCGCAGCGGCGCCGGTCGCCTGGGCCTGGACCTGATGGCCTCGTCCACGCCGATCCAGCCGATCCTGTGCGGCGGCGAGGCCACCGCCACCGCGATGGCGCAGGCGCTCGAACAGGCCGGCTTCCTGGTCGCCGCGATCCGGCCGCCCTCGGTATCGGAAGGCAGTTCGCGCCTGCGCGTCAGCCTGTCCGCGCTGCACACGCCGGCCCAGGTGCAGGCGCTGCTGGACGCGATCGCGGTGGCGCGCGAGGACATCGACCGGCGCCGGGGCGAAGTCGCCTGACCGCCGCACGCCCGACACCGCCGGCCGCCGCATCCGCATGCGACCGGCCGCTTCCCCCACATCGACCGCTGGCGATCCCGATCCCATGCATATCGAAACCCACGGCCAGGGCGCCGACCTGGTCCTGCTCCATGGCTGGGCGCTGCACGGCGGCGTGTTCGCGCCGCTGGTCGAGCGCCTGGCCGACCGCTTCCGGCTGCATCTGGTCGACCTGCCCGGGCACGGCCGCAGCCGCGGCAGCGCGACGCCGCTGGCGCTGGCCGACGTGGTCAGCGAAGTCGCCGCGCGCACGCCGCCGGCGGTGTGGCTGGGCTGGTCGCTGGGCGGCCTGTTCGCGCTGCGCGCCGCGGCCACGCTGCCGACCGTGCGCGGCCTGGTCATGATCGCGTCGATGCCGCGCTTCGTGAAAGGCCCGGCCTGGCCGCATGCGGTCGAACCGGAGGTCTTCGCCCGCTTCGGCCAGGACCTGGCGCAGGACCACGCCGGCACCCTGGAGCGTTTCATCGCGCTGGACACGCTGGGCTCGGAACAGGGCCGCGACGAACTGAAGGCGCTGCGGGTGCTGCTGCACGCGCGTGGCGAACCGGACCTGGCCGCGCTGCACACCGGGCTGCACCTGCTCGAACACAGCGACCTGCGCCGCAGCCTGCCCGGCCTGCGCGTGCCCAGCCTGTGGCTGGCCGGGCGCCGCGACCGGCTGGTGTCGCCGGCCGGCATGCGCGATGCCGCGGCCCGCGCGCCCGACGCGCGGTTCATCGAAATCGCCGGCGGTGGACACGCGCCGTTTCTGGCCCAGGCCGACCAGGTGGCAGCGGCGCTGGCCGCTTTCGTCGACAATGGCATGCCCTGAGCCGCCGTCAGTCCCGCGTTCGATGAATGCCCTGTTCGACCCCCGCCACATCCGCCGCGCCTTCTCGCGCGCGGCTCCCGGCTACGACGCCGTCGCGGTGCTGCAGCGCGAAGTCGGCACACGCCTGCTCGGCTCGCTCGAGTACCTGGACGACGCCGTGCCGCAGGTGGTGCTGGATGTCGGCAGCGGGACCGGACACGCCGCCGCGGCGATGAAGAAGCGCTGGCCGAAGGCGCAGGTGCTGGCGATGGACCTGGCCCCGCCGATGCTGCGCGAAGCGAAGAAGCAGTCCGGCTGGTGGAAGCCGTTCGCGCGGGTCTGCGCCGATGCGCGCGCGCTGCCGCTGGCCGACGGCAGCGTCGACCTCATCCACAGCAACCTGTGCCTGCAGTGGGTCGAGGACCTGCCCGCGGTGTTCGCCGGCTTCCGGCGCGTGCTCAGGCCGGGCGGGCTGCTGCTGTGTTCCAGCTTCGCCCAGGACACCCTGGTCGAACTGCGCGAGGCCTTCGCGCAGACCGACGATGCGCCGCACGTCAGCCCGTTCGCGACCATCGCCCAGTTCGGCGACGCGCTGATGGCCGCCGGCTTCCGCGACCCGGTGCTGGACCGCGACGTCTTCACCCTGACCTATCCGGACATGCAGGCGCTGATGCGCGAACTGCGCGCGCTGGGCGCGACCAACGCGCTGGCGACGCGCCGGCGCACGCTGACCGGGCGTGGCCGCTTCGCCGCGGCCGAGGCCGCCTACGAGCCGCTGCGCACGGCCGAAGGCCTGCTGCCGAGCAGCTGGGACGTGCTCTACGCCCATGCCTGGTCGCCCGATCCGGGCGCGCCGATCCGCGAGGGCGGCCACGAGATCGCCTCGGTGCCGCTGGCCTCGATCCCGATCCGGCGTCGCACCTGAGCCGCCACTCGCGCCGCCGGCGTCGACCTGTCAGCATGCGCCGAGACCGCATCACCTCCCGCCACCGCTGCCCTTCTTCCGGGTCATCGCGTCGATGCTCAAGTGGATCGTTGTCGCCCTGTTGATCGCACCGGCGCTGTACATCCATTTCCGCGGGCGGGTGCGCCACCGCGTCTCGCGCCAGCTGCTCGACCACTCCACCTTCATGGCGCCGGTCAACGTGCTGATGTACCTGTGTTCGCGGGTGCCGACCACGCCCTTCATCGATCCCGCGCGCGAGTTCCCGGAACTGGAACCGCTGCGCGCGCACTGGACCACCATCCGCGACGAGGCCCTGGCCCTGCAGCGCCTGCAGAAGATCCGCGCGGCGGACGGCTACAACGACGTGGGCTTCAACTCGTTCTTCCGCCGCGGCTGGAAGCGCTTCTACCTGAAGTGGTACGGCAGCGCGCATCCGTCGGCCGCCGAACTGTGCCCGCGCACCACCGCGCTGCTGCAGTCGCTGCCCGCGGTGAAGGCGGCGATGTTCGCCGAGCTGCCGCACGGTGGCGAGCTGCGGCCGCACCGCGACCCGTTCGCCGGCTCGCTGCGGCTGCACCTGGGCCTGGCCACGCCAAACGACGACCGCTGCTTCATCGACGTCGATGGCCAGCGCCACAGCTGGCGCGACGGCGCCTGGACCATGTTCGACGAAACCTACATCCACCACGCGCGCAACGACAGCGGCCAGAACCGTATCATCCTGTTCTGCGACGTCGAGCGGCCGATGCGCTGGCGCTGGGCCGCCGCGCTGAACCGTTTCATCGCCCGGCACCTGGTCGCGGCCGGCGCATCGCCCAACCAGGACGGCGACCGCACCGGCTTCCTCAACCGGATCTTCGGCCGCTTCTACGCGATGCGGCTGCGGGCCAAGGCGCTCAAGGAACGCAACAACCCGCTCTACCAGGGCCTGAAATGGGCGCTGGTGCTGCTGGTGGTCGTCGCGGTGATCCTGATCTGACCGGCCCGGCCCTGGCGGGGCCGCACGCGGTGGCTCCGCTCAGGCCGAGACCTGGGCGATCCAGTCCTGCAGGTTGTAGTAGTTGCTGACCCGCGCGATGCGCTCGCCGCGGATGTCGAAGAACGCGCCGCCCGGCAGCACGTAGGTCTGGCCCTTCGCCGGCGGCAGCCCTTCGTCGTCGCGCAGGTACTCGCCGTGCACCACGTATTCGGCCGCGGCGCGGTCGCCGTCGTTGGACGCCATCACCACGATGTCGCGCAGCTGTTCGCGGTAGCTGCCGTCCATGCGCTGCATGAAGGCGGCGAAGGCGTCGCGGCCGGTTTCGCGGGCGCCCTGGTTGAGGTCGTGGACCACGTCGTCGGTCAGCAGCGCGAGCATGGCCGCGCGATCGCCGCGGTTGAACGCGGCGTAGTAGGCCAGCACCAGTTCGGTGCTGCGGTCCTGGCGACGGTTGCCGTCGATCTTCATCACGTGGTCCTGGGGCTGCATGCGGGGGCGCCCATCATAAGGCGGCCGGGCAGGCGGATCAGGCGCCCTGCGCGACCAGGTCGCGATGGAAGAAGTAGACCTCCTGCAGCAGGAAACGCCATTGCGTCTCGATGCTGCGGAAGCGGGTGCTCGGGGTGGGCGACCCGACCGCGTCGATCCCCAGTTCGCGGCACAGGCGCAGCGCACGCGCCATGTGCAGCGGGTCGCTGACCACGATCGCGCGCTGCAGCCCGGCGTCGCGCATCACGCTGCGCGCTTCCACCAGGTTCTGCCGGGTGGTGCGCGAGCGGGTCTCGATCAGGATCGCCTTGTCAGGGATGTCCTGGCGCAGCGCATACCGGCGCGCCACCTGCGACTCGGCGAAGCGCGCACCGGTGCCGTAGCCGCCGGTGAACAGCAGCACCTGCGCGTAGCCGCCGCGGTACAGGTCCAGCCCATGGCGGATGCGCTCCTCGAACACGGGCGAAGGGCGCGCATCGTAGGCCGCGGCGCCGAGCACGATGATCGCGTCCGAGGACGTCGCCTGGTCGCGCTGGCCGACCCACACGATCCAGGCCGCCACCCCGGCCAGCCACAGCAGCAGCACCAGCAGCAGCCGCCACAGCCAGCCGAACATGCCGCGGCCCCGCTTCACGCGCGCCACGGCAGCGCATCCAGGTCGACATTGCCGCCGGACAGGATCACCCCGACGCGTTTGCCGGCAAAGCGCGCCGGCTGCGCCAGGATCGCGGCCAGCGCGATCGCCGAGGACGGTTCGACCGTCTGCTTGAGCACCTGCCAGAGCAGGCGCATCGCGGCGATGGTGGCCGCGTCCTCGACCACCACCACCTGCGCGGCATGCGCCTGCAGCAGCGCGAAGTTGGGCTCGCCCAGTGCGCCGCGCAGGCCGTCGCAGACGGTGTCGGGAACGAAATCGACCTGGCGCCGGCCGGCGTCCAGCGAACGCGCGGTGTCGGCCGCGCCGGCGGGTTCGGCCAGGACCAGGTCGCAGCCGGGCAGGGCGCCGGCCAGGGCCAGCGCGGTTCCCGCCGCCAGGCCGCCGCCGCCGACCGGGACCACGACCACGTCCAGCGGCCCTTCGCTGCCGATCAGCTCGAGCGCGGCCGTGCCCTGGCCCGCGATCACCGCCGGGTCGGCGTAGGGATGCACCAGCATCGCGCCGGTCGCGGCCTGGACCTCGGCGCAGGTGGCCTCGCGTGCGGCCTGGGTCGCCTCGCAGCGCCACAGGGTCGCGCCGTGCCGCTGGATGTTGGCCAGCTTGGCCGCCACCGCACCATCGGGGACGACCACATGGCAGGGGATGCCGCGTCCGCGCGCGGCCAGCGCCAGCGCGGCGCCGTGGTTGCCGGAGGAATGGGTGACCACGCCGCGCGGGGCGTCGGCCTGGTCGAGCGACCAGACCGCATTGCAGGCGCCGCGGAACTTGAACGCGCCGCCGCGCTGCAGGTGTTCGGCCTTGAAGGCGATGCGGCATCCGGCCAGTGCATCGAGCGCGCGCGCATGCAGCACGGGCGTGAGGGTGGCGTAGGGCGCGATCCGCGCGGCGGCGGCAAGGACCTGGGCGTGTCCGGGGAAGCGGGACGTCATGCCCGCAAGCGTAGCGCATGCGCCCGCCCGGATGCCCGTCCCGGAAGGGTTAAGCACGGATTCAATGCCCGCGCGGGAAGCTGGCGTCTCGTTTCAGTGGGGGAATCCGCCATGTCGTTGCGACGTCTTGTGACCGGACTCGGTCTGATGCTCGCCCTCGGGGGCTGCACGACGTACGACTACGTCGGTTCCGGCGGCGGTTACTACTCGGGCCAGCCCAGCACCGAATACCGCTACCAGGGCGGTGGCTACGGCGGGTATGGCGGCTACGGCTACCCGTACTCGTCCGGCTCCACGCTCGGCCTCTACTACGGCCGCAGCTATCCGTACGGCTATGGCGGCTACGGCTATCCGGGCCCGTACTACCCCGGCAGCTATTACGTGCGCCCGCCCTACCAGCAGCATCCGCACCCGCCGCGCCCGCGTCCGGACGATGGCCACCAGCCGCAGCCGGGCGGAAACGCCGGTGGTGGCGGTCACACTCCGCCGCCGCCGCGTGATCGCGATCGTGCGCCATGGCGCGACCTCGAACGGATCCGCCAGGCCGGCCCGGACCGCAACGCCGTGGAAGCGCGCCCGCAGGGCCAGCGCTTCCAGCAGGCCGGCCCGCGCCCGGCCCAGGCAGGTCCGCGTCCGTCTTCGATGCGCCCCGGGCAGGGCCAGCAGCAGGCACGTCCGCCGGCGCCCGCGATGGGCGCCGCCTCGCGGCCGGCCATGCAGCAGCCACGCCCGATGCAGGCACGCCCGGCTGCCGAGTCCCGCCCGGCGCCGCGGATGGAGCGGCAGGTGCGTCCGATGCCCAGGAGTGAGAACCCGAACACGATCGAGCCCTGAGCAGGGGTCTTGCACTCGCCCCGCGATGGTCGCAAGCTAGGCCCCGCAGTGACAGGTTGCGTCGCTTTCTGACCCAGCCGGCACTACACAGTTTCCATGTCGATGTCCGATAGGACAATCTGGATCCCCCCTGTTCCGGCCCTGTCGGACGTCGACGCCTCTCCATCAGCCCGGGCCTGCCCGGGCTGATCTCGTTCTGGCGCAGGCAGGGCCGCCGCCGAAACCCGCGGCGGACGTACAGACGAAAAAGGGGCCGGCAGTCCCCCGACTACCGGCCCCCGTGCTTCCCCGCCACGCACCTGGCTGGCCCCTGTTCCAATTCCAGCCGGCGCATGAGCGCCTGTCGTGATGGGTGCAGGGGAGTTACAGCAGGAAGCGTGCCAACTCCACGGGGCGCGTCCGGCGCCTGGCGGTAGAATCGCCAGCCGGCAGTGCACGCGGCGCCCGGCGATGGCGCCGCGCGGCACGCCTCCGACCGCGACCGACCCACCCAGCGCATCCGCAGACCCGCCCATTGGCGGAGGAAACGCCCATGAGCAGCACCGAAGACTTCCACCGCCATGACGTGATCGTGATCGGCGGTGGCCACGCCGGCACCGAGGCCGCGCTGGCGGCCGCGCGCAGCGGCGCGCGCACCCTGCTGCTGACCCACAACGTCGAGACCATCGGCGCGATGAGCTGCAACCCGGCGATCGGCGGCATCGGCAAGGGCCATCTGGTCAAGGAGATCGACGCGCTGGGCGGGGCGATGGCGCACGCGGCCGACCTGGCCGGCATCCAGTGGCGCACGCTCAACGCCTCCAAGGGCCCGGCGGTGCGCGCGACCCGCTGCCAGGCCGACCGCAACCTGTACCGGATGGCGATCCGCGGCATCGTCGAAGCGCAGCCGAACCTGACCGTGTTCCAGGCCGCGGTCGACGACCTCCTCATCGAGGGCGACGCCGTGCGCGGCGTGCTGACCCAGACCGGCCTGCGCTTCGAGGCGCCCGCGGTGGTGCTGACCGCCGGCACCTTCCTGGCCGGCAAGATCCACATCGGCGAAACCCAGTACACCGCCGGGCGCATGGGCGACCCGCCGGCGACCACGCTGGCCGCGCGCCTGCGCGAGCGTCCGTTCGGCATCGACCGGCTCAAGACCGGCACGCCGCCGCGGATCGACGGGCGCTCGCTGGACTACACGCAGATGGACGAGCAGCCCGGCGACGACCCGCTGCCGGTGATGTCCTTCCTCGGCGACGCGGCGCAGCATCCGCGCCAGGTCAGCTGCTGGATCACCCACACCACCGAGCGCACCCACCAGATCATCCGCGACGCGCTGCACCGCTCGCCGCTGTACAGCGGCCAGATCGAGGGCATCGGCCCGCGCTACTGTCCGTCGATCGAGGACAAGGTCGTGCGCTTCGCCGAGAAGGCCAGCCACCAGATCTTCGTCGAGCCCGAAGGCCTGGACGTGGTCGAGATCTATCCGAACGGGATCTCGACCTCGCTGCCGTTCGACGTGCAGCTGGCGCTGGTGCGCTCGATCCGCGGCTTCGAGCGCGCGCACATCACCCGGCCCGGCTACGCGATCGAATACGACTTCTTCGACCCGCGTGGGCTGAAGGCCTCGCTGGAGACCCGGCTGGTGTCCGGCCTGTTCTTCGCCGGCCAGATCAACGGCACCACCGGGTACGAGGAAGCCGCGGCGCAGGGCCTGCTGGCCGGCATCAACGCCGCCCGCCACGTGCGCGGCCAGGAGGGCTGGTGCCCGCGCCGCGACGAGGCCTACCTGGGCGTGCTGGTCGACGACCTGATCACCCACGGCACCAACGAGCCGTACCGCATGTTCACCAGCCGCGCCGAATACCGGCTGCAGCTGCGCGAGGACAACGCGGACGTGCGCCTGACCGGGATCGGCCGCGGCCTGGGCCTGGTCGACGACCAGCGCTGGGCGCGCTTCGAGGCCAAGCAGGAAGCGGTCGAACGCGAGACCGCGCGCCTGCGCGCGCTGTGGGCGACGCCGGCCAATGCGCTCGGCCGCGAAGTCGAAGCCACGCTGGGCGTGGCGGTCAGCCGCGAAACCAGTGCGCTGGACCTGATCAAGCGTCCGGAGCTGGATTACGCGCGATTGATGACGGTGCCGGCGCTGGGCCCGGGCGTGGACGATGCGAAGGTGGCCGAGCAGGTCGAGATCGGCATCAAGTACGCCGGCTACCTGGACCGCCAGCGCGACGAGATCGCGCGCCAGCAGCGCAACGAGAACACCGCGGTGCCGCTGGATTTCGACTATGCCGGCGTCTCCGGCCTGTCGGCCGAACTGCAGCAGAAGCTGGCGAAGGTGCGGCCGCAGACCATCGGCCAGGCCCAGCGCATCCCCGGCATGACACCGGCCGCGATCTCGCTGCTGCTGGTGCACCTGGAGCGGATCCGGCGCAGCCGGGTGGCGTGAGCGCCGCGCGGCCGTCGCGACGCGGCACGCCGCTGACCGCAGGGAACAGGAACGGAGGCCACCGATGACAGGGACGACACCACGGCAGGCCGCGCGGACGCCGGGCATCACCGAGCAGGGCGCGCTGCGCTTCTCGATCGCGACCACGCCGGCGGTGGCCGCGCTCGGCATCGTGTTCGGCTGGCTGTCGGGGTCGTTCGCGATCGTGTTCGATGGCGTGTACTCGCTGGTCGACGGCGCGATGACGATGATCGCGCTGCTGGTGTCGCGCCTGATCGCCGGCTACGCAGCGGTGGGCGCGCAGGACCGGCGCTTCGCCGACCGCTTCACGATGGGCTTCTGGCACCTGGAGCCGATGGTGCTGGCGCTGAACGGGCTGATGCTCAGCGGCGCGGCGGTCTACGCCTTCATCAACGCGGTCGGCAGCCTGTTCGATGGCGGCCGGCCACTGCAGTTCGGCCAGGCCATCGTCTATGCAGCGATCACGCTGCTGGCCTGCAGCGCGATGTCGGTCTTCGCGTTGCGCGTCAACCGCCGCCTGCGCTCGCAGCTGGTGGCGCTGGATGCGAAGGGCTGGATGATGTCCGGCGCGATCACCGCCGCGCTGCTGCTCGCCTTCGTGGGCGGTGCGTTGGTCGAGGGCACGGCGCTGGCCTGGATCGCGCCCTACATCGATCCGGCGGTACTGGCGCTGGTCTGCGTGGTGATCATCCCGATGCCGCTGGGCACGATCCGCCAGGCGCTGGCCGACATCCTGCTGGTGACGCCGGTCGAGCTGAAGCGTGAGGTCGATGCGGTGGCGGCGGCCACGGTCGCGCGGCATGGCTTCCTGTCGTATCGCGCCTATGTCGCGCGCGTCGGCCGCGGCAGGCAGATCGAGCTGTACTTCATCGTCCCGGCCGGTCTGCCCGCGCGCACGCTGGAAGCCTGGGACGCGATCCGCGACGAGGTCGGCGACGCGCTCGGCGCCGCCTCGCCCGACCGCTGGCTGACCATCGTCTTCACCAGCGACATCGAGTGGGCCGAGTAGCCGCGGACCACGCGGCACTCCCGCAGGCGCCGATGGCGCTTGAACGATGCATGAGCGCGTGGACTCACGCGCACCGGATGCCTTCCTGTACGCTGCGCGCGCCGCGGCGTCGCCGTGCGCCCGATACGTGGTCGGAACAAGGAGACGATGTGCGAGGGATGCGAACCGAAGCGTTGCGCCGGTGCCACGGTGGCCTGTGGTGGCTTCCGGCAGCGGCGCTGACGCTGCTGCTGTCCGGCTGCAGCACGATGCTGGCCTTTCCACAGAACGTGCCGGCACTGAACGACGGCTTCGGTGCGCCGCAGCTCGACCACCAGCAGCGCACCGTGGAGCGCGATGCGTACCTGGCGATGCCGGGGTTCGGCGAGATCGTGCTGACACTGCCGGCGGGGACGACGATGGGGCGGCAGCCGCATGGCCGACCGTCGGTGTCGCTGATGTACGCCAGGAACCGCGCTGCAGGCAGGATGGGCGCGCGCTGGCGCAACCTCGAGGCGCGCGGCGTCGAGCCGGACGCGCACGGCGTGCTGCGCCTGCCGGTGCCGCACATCGCCGGCTACCATCCGATCTCGCTGCTGGTGTGGGTGCGGACGCCGGAATCCGCCGGTGCGCAGGACATGCGCGTCGACTTCCCGCTGACCGAAACCACCGTCATCGACGCGGACGATGCGGACCGCCACGACGCGTTCTGGCGCGGCCAGCACGGACAGTGCATCGACCGCGGCCGCATCCAGCCGATCGAGTACGCCGACGACAAGGGCGCGACCATCGACGGCGAGCGCTATCCGTTCCGGTTCGACACCCGTTTCGAGGGCCTGTGCGTGTTCCGTCCGGAACAGGCGCGCGCGATCGTGACGACCGGCACGCCCGGTCGTGTCCTGCGCTCGCCGGTGCGGGTGCGGATCCCGCGGGTCTACCAGGCCCCGCGCTTCAGCGCCTACTGGCAGCCGCCCGCGTCGGCCGCATCCGGCAGCGAATGACGCGCTGGCGGCATCGCGGGCCGTGCGCCTGGCGCTGACACGCTGCGGGCCGGTGTCTCTTCACGGAGGAATGCCGCGGCTCGATGCGATCCTGCCGCCGATCCCGGCCGTGGCCGGAGACCGATCCTGCAACGGAGGACCGACGCATGCGCGACGAACTCGGTATCAACCTCGAAGCGGTGCACTGCCCGCAGTGCAATGCGCGCATGCCGCCGCTGCGCGTGCCGGCCGATCTGCACCAGCTGATGTGGGGCGGCTGGACCTGCCCCTCCTGCGGTACGCGGATGGACAAGGACGGCCGCCGCTTGGACGCCGATCGCCAGGCCTGACGCCCGCCGAACGCGGGCGTCGACGCCTCAGCGCGCCGCCGGCTTCGAGAACAGCAGCAGCGCCAGGCCGGTGATGATGAAGATCGCCGCACCCGACAGCACGAACGGATCGGCGTACCACATCGAGGAGAACTCGAAGGTGCCGGCATTGATCTTCTTCCAGTGGTTGAAGTGCTGCATGCAGGCGACGACCAGGCCGAACACCGCGAACACGGCGGCGAACCAGCGCACCAGCCAGTGGCGCGGATCGGGCAGCAGCATCAGCAGGCCGAGCAGGCCCATGACCGTGCGCTGCGCGCGGCAGTACGGGCAGACGTAGACCAGGCCGGTCAGATCGACCGCCCAGGTGAGCGCGCTGAGCGCGACGGCCAGCAGCGCGATCAGGCGGAAGTGGCGGTGCAGGGTATCCAGCGAAGGCATGCGGGCGTTCCTGGTGGCGTGGACGGATGGCGGTGCCGTCGCCGTGTCGTGGTGGTGGCGCGGCGCACCGCGGGCAGCGGTGCGCGCGCCTGCCGTCAGCGGCGCAGGCCCTTCAGCGCATCGGCCATCGCGCTGTTGAACGGTGCGGTGGCCTGCTGCTGCGGACGTGCGCCGCCCTGGTTGCCGCGGTTGCCGTTGCCGCGCGGCCCGTTGCCGCCGCGCGCATCGCGCTGGTCGCGCTCGCCGCCACGCGCAGGACGCGCGCTGCTGGTGGCTTCGCCGACCGGATCGTCCAGGCGACGGGTGAGGGCGATGCGCTTGCGCGCCACGTCGACCTCCAGCACCTTCACCTTGACGATGTCGCCGGCCTTCACCGCCTCGCGCGGATCCTTGATGAACCTGTCCGACAGCGCCGAGATGTGGACCAGGCCGTCCTGGTGCACGCCGATGTCGACGAAGGCGCCGAATGCGGCCACGTTGCTGACCACGCCTTCCAGCACCATGCCCGGGCGCAGGTCCTTGATGTCCTCGACGCCGTCGGCGAACTGCGCGGCCTTGAACTCCGGGCGCGGGTCGCGGCCGGGCTTCTCGAGCTCTTTCAGGATGTCGCGCACGGTCGGCAGGCCGAACTGCTCGTCGGTGAACTGCTCCGCCTTCAGCCCGCGCAGGAAGGCGCTGTCGCCGATGATCTGCTTCACCCCGCGGCCGCTGCCGGCGAGGATGCGTTCGACCACCGGGTAGGCCTCCGGGTGCACCGAGGACGCATCCAGCGGCTGCTCGCCATCGGCGATGCGCAGGAAGCCGGCGCACTGCTCGAAGGTCTTCTCGCCCAGCCGCGGCACCTTCAGCAGCGCCTTGCGCGACCCGAACGCGCCGTGCTGGTCGCGATGCACGACGATGTTCTCGGCCACCGTCGATGACAGGCCGGACACACGCGCCAGCAGCGCGGCCGAGGCGGTGTTCACGTCCACGCCGACCGCGTTCACGCAGTCCTCGACGCGCGCGTCCAGCGCCCGCGCCAGCCGGTACTGGTCGACATCGTGCTGGTACTGGCCCACGCCGATCGCCTTGGGTTCGATCTTGACCAGCTCGGCCAGCGGATCCTGCAGGCGCCGCGCGATCGACACCGCGCCGCGCAGCGACACGTCCAGGCCCGGGAATTCCTTCGCCGCCAGTTCCGAGGCCGAATACACCGAGGCGCCGGCCTCGCTGACCACGATCTTCTGGATCTTCTGCTCCGGCAGCAGCTTGAGCAGGTCGCCGGCCAGCTTGTCGGTCTCGCGCGAGGCGGTGCCGTTGCCGATCGCCACCAGCTCCACGCCATGCGCGGCGCACAGCGTCTTCAGCGACGCCAGCGACGCGTCCCACTGGCGGCGCGGTTCATGCGGATAGATCGTATCGGTGGCGACCAGCTTGCCGGTCGCGTCGACCACCGCGACCTTCACCCCGGTGCGCAGGCCCGGATCGAGGCCGAGCACCGCCTTCGGCCCGGCCGGCGCGGCCAGCAGCAGGTCCTTGAGGTTGTCGCCGAACACGGTGATCGCCTCGGCCTCGGCGCGCTCGCGCGCCTGGTTGAACAGGTCGAGCATCAGGTGCAGGTGGATCTTGGCGCGCCAGGCCAGGCGGCAGGCGCTGCGCAGCCAGGTGTCGGCGGCGCGGCCCTGGTCGGCGATGCCGGCCTGCAGCGCGATGCGGCCCTCGGCATAGGCGTTGCCGGCGTCCACGTCGCTGCCCGGTTCGAGCTCCAGCTGCAGGAATTCCTCGCGGCGGCCGCGGTACAGGGCGAGCAGGCGGTGCGAGGGAATCTTCGCCAGCGGCTCGGCGTGGTCGAAGTAGTCGCGGAACTTCTCGCCGGCGGTTTCCTTGCCTTCGACCACCCGGGCGCGGATCACGCCGTTGGTGTCCAGCCAGCTGCGCAGTTCGCCGAGCAGCGCGGCGTCCTCGCCCCAGCGTTCGATCAGGATCGCACGTGCGCCTTCCAGCGCGGCCTTGGCATCGGCCACGCCCTTGTCGGCATCGACGAAACCGGCGGCGAAGGCTTCCGGCACCAGGGTCGGGTCGGCGAGCAGGCCATCGGCCAGCGGCTCCAGCCCGGCCTCGCGCGCGATCTGCGCGCGGGTGCGGCGCTTCTGCTTGTACGGCAGGTACAGGTCTTCCAGCCGCGACTTGCTGTCGGCGGCGTCGATCTCGCCGCGCAGCGCGTCGGTCAGCTTGCCCTGTTCGGCGATGCTGGACAGGATCGCGGCGCGCCGGTCCTCCATTTCGCGCAGGTAGGTCAGGCGCGTTTCCAGGTTGCGCAGCTGGGTGTCGTCCAGGCCGCCGGTGACTTCCTTGCGGTAGCGCGCGATGAACGGCACGGTCGCGCCTTCGTCGAGCAGGCCGACCGCCGCATGCACCTGCTGGGTCTGGGCACCGATCTCCTCGGCGATGGTCTGGGCGATCTTGCGCGCGAGCGCGACGGACATCTCTGCCATGGAGGGTGCAACCGACTGCGGAAAGAACCGCCGATTGTGGGCCCCAAGGCCCCGCGATCCAAGGCGTTGACAGCGGCGCGGGGCGCGGGCGGGTTTGCCCGCCGCAGGCCTTCTTGCCGACAATCGAGGCCTTCACGTCATCGCTGGTGCCGCCGCATGCCCCGTCCGTTGTCCTTCCTGCTGGTTTCCGCGCTCGCCCTTCCCGCCATCGGCGCGGCCCAGGCACCGCAGTCGCAGGACATCCCATGGCTGCTGCAGCACGACGGCAGCCAGGTCGCGCGCTTCGCAGAGCATCGCGACAATGCGGCGGCGTGCTCGCAGGCCAGGTTCGAACGCGGCCGGATGAACGAGGACAATGCCTGGCGCTGCGTCGCCGACGTGCCGGTGCAGGTCGAGGCGGACGTGGCCGACGCGGCGCTGGAACGGGAGGCATCGGACCTGGGTGCCTCGGTGGTGATCCACTCGAAGAACACCAATCCGACGCGCTATCCGCCACAGGCCTTCAGGGACGGGCTCGCCGGCACGGCGATCCTCAGGGTTCACGTGGCCATCGACGGCAGCGTCGTGCGCATCGAGGTCGCCGAGTCGACCGGCCATGCGCTACTGGATGCCGCCGCATCGGCTGCTGCCGAGCGCTGGGTCTATCGTCCGGCGATGGCCGGCGGCCGCCCGGCGGCGGGCACCGTATCGATCCCGGTGGTGTTCGCACTGAACTGAGCCGGCGCCGCGTGGGCCGCTTCGCCGGCCCGCGACGGTTCCGTCGCATCGACCACCTTCCCCACGCACCCGCGCATGCACGCATCGCTCCTTGTCCTGCTCCCTCCGCTGCTGACGCTGGCCGTCGTCGTCGCGCCAGCGCAGGCACGGGATCTGCCATGGATGCTGCTGCACGGCGGCACCACGCTGCAGCGTTTCGTCGACCATCGCGACAACGCGGCCGCCTGCTCCATCGCGCGGTCCCGCCAGGCGCGCGCGGACGGCGGCGCGCTCGATGCCCTGCACTGTGTCGTCGAAGCGCCGCCCGCGGTCGAACACGACACGCTGTCGCCCGGATACGACGGGCCGACCACGCCGGCGCTGGCGGTCGGCCATTCGCTCGCTGCCCATCCGGTGCGCTATCCCTCCGGATCGCCGATGGATGGCATCGACCGCAGCACGGTGCTGATGGTCGATGTGGAGGCGGATGGTCGCGTGGCGCGTGTCGCGATCCAGGTCTCGTCCGGCGATGCGCGGATGGACGCAGCGGCGGCGGATGGCGCGATGAAGTGGGTCTACCGCCCGGCCATGGCGGGCGGGCGCCCGGTCGCTGGCAGCCTGTCCATCCCGGTGGATTTCATGGGCGTGACGCGCGCGCGGCGCTGAAGCCGCAGCTTGAAACCGCGCGCGGGCCCGCAGCGGCGTGGCGCGACCAGCCTGCATCGTGCGGTGCGCGGCGATCCGACACCCCGGTCCGCGCGGCAACAGGCGGCGTACGGACCAGCTTCCGCACGCCGCACGCTCACGCCTGCATCCGCGTCACTTCGCGGGCGTCGGCAGCGGCAGCGCTTCGTCGAACACCGCCACGTGCGGCACGCCGTCGGCGCCGATCCAGCCGCGGTACATGCCCTCGGTGTTGAACGGGAAGGCGACGCTGCCATCGGCACCCAGCGCGATCGCGCCGCCATCGCCGCCTGCGGCGGGAATCTCCACGTCGATCACCGCATGCGCGGCCTCGCCCAGGGGCTGCCCGGCCAGGCGCACGCGCGCGCAGATCTCGTGCGCCGCGGCGCTGCGGATGTAGAACTCGCCCCAGCCGGTGCCGGACACCGCGCAGTGCGCATCGGCCCAGGTGCCGGCGCCGATCAGCGGCGAATCGCCGACCCGGTTCCAGCGCTTGTTGGTCATGCCGCCGGTCGAGGTGCCGGCGGCCAGATGGCCTTCGGCATCCAGCGCCAGCGCGCCGACGGTGCCGAAGTAGCGCAGGTCGGGGCCGTCGCTGGCGCCGGTCTTCCGTTCCTGTTCGGCCTGCAATGCGCGCTGCAGCTGCTGCCAGCGCTTCTCGGTGCGGAAGTACGACGGATCGACCTGTTCGATGCCGAAGATCGCGCCGAACGCCTCCGCGCCTTCGCCGACCAGCATCACGTGCGAGGACTGCTCCATCACCGTGCGTGCCAGCCGGATCGGATTGCGCGTGCGCTGCACGCCGGCCACCGCACCGGCACGCCCGCTGGCGCCGTCCATGATCGAGGCGTCGAGCTCGTTGCGGCCTTCGTGGGTGAACACCGCGCCGCGGCCGGCATTGAACTGCGGCGCGTCCTCCAGCGCCTGGATCGCGGCGGTGATCCCGTCCAGCGCGGTGCCGCCGACGCGCAGCGTTGCGTGGCCGGCCAGCAGCGCCGCCTCCAGCGCGGCCCGTGCCTCGGCTTCCTCGCCGGGGCCGAGGCTGGCGCGGGTGACGCCGGCGCCGCCGTGGACGACGAGCAGGGCGCGCTGCGGATCGGAGGCCGTCCGTTCGCCCGCGCTGGCGACGGGAGCGACCGCGAGCGCCGCTGCCGCGAGCACCGCCGTCGCAAGCAGCGACAGGGTGGGCAGGCGGGCCACGCCGCGGCCGCGCCGCCGGGTCGTCATGCGCGGGCTCACAGGCCCATTTCCTGCAGCAGGTGCGGTGCGGGCTGCACGCGCTCCATCAGCCAGCGCATGTAGCGCATGTCCACGTGCACGGCGCGCTTGTAGCGTGGATCGAACCACCAGCTGGCGCTGACCGACTCCCAGTTGCTGTCGAAGTTCAGGCCGATCAGTTCGCCGCGTGCATTGAGCACCGGCGAGCCGGAATTGCCGCCGGTGGTGTCCAGGTTGGTCAGGAAGTTGACCGTCTGCGTGCCCAGTGCCGGGTCGGCGGTGGCGCCGAACTCGCCCTTGGCGATCGCATCCAGCAGCGCCTTCGGTGCGTCGAACGGCGCCTGGCCGGTGTTCTTCTCGACGATGCCGGCCACGGTGGTCACCGGCGACCAGTGCACCGCATCGCGCGGGTTCAGCGCTTCCAGCCGGCCGTAGCTGACCCGCAGCGTGCCGTTCGCATCCGGATACACCGCGCGGCCCTGCTGCTTCCGCCAGGCGGTCAGCGCGTGCATGTAGGCCGGTCGCAGGCGCAGCTGTTCGCCGTCGCGGGTCTTGCGTTCGTGCTCCAGGCGCAGCAGCGCCGGGGTCAGCTGGCGGGCCAGCGCGATCAGCGGATCGTCCTGCAGCGCCTGGCCGGTGCGGGCCTGTTCCAGCCGCGACAGGCGCGCCTGTTCCTCGCCCAGCGCGGTGCCGGCGTACAGCGTGTCCAGCGCGGCCGCCAGCTGCCCGGGCGTGCGCCCGAACGCGGCGTCGAACTCGGCCACGCGCTGCGCCTCGGGCAGCTGCTGGTAGCGGCCGAGCAGCTCGGCCAGCAGCGCCTTCTCCACCTGCGGCGCGTAGCGGCGCTGGACCTGCTTCAGCGTGCCCTCGATCTGGGCCAGGTCGCGCTGCTGGTAGCCGGTCTCGCGCTGCGCGTCGGGTCTGGCCGATTCGATCCGCAGCCGTTCCAGGGTCAGCGCCGAGCGCAGCAGCTGGGTCTGCTGGGTCAGCAGGGCGAACAGCAGGTCGCGGCCGCGCACCGACGACGCCTGGGACAGCACCTGCTGCAGGGCGGCGATGTCGCGCGCGTCCCTGCCGCGGGTGGCGGCCAGCATGCCGCGCTCGTCCTCGCCACGCAGGCGCACCGCGTCGCTGCGCAGCAGGCCTTCCAGTTCGCCGGCGGCGCGCTTGCGGTTGTTCTTCAGCGACTGCAGCTGCGAGGCGTAGCGGGTGCGCGCATCGGCGTCCTCGCGGCCGGCGCGTTCGACCGTGGCGATCAGCGCATCCAGCGTGGCCACGCGGGTCGGCAGGGTCCATTCCACCTGTTCTGCGAATTCGGCCGCGCTGCGGTGGCGGAACGTGGTGCCGGGGTAGCCGGCCAGCATTGCGTAGTCGCCTTCCTTCGGCCCGGTGCGCGAGACCTGCAGGTGCGACGGCGGCTGGTAGGGCACGTTGTCGGCCGAATGCGCGGCCGGCTTGCCGTCGCGGCCGACGTAGGCGCGCAGCAGGGTGAAATCGCCGGTGTGGCGCGGCCACATGAAGTTGTCGATCTCGTCGCCGTAGTTGCCGATCGCGCGCGGCGGCGCGTAGACCAGGCGCACGTCGCGCAGCTCCAGCTGGCGGATGCGGAAGAACTGCGTGCCGTAGTACATGTTGGCGACGCTGCAGCGGATCCCCGCTTCGGTCTCGCAGGCGGCCACGATGCGCTTGCCGGCCGCGTCGATCGCGGCGTGGTAGGCGGCGCCGCTGCGGCCGCGCGCGGCCTTCAGCACCTCGTCGCTGACGTCGTCGAAGCCGACCGTGACCAGCACCCGGAAATCCGGGCTGGCCGGCAGTTCGCCGGCGCGGTCGGCGGCGGTGTAGCCGTCGTCGATCAGGTTGCGCTGCGCCGAGCTGTTGTACTGGATCACGCCGTAGGCGACGTGGTGGTTGGTCAGCACCAGGCCGTCGCCGGAGACGAACGAGCCGGTGCCGCCGCCGACCCGCACCACCGCGTCGAGCGGTGCGGCGGTCACCTCGGCCAGCGCGGCCGGATCGCCCGCATAGCCGGCGTCGCGCAGGGCCTGGCCGATCTGCGGCAGCTGCGACGGCATCCACATGCCTTCGTCCGCACGGGCATCGGCGCTGGCCAGCGCGATCGCGGCGGCGAGGAGGGTGAAGGAAAGGCGACGCGTCATCGGCGGGTCCTGCAACGGGAAACCGGCGACGGTAGCCCGCGTGGACGGCAGCGACAACCGCCGCAGGTCATGCGGCCCGGCCAGAGGCGGCCGGGCTTCGCACGGGCGGCTACTTCTCGCGCCGCCAGTTCAGCGAGCCGCGGTTCTCGACCGTGCTCGATTCGATCTCGATGTCGAAGCCCTTGCGCAGCAGGTACTTCAGGATCAGCACCTGGCCGCTGCCGACCATCGACACGCCGTAGCCGACGTAGAGCTTCGGCGACAGGTACTTGCCGACGCCGACCACCGAGCCGCCGAGCGCGCGCGACTGGGTCACGCCGGCGTCGTCGAAGCCCAGGCTGGCGCCCAGGCGCGCGGCCAGCAGGCCGGTGCCGGCCGACATCGCCGCCGAGGCCGCGGTCACCTGCTGGGCCTGGTCGCTGGTCGCGCCGGCCAGGCTGCGGCCCAGCATCAGGTAGGACAGCGCCTCGGACTGCGGCATCGCCGGATCCGACCACACCTCCACGCGCGGTGCCTCGGCATTGCCGGTGACGTCGATGCCGGCGGTGATGTCGTTGATGCGGCGTTCGGCGCGCAGGTTGATCCGCGGGTCGGTGACCAGGTTGTTGCTCCAGGTCAGCTGGCCGCGCGAGATCGCCAGTTCCTGTCCGTAGGCCTTGTACTCGCCGCCGACCTCGAGCACGCCGGTGGCGGTCATGTCGCGGCCGGGACGCGCGCGCACCTGCATGCGCCCGGCCAGGGTGCCGTCCAGGCCGAAGCCGCTGAGCTGCACGCCATCGCCCAGGACCAGGGCCAGATCCAGGTCCAGCGGTGCGGCCGGCCCGTCCTCGGGATCGACCGGATCGACCACGACCACGTCGTCCGACGGCGAGATGCCGGAATCGAAGCGCTCCAGGTCGATCCGCGCGGTCGGCACGTTGACCTCGCCGCGCAGCAGCATGGTCCGGTCGACGATGCTGAACTGCAGGTCCGGCGCGGCGACCGCATGCAGCATCGCGGTGTCGGACACCAGCACGTTGGTGCCGCGGATGTTCAGCTGCAGCGGCGTGGCTTCGCCGTACCAGGACAGCCCGCCGTCGACGGTCAGCGTGCCTTCGCCGGATTTCACCGAGGCGGTGATGCTGGCCGAGCCGTCCGGCTGCGCGTCGAAGCTGCCCTTGCCCTCGCTGAGGTTGAGGCCGAGCACCGGCAGTTCGCCCTGGAACTCTTCCAGCAGCAGCTGCCCGCCCATCGCCGGTTCGCTGCGCGTGCCGGCCACGCTGACGTGGCCGCGGACCACGCCGCGCGGACGCACCAGGTCCGGCGAGAACAGCTCCAGCCAGAACAGCTGCGACATGTACATGTAGAGGTTGCCGGTCAGCGCCGAGCCGTCGTCCCAGCCGGTGTCGAAGCTGGCATCGACGTAGCCGTCGCCCTGGAAGCCCACGCCGAGCCGGCCCTGGATCGCCTGCGGGTCGAAGCTCATGTCGATGCTGAACTGGTCGTAGCGCAGGATCTCGCGGCGGGTGCGGTCGCCCAGGCGCAGGCCGCCTTCCGGCGAGGCCACGCGGACCTGGCCGGTCCAGCGGTTGCCCTGCGGGCGCAGCTGCGCGTCCAGGCTGAGGTCGCCGCGCAGCAGGATCGCGCGGCCTTCGTTGCGCGGCAGCCAGTCGTGGACCAGGGCCAGCGGCAGGCGCTCGCTGCGCACGCTCAGGCCCTGTCGCGGCCAGTCCGCCTCGGCGCAGAGCGTGGCGCTGGCATCGCCGCTGCCGGTGGCCAGGCAGGCCGGCTGCAGCTGGTAGCGCGGGCCGTTGATCGCGAAGGTGGCCGGCGCCTGCAGGGTCCAGGTGTCGCCCAGCACCGGGTCGATCCGCAGCTGCGCCAGCGTGCCTTCCCAGGCCTGGCCGCGCTGCCGCAGCGTGCCGTCCAGCGCGATGCTGGCCGCTTCCGGGCTGTCGACCTCGGCCTCCAGCTGCAGGTTGGCGACCGCGCCGCGTGCATGCACGCGCACCCGCTGCAGCGGAATGCCGACCTCCAGCGCGCTGCCCTGCAGCAGCAGGTCGCCGCCGTCGCCGCGCCAGGGCAGGCGCCCGCGCAGGGCGATGCTCTCGGCACGCCAGGTGTCCCAGCTCAGCGCGCTGCCGCTGATGTCGGCGGTGATGTCCGGGGTCTGCGGCGTGCCGGTCACGCGCAGGGTGCCGGCGATGCGGCCGGCCGCGCCGGGCAGCAGGTCGTCCAGCTGCAGGGGCTGCAGGTCGGCGTCGATCGCGATGCGGTCGCCGTCGAAGCGGCCTTCGGCGCGCACCCGGCTGCTGCCCAGGCTCAGCGCCAGGCGACCCTTGCCGGCGTCGCCGTCGAGGTCCAGCTGGCCGCTGCCGTCGAGCGGGCGTCCGCGCAGGCGTCCGCCGAGATCCTCGATGGTCACGCCGGCCTTGATCCCGCCGTCCTCGCGCAGCTGGCCCTGGCTGGCCAGGCGCCCGTCGACCCTGCCGTCCCAGTCGGGCAGGAAATAGCCGGGATCGAAGCCCTGCAGGCGGGCCTGCACGTCCCAGGCCAGCTGCGGCACCCAGGCGGCTTCGCCGGTGACGTCGAGCGTGCCGGTGGGCATGCGCGCGCGCAGCGCATGGATGCGCGCGCGCTGGTCGTCGCCGCGGACGTCCAGGTCCAGGGTGGCCTGCTCGGCCTCGCGCTGCAGGGTGGCCTCGCCGTAGGCGGCCCACTGCTTCAGCGTGCCGGCCAGGCCGAGCGCGGCGTCGACGCCGACGGTCGGTGCGTCCGGCACGGTCCCGGTGAATTTCAACGCGCGCGCGTTGAGCGACATGCGGAAGCTGGCGTTCTCCGGGTCGGTGAAGTCGGCGCGGCCCTGCAGGCGCACGCTGCCGTCGAAGCCTTCCAGCAGCAGCGGCTCGACCACCAGCACCTGGTCTTCCAGATGGATCTTCGACGGCGCGATGGTCACCGCCATGTCGCCCTGGCGCGCCTCGCCGCTGACGTCCATGCGGCCGCCGACGCCGTCGACGGTCAGCGCGAACGCATACGGTTCGCCGCTGGCGGCCTGGCCGGTCAGCAGCGCCGGGTCCAGGCCGTCGCTGCGCGCGCGCAGCTGCCAGGCCGGTGCGTCCTCATCGCCGCCCAGCACCACGGTGGCGCGCAGCGGCTCGGGTGCGCGGCCGCCGATGGCCACGTCCATCCGCGACAGGTCGCCCTTGGCGATCAGGCCGAAACGGGCCGGCGCCTGGCCGCGCGGGGCGGGCAGCACGGCGGTGGCGATCAGGTCGCTGCGGTAGTCGTCGGCCGGCGCGTAGTCGCCGTGCACGCTGAACAGGCCCAGGTCGCTGTCGACCTGCAGCTGCTCGGCATGCAGGCTGCCGGTGGCGATGTCGATGCCGCCGCGCAGGCTGCGGATGTCGATCAGGTGTTCGTCGCCCGAGGTCACCACCAGGCCGTCGACCACGATGGTGTCGGCCTGGATCGCCAGCGGCATCTCGATCGCCGGCAGCACGTCGGGCCAGCGCGGCAGCTCGAACGGTTCGTCGCTGGGCACCAGGTTCAGGCGCGCGTTGGTCAGCTCGAACGCGTCCAGGCGCAGGCGCCTGCCCAGCAGCGGGCGGATGTCCGGATCCAGGTAGGCGCGCTCGGCGGTGAAGCGGTAGTCGTCGTAGCGGAAATCGAGGTTGTGGATGGTCAGCGGGCCGGCGATCGGGCCTTCGACCTTCTCCCAGCTCAGGCTGGCGTTGACCGGCAGGCGCGAGACGATCTGCGCCAGCAGCACGTCGCGCCCGGCCACGGTCTGCAGCAGCCAGTACAGCAGCACCAGCGCGGCCAGCACCACGCCGAGCACGCCCAGGCCCGACCAGGCCCAGAAGCGGCGGCGGCGATAGAAGCGGCGCCGCGGTGGCGGCGCCTTGGCCGCGTCGGGCGCGGGCGCGCTCACAGGTTCGCTCCAAGGCTCAGATACAGCTGGAACTGCGAGTCGGGATTGTCCAGGCCATGGCCGATGTCGATCCGCACCGGGCCGACCGGCGAGCGCCAGCGCAGGCCGATGCCGACGCCCACGCGCAGGTCCATGCGGTCGTCGAAGGCATCGCCGGCATCGACGAACACCGCGCCGCCCCAGGGGCCGCCGCCGAGGTAGTGCTCGTACTCGACCGAGCCGGTCACCACGTTCTTGGCGCCCAGCGCGTAGTCGCCGCGGCGCGGGCCGACTTCGCGCCACGCGTAGCCGCGGATGCTGCGGTCGCCGCCGGCGAAGAAGCGCAGGCTCGGTGGCATCGCCACCAGTTCGCTGGTCCAGGTGGTGCCGGCTTCGCCGCGCACGATCAGGCGGTTGTGCTCGCCCAGCCCCTGGAACCAGGTCGCGTTGACCTGCGCCTGGGTGAAGCTGGTATCCGAGCCCGCGCCCTCGATCCCGCCGCGCAGGGTGAGGTTGGCGCTGATGCCCCGGCGCGGGAACAGGCGGTCGTCGACGTTGACGTAGTTGCCGGCGATTTCCGGGTAGACCAGGGTCGAATAGCTGTAGCTGCGCAGCGTGGTGTCGTCCTCGGGGGTCACGCTCCAGCGCTCGCGCAGGGCGTTGATCGAGGCGACCGCGGTCCAGTGCTCGTTGATCTCGCCGCTGCGGCTGCCGATCAGGCGCAGGTTGCGCAGGTCGATGTAGTCGGTCTGCTCGTCGTAGACGCTGGCGGCGATGCCGTACCAGCCGTCGAGCCAGCGGAACGCCGGGATCCGGTACTGGGTCAGGAAGCTCTTGCGCTTCTGCGCGTAGTCCAGGTCGTAGTTGAGCTTGTGGCCGCGGTCGTTGACGTAGCGGCGCTCGGCGCCCAGGCGCACACCGCTGCCGCTTTCGGTGCCGTAGCTGAGGCCGGCGGTGTAGATGTTGCGCTTGGCCAGGGTCAGGTTGACGTCGATCGGCACCTGGTAGTCCTCGACCGCGTCCTCGGGACGGATCTGGATGTCGATCACGCTGAAGTAGTCCAGCTTGACCAGCGACTCGCGCAGGCGGTCCAGCTTGCCCTGGTGGAAGTAGCTGCCTTCGTCCCAGCTGATCAGCTGCTCGAGCAGGCCGGGGCGGAAGTACGCCTGGTTGAAGGTGGTCGGGCCCATGTCGTAGCGGGCGCCGCTGTCCCAGACCAGGTCGATGTCGGCGGCGTTGTCGGCGCGGGTGACGCGGACCTCGCGCGCGTCGAAGTCGGCGTCGAAATAGCCGCGTTCGGCCAGGCGATGGGTGATGCGGTCACGGTGGGTCTCGTAGACCGTGTGGTCCAGGACCTCGCCGCGCCTGGGGTGGAAGGCATCGACATCGCGGCCCAGGTAGGGATCGTCCCCGGCCGGGCCGATCAGGCCGACCCGCGCCTCGCGGACCCGCACCGGCTCGCCCTTGTCGACATGCACGGTGACCACGATGTTGTCGTCCGCATCGCGCGGGGCGTCGACGGTGATGGTCGGCGAGTAGTAGCCGAACGGTTCCAGCGCCTCGCGGGCCTCGGCCTCGGTGCGGTTGAGCAGGTACTCCAGGCGCGACTCGCCCTGTTCCTTGCCGACCGCCTCGCGCAGGGTCAGGGACAGGCGGATGTTCTCGCGCAGCGGCTCGTTGGCATTGCCATCCAGGCCGGTGACCTCGAACCGTTCGATGATGCCGCGCGCATGGGCCGCCGGGACGAGAAGGGCGAGCAGCGCGAGGGTGGACAGGGCTGCTGTCAGGGGGGGAAGCGGACGCATGGGCGCAGGATACCGGGATCGCACCGGCACGGGCTTAAGCCGGCGTGAGGCAGGGTGCGTGCTAGCATCGCCCCGGTTCGATCGATGTCTTTAGAGGTGCAGGTGGAAGATCTGGTGCATCCGCTGGACGACCATGCGGATTCCGGGTCGGCGCCCCTGGCGGGATTGCGGCTGGCGGTGGTCGAGGACGATGCGGAGCTGCGCGCGCTGCTGGTGTCCGATCTCGAGGAACAGGGCGCCGAGGTTGCCGGGCTGGACAGCGCCGCGTCGCTGTACCGTCATCTGACCGGTGCACGCTGCGACATCGTGATCCTCGACGTCATGCTGCCCGGCGAGAACGGCTATTCGATCGCCGCGCACCTGCGCAGCTCCTCGGCGGTGGGCATCGTCATGCTCACCGGGCGTGGCGCCCCGCGCGACATGGCCCACGGCCTGGGCCAGGGTGCGGATCTGTACCTGGTCAAACCCTTCGATCCCGAGGTGCTGGTGGCCGGCCTGCTGAGCCTGCGCCGGCGCCTGACCACGCCCGCCGAAGACGCCGCCGACACGGCGGCCGGCGCCTGGTCGCTGCAGTCCGGCGGCTGGCGCCTGCGCGCGCCGGATGGCACCACGCTGGAACTGAGCGCCATCGAACGCGCGTTCCTGCAGCCGCTGTTCGCCACGCCCGAGCAGCCGGTCGACCGCGAAACCCTGATCGCCGGGCTCACCGATTCGCCATGGGATTTCGATCCGCACCGGCTCGAGGTCCTGGTCCACCGCCTGCGGGCGCGGGTCCGCAGCGCGAGCGGGCAGGCCCTGCCGCTGCGGGCGATCCGTGGCGCCGGCTATCTGCTGGTCGCCGAACCCGACTGAGCCGCACCGGGCGATACCCGGCGCTTCGCATCCTCACCCCGTTCGCGCAGGCGCCTGGCATGCAGGCGTGAGGATGCGTGAGCGACCGTGACGGCCTGTTACTGACCCCCGCCTGCATTCCCTGAAGAATCCGCGCCGCAACCGGGCCTTCGGGCCCACGGCATGCCTGCGCCCGTCGCAGCTTGCCGCCGGCACACCAGGCGATGCCGGTCCCGCGCAGCAGCGGATACCGGCCAAGGGGAAAACCAGCGTGAACAAGCAGGACGACAGGTCGCCGCTCATGGCGGCCGGGCGGCTTTTGGCCGATCGGAATTCCAACACGCGCGGCACGCGGTGTGGTGGATGGTGGCGGCATGCCGCCCTGGCGCTGCTTGCAGTGGTTGCGCCAACGGCGATGGCGGCCAACCTGCAGGTCACGCAGCTGTCGGACTCGACCTCGTCCTGGCTGGCCAGCGACGGCACGCCGTCTTCCGGCGGCAGCAGCGATCCGGCGCCGGTGGGATCGATCGTCGTCTACGACGTGGAGTTCGCCAACAGCGACAGCACCGCGTCGGGGCCGGCCACGGCCATCTTCGACCTGCCGGCGGGCACCACTGCATGGCTGGCCGATCCGGAGATGCTGGCCGGCTGCAGCCAGTCGGGCCGACGCGTCAGCTGCCCGATCCCGGCCGGCCTCCCCGGCAACGGCCGCATCGCCTTCAAGCTCAAGGTCGATACCCAGGGCCTGGCCGCCAGCGTCGTGAGCGTGTACGCGGCGATCGGCGAAGGCCCCGAGCCGGCCGGCGACATCGCCAGCCTGTTCACCCCGCCCTCCACCGTCAACGACAACCCGTTCTTCGCCGGCGACTCGAACCGCAACAACAACGTCCTGCGCCAGGAAACCACGCTGAGCACGGCCGCCGACCTGCAGCTGGTGAAGACCGCCTCGCCGGCCCTGCCGGCCACGGTGATCGGCGGCGGCGAGGTGACCTACACCCTCACCGTGACCAACCTCGGCCCCGGCGCGGCGACCAACTTCAACGTCGTCGACACGCTGCCCAGCAACTTTACCCTGGTCCCGGGCAGCTTCACCGGCACCGGCTGGACCTTCGCCGCCGGCACCATGACCGCCACGCACGGCGGCAGCCTGCCCAATGGCGCAAGCCGCAGCTTCAGCTTCCGCGCCAAGGCCAACATCGGCAGCGGCACGGTCACCAACAACGCCAGCGTGCGTTCGGTCGGCAGCACCGACCCGCGTCCGAACAACGACAACGGGTCGGTCAACACCACGGTGATCCCGGGTGCGGACCTGACCGTGGACATCAACGCCACGCCGACCCCGGCCCCGGTCGACTCCACCGTCACCTTCACCCTGCGCGCGCGCAACCTCGGTCCGAGCGATGCCGAGAACGTGACCCTGGTCGGCACCCTGCCGACCGGTTTCACCTACCTCGCGTCGCCGCTGCTGCCGTCCGGCTGGAACTGCAGTGCGTCCACGGGCACCACCCTGAGCTGCACCCGCAGCGGCACCTTCGTCGACGGCGCCGATGAAACCCTGCAGATCACCGCGACCGCCAGCAGCACGCCCGGCAGCCGGACCGCGACGGTCACCATCGCCAGCAGCACCGACGATCCGAACGACAGCAACCGCGGCATCGACAACAACACCGACAGCGTCACCTTCGACGTGCTTGCCGACGGCGCCGACCTGTCGTTGAGCAAGACCAAGGTGGGCGGCACGAACGGCCCGGACGGCAATCCGGTCACGGTGGTGCCCGTCGGCACGACCGCTGCCAGCAACATGATCTCGACCTTGCGCCTGACCAACCATGGTCCGGACAGGGTCACCGCCGACGCGCAGATCGTCGACGTGCTGGCCGATGGCGAGGAGTTCATCTCGGCAGGCGGGCCGTTCTCCTGCGCGGCGGTGCCGGCCAGCTACACCCAGGGCACGCCGCAGGTGGTGACCTGCACCTACACCGGCAGCTATCCGGTCGCTGTGGGGACGACGCCGTTCGCTACCCTGACCCTGACCACGCGCGCGCGCTTCGTCGATGCGTCGGGCCTGCTGCTGACCAACCGCGCCTGCACCGGCGGCTCCACGCCGTTGGGCGGCACCGCGTCGAGCGAGCCGCAGACCGAATCCGGCGTCGATACCGACAAGGTCACCGACAACGACTGCGCCGAGGGCGGGCTGCGCGCGACCACCGGTGCGTCGGACCTGCGGATCGAGAAGACCACGTCGGCCCCGGCCAGCCGGATCGTCGGCGTGAACGGCACCTCGATGAGCTACACCCTGGTCGTTTACAACGATGGCGCCGCCACCCCCGGCGTGGTGGTCAACGACACCCTGCCCGGTTGGGTCAACGGGCTGACCGTGGCCGACATCGCAGCGCCGGCTGGCTGGACCTGTCCTCCGCCGAGCAACGGTGGTTCGCTGACCTGCCGCTCCGGCAACACCGTGCTGGCCAACGGCGCCAGCGCCCAGATCACGATCACGCTGCGCAATGCGGACAACACGGCCGGCTTCCTGCTGGACAGCGTCGGCAAGCTGGCCGCATCGCCGGCCAACGCCCAGTGTGCGGCCGACGGCAACGTCCCGGGCAGCGGCCATTTCCACTGCAACCGCGCCGGCGTCGGCGTGGACGGTACGGTCGCGGGCTCCATCGGCGAGAGCAACTGGGACAACAACTACGACACCGACTGGGTGCGGGTCGAGCGCGTCTCCAACCTGCAGACGCAGAGCAAGACCATCACCAGCGGTTCCGGCAGCGGCCAGGCGGGCGTGGATTCGGTGTATCGCATCGAATACCGCAACGACGGCCCGTCGACGGTGCCGAACGTCCGCTTCCGCGACGTGTTCACCCTGCCTGCCGGCGACAGCGGCTTCGTGCTGCTGAGCGCCCAACTGGCGGGCAGCGGCGCCTGCAGCGTCACCGCGATGGATCCGGGCATCGTCGCATCGCCCGGTGCGGGCGGCACGTCGTATCGCAACGGCGACACCGGCGCGACGCAGACGCTGACCCTGACCTGCCCGCTGGTCGCTTCGATGGCGCGCGACAACGTGCGCACGGTCGACCTCACCATCCGCCCGAACGTCGATACCGGCAACAGCGGCCGCGCGTTCACCAACGTGGCCGACTTCGTCATCGACGGCGGCGCGACCGGCAGCGATGCCGATGGCCCGTGGGACTACAACCGCGATGACAGCGATGCCGACGACACAAAGGCGGTGACGCTGAACTTCATTTCCGGTGCGGTCGATCTGCTGGTGCAGAAGAACGACATCTACCCGGGCTTCCGCTACGATCCGCTCGGCTTCGATCCGGATGTCGCGGCGAACAACATCATCACCTACCGCATCCAGGTGACCAACAACGGTCCCTCGGTCGGCAGCGACGTCCGCATCCTCGACGAGCTGGTCCCGCCGGACGGCAAGACCGTCACCTATCTGGGTGCGTCGGCCAGCGCCGCCGGCACCTTCGATCTGACCCATTGCACCGTGCTGGCCGGCAGCAATCCGGTCATCGGCAACGCCGGTGGCAGCGCCGCGCTGCGTCTGGATTGCCGCATGCCGGGCAATGGCTTCAGCGGGTCGGACCAGGTCGGCGTGCTCGCCAGCGGCAGCACCAGCGAACTGTTCATCCGCTACCGGTACGACACCGAGCCGGACGCCGGCGGCGACACGCTCACCAACAACGTCATCGCGCATTCGGCCGAGACGCGCGACGGCGCCGACCTGGTCGCCGACGACCGCGTGCCCGGCAACAACGACACCTCCGAAACCACCAGCATCTTCATGCGCGTCGACGTCGGCGTGGACAAGATCGCGGTGACCACGGCGCCGGGCGCGGCACCGTCGGTGGCCCTGCCGGCCGCCGCAGGCGCGGTGACCGTCGGCCAGCCGTTCTGGTACGTGCTGACCGGCACCAACAACGGCCCGGGGCAGAGCCTGTCCCAGGACCGCAGCGGCGACTCGCCGTTGAACGGCACCGGCACCGTCGTCACCGACACCCTGCCGGACGGCCTGACCGTCACCGGCACGATCACCTGGAGCAAGAGCGGCCCGGCGTACACCGGTGCCGTGCCGACCGGCACCGGCACCTGTGCGCTGGCCGACCGCAACGTGAGCTGCGAGGTCGGCGACCTGACCTACGCGACCGGCAATCCCGGCCGCGTGCGCATCCTCGTGCCCGCGCTGTGGGAGCAGCTGCCCCCGGGCGGCACCGCGCCGCTGGCCGCGTCGCGCAACCAGGCGGCGATCGTCACCGAGCAGGTCGACGAGAACCCCGGCAACAACGACGTCGATGTGCCGCTGGACGTGGTCAGCATCTCGCTGAGCGGCGCGGTGTTCATCGACAGCGACCGCAGCCCCGGCAATGGCGGCATCCGTCAGGCAGGCGAGACCGGCATCGGCAGCGTCGAGATCCGCCTCACCGGTACCGATGCCTACGGAAACGCGGTCAACGAAGTCGCCTACACCGACGTTACCGGCGCCTACAGCTTCGACAACCTGGCGCCGTCCAGCGGCGCCGGCTACACCATCACCCAGATCCAGCCGGCCGCCTATGCCAATGGCCCGGTGGCGCCTCCGACCACGGGTGCCGCCGCGGCCACCTTCGATCCGGACAGCTATCTGCCCGGGACGCCCGATTCCAGCTACGTCGTGGTGGTATCGCCCGACGTGGCGGTGCCGGGCGGCACCATCGGCAGCCTGGGTGCGATCGGCGTGCGCTACGACTTCCCCGAAGTGGCGGGCGTGTCGTTGTCCGGTTACGTCTACGAGGATGTCAGCCGCGACGACGTCCGCACCGGCGCCGATGCGCCGATCGCTGGGGCGACCGTCGAACTGCTGCGCTGGGACGGCACGGACTACGTGCCTGCCGGCACCACCACCACCGCGGCCGACGGCAGCTATACCTTCGGCAGCCTGGACCCGAACGCCCGCTACGCGCTGCGCCAGCCGCTGCCGACCGGTTACGTGAACCTGTCCAGCGCGGTCAATCCCGGCCTGGTCAACGGCGTGGCCTGCGTGGGCTGCAGCGCGCGGACCGCCGCGCCCGGCGATGCGGCCGGTACCGACCGCATCGAGGGCATCGAGCTGCTGGCCGGCGACGGCACCCAGTTCAACTTCGGCGAGACCCGCCCCGTCTCCGTGTCCGGCGTCGTCTTCTTCGACACCGACAACGAAGGCACCCAGAACAACGCCGCCGACGTCGGCATCGCCGGGGTGGTCATCGTGCTGACCGGCACCGACGACCTCGGTGCGGCGGTGACCCTGAACACCACCACCGCTGCCGACGGCAGCTTCAGCTTCGAAGGCCTGCGTCCGGGCATCTACACCCTGACCGAACCGACCCAGCCGACCGGCACCGTCAACGGCATCACCACCGCCGGCACCGTCGGCGGGGCCAGCAGCGGCACCGCGACGCCGGTCGCCACCACGCCCAGCGCGATCACCGCGATCGACCTGCGCACGCCGGGCAGCGCCTCGATCGACAACCTGTTCGCCGAGATTCCGCAGAACAGCTCGATCGTCGGCCGGGTCTGGATGGACGCCAACGACAACGGCGTCATCGACGCCGGCGAGCGTGGCATCGCGGGCGTGACCGTGCGCCTGACCGGCACCGACCTGTCCGGCAATCCGGTCGCGATCGACGTCGCGACCGATGCCAGCGGCAACTACGCGTTCACCAACCTGGCCCCGGGCACCTACACGGTGACCGAGCCGACCCAGCCGGCCGGCACCCGCAACGGTGAGACCGTGGCCGGCAGCCTGGGCGGCACCGCGACGCCGCGCACCACGCTGCCGTCGGCCATCGCCGGCATCGTGCTGGGCGCGAACGAGCACTCGGTGAACAACAACTTCGGCGAGATCCCGCAGAACAGCTCCATCGCCGGCCGCGTGTGGCTGGACCTGGACAACGACGGCGTGATCGATCCGGGCGAGGAAGGCATCGCCGGCGTGACCGTGCGCCTGACCGGCACCGATGCCGTCGGCAACCCGGTGTCGATCGAGACCATCACCGACGCGCAGGGCCGCTACGTGTTCGACGGGCTGTCGCCGGGCACCTACACGGTGACCGAGCCGACCCAGCCGACCGGCACCTTCAACGGCCAGACCGTGGCCGGCAGCCTGGGCGGCACCGCCACCCCGGTGACCACCACGCCGTCGGCGATCGCCGGCATCGTGCTGGGCGCGAACCAGCATTCGATCGACAACGACTTCGGCGAAGTGCGCGCCGCGGCGATCTCCGGTCGCGTCTACAACGACAGCAACGACAACGGCCAGGTCGATCCGGGCGAGACCGGCATTCCCGGCGTTGAGATCGTGCTGACCGGCACCGACGACACCGGCGCCACCGTGCGGCAGACCACGGTGACCGATGCCGACGGCCGCTACCGGTTCGACGGCCTGCGCCCGGGCACCTACACGGTGACCGAGCCGACCCAGCCGCCGCAGACCCTCAATGGCCTGACCACGCCGGGCAGCCATGGCGGGACCGGCACGCCGCGCGAGACCACGCCGTCGGCGATCGTCGGCATCGTGCTGCCGGCCGGCGCCGATTCGATCGACAACAACTTCGGCGAGATCGGCGATTCGCCCGACCTGCTGGTCAGCAAGTCGGTCACGCCCGAGGTGCTGCTGTCGCACAATGCCGCGAGCTACCGCATCGTGGTCCGCAATGGCGGCCGCAGCGCCACCCGTGGCGAGTACGTGGTGCACGACCGCCTCCCGGTCGGCGTCACCCTGGCCGACGTGCCGACCGGCGATGGCTGGAGCTGCAGCGGCCAGGCCGGCGACGTCCGCTTCGCCTGCCGCAGCAGCGTGGTGATCGAGGCCGGGCAGACCCTGCTGGCGCAGATCACCGTGCCGGTCCTGGTCGGTGAAGCCGCCGCCGACGCGGAAACCGTGCACAACGCCGTGCTGGTCGAAGGCGGTGGCGAGCTCGACCACCATGCACCGACGCCGGACGAACGCGATGCGTTCGAGAACGACGTGCCGCGCCTGCCGGTCTGCGACCCGGCGATCACCCAGAACGTGTGCCGCCTGCCGAGCCAGGTGATCCGCGCCTGGCCGGACCTGGTGGTCAGCAAGTCGGCCGCCACGCCGGTGTTCACCGTGGGCGTGGAAGCCGAGTACCTGATCCGCGTGCGCAACATCGGCGAGCGCGCGACCAGCGGCGAGTACGTGGTCGAAGACCGCCTGCCCGCAGGCATCGCCCTGGTGGGCACGCCGGCCGGCGAAGGCTGGACCTGCGCCACCGGCGACGACGCACGCCACATCCGCTGCACGGCGAGCCGCGAGCTCGCGGTCGGCGACACCCATCCGGGCACCATCCGCGTGCCGGTCGAGGTCCTGCCCGAGGCCCTGGGCCGCGGTCCGGTCCACAACGTGGTGATCGTCGCCGGCGGTGGCGAGGACCCGTCGCGCGAACCGACCCCCGAAGAACGCGGCAGCTTCGAGCAGCGTCCGGAGGAACTGCCCGAGTGCGATCCGGCGATCAGCCAGAACGCATGCCGCGTGCCCAACGACGTGCAGCAGCCGCTGGTGGCGACCGTGCTGAGCATCGCCAAGCGCGGCGACCGCTCGGTGGCCGAGATCGGCGATTCGCTGCTGTACACCATCGACATCCGCCATGTGTCCGGCGCCGGCCTGGTCCAGGTCGACGTGCTCGACCGCCTGCCGCGCGGCTTCACCTACATCGCCGGCAGTGCGCGCGTCGATGGTGCGGCGGTGGCCGATCCACGCGGCGCGCCGGGCCCGACACTGGTGTTCGATGCCGGCCGGCTGGTGGCCGAAGGGCAGAAGACGCTGACCTACCGGGTCCGCATCGGTGTCGGTGCGGAGCAGGGCGATGGCGTCAACCGCGCCCAGGCGCACGGCTGCCAGCGCGCCGACCACTGCGTGGATCCGTCCACCGTGGCGCCGGTCTCCGGCAGCGTGCCGTCCAACAGCGCCGACTACCGCGTGATCGTGCGCGGCGGCGTGTTCGCCAGCGACGGCTGCGTGCTCGGCAAGGTGTTCGTCGACTGCAACCGCAACCACGTGCAGGACAGCGAGGAACTGGGCATCCCGGGCGTGCGCCTCTACTTCGAGGACGGCACCTGGATGATCAGCGACATCGAGGGCAAGTACAGCTACTGCGGTCTGCCGCCGCAGAGCCACACGCTGAAGGTCGATGCCTCGACCCTGCCGGTCGGTGCGCGCCTGACCACCAGCAGCAACCGCAACCTCGGCGACGCCGACAGCCTGTTCATCGACCTCAAGAACGGCGAGCTGCACCGCGCCGACTTCGTCGAGGGCAGCTGCTCCAACCCGGTGATCGAGCAGGTCAAGGCGCGCCGCACCCAGGGCGAGGTGCGCGCACCCGAGACCGAGGCCGGCCAGCCGGCGCTGCGCTTCGAGAGCAAGCCGACGCGGAGCCCGCAGCAGGGCACCGACTCGGCCAACCAGAGACCGATCGTGGATCCAAGACCCGTGTCCGCCGCCGACCGCGATGCCGTCGGTGGCCAGGAGGCGCAGCCATGAGCCGCCGCCTGCTTCGTCCGCGCGCGCCTGCGCCGCGCCTGAGCCTGCTCGCCTGCGCATTGGCCGTCGCCGTGCCGGCGCTGGCCCAGGACGTGTCCGGCAGCCAGCGCTTCACCCCGGTGCTCGGCCGCGCCGATGCGCTGTACCCGCAGTCGGTCGCCGCGACCGGCGCCGCGCCGAAGGCGATCGATGCGCGTTCCGGCGCGGTCGACTACGCCGCCAACCGTGCGGTCCAGCGCGTCGTGGTCGAGGTGGACCGCGACGGCGTGCCGGCCGATGGCCAGTCCGCCGTGCACGTGCGCGTGCAGCTGTTCGACGCCGAAGGACGGCCGCTGGCCGGCGATGCCTTCGCCACGATCGAATACAGCGGCGGCCGCATCCGCCTGCCGGGCTCGCGCACCGACGAGTTCGGCCCGGGCAGCCTGGACGCCGACAAGGTCACCCCGGGCATCCAGCTGCCGGTGCGCGACGGCGTCGCCGAGTTCGACCTGATCGCCCCGCACGAACCGCAGGACGTGCTGCTGCGCCTGACCGCCGGCGGCCATGAGGCCGAAGGCGTGATCGGCTTCCTGCCGGAGATGCGCGAGCTGCTGGCGACCGGCCTGATCGAGGGCATCGTCAACTTCCGCCGCAAGGGCAACCGCGACCTGATCGCGCCGGTCGAGCGCGGCGACGCGTTCGAGCGCGAGATCCGGCGCTGGGAAAAGCAGTTCAACAACGGCAAGGCCAATGCCTCGGCGCGCACCGCGTTCTTCGTCAAGGGCCGGATCAAGGGCGAGTACCTGCTGACCGCCGCCTACGATTCGGACAAGGAGGTGCGCGCGCGCCTGCTGCGCGACGTGCAGCCGGAGGAGTTCTATCCGGTCTACGGCGACGCCTCGCTGCGCGGCTTCGACGCGCGTTCGGCCGAACGCCTGTACGTGCGCCTGGACAGCGGTCGCAGCTACCTGCTGTACGGCGATTTCCAGACCGGCGACACGCTGGCCACGATGACCGGCGTCGGCGGCAGCGGTGCGATCCCGCAGCGCAGCCTGGGCACCTACAACCGCACCGCGACCGGCCTGGGCTGGCATTTCGAGAACGCCCGCGTGCGCGGCAACGTGTTCGCCATCGAGGACTCGCTGCGCCAGGTGATCGAGGAGTTCGGCAGCCAGGGCAGCGGCCCGTACGCGCTGCGCAACAACGCGGTGCTGGAAGGCAGCGAGCGGGTCGAGGTGGTCGTGCGCGACCGCAACCAGCCTTCGCGGATCGTGGAAGTGCGTCCGCTGGCCCGCCTGGTCGACTACAGCTTCGAGCCGTTCTCCGGCCGGATCCTGCTCAACCAGTTCCTGCCCGCGTTCGACGCCAACCTCAACCCGGTCTCGCTGCGCATCACCTACGAGATGGACCAGCTGAGCGAAAGCTTCTGGACCTACGGGGCCGACGCGCAGCTGCGCGTCAGCGAGCGGCTGGAAGTGGGCGGCTCGGTGGTCGACGACCGCAATCCCTTCGCCGAATTCCGCATGGGCAGCGCCAACGCCGGCTACCGCTTCGGCGACAACACCTACCTGGCCGCCGAATTCGCGCGCACCCGCAGCGAGATCAACACCAACACGGTCAACCAGGTCGCCACGCCGGGCCTGCAGGACCTGAGCGGCGAAGTCGAAGGCGACGCCTGGCGCGTGGAGTTCGCCCATGCCGGCGAACGCCTGGATGCGCGCGTGTTCGCCGCACGCACCGATCCGGCCTTCAACAACGCGGCCGCGCCGCTGTTCGGCGGGCGCGGCGAGTACAGCGCCCGCTTCGCCTGGCAGCTGGGGCAGCGCCTGGAACTGTATGTCGAAGGCCTGCGCAGCGAAGACCGCAATCCCGAAGGCGGCGAACGCGACGCCGCCGGTGCCGGCGTGCGCATCGATGCGACCGAGCGCCTGACCGTCGACCTGGGCCTGCGCAGCATCCGCGAGACCGTCGGCCTGTATTCGCCCTGGTCGAGCGGCACGCCGTTCGGCAATGCCGGCGGCCTGACCGGCGGCTTCGCCACCGGTGCCGGCGGCGGCGCGCTCGGCTACGGACAGCAGCCGCTGGATCCGCTGACCGGCCTGCCGGTGATCGGCAGCAGCGGCGCGCACGGCGAGATCGGCAGCAGCCTGCCGGCCGGCACCGAGCTGGAATCGGACACCGCGCGGATCGGCCTGGGCTACCGGGTCAGCGAGCGGCTGACGGTCGGGGGCGAGGTCGAGCAGGAGATCAGCAGCGAGGACCGCAACCGGCTCGCCCTGGGCGTGGATTACCAGGCCTTCGAACGCAGCCGCCTGTACGGCCGCTACGAGAAGCAGACCGGCCTGACCAGCGCCTATGGCATCACCACCACCGACCGCGAGACCGATGCGCTGGTGTTCGGCATCGACTCCAGCTACGTCAAGGACACCCAGGTGTTCAGCGAGTACCGGATGCGCGACGCCATCGCCGGCCGCGACATCCAGACCGCCTCCGGCATCCGCAACACCTGGGACGTGGCCGAAGGCCTGCGCCTGAGCAGCTCGGCCGAGCACGTGAAGGTGCAGGACGGCAGCAGCGGCGATGCCACCGGCCTGGCGTTCGGCCTGGACTACACCGCCAATCCGCTGTGGCGCGGTAGCGCGCGCGTCGAGCACCGGATCTCCGGCGACGTGGCCGGGACCGAGGCCGACGAAGCCTTCGACACCACGCTGCTGCAGCTGCTGGTCGCGCGCAAGATCAACCGCGACTGGACCGTGCTGGCCCGCAACTACCTGCTGTCCACCGACTACCGCGCGCGCGGCGACGTGCTGCAGGACCGCTTCCAGATCGGCCTGGCCTACCGCGACACCGACACCAACCGGGTCAACGCGCTGGCGCGCTACGAGTACAAGCTCGAGCGCGACGAGAGCGGCCTGCTGCTGGACCAGGGCGAGGTCGTGTCGGGCGGCAGCCAGGACATCCGCACCCGTGCCCACATCGTGTCCGCGCATGCCGACTGGCATCCGTCGCGGCCGTGGTGGCTGACCGGCCGCATCGCCGGCAAGTGGCAGCAGGACCGCTTCGCCCAGGGCGACGGCAGCCGCCTCGACAGCCGCTTCAACGCGGTGCTGGTCTCCGGTCGCGTGGTCTACGACGTGACCGAGAACTGGGACGTCGGCGTGATGGCGGCGACCTTCCGCGGCCAGTCCGGCGCCAACCAGTTCGCCTACGGCCTGGAGGTCGGCCGCCTGCTGCGGCAGAACCTGTGGCTGTCGGCCGGCTACAACTGGAGCGGCTTCCGCGGCGACCGCGACCTGGGCGGCTACGAGTACACCCAGCAGGGCGTCTACCTGCGCCTGCGCTTCAAGTTCGACGAAGACCTGTTCCGCAGGGACGAACCCCGCTATCGCGACCCCGTGCGCCACGGAGCGACCAACGAATGAAGACCACGACCATGATTCCTTTCCGTTCCCGCACCGGCATGCGTGCGCTCGCCGGCGCGATCCTGGCGGTACTGGCCGTCACCGGCCAGGCCCAGGACGTGCGCCTGGCGCCGCAGCAGGCCCGCATCAGCGACGAGGCCGTGCATGCCGACCTGCAGCACTACGACGCCACCCAGGGCCGGATCCAGGCCCTGAACGACGCCGGGCGCCCGATCCGCGACTACCACCTGTCCAAGGCGCAGTGCTGGCTGGACGTGTCCTTCCACGAGTACACCCGCAACGACCGCAGCGCGTTCCCGCAGGAAGCGCTGGACGAATCGGTCAAGCTGATCGTGGGCATGGAAGCCGGCGCCGCGCCGCTGCCGACCGACACGCCGCTGGTCAACGACGCGCGCCACCTGCGCGACGACCTGTGGAAGCGCCTGCGCGCGATCCACGGCACGCCCGGCTTCGTCTGCGCCCAGCAGGCCGTGGCCTGCGGCGAGGTCGAGCTGGTGCATGCCGGCAACGAGTTCAACCAGCAGCAGTGGCGCCACGCCAAGCCCTACATCCAGATCGCCGAGGACCTGGTCAACGACGCCGAATGGCTGGCCCGCCAGTGCGGCGTGCCGGCGGGCCCCGGGGTTCCGCCGGTCGCGCCGCTGGACCTGCCGTTGATCGCCAACGTGCTGTTCGAGTTCGACCGCGACCAGCGCCCGGACATCCGCACCTACTCGCTGGAGAGCGTGGACCGCGCGCTGGCCCGGATCGAGCAGGAAGGCCTGACCCTGGAGCGTGTCGAGCTGGTCGGCCACGCCGACCGCATGCAGGGCCGCGGCTACGACTACAACCAGGGCCTGTCCGAACGCCGTGCCAGGACCGTGCGCGAGCTGCTGCTCGGACGTGGCGTCGCCCCGGACCTGATCGGCTACACCTACCGCGGCGATACCCAGCAGGTACAGCAGTGCGACGGCGTGACGCCGCGCGTGGCGCTGCACGAATGCCTGCTGCCGAACCGCCGCGTCGAGGTGCGCTTCACCGTCCGCTGAGGCGGCGGTGGACCGGACGCGTCACCCGTCCGGTCCCATGGCGCCTTTCAGCGCCTGTCGCGCTGGGTCCGGGTGGCGGCGCTGTCGCTGCCCTGGACCGACGCCGGGCTGCGCGGCGATTCGCCGCTGTCGTCGCGGATCGGCGCCCACGACATCGGCCGGTTGCCGCCGATGACGATCCAGCCCTGCGCCAGCGCCGTCTGCGGGTTCTGGCGCACGCTGTACAGGTCCACGTCGCGGCCCTCGGGCAGGCCCCAGAGGCCGGCCCAGGCATTGCGGCCGGACCGCTTGGCCACGTACAGCGCGCGGTCGGCCAGGCGCAGGTCGTTCTGCCAGCCATCGTGGCCCTGGCTGTCCGGGAAGAACGGACACGGGGTCACGCCGATCGACACGCTCAGGCCCAGCGTGGTGCCGCCGGCCACCGTCAGCGGCTGCCGTTCGATGCTCGCGCGCAGGTGTTCGGCGAGGGCGAAGGCCGCGTCGCGCTGGCTGTCCGCGCGTGCGACCAGGAATTCCTCGCCGCCCCAGCGCGCGACCAGGTCGTTGCTGTCGCTGGCCTCGCGCAGGATCCGCGCCACATGCTTCAGGGCCTCGTCGCCGACCGCGTGGCCGTGCTGGTCGTTGATCGCCTTGAAGGCATCGATGTCGATCATCAGCAGCACGCAGCGCCGCTGTTCGTCGCCCGGATGCGCCTGGACCATGGCCTGGATCCGGAGGTCGGCTTCGCCGCGATTGAGCAGGCCGGTCAGTGCGTCGGTGCTGCCGCGCACGCGCAGCTGGCGCTGGCGCCTGCGCATGCGCGCCAGCACCGTTCCGCCGACCAGCAGGATCAGCACCATCAGCACGATGCTGCCGTCGCGCAGCAGCTGCGCCCGGCGCACGTCCTGCGAGGCGGTCCCGCCGGGGCCGATCTCCTTCTCCACCTCGGCCTGCATCCGCGCCAGCTTGTCCAGCGCACCGGTCCGGTCGCGCTCGCGCTCCATCGCCTGGATCCGTTCGCTGTGGCGCGCGGCGGCCACGGTGTCGCCGCGCGCCGCGTTCACCGTCACCAGCAGTTCCAGCGCATCGCGGGTCTCGAGCACGAAGCGGCCGCGCTCGGCCAGCGTCAACGCATGCTCGGCCTGCGACTGCGCCGTTTCCAGCGCACCGTCCTCCAGCGCCAGCCGGGCCAGGCGCATCAGGGTCACCGTCTGGCCGTGGATGTCGCCAATCCGCTCCTGCACGGCCATGGCCGCTTCCAGCTTCGGGCGCGCCTGGTGCGGATGGCCGGTGAGCCGCAGGATCTCGCCGCGGTGGCTCTCCAGCCGCGCGGCCATGCCCTGGTCGGGCATCGCCGGCCCGAGCAGGCGCTGGATCCGCTGGAACTCGGCGTCGGCCTGCGCATACCGCTTCAACGTCAGCAGCGCGTAGCCGAGGTTGTAGCGGATGCCTGCCTCCCGCATCGGTGGCGAGGACGGGAGCTTGGCCAGTTCCGCCAGCGCCTGTTCGAAGTAGGGCACCGCGCCGGCGGCATCGTCCAGTTGCGAGGCACGCGCAATGCCGATGCCCATCAGTGCGCTGAGCGTGGCCGCACCTTCGTTGTGCCGGCGCGCCTCCTGCAGCGCGGTTTCGAGCAGGTCCAGCGCACGCTGCTGCTGCGATGTCGCCATCAGCACGGTGCTCGCCTGGAGGTAGGCCTCCAGCCGGAACGGGACCGGAAAGCCCGGTTGCTCCACCAGGGGCAGCAGCCGTTCGATCGTCGCCAGCGCCTCGTCACCCTGGCCGAGGGTGTGCAGGGCCAGGGTCTTGCAGCCCAGCGCGCCTGCTTCGACCTGGCCGTTCAGATCCGACGCGGCCAGCAGGTCGCGTGCGATCTCAAGCGACGCGGCCGGAGAGTGCTGGGCGGCCTGCAGGCACTGGACGATCCGGGCATGGTGCGGCCGCGCGGTGGGCGCGACCTGCGCGGACGCGCCGGCCACCACGCAGAAGGCCAGGGCAAGGCACGCGGCGGAGCGTCGGAACATGACTGGAACCATCGGTTGGCCGTCCATGGGTTGGGAGATGGAGATCCGGTGCGGTCGCCGGGCAGATGCCGCTTCGCGCCAGCGTGCGCGCAAACGCGACAACTATAGCCGCTCGCCCGAAGGGGGACGGCCACCGACCAGGTGCGGCGCGGCCGGGAGGCGGGTCCCGGCGCCGCGCGGCATGGCATCCGTACGGACGCGCATGACGCCAGGCAGGGGATCCGGAACACTGCGGTCCACGGCCTGCGGTTCGTCGGGTGCGCGATCGTGGAGCGGGGCGGCGGATACTATGCCGCTTCATCCAGCCGATGCGCCTGCGCGCGTCGATCCTCCCAGGCCGTTGCCCACCATGAGCGCTCTTCCAGACACGTCCGACCGGACGCGCGCCACCCAGGGTCGACCCCGGCCGCCGCAGGAGTCGCGGATCCTGATGTGGATGCTGCTGTTCGTCGGCAGCTACCAGCCGTTGTCCATCGTCGCCGGCTGGCTGCGCTTTGGAGCACGCCTGGATCCGATGAGCATCTGGCTGGCCACGCTGAACACGGTCGTCGCCTGGAGCTGCCTGATCGCGCTTCGGCGCGGCCTGCACCGCGGGGCGGCCATGGTGTTCGTGGGCGCGGGCATCGCCCAGCTGTGGATCAGCTACTGGCACTGGGGTCTGGCGGCGCAGTTGCCGTACCAGCTCATGCAGTTGCTGCTGGTGCTGGCCGCCGGCCTGCTGCTCGGGCGTCGCGGGGTGTGGGTCACCGTCGCCGGCGTGATCGCGGCGGTGGTGCTCGGCGCCTGGCGCGACGTCGCCATGATGATGTTCCCGCGCGGCATGATGGCGGGCGTGATCGAGCAGGCCCTGCATGCCATCGTCGGCTTCGTGGTGGTGTCGGCGGTGTTCGATGCGGCGCTGTCCACGCTGCGGCGCAGCCTGCGCACCGCGCGCCGGCGCAGCGACGAGCTGGCCCGTTCGCGCGATCGCCTGCAGCTGGAGATGCAGGAGAAGGAGCGCTCGCGCGACCAGCTGGTGCATGCGCAGAAGATGGAAGCCGTGGGCCGGCTGGCCAGCGGCGTCGCGCACGACTTCAACCACCTGCTGAGCCTGGTGCTGGGCTACGCCCGGCGCGGCCAGCGCAGCCGGGATCCGGCGCAGATGCACGAGGCGCTGCAGGGGGCCGAGCTGGCGGCGCGACGGGCCACCGCGGTGACCCGCAAGCTGCTGGACTTCAGCCGCCTGGAAACCAACCGCCCCGAACTGTTCGACGCCGCGGTCGCGCTGGCCGACATGCAGCCGATGCTGCGCCAGCTGCTGCGACCGGAGATCGCGCTGGACCTGGCGCTGGCCGGGCCGGCCCCGGTGCGCTTCGACCGCGCGCAGCTGGAGCTGATCGTGCTGACCCTGGCCAGCAATGCCGACGATGCGATGGCCGATGGCGGCGGTTTCACCGTCTCGGTCGCGTGCAGCGCCGGCGAGGTGCGGATCGAGGCGGCCGACACCGGTACCGGCATGAGTGCCGAGGCCCTGGCCCGCTGTTTCGATCCGTTCTTCACCACCAAGCCGGCCGGCCAGGGCACCGGGCTCGGCCTGGCGGTCGCGCACCAGCTGGTGGAAGCGGCCGGCGGGCGGATGGACGTGGACAGCGTGCAGGGCCAGGGCTGCCGTTTCTCGATCCAGCTGCCGCGCGCCGCCGCGTGAACGCAGGTGCGTGATCGGCAGGACTGATGGCGCTCAGGTGGACGCGTCCGCCGCGCGCAGGCGCCGCCGCCTGCGGCGCATGTAGGCCAGCAGCGCGGCGCACAGCAGCAGCAGCGCGGCCAGCGCAGCCAGCGCCAGATCGCGTTGCAGCCGGGTCTGGCCGAGGCGCTGGTAACTCGCGTGGCGGCCGGCGGCCAGTTCCGCATCGACCTCGGCACGCAGCCGTGCCAGCTGTTCCAGCGCCGCGGCCTGGTCGGTCCCGGGCGCCAGGTCGCGCGCCATGCTCCGGTAGCGCTCCGCCGCGTCGGCGTGGCCGAGCGCGGCGTGCAGGGTGACCAGCAGGTCCACGCCATTGCGGATTTCCGGCGCGAAGCGCCCCTGGACCGCCAGATCCAGGGCCTGCTGCGCGTGCGCCAGCGCCGCGTCCGCATGGCCGGCATCGAGCTCGATCAGGGCCAGCCGGCGCAGGGTCACCGTGCGTCCGAGTGCATCGTCCAGCTGTTCCTGGGCGCTGGCGACCTGTTCGAACTGGACGCGCGCGGCGGCGGCATCGCCGCGCAGGCGCAGGATCTCGGCGCGATGGCCGGCGATGCGCTGGCGCATGACCGGTGCGCCGTCCAGGGCGTCGGCCATGCGCAGGGCGGCGACGAAGCCGGCCTCGGCCGCGTCATGGCGTCCGAGCAGCAGCAGCGAGTAGGCGCGGTTGTAGTGCAGCGTCATTTCCTGCGGGGTCGCCCGCGGGCGCAGCCGCGTCAGCATGGACAGCGCTTCGTCGAAGTACTTCAGCGCGCCTTCCTGGTCGTTCAGCTGCAGCGCATGCACCGAAGCAACGGCCAGCAGCGCATCGACGGTGGAGGTGGCTTCCCCGCGTGCACGCGATTCGGCCAGGACCGACTCCATCAGCGTCATCGCGCGCGCCGATTCGCCCATGCCGAGCAGCACGCCGATCGCGTGCAGGCGGGCTTTCATTCGCAGCGGGGGCGCGGCGTCGGCGCGATCGGCCAGCGCCAGCAGGTGTTCCACGGACTGCAGGGCCGCCTCGCCCTGGCCGGTCACCTGCAGGGCCTGGGTGCGACAGGCCAGCACGCGCGCCTCCACGTCCAGCGGCATCGGGCCGGAGGCGAGCAGGCTGTCGGACAGCACCAGCGCCGCGCGCGGATCGTGCGAGGACCGGGACAGGCATTCGTTGGCCTGTGCGCCGCGCCGGTCCTCGCGGGGCACCGCCTGCGCCGCGGCGACGCCGCAGACGCCAGGCACCAGGCCGATCAGCAGGAGCAACGGCAGGAACCGGGCGTGCCGCCGGGGCCTACCCGCGGCGGATGGGTGCCGCGGCGTCCTGCCGCGGCACGGGGTGGGGTGGAGCATCGGCGGGCGATCAGGCCGAGAGGTGTTCGATCGCCGCCACGCTGCCGAGGCGGTCGCCGAGCTTCTTCAGCAGGGCCAGCCGGTTGGCGCGCAGCGCCGGGTCTTCGGCATTGACCATCACCGCGTCGAAGAACGCATCGACCTGCGGACGCAGCGTGGCCAGGCGCGAGAGCACCGATACGTAGTCCCTGCCGTGCAGCGACGCACCGGTGTCGCCGATCGCCGCTTCCACGGCTTCGGCCAGCGCTTCCTCGGCCGGCTCGGACAGCAGCGCGGTGTCGATGTTGCCCGGGATCGCGGTGTCGGCCTTGCGCAGGATGTTGCGGATGCGCTTGTTGGCCGCGGCCAGCGCCTCGGCCTCCGGCAGCGCGGCGAAGGTGCCGATCGCGTCGATCCGGCGGTCGAAGTCGTACAGCGAATGCGGCTTCAGCTCGGCGACCGCATTGAAGTGCGCCGCCGGCACGCCCTTGTCGGCGTAGTAGCCGCGCAGGCGGTCGATGATGAAGTCGTAGAGTTCATCGATGTCGACGCTGGCGTCGCCATCGCGTCGACCGGCCGTGTCGTCGCGCAGCTTCGTCGCCTCGGTCCGCGCCTTGTCGGACTTGGCATCGGTGATCGCCTTCTCCGCGCCGTCGGCGGCGGCGCTCAAGGCCGCGTGTCGGGCCAGCGAGACGAGCTTGCGCAGATCCAGGTCGAAGCCGCTCTCGATCACCGTCCGCGCCAGCCCCAGCGCATTGCGCCGCAGCGCGAACGGATCCTTGTTGCCGGTCGGCTTCAGGCCCGCGGCGAAGCCGCCGGCCAGCGTGTCCAGGCGCTCGGCGATCGCCAGCACCTTGCCCAGCGGCGACAGCGCGATGTCGTCGCCGGCGAAGCGCGGCTGGTAGGCCTCGTCGATCGCCAATGCGATCTCGCGGGTTTCGCCGCCGGCCACGGCGTAATGCCGCCCGGCGATGCCCTGCAGTTCCGGGAACTCGTTGACCATGCGCGACTGCAGGTCGTTCTTGGCCAGCTGCGCGGCTCGGCGCGCCTGCGCCGGCTCGGCGCCGACCTGCGGCGCGATCGCCTCGGCCAGCGCGGCCACGCGCGCGACCTTGTCGGCCACCGTGCCCAGCTTCGCCTGGTAGGTGACGGTCTTCAGGCCATCGCCCATCGCGGCCAGGCCCTGCTTGAGGTCTTCGTCGAAGAAGAACTTGGCATCGGCGAAGCGCGGGCGGATCACGCGCTCGTAGCCCTTGGCCACTTCGGCCACGTCCTTCGATTCGATGTTGGCGATGCCGATGAACTTCTCGGTCAGCTTGCCGCCGGCATCCAGCACCGGGAAGAACTTCTGGTTGATCTCCATCGTCTCGATCAGCGCTTCCTGCGGCACCGCCAGGAAGGCGCGCTCGAAACTGCACAGCACCGCCGACGGCCACTCGACCAGGTTCACCACCTGCTCCAGGTTGTCCTCGGTGATGCGCGCGCTGCCGCCGGCCTGCGTGGCGGCGGCCTCGACCTCGGCGACGATGCGCCCACGGCGTGCGGCCGGGTCGACCAGCACGCGCGCGGCTTCCAGCGAGCCGATGTAGTCGTCCGGCGTGCTCAACCACACGGTCTTGTCGTGCAGGAAGCGGTGGCCGCGGCTCATGCGGTCGGCCTTCAGGCCCAGCAGCTCGGCCTCGACCACGTCCTGGCCCAGCAGCAGCACCAGCCAGTGGACCGGGCGCGCGAAGGCGTGTTCGTGGGCGCCCCAGCGCATCGGCTTCGGAATCGGCATGCCGGCGATGGCCTCGCGCAGCACCTCGGGCAGCAGTTCGGCGGTGCGCGCGCCCGGCTTCACCGCGCGGTGCACGAAGCGCTCGCCCTTGGCGTCGCTGGTCCGTTCCAGCTGGTCCCAGGCCACGCCGGCCTTGGCCGCGAAGCCTTCGAGCGCCTTGGTCGGCCTGCCCTCGGCATCCAGCGCGATGTTGAGGTACGGGCCCAGCACTTCGCTGCGCTGCTCGGGCTGCTCGACCGCCACGCCCGGCAGCAGTACCGCCAGCCGGCGCGGCGTGGACAGCGGCCGCGCATCGCCGCGCTCGACCGTCACGCCACGCTTTTCCAGCCCGGCCAGCACGCCGTCGAAGAAGGCCTGGGCCAGCCCGGGCAGGGCCTTGACCGGCAGTTCCTCGGTGCCCAGTTCGATCAGCAGGGGAAGTGTTTTGCTCATGTCAGGTGGACCTTGGCTTGTTCCCTTCCCCCGCCTGCGGGAGAAGGTGGCGCGAAGCGCCGGATGAGGGGTTTCGCTGCTGGGTGGATGGCGTTGGCCCCCATCCGCCCTTCGGGTACCTTCCCCCGCGTGCGGGGGAAGGAAGATCAGGTACGTCCCCCCGCGTGCGGCGAAGGACGTCCAACCATGTCCCCACCGATTGCGGGGTAGGGAGATCAAACATTTCCCCTGCTTGAGGGGGAAAGAAGTTCAAACATGTCCCCGCCGCTTGCTGGGGGGAGTTCAAACATCTCCCCCGCTAGCAGGAGAAGGATCAGACACGCCTGCTTGCTGGACAAGCGAGGATCAAACACGTCACGCCTGCGGAAGGGTCAGATGCGCGCATCGCCTGCGCGCGGGAACGACCGGATGCGCCTGCCCGCGAACCGGCGCGCCTACTTCTTCAGACCCGGGAAGCCCAGCTTTTCGCGCTGCGCGTAGTACGCCTGCGCCACCGCCTGGGCCAGCGCACGCACGCGCAGGATGTAGCGCTGGCGTTCGGTCACGCTGATCGCGCGGCGCGCGTCGAGCAGGTTGAAGCTGTGGCTGGCCTTGCACACCTGTTCGTACGCCGGCAGCGGCAGCCCGACCTCGACCAGCGTCTGCGCCTCGCGTTCGCAGGCGTCGAAGCGGTGGAACAGCTCGGCCACGTCGGCGTGCTCGAAGTTGTAGGTGCTCTGCTCGACTTCGTTCTGGTGGTAGACGTCGCCGTAGGTGACCACGCCCTGCGGGCCTTCGGTCCAGACCAGGTCGTACACGTTGTCCACGTTCTGCAGGTACATGCACAGGCGCTCGAGACCGTAGGTGATCTCGCCCAGCACCGGCCTGCACTCGATGCCGCCGGCCTGCTGGAAGTAGGTGAACTGGGTCACCTCCATGCCGTTGAGCCAGACTTCCCAGCCCAGGCCCCAGGCGCCGAGCGTCGGCGATTCCCAGTTGTCCTCGACGAAGCGCAGGTCGTGCACCAGCGGATCGATGCCCAGCGCCTTCAGCGAGCCCAGGTACAGCTCCTGGATGTTGTCCGGGTTGGGCTTCATCGCCACCTGGTACTGGTAATAGCGCTGCAGGCGGTTGGGGTTCTCGCCGTAGCGGCCGTCGGTCGGACGCCGGCTCGGCTGCACGTAGGCCGCGTTCCACGGCTCCGGGCCGAGCGCGCGCAGGAAGGTGGCCGGATGGAAGGTGCCGGCGCCGACCTCGAGGTCGAGCGGCTGGATCAGCACGCATCCCTGGGCCGCCCAATACTCGTTGAGCGACTGGATCAATCCCTGGAAGGTCGGACCTGTCATCGGCTTTTTTGCGCTGCGGAAAAGCGGGCTAGTATAGGACCAAGCCCCGCCCCACGCGGGTTTCCGGTCCCCGTGCCCTGTCTGTGAACGCCTCCCGCCACGCTCCTTTCCTGATCGTCGAAGCCGGCCAGCCGGTCGACAGCCTCAAGCGCTATGGCCGTTTTCCGCACTGGATCCGGGTCGCCGCCGGGCTGGCCGCGCGCGACGTGCGCGAGGTCAATGCCGAACGTGGCGACCCGCTGCCGCCGGTGCAGGACCTGGCCGGGGTGATCGTCACCGGCTCGGCCGCGTTCGTCACCGACCGCGCCGACTGGAGCGAGCGCACCGCCGGCTGGATCCGCGAGGTGGTGCAGGCCGGCACCCCGCTGTTCGGCATCTGCTACGGCCACCAGCTGCTGGCGCATGCGCTCGGCGGCCAGGTCGACTACAACCCGGCCGGGCGCGAGTCGGGCACGGTGTTTATCGACCTGCATCCACCGGCGTTCGAGGATCCGTTGTTCGGTCCGATGCCGGCCCGTTTCGTCGCCCACGCCACCCACCTGCAGACGGTGCTGCAGGCGCCGCAGGGCGCCACGGTGCTGGCCCGCTCCGAACAGGACGGCTGCCATGCCTTCCGCTGGGGCGAGCATGCCTGGGGCGTGCAGTTCCATCCCGAGTTCGCGACCCACCACATGCGCGGCTACGTCAACGCGCGCGCCGACTGCCTGCGCCGGCATGGGCGCTGCCCGCGCACGGTCGCGCGCGAGGTCAGCGCCGCGCCGCTGGCGCGCGGGCTGCTGCGGCGTTTCGTCCGGCATGCGCGCGGCCTGGCGAGGCGGCCTGGCTGAACCGCACGTACAGCCGCGATCGCCGATAATCCGCACACCTTTGCATCACCGCCGCTGGCGGCCCGACCGGAATCCTGATGGACGCAACACGCAAGCTGCCGGCCTCCGCCGGCGCCGAATGGCTGCTGGGCGGCTTCGCCCTGCTGCGCCAGGCACCCCTGGCCCTGGGCAGCCTGGGCGCCCTGTGGGGACTGATGGCCTCGCTCGCGGTGATGTTCAGCATCGCCGTGCCGGCGCTTGCGATGGTGTTGCAGCTGCTGGTCACCCTGGCCGGCCCGGTCCTGTTCGCCGGTGTGGTGTGGGCGGTGCGCGAGGTCGCGCAGGGGCGCGAAGCCAGTCCCGTCCATCTGCTGCAGGGCGCCCGCGAGGGCAGGGTGCCGGCGCTGCTGGCCACGATCCTGCCGCAGGCCGTCGCCGGCCTGATCCTGGGCATGCTGCTGCTGACCATGATCGGTCCCGAGCAGCTGCAGCAGCTGTTCTCGGTCAGCGAGGAATTGAATGCGCTGGCCCAGTCCGGTGCGCAGCCGACGCCGCAGCAGGTCGAGGCGCTGGTCGCCGGACTGCCGGCCGGCCGCATCCTGCTGTGGCTGATGCTGGGCGTCATGGCCGCGATGGCCGTGGCGATCATGCTGTTCCTGGCCGTGCCGCGGATCCTGTTCGACCAGCGCGGCGGCCTGGCGGCGATGGGCGACAGCCTGCGTGCCGGCCTGAACAACCTGCCGGCGCTGATGGTGTTCTTCCTGCTGACCTTCATCGCGCTGTTCGCGATCTACTTCGGGCTGACCGTGATCGGCCTGGTCGTGCAGCTGATCGCCGGCCCGTTGCTGGCCATGTGGTTGACCCAGGTGCTGCTGATGGCCGTGGTGATGCCGCTGCTGGCCGGCGCGGTCTACACGGCCTGGGTGCAGCTGTTCTCCGCCGCGCAGACCGATGGCGCCGCCTCTGCGGCCGTCGCCGTGCGCAGCGATCGTTTCGAGGCCTGAGGCCGGCTCAGTCGGCCGGCTGGGTGCTGCGGTTGCGCCGCGACAGCAGCCGCGCCGCCACGATCCCGGCCTCGTACAGCAGGCACATCGGGATCGCCAGCAGCAGCTGCGACACCACGTCCGGTGGCGTGATCAGCGCCGCCACCACGAAGATGCCGACGATCGCGTAGCCGCGGCCTTCCTTCAGCTGATCGGGCGTGACCCAGCCCAGCAGCACCATGATCACCAGTGCCACCGGCAGCTCGAAGCTGACGCCGAAGGCCAGGAAGATCACCATCACGAAGTCCAGGTACTTCGCCGGATCCGGCGCCAGGGTGACGATGTCCGGAGTGAACATGGTCAGCGCGTGGAACACGCTGGGCAGCACCAGGAAGTAGGCGAACGCGCAGCCGGCGTAGAACAGCAGGATCGCCGAGACCAGCAGCGGCATCGCCAGCCGCTTCTCGTGCCGGTACAGGCCGGGCGCGACGAAGCTCCACGCCTGGTACAGCAGCCAGGGCGAGGACAGGAACAGGGCGATGAAGAAGGCCAGCTTGATCGGCGCGAAGAATCCCGAGGTCGGGTCGCTGGCGATCATCTGCGCGGCCTGGCCATCGGGCAGCTGCGAGATCAGCGGCCGGGCCAGGTGATCGTAGAGCTGGCGGACGAACGGCAGCAGGCACAGCAGGATCACGCCCAGCCCGATCAGGCCACGCATCAGCCGCGCGCGCAGCTCCAGCAGGTGCTCGAGCAGGCTGCTCTCGGATTCCGGTTCAGACCCCGCGCGTTTCATCGTGTTCCTGCTTCGATTGCGTCGGCGTCGGCATGGACAGCGTGGCCGCTTCGGGCGCTTCGGCCGCATTCTGGGGCGAGGCGGCGTCCGTCACCGCGGCAGGTGCCTCCGCAGGCGGCGCGTCCTCGGCGATCTTCTCGACGTCGCGGCGCAGCGCGTCGAGTCCTTCGTGCGCCACCCCGACTTCCTCGCGCAGCTGGGCTTCGGCCCGCTTCAGCGATTCCTGGGTGTCGCGCAGGCTGCGCTTGAGTTCCTCGGCCTCCAGTTCGCGTTCCAGATCGGCGCGGACCGAATGCCACTGGGCGCGCGCACGGCGCACCCACAACCCGGCGAAGCGGGCCGCCTTCGGCAGCCGCTCCGGACCAAGCACCACAAGGGCGACCACTGCGATCAGCAGCAGCTCGCCGAAACCGATATCGAACATGCCCGCGCGACCGCTGCGGGATCAGCGCTGGGAGCGATCGCGCTCGGACTCGGTCTCGTTCTGAGACTCGCTGCGCTGATCGTTGCGGAGCTGGCCGGCGGGCTTGTCTTCCTCGCGCATGCCGTCCTTGAAACCCTTGACCGCTTCGCCGAGGTCCTTGCCGGCATTGCGCAGGCGCTTGGTGCCGAACACCAGCAGCACCACGACGAGAACGATGATCCAATGCCAGATGCTCAGGCCGCCCATGGCGTACTCACGTTTCGTTGGAGAACAGGCTCAGAGCATAACGCAGGCAGGTGCCCGGCTGGGGTGCCGGGCACCTGTACGCAGGTTCAGGGCAGCGGTTCGGCACGCACCGGCTGATCGTCGATCGGCTGGAAACCCTGCTGCGGAGCGGGTGTCGGCTGCGCCTGTACCGCACCCTGCACGCCGCTGGTGGTGGCCGGCGGTGGTGCGGGCAGCGACGCTGCCGGATAGCCACCTGCAACCGGCGTGTGGACCTGCACGCTGCCGCCGGTGCGGGTGACGCGCGCGCTGTGGGTCGCTTCCTCCAGCTGGTCGCGGAAGGCGACCACCGCCTGCGAGGGCGCACCCTGCGCGCGCGATTCGAGGATCATCCGCGGCGTGGTGTTCGAGCCGTAGGCGGCCAGGTTGGCCTTGTCGTCGATCTGCAGCACCGCGCCATCCAGGGCCACGCCGGCGAACAGGCCGCGTGCGCGCGACCAGGACCAGATCTCGGCCTTGAACTGGCCATCGGTGGCGGCGGCGGCGTTGCGGCCGACCGGGCCGGCGGCGACCGCGGCGTCGGCACCCAGGGTGAACTTGCCGTTGACGATGCTGTCCAGGCTGCGGTCATTGCGGAACACCAGAACCACGTCGGAGGACTGCACGCCGACCTGGAAGCCGATGCTGCCGCCGGTGAGCTTGATGAACACCGGGTTGGACCAGGTCCCGTCGGCGGTCTTCACCGACAGCAGGCCGTGGCCGCGACGGCCGCCGATGACCAGGCCGGCCTTGATCGTGTCGGGGATGACGATGATCGCGCGGCCTTCGTCGAGCAGCTTGTCGGGAATCGACTGTTCCGGGATGCGCTGGATCTCGTTCAGCACGCGCAGCGCGTTGCGCGCGCGCTCGTCCTCTTCGGGGCCGGCGACGGCATGGCCGGCGGCGAGGGCGGCGGCCAGCAACAGGGCGATCTTGGGCAGGCGGATCATGCAGCGCTCCGTGGGGCGGAAAAGCCCACTATGTCGTGTCGGAAAGTAGTGGCGACGCGATGAATCGGGCCTGAGAGGCCGTTGCGGGCGCCCCGATCGGGCAGGAGCCTGCAAGCGATCCCGTCGCTCTGCCAGAATAACGGCATGTCCGAGTCTTCCAACACCGCGCTGCTCGCGGTCAATCTGGGAACCCCCGACGCGCCGACCGCGCCGGCGGTGCGCCGTTACCTTGCCGAGTTCCTCGGCGATCCCCGCGTGGTGGCGATCCCGCCGCTGGTCTGGAAGCCGCTGCTGCACGGGCTGATCCTGCCGCTGCGCGGGCCGCGCTCGGCCGCCAACTACGCCAAGGTCTGGATGGAGGAGGGGTCGCCGCTGATGGTGCACACCCGGCGCCTGGCCGGCGCACTGCAGACCCGGCTGCCGCAGTGGAACGTGCTGCCGGCGATGCGTTACGGCAATCCGGCGCTGCGCGGCATCCTGCGCGACCTGCGCGCGGCCGGGACGCGCCGCCTGGTGGTGCTGCCGCTGTATCCGCAGTATTCGACCACGACCACCGCATCGGTCGCCGATGTGGTCGCCGAGGAAACCCAGGGCCTGGATGTCACCCTGATCGAGGACTATTCCGACGATGCCGGCTGGGTCACCGCGGTGGCCGGATCGATCCGCGAGTTCCGCGGCCCGGCCGCTGTCCACCGGCATTTGCTGTTCTCCTTCCATGGCCTGCCGCAGCGCGTGGCCGACGGGGGCGATCCCTATCCGCAGCGCTGCCAGGCCAGCGCCGATGCGATCGCCGCCGCGCTCGGCCTGCCGGCGTCGGGGTGGTCGATGGCCTACCAGTCGCGCTTCGGGCGCGAGCGCTGGCTGGAGCCGTCGACGCTGGCCGAACTCGACCGGCTTGCCGCCGCCGGCGTACGCCAGGTCGACGTGGTCTGCCCCGGCTTCGCGGTCGATTGCCTGGAAACCCTGGAAGAGGTCGCCCTGGGCCTGGCCGAGCACTTCGCGGCCAAGGGCGGCCAGCTGCGCTACATCCCGTGCCTCAACGACTCCCCCGCGCATGCGGAAGCGCTGGCCGCGCTGGCCCTGCGCGCTGCCGGCAGCGATGAGTGAGCCTGCACGAGGTCCGCGTTCCCGTTGCTTACGGTGAACTGACCGGTCTGCGCGCCGCGCGGCCGGGGGCACCGAGGGTGATCGCGCTGCATGGCTGGCTCGACAATGCGGCCAGCTTCCTGCCGCTGGCGGCCGCCTTGCCGTCGCTGGACCTGCTGCTGCTCGACCTGCCCGGGCACGGCCGCAGTGCGCATCTGCCTGCGGGCACCGAATACGCGGCCACCACCGCCATCCATGCCGTGCTGGACGTCGCCGACGCGCTCGGCTGGGAGCGCTTTTCCCTGCTTGGACATTCGATGGGCGCCGGCATCGCGGCGCTGGTTGCGGCGGCCGCACCAACCCGCGTCGATCGCCTGGCCCTGATCGAAACCCTCGGGCCGTTGGCCGAAGCGCCTGCCGAGGCTCCGGCCCGGTTGCGACAGGCCGTGAACGCGGCGCGGGCGCTGGGTGGCAAGTCGCTTCGCGTGTTCGCGGACGCGGCAACGCCGATCCGGGCCCGGATGCAGGCCAACCAGCTGTCCGAAGCCAGCGCCCGGCTGCTGGTCGAGCGGGGGACGCTCGCGCAGGGCGATGGCCTGGTCTGGAGCAGCGACCCGCGCCACACCCTGGCGAGCGCGCAGCGGATGGACGAAGCGCGGGTGCGCGCCCTGCTCGCGGCCATCGCCTGCCCGGTGCACGTCCTCTACGCCGAGCCGGCGCAGTCCTATTTCCCCGATCCGCTGCGACACGAGCGTTTCGCCGTGCTGCGGGACGGGCGGCTCTCGCTCATGCCCGGCATCCATCACCTTCATATGGAACAGCCGGCCGAAGTCGCCGGCGTCCTCGGGCCGTTCCTGTCGGCCGCCGGACACCAGGCCGAACGCGCCGTACCCGCGATGCCTTAACGTGTCGGTGCGGGTCGCGTCGTCGTGGCCTGCGAATCCGCCGGAGGTGTCATGTCCCTGTATCCGTTGTTTGCCGACCTCGCCGGCCGCGAAGTGCTGGTGGTCGGCGGTGGCGAAGTCGCCGCGCGCAAGATCGCGGCCCTGCTCAAGGCTGGCGCGCTCATCCGGCTGCATGCGCAGGAGATCGCACACGACGAAGTGGCCGCCTGGCTGCGGGCCGGCACGATCCAGCGCCTGCCGGGCGAGTTCGATCCGGCCTGGCTCGATGTGGTCTGGCTCGTCGTGGCCGCCACCGACGACGTCACATTCAATGCCCATCTGGCCGATGAGGCCGGCCGGCGCAGGCGTCTGGTCAACGTGGTCGACGACGCGGTCCTGTCCACCTTCCAGGTGCCGGCGCTGGTCGACCGGTCGCCGCTGATGGTCGCGATCTCCACGGCCGGCACCGCGCCGATGCTGGCGCGCCGGTTGCGGGAGCGCCTGGAAGTGATGCTCGATCCCGGCCTGGGCGCACTGGCCGGCTTGTTCGGTCGCCACCGCGCACGTATCCGCGAGGCCCTGCCCGACATGCGTGCGCGCCGGCGCTGGTTCGAGCAGATGCTGGACGGCCGGATCGAGGTATCGCTCAGCCAGGGCGACACTGCCGGCGCCGAAGCCGGTTTTCTTTCCTCATTGGAGGGAGCGGCAGGTATGGATGCAAGGGGAAGCGTGACACTCGTCATCGCCCCCGACGATGCCGACCTGCTGACGCTGCGCGCGCTGCGTGCCTTGAACGAGGCCGACACGATCATCGTCGGCCAGGCCGTCGGCGAACGGGCGCTCGAGCCGGCGCGCAGGGACGCACATCGGGTCGTCGCGGATCACGATCCGATCGGCCAGGTCATGGCGCTTGCGGCCGAAGGCGCCCACGTCGTCCTGGCCGTGCCCCGTGCCGATCCCGCGCTGGCCTCCGCGCTCCAGGCGGCCTGCGCACGTGAGGCGCTGCGTTACACGACCGCATCGACACCTCTTATATAGAGCGCGAATGCGGCCTCGCGAAAAAGAATGAATAGGGGTCTTCCCTTCCTGTTCGAGAAGCTGCACAATGCGCGCCCCGCTGACGAGGACTTCGGTTCAGGTCGACGGGGACCGGGCCACCGGGGTATTGCGAACTTCTCTGAAGTCGCTATACTGGG
>Ga0160495_100143_pt1 | contig 102025 bp, 104 predicted proteins | sample DID4MG_4_FD_108251 | JGI IMG/M metagenome (GOLD analysis project Ga0160495, IMG submission 108251) | Enriched soil microbial communities from UW Madison campus, WI, USA - DID2933_E24_FP4 MG | ecosystem: Environmental > Terrestrial > Soil > Unclassified | place: USA: Madison, Wisconsin... | reverse complement strand
GGGGCGGCGGGGGGCTGGGGCGGGTTGCGGGGCGGGGGGAGGGGGTGGTGGCCCCGCCCGGGGCGGCGGTGCCGCGGTTTGGGTAACAGGGACCTTCTCCCACGCCCCCCCCCCCCCAAACTCCGAGCATCCCCGCGAAGGCGGGGATCCAAGCCGAGGCGGCGGGTGATCCACGGCCTCGCCACACCCCGAAAGTCAGCTTGGGTCCCCGCCTTCGCGGGGATACTCGGATCTAAATGGCGAAGGGCCAAGCTCCTCCCCCTCCCCCGAAACGGATGCCCCTGCCGCGCAAACGCGCTATGCACGGACCCATGGAGCGTGGGCGCAGCATCCTCATCGTGGGCGGCGGGACGGCCGGGTGGCTGACGGCCGCCTATCTGGCCAAGAGCCTGCGCATCGCCGAGCAGGACCACCTGCGCATCACGGTGCTGGAGTCGCCCGACATCGGCATCATCGGCGTGGGCGAGGCGACCTTCCCCACCATCCGCACGACCTTGCAGTTCCTGGGGATCGACGAGACGCGGTTCATCCGCGAGACCTCGGCCACCTTCAAGCAGGGCATCCGCTTCGTCGACTGGGGGCATGCGCCGCAGGACGGCGAGCGCCACCAGTATTTCCACCCGTTCGAGGCGCCGTTCTTAGCCGACGGGGCCAGTCTGGCGCCCTACTGGCTGCTGCAGGACGAGGCGACGCGGCCGCCGTTCGCCGAGGCCATGACCATCCAGGCGCGGGTGGCCGGCGCCCAGCGCGCGCCCAAGCGGCCGCACGAGGGCAACTTCGCCGGGCCGCTGAACTACGCCTACCACTTCGACGCCGCCAAGCTGGCCCAGGTGCTGGCCGACCGGGCCCGGGAACTGGGCGTGGAACGGCTGGAGGGGCTGCTGACCGACGTGGCGCTGGACGCCGACGGGGCCATCGACCACATCACCTGCGCCGAGCACGGCCGGCTGGAGGCCGACCTCTATATCGACTGCACGGGTTTTCGCGCCGAGCTGATCGGCCAGGCCCTGAAGGCGCCGTTCAAGTCGACCCGGCCGGTGCTGTTCACCGACCGCGCCCTGGCCTGCCGGGTTGCCTACGATCGGCCCGACGCGCCGATCCAGAGCTTCACCGTCGCCACGGCGCACGAGGCCGGCTGGATCTGGGACATCGGCCTGGCCGGCGCGCGCGGCGTCGGCTGCGTCTATTCCAGCGACCACATGGACGATGCTCGCGCCGAGGCGATCCTGCGCGCCCACATCGGGCCGGACGTCGAGATCACCCCCAAGGCGATCAGCTTCGAGGCCGGCTATCGCGAGCGGCAGTGGGTGAAGAACTGCGTGGCCGTGGGCCTGTCGGCGGGCTTCCTGGAGCCGCTCGAGTCGACCGGCGTGGTGCTGATCGAGGCGGCGGTGGCGATCATCGCCGAGCTCTTCCCCCATAATGGACCGATCGACGCCCCGGCCCGGCGCTTCAACCAGCTGATGACCGCCCGCTACGACAACATCATCGCCTTCCTGAAGCTGCACTATTGCCTGAGCCGGCGCACCGAGCCGTTCTGGCGCGACAACGCCGACCCCGCCTCGATCCCCGAGCGGCTGGCCGAGCTGCTGGAGCAGTGGCGTCACCGCCCGCCCAGCCGCTACGACTTCATCCTCGATCTCGAGACCTTCGCCTTCTTCAACTACCAGTACATTCTCTACGGCATGGGCTTCAAAACCGACCTGTCGCCGGGCCGGGGCGAGTTCCCCGACGTGCAGTCGGCCGCCCGCCAGTTCGCCCGCATCCGCGCCTTCGGCGAACGCGCCACCCACGACCTGCCCAGCCACCGCGACCTGATCTCGCAGATCAACCGCTTCGGTTTCGACCGGCCGCTCGAGCCGGCCTGACCCCCTTCTCCCCTTGCGGGAGAAGGTGTCGACGAAGTCGACGGATGAGGGGTCGCACCCACGAAAAACGCCGCGACAGCTGATCGGCTGTCGCGGCGTCTTGCTTTTGAGAGACCCCTCACCCGACCCCCTTCGGAGGCCACCCTCTCCCGCAAGGGGAGAGGGATCTTTAGGCCGCGTTGGGCACCCGGGCGTCCACCGCGTCCAGCTCGCCGCTTTCGCGGGCCTTCTTGCCGTAGACGACCTCGAACAGCGGGCTGGCCATCACCGTGGTGACGATCGCCATCAGCACCAGCATCGAGAACAGGGTCGGGCCGATGATGCCCTTCTGCAGGCCGATGTTGATGATGATCAGCTCCATCAGGCCGCGCGAGTTCATCAGGGCGCCGATGCCCATGGCCGTGGCGTGGTTCTCGCCGGTGGCGCGGGCGGCGACGTAGCAGGCGCCCCACTTGGCCAGGATCGAGGCGGCCAGGATCCCCAGGGCGATCAGCAGCAGGGTCGGCGAGTTGACCATGTCCATCCGGGTGTTGAGGCCCGAATAGGTGAAGAACATCGGCAGCAGCAGCACGACAGCCAGCGGCTCGACCTTCTTCTTCAGTTCCTCGACCAGCTTGCCGCGCGGCATGACGACGCCGAGGATGAAGCCGCCGAAGATGGCGTGGATGCCGACGGCGTCCATCAGGAAGGCCGAGATGCAGAAGGCCAGGATGACCAGGGCCAGGACGCCCGTGCTCATCTCGCCCTCGCGCTCGACGATGCGGCCCAGCGGGGCCAGGATCTTCGGACCCAGCAGGACGACGAAGGCCACCCAGGCGAGGCCCCCGCCGATGGCCAGCAGTGCCACGCCCGGGCCACCGCCGAAGGTGGCCAGCACCACCGCCAGCACGCACCAGGAGACGGCGTCGTCGAAGGCGCCGGCGGTCAGCGACAGGGTGCCCAGCGAGGTGTTGGCCAGGCCCCGCTCGTTGATGATCCGGGCCAGCATCGGGAAGGCGGTCAGGGCGATGCAGGCGCCCATGAACAGGGTGGCCGGACCCTGGCCGATGGTCGGGGCGAAGAGGCCCGGCGCCTTCAGCAGGAAGGGCGTGATGGCGGCGGCGATCAGGAACGGCGCGGCGATGCCGGCGAACGACACGCTCATCGCGCTCTTGGCCTTGGCCTTGAAGTGGCCGGCCTGGAAGCTGGTGCCGACCATGAACATGTAGAGGCCCACGCCCAGCTGGGCGCCGACGTACAGGACGTTCTTGGTCTCCTTGGGGAACAGGGCCAGCTGGAAGTCGGGGAACAGCAGACCCAGCAGCGACGGGCCCAGCACCACGCCGGCGATCATCTCGCCGACCACCTGGGGCTGCTTGAGCAGCTTCTGGCCCAGCCAGCCGACGACGCGGCAGGCCAGCACGATGACGGCCAGCTGCAGGAAGAAGTGCACGCTGAAATCGGTGGGCGTGAAGCTCTTGGCGGCGGCCTTGGTGGCTGGGCCGTGGGCGTTGAGCAGGTCCGTCGCCGTGGCGATGGTCTGCGCGAGTAGGTCTGACACCGGTTCGTTCCCCCTAGGATCGTTCTTTGCGGCAAGCCGCCTTGGTCCCATGGCGCGCAGAGATCTGACCAATGCGCAATGCGTCGGAGGTTGATCGCGGCCGCGCGGCTTTCGATTGTTTTCGCTGGCGAATTATCCGTTGCTCGAACGCCACTATGTAGGTACGTACCTATACGACAGCCCTGTCATTCCAGGTTGAAGCCATGAAGGTCGTCACCAGCCGCGAGCTCAATCAGGATGTCAGCGCGGCCAAGCGCGCGGCGAGAATCGAGCCGGTGTTCGTCACCGACCGGGGCCGGGCCACCCACGTGCTGATGAGCGTCGAGGCCTATCGCAAGCTGGCCGGCCAGGCCGAGACCATCGTCGACCTGCTGGCCATGGACGAGCCCGTGACTCCCAAGTCGCCAGGGGGCGAGGCCAAGCCCGCCAGGTCGTCGGCCGCCTGGGGCCGGCCGCCCGCGAAACCGGGGCGCGGCTGATGCACCTGCTCGACACCGAGATCGTGCTGGAGCTGCGCGGGGCCAGGGCCGGGCGCACCGATCCGGGCCTGGCGCGCTGGGCCGCGGGCGTGGCGCGCTCGGGCCTGTTCATCTCGGCGATCACCCTGCTGGAGCTGGAGGCCGAGGTCGCCCAGGCCGAGCGGCGCGACAAGCTCGCCGGCAAGGCCCTACGGACCTGGCTGGACGAGCAGGTCGGCCCGGCCTTCGAGGGCCGGATCCTGGCCGTCGACGCCGCCGTGGCGCGGACCCGCTCGCGCGTGCCCCTGGCCGACCCGCGCGACGCCCTGCTGGCCGCCACCGCCCTGGAGCATGGCCTGACCCTGGTCACCCGCGACGTCGCCGCCTTCAAGGTCGCCCGGCTGAAGGTGTTCAATCCCTGGGGTTATGCCCGGGACGCGGTCGAGGACGACGAGGACTGGGGCCAGGCCGCGAAGGCCGGCTCGCAGTGGATCCGGAACCTGTTCGTGCGGGGTTAGGGCCATCCGCTCCTCGTCGTCCCGGAAGCCTCGAAGAGGCTATCCGGGACCCAGGGGCCACGCGCAATGACGCGGCGAGCGGGCGGGCGGCGAACCTGAGCGCCGAGCCCAGCCCCCCTGGGTCCCGGCTCTACGCTGCGCTTCGGCCGGGATGACGACGGAAGGAAGGGCCGCCTCCGACGCCCTCGCAACCTCCCCCGCATCAGCGCACTTAACCAAAAACCGACGTTTCGTCCGCATTGTACGGCCAGACCGCGCCCCTGGCCCCCTCTTCGGCCCCCGGGCGCGCTGGGGAATATCGTGGGGACCGACCGCCTCGACATCGCGATCGATCGCGCCGATGCGCGCCGATGGGCTCTGCGCCGCTGGCGCCGGCCCGTGGGGCTGACGATCGCCTATCTGGCGTCGATGGCCTACAGCCTGTTCCTGACCGGCGCCGCCCAGGAGATCGCCACCATCTGGACGGCCAACGCCGTGCTGATCGCCGGGCTGCTGGTGCTGGACCGCCGTCGGGGCGTCGGGCTGCTGGTGGTGTGCACCCTGCTGCACCTCGTGCTCAGCCTGCTGACCAGCAAGTCGTCGGCCTTCGCCGTGGCGGTGACGGCGCTGGACGCCGTGCAGATCACCGCCACCGCCGTGGCCCTGCGGCTGCTTCGGCTGCCCGGACGGGTGCGCGGCATGCGCGGCCTGCTGGTGCTGACCCTGGTGTCGGCGGTGTTCACGGCCGTGACCTCGATCGGCGTCAACGGCCTGGCCTCGATAGCCGAGGGCGGCGGCTTCTGGACCGGCTGGAGCGGCTGGACCACCAGCAACGTGCTGGGCGTGGCCGTGGCCCTGCCGACCATACTGATCCTGATGGACCGTCGCCACGCCGAGGCCTTCCCGGTGCGCGGCTGGCTGGAGCCGACCTTCGGCCTGGCCGCGATCGGCGTCATATCCTGGCTGGTGTTCACCGGCCCGCCGCAGCTGCGGGTGCTGGTGTTCGCCCCGGTGGTGCTGGCCGCCTTCCGGGGCGGCCCGCGCGCGGCGGCCCTGTCGGTGATGGTGGCCCTGGCCACGGCCATTCCGGCGGTGCTGTCGATCGTCGGGCTGGACGCCAAGGCCGCCGCCGAGCCGATGCGCCACCTGCTGCTTTTCCACGTCGTGCTCTATGCGGTGAGCATGGCCGCCGCCCTGGCCCTGAGCCGCCAGGCGCGGCTGTCGGCCCTGCTGGTGCGCCGCCAGGCCGCCGCCCGCGCCGCCCAGGCCCGCGCCCAGGCCGCCAACGCCGCCAAGTCGGAATTCCTGGCCACGATCAGCCACGAGATCCGCACTCCGCTGAACAGCATCCTCGGCTTCACCGGCCTGGTGGCCGACGACGCCGCCCTGTCGCCCGAGAACCGCCGGCGCCTGGACCTGGTCGGCCGCGCCGGCCGCTCGCTGGCCGAGATCGTCGGCGACCTGCTGGACTTCGCCAAGGTCGAGGCCGGCCGCCTGGAGCTGGCGCTGGAGCCCACCTCGCCCGCCGCCCTGCTGCGCGACGCCGCCGCCATCATCGCTCCCGAGGCGCAGGCGAAAGGCCTGGCCGTCACGGTTTCCGTGGAGGCGCTGGGTGGCCAGGATTCCGAGGCGCTGTTCGCCCTCGACGAGACCCGCCTGCGCCAGGTGCTGCTGAACCTGCTCAACAACGCCGTGAAGTTCACCACCCAGGGCCAGGTCGCCGCCCGGCTGGTGGTGGGACCCGAGACCGGCGCCCTGCGGTTTTCGGTCACCGACACCGGCATCGGCATCGCCCCGCAGGTGCAGGCGCGCCTGTTCCAGCGCTTTTCCCAGGCCGACAGCTCGATCAGCCGCGCCTATGGCGGCACGGGCCTGGGCCTGGCGATCAGCAAGGCGCTGGTCGGCCAGATGGGCGGGACGATCTGGGTGGAGAGCGCGCTTGGGGCCGGCGCGGCCTTCCACATCGCCCTGACCGCCGAGCCGGCCGCCGCCGCCGAGACCGTGGACGAGGCCCTGCCCGCCCCGGCCGCCGCCCGCGTGCTGCTGGTCGACGACCACCCGATGAACCGCGAGCTGGGCGACGCCCTGCTGACCCTGGCCGGCTGCCAGGTGTTCACCGCCGAGGACGGCTTCCAGGCCGTGGAGGCCGCCCGCAGCGGCGGCTTCGACCTGATCCTGATGGACGTGCACATGCCGGGCATGGACGGCCTAGCGGCCGCCCGCGCCATCCGCGCCTTCGACGGGCCGGCCGCCGCCACCCCGATCCTGGCGCTGAGCGCCGACGTCCTGCCCGAGCAGGTGGCCCGCTGCCGCGCCGCCGGCATGGACGGCCACGTGCCCAAGCCGATCCGCCGCGAGGAGCTGATGGCCGCCGTGTCGCGCGCCCTGGCCGAGGGGCCGAAAGAGGCCCGCGAGGGCGAGCGTTGGGGGCCGGAGCAACCGGAGCGCGACGGAACGTCGCAGAACTTGGCCGCATACGGAAAAAGCGTTCTGCCTTAACCCTTTTTCCGGTTCGGCGTGATCGATGGGGATACCCGGCCGCCCGCGCGGCCGGAGGGGGAATACGGGGCCTTGGACGCAACAGTCGAACCAGGACGTGAGAGCGCCGCCGCGCCGTGGCTGCGGCTGGCCGGACTCGCCGCGGCGTTCGTGATCTCGTTCGCGTTCAGCGACCTCCTGACCCGCGACTCCAACGGCATGCCCTCGCTGTGGCCGATGAACGCCATACTGGCGGCGGCCCTGCTGCACCTGGGGCCGGTGCAGCGGCGGATCATGCTGGGCCTAGCCCTGGCCACCAACGCCGTGGTCCACCACCTGGCCGGCGACCCGTGGCTGGTCATCGTCATCTACGCCGCCTGCGACATGGCCGAGACCCTGGGCGCGGTGGTCGTCATCCGCCGCCTGCGCGGCCCCCGGGCCTCGATCCGCAGCGTCCGCCACGCCCTGGTGCTGGTGGCGGCCATCCTGCCCATCACCCTGACCGCCGCGGCCGTGGGGGCCAGCCTGACCGCGCCGCTGGTCGGGGCGAACCTGGCCAACTTCTTCGCCGGCTGGGCCTCGGCCAACGGCATGGGCATGATCATCACCCTGCCCGCCGCCCTGATCATCCTGGACCGCACGCCGGACCTGGCCTTCCGCCGGCCGCTGCCGGTGCGGCTGGCGCTGTACGGCCTGGTGGCGGCGGTCACCGCCTTCGCCTTCCTGAAGACCCGCACGCCGATGCCGTTCCTGATCTTTCCCGCGGCCATGCTGGCGGCCTTCCAGCTGGGCCCACGCGGGGCGGCCTGGAGCGCCGTGGTGATCATCGCCGTGACCGCCCCCCTGACCATCGGCAGCGACGGCGTGGCGCGGATCGCCCCGCGCTGGGACGAGGTCGACCGCATCCGCATGGTCCAGGCCTTCGTCACCACGGTGTTCTTCACCTCGCTGGCTGCGGCCCTGTCGCTCTACAAGGAGGCGCGGCTGAAGACCCTGATGGCCCGCCGCAGCGCCGCCGCCCGCGCCGCCCGGGCCCGCGCCCAGGCCGCCGGCCGCGCCCGCACCGACTTCCTGGCGACCATGAGCCACGAGATCCGCACCCCGCTGAACAGCGTGCTGGGCTTCGCGGGCCTGCTGGCCGAAACCGAGGACGGCCTCTCCCCCGCCGGCCGCCGCAAGCTCGAACTGATCGCCCAGGCCGGCGGCTCGCTGGCCACCATCGTCGACGACATTCTGGACTTCTCGCGGCTGGAGGCCGGCCGCGTGGAGCTGCGGCCCGAGGCCGTGGACCCCGCCGCCCTGCTGGCCGACGCCGCCTCGATCATCGCCCTGTCGGCCCAGTCCAAGGGCCTGTCGCTGGCGGTCGAGGCCGATCTGGACGGGGGCTGCGACTACGCCCTGGATCCGGCCCGCCTGCGCCAGGTGCTGCTGAACCTGCTCAACAACGCCGTGAAGTTCACCGCCAGCGGCGGGGTGCGGGCCACGGTCGCTCTGGAGCGCGGCGCCGACGGCGCCGAGCGCCTGCGCTTCACCATCGCCGACACCGGCATCGGCATCGCGCCCGAGGTGCAGGACCGGCTCTTCCAGCGGTTCAGCCAGGCCGACGGCTCGATCAGCCGGGCGTTCGGCGGGGCGGGCCTGGGCCTGGCGATCAGCAAGACCCTGGTCACCCGCATGGGCGGCGAGATCGGCATCGACAGCGCCCTGGGCCAGGGCGCGACCTTCTGGTTCACCGTCCCCGCCGTCGCCGCGCGCGCCGCCGACGCCGCCCGGGTCGAGCAGGAGGCCGCCGCCCGGGTGCTGCTGGTCGACGACCATCCGATGAACCGCGAACTGGGCGCGGCCATGCTGACCCTGGCCGGCTGCGCGGTGCAGACCGCCGAGGACGGCGACGAAGCCGTGCGCATCGCCGCCGACGGCGGCTTCGACGTCATACTGATGGACATCCACATGCCGCGCATGGACGGCCTGGCCGCCGCCCGCGCCATCAAAGCCCTCGACGGCCCCGCCGCCCGCGTGCCGATCATCGCCCTCTCGGCCGACGTCATGCCCCACCAGATCGAACGCTGCCGCCAGGCCGGCATGGTCGACCACGTCGCCAAGCCGATCCAGCGCGACGCGCTGATCACGGCCCTGAACCAGTGGATCGGGCGGGAGACGGCGGCGGCTTAGGGGGCGTCCTGGTCGACGCTCCGGCTAGCCGCGCTGCAGAAAGCTGACCGGCGGCGCATAGAAATAGTCGCCGCCCACCAGCTTCACGCGGGTCTTGAAGTCGAAGCTGGCGGTCTGGCCCGATCGCTCGTCATCCCATTGGATCTCGCTGCCGCCCGCCGGGTTGGGCCGCTGCGACAGCACCACATCGACGCCGGCGCCGGGATTCGGAAAGGCGGCATTGTTGGCCCAGGCGGCCTGGGTGAACTCGAACTGCTCCGAAATGTCGGCCATGTAGGCCATGAAGATCAGGCCCACGCCGCCGGTCGGCTCGTCGGAGAAGTCGCCATCGTCGTCGCGAGGCGCGCGCAGACCGTAGGTTATGCCGCGCCGGGCCATGATCCGCCGGCGCTCGAAATCGTCGTCGGGGATGGTGCGTGGATTGAGTTTGCGGATGTGGGCGCGCGCCGGACAGAGCTTGCCGGCGGCGCCCTGGTAGTTGAAGTCGTTGATGGGATTGCCGGCGGTTGGATCCACCCCCAGCGACACCGGGGTTCCGTCCTCGTAACGGCCGACGACCAGGGCGCCGGCGCGTTCGCCGATCGGCTTGGCGAAGGCCTTGTCGAGGGCCTCCTCGTCTTCCTTGAACGCCTTCACGTCCTGCTCGAGCTTGCGGTAGACGAAGTAGCTGCCGGCCGACACCGGCGTACAGCCCGCCGGATCGGCGACGATGAACTGGGACGGCTTGAACGTCGCGTTCCAGTGGGCCTGGCTTTCCTTGGCCAGGTCTTCGGCCAGGAACAACGGCTGGCTGCGGCCATCGACATAACCGAAATGCTCGATGCCTTCGCCCTTGGGGTCGCCGCCTGTCTGCTTGCGGCGCTGCGCCAGGCCTCGGTCGATCCCCAATTGAACCGCGCCGCTGCCGTTGATGATGCGCTGCACGGCCTGGGCGCCGGCGGTGACCTTGTCCTCATCGTCGTCGGCGATCAGGATCATGGCGTCGGGACTGGCGTGCGCAGGCGCCCAGGGCCCGGCCTTCTCCCAATCGGCGGGAGGCGGATCGTTCAGCCCCGCCACCGTGATCCCGCCGCCGAAGGTGATTTCGGGCAAGCCCCCGCGTTGTCGCATTCCGCCCTGGAACGCCGGGTCGGCCGGCGTCTGGCCAGCGGGAGCCTCCAGCTTTTCATAGGCGCCTCGACTGAGAAAAACGCAGACGATCCGCCCGCCGCTGACGCCCGTGAGCTTGAAAGCCTCTGCGGAGCGCAACTGATCGAGCGCCGAGGTGGTCAGATAGGACAGCTTTTCGAGCAGACTTCGGATCGCCCCGGGCTTCATGCCCGCGAAACTCAGGAAGACGTTGGCGGTGAAGTCGCGCCCGTGTCCCTTGAGAATGTTCGCCTGAAGGTCGGCGAGGAAAGCGAGAAGGTCCTGATCCTGGTCCCAGTCCTTCCAGACGACGGGACGATCCAGCAGGTCTTTGAGCGATGGCATGACGGCCCCCGAGTGCGTTGAAGGCTACGCGGACGCAAACACTACCTTAAGAAGATTTAACCATGTATCGCCGCATAAGGCGAGTTGAAACTTGACCATGCGAAGATCCCTTCGCGGTCGGGACCGCGAGCTCCAGCGCCATGGACGTCGGCGAGCCGTCGCCTGATTGTCGTAGCGCCCCGCAAAGCCTTGCGACGTAGAGGGCCGCCTCCCTCCGTCGGGTAGTCGACGCTACTGAAATGGATTGCGGCAAAGCGTCACAGAATGCATTGCTGCCGAAACTGAAACCGCCGTTCGGCGTAAGTTTTCCGTCCGGGGGAACGGGAACGGGATGACGCGAAGCGCCGCCTTACAGGAAACGGGGCGACAGACGACGCTGCTGGTCGTGCTGGCGCTCGCCTTCGTCGCGACCCAGCTGTTCAGCGACGCCCTGACCCGCGGCCCCAACGGCGTCGCCGCCCTGTGGCCCTGCACCGCCCTGCTGGCCGTCGGCCTGATGGCCCTGGGGCCGCCCCGGCGGCTGATCCTGACGGGGGTGGTCGGGGTCGCCCATATCGCCATCTGCCTGGCCCTGGGCGACGCGCCGGAGCGGGCCCTGATCTTCACCCTCGTCAACCTGGCCGAGGCCTGGGGCGCGCGCGAGGCCGTGCGGCGGGCGTTCGGCGGGCCGCCCAGGGTGCGGACCATGCGCCAGCTGGCCCTGCTGGTGACGGTGATCGCCCCGGTGGTGGCGGTCACGGCCGGGGTCGCCGCCGGGCTGCTGAGCCTGCTGGAGCGCCAGCCGTTCCTGGGGGTGTGGCGCGACTGGTTCGTCAGCGGGGCGCTGGGCATGGCGCTGATCGTGCCGGCGGTGCTGGTGCTGATCGATTCCGAGCACCGGCGCACCTTCCACCGCTCGGCCGGCGAACGGGCGGGCCTCTTCCTGCTGATGGCGGTGCTGACGGCGGCGGTGTTCCACGACACCCGCGCGCCCCTGCCTTTCGTGCTGTTCCCCGCCGCCATCCTGTGCGCCTTCCGGCTGGGTCCGCGCGGGGCGGCCGAGGCGGCCCTGACCATCGCCGTCGTCTCCCTGCCGCTGGGGGTGTGGAACATCTGGCAGGGCCACCTGCTGGCGCCGTGGAACCCGCCGCAGATGACCCGGCTGATCCAGTGCTTCGTCACTGTGGTGTTCGTCACCGCCCTGGCGGCGGGGCTAGCCCTGGCCCAGCAGGAGCGGCTGCGGCGCCTGCTGGTGCGGCGCGAGCAGCTGACCCGCTCGGCCCGGGCCCGGGCGCTGGCCGCCGCCGAGGCCAAGACCGAGTTCCTGGCCACGATGAGCCACGAGATCCGCACGCCGCTGAACTCCATCCTCGGCTTCGCCCAGCTGCTGGCCGGGCGCGAGGACCTGCCGGCCGACGCCCAGCGGCAGGTGGGGATGATCGACACCGCGGGCGCTGCCCTGCTGACCGTGGTCAGCGACATCCTCGACGTCTCGCGGGTGGATTCCGGCCAGGTCGAGCTGCTGCTGCAGCCGGCCTCGGCCAGCGCGGTGCTGCACGACGCGGTCGGCATCGTGCAGTCGGAGGCCGAGGGCAAGAACCTCACCGTCGAGATCGACGTCGTCGATCCGGTCGAAGGCCTGCACGACCTGGACGCCCTGCGCCTGCGCCAGGTGCTGCTGAACCTGCTCAACAACGCCGTGAAGTTCACCGAGCGCGGCAAGATCGTCGCCCGGCTGGTCATCGAGCCCGGCGAGGTCGAGGACCGCCTGCGCTTCGAGGTGATCGACACCGGGGTGGGCGTGCCGATCGAGGACCAGGCGCGGCTGTTCCAGCGGTTCGTGCAGCTCGACAGCGGGGCCACCCGGGCCTACGGCGGCGCGGGCCTGGGGCTGGCGATCAGCAAGTCGCTGGTCGAGCTGATGGGCGGGCGGATCGGGGCCGACAGCGCCCCGGGGCACGGCTCGTGCTTCTGGTTCGAACTGCCGGCCGCCGAGGCCGAACCGGTGGCGGCGCCGCCGCCCGAGGCGGCGCGCGATCCCCGGGCGGCGCGGATCCTGCTGGTCGACGACCATCCGATGAACCGCGAGATCGGGGTTGGTTTGCTGCGCCTGGCCGGCTGCCATGTCGAGACCGCCGAGAACGGCCGCCAGGCCCTGGCGGCGGCGGCGCGCGGCCATTTCGACATCATCCTGATGGACATCCACATGCCCGAGATGGACGGCCTGGCCGCCACCCGGGCCATCCGCGGCCTGGAAGGCGCGGCAGGCAAGGTCCCGATCATCGCCATGAGCGCCGACGCCCTGCCCCAGCAGGTGGAACGCTGCTTCGCCGCCGGCATGGTCGACCACATCGCCAAGCCCGTGCAGCGCGAGGTGCTGTACGCCAAGATCGGGCGCTGGCTGGAGGCCTGAAGCGTTCCCTCTCCCCTTGCGGGAGAGGGTGGCCTCGCGGAGCGAGGTCGGGTGAGGGGTCTCTCAGAAACCACGCAGAGCGACCAGGCCGGGCGGCAGCGTCCGACTTCTGAGAAACCCCTCATCCGTCGGCTTCGCCGCCACCTTCTCCCGCAAGGGGAGAAGGATCGACCTTCCCCCTTTCTCCCGCCCCCGCTAACCTCCGCGCCGCATCGTACCGGGGGATCCGCCATGACCTTTTCGCGCCGCGCCGTGACCGCAGCCGGCCTCGCCGCGCTCGCCGCCGCCTGTTCGCCCGCCAAGAAGGACGCCGCCCCGGGCCTGACCAAGCTGAAACTGGCCACCGACTGGCGGGCGCAGGCGGAGCTGGGCGGCTACTACCAGGCCGTGGCGACGGGCGAGTTCACCAAGCGCGGTCTCGACGTCAGCATCGTCCAGGGCGGACCGGGGGTGAACGTGCCGCAGCTGCTGGCCACCGGGGCGGTGGACATCGGGGTCGGCTCCAACAGCTTCATCGTGCTGAACCTGGCCAAGGAGAACGTGCCGGTCAAAGCAGTCGCCGCCTACATGGACAAGGATCCGCAGGTGCTGATCGCCCACCCGGGAGCGGGCGTCGCCAGCATCGCCGACATGAAGGGCAAGCCGATCCTGCTGTCGGACGCCTCGGTGACGGCGTTCTGGGTGTGGCTGAAGGCCAAGCACGGCTTCACCGACGCCCAGGTGCGCAAGTACAACTACTCGGTCGCGCCGTTCCTGGCCGACAAGAGCCTGATCCAGCAGGGCTATGCGACGTCCGAGCCCTATCTGATCGAGAAGGCCGGCGGGGAGAAGCCGGCGGTGTTCCTGCTGGCCGACGACGGCTATCCCGCCTATGCCAGCTTCGCCCTGGTGAGCGACGCGATGATCCAGGCCAAGCCCGCCCAGGTGCAGGCGATCAGCGACGCCCTGGCGGCCGGCTGGAAGAGCTATCTCTACGGCGACGCCAAGCCGGGCGACGCCTTGATCCTCAAGGACAACCCCGAAATGACCCAGGACCTGCTCGACCAGGCCCGGGACAAGATGCGGTCTTACGGCATCGTGCCCAAGGACGGGATCGGCGCCATGACCGACGCCCGCTGGGCCGAGTTCTTCCAGGTGGCGGCCGACCAGGGGGTCTACGACAAGGGCCTGGACTACAAGAAGGCCTACAGCCTGGGCTTCCTGCCGAAGTGATCTTTCTCCTCCCCCGCTCGCGGGGGAGGGGGACCCCGAAGGGGTGGAGGGGGCGACCGCCGCACATGCGTTCACCAGTCCTGACGCTGAAACGCGCCCGCCGCCTGCGCCGCGAAATGACCCTGCCCGAGGCCATGCTCTGGCAACGCCTGCGCCGTCGGAGCGAAGGCCCGACCTTCCGCCGCCAGCACCCCGTCGGCGCCTACATCCTCGACTTCTACTGCTCGGCGGCGCGATTGGCGGTGGAGATCGACGGCGCGGGACATGACACGGCCGATCAGGCGAGGCATGACGCGCGCAGGGACGCGTGGCTCGCGTCGCAGGGGATCGAGGTCATGCGCATCGCCGCCGGCGACTTCTTGCGAGATCCGGACGAACTGGCGCTGGGCGTGTGGACGGTGGCGGCCGAGCGCGTGGGCGGGTTGGCCCGGCCGAGGTCTGAGCGGCGGTCGCCCCCTCCACCAGCTTCGCTGGTCCCCCTCCCCCGCGATGCGGGGGAGGAGAAGTGAGCGTGAACACCATCGCCGCCCTTTCCGCCGTCGAAGTCGACTACCCGCGCGGCCGCGCCCTTGGCCCCCTCGACCTGGCGCTTTCCGCCGGCGAGGTGGTGGCGCTGGTCGGGTCGTCGGGGTGTGGGAAGTCGACGGCGTTGCGGTTGTTGGCGGGGCTGGAGCAGCCGACGCGGGGGAGCGTCGCCCGGGCGGCCGGCAAGGGCGAGACCTCGGTGGTGTTCCAGGCCCCGACCCTGGCGCCGTGGATGAGCGCGGCGGCCAATGTGGCGCTGCCGCTGGAGCTCGCGGGGGTTCCGGCGCGAGAAGCCCGCAGCAAAGCGCGCGAAGCCCTGGCGCAGGTGGGTCTGGACGGCGCGCAGGACGCGCGGCCGGCGCAGCTGTCGGGCGGCATGGCCATGCGGGCTTCGCTGGCGCGGGCCCTGGTCACCCGGCCGCGCCTGCTGCTGCTGGACGAGCCGTTCGCGGCCCTGGACGAGATCACCCGCCGCGCCCTGGCCGACGACGTGCTGGCCCTGTGCGCCGACCTGTCGCCGGCCGTGGTGTTCGTCACCCACAATGTCGAGGAGGCCGTATACATGGCCGGCCGGGTCGTGGTGCTGACGCCGGGGCCGGGGGTCGTGGCCGGCGAGGTCGTGGTCGAGGGGCCGCTGGCAAGGCCGGCGGGGTTTCGGACGACGGCTCAGTTTCGCGAGACGGTGGAGGCGGTGTCCGCGCTGCTCGCGCGGCCCCCTCAGTCGGCTCCGCCGACAGCTCCCCCAGGGGGGGAGCATCTTGAGGAACAGGCGCCGGCCAGATCCTCCCCCTCTGGGGGAGGTGGCCCGGAGGGCCGGAGGGGGTCCGCGCCATGACCCGCCTCCTCGCCCCCGTCCTGTTCATCGCCTTCCTGCTGGCCGCCTGGGAAGGCGCCTGCCGCCTCCTGCACGTGCCGGCCTACCTGCTGCCGGCTCCGTCGGAGATCGCCAAGGCCCTGGTCGAGGCGGGGCCTCTGCTGGCGCTGAGCGCCTGGGGCACGCTGTCCACCGCGCTGGCGGGCCTGGTGCTGGCCGCCATCGTCGCTCTTGCGCTCGCGTTCGCCGCGGCCCTGCGGCCGGTGGTCGAGGACGCGTTCCGGCCCGTCGCGGCGATCCTGCAGGTGACGCCGGTGATCGCCATCGCGCCGTTGGTGACGATCTGGGCCGGCATCGACCATCCGGGCCGGGCGGTGACGGCGCTGGCCGCCGTGATCGCCTTCTTCCCGATCTATTCGGGCGCCGTGGCGGGCCTGAAGGCGGCCGATCCGGACCTGTCGCGGCTGTTCGACCTCTATGGCGCCAGCGCCTGGCAGCGGCTGGTGAGACTGCGCCTGCCCTCGGCCCTGCCGGCGATCCTGGAGGGGCTCAAGGTGGCGGCGGGCCTGGCCCTGGTGGGCGCGGTGGCGGCCGAGTTCGTGGCCGGCTCGGGCTCGAGCCAGGGCCTGGCCTGGCGGATGCTGGAAAGCTTCAACCGCCTGCAGACGGCGCGCGGCTTCGCGGCCCTGGCGGTGCTGGCCCTGCTGGGCGTGGCCCTGCACGCGGCCCTGGCGGCGGCCGAGCGGCGGCTGCTGGCGTGGTGGCGAGGGCGGTGAACGCTCCCTTCCCCCTCGATGGGGGAAGGGCCGGGGATGGGGGTGATGCTGCGGTTCAGGCAAGCGCTCGGCCGCCAACGCCGTAGCCACCCCCACCCAACCCTCCCCCATCGAGGCGGAGGGCTTTGGAAGCTCCACCCAAAATGTCGCACGCCCGACGCTGGAGCCACGCCGTTAGGCGGGGATTAAGCGGCGTCGGCTAAGGGTTGCAGACTGCAATACCCACGTCCGGACCGGCATGCGCCTCGTTCTGTCCCTGCTGCTGCTCGCCAGCGTCGCCCTTCCGGCGCGCGCGGAGGACGCGCGCGAGAGCCGCTACGGCCCGCGCAGCCAGCGCGTGGAGGCCGCCGCCCGCGCCGACTACACCGGTCCGACCCTCAGCTGGGCCGGCAAGGCCGCCGCCCCGGCGCCCGACGCCCAGGACCCGCGCGCCAACGGCCGCCCCGCTCCGGTCGCCGCCTGGGCCGGCTACGCCAACACCGCGCCCACCCCGCAGCGGACCGTTCCCGCGCCGGTCTACGCCCCGCCCATTCCGCAGGCCGTCCAGCAAGCGCCCCAGCAGGGCGCCCTGCCGACCAGCCTCTATTCGCCGCCCGTGGCCTCGGCCCCGATCCCGCCTGCCGCCCCCGCCGCGCCGCGCGAGCTGGCCGGCGGTCCGCCCGTGCAGGCCCAGACCACCACCTACGCCGCCAACGCCCGCGCCCCGGACGGCCTGGCGCCGCGCACCTATTCGGTCGGACGGATGTTCGGCCTGACGCCCGACCGCATCGAGGCCCCCGGCCCGCCCAACACCGTGCTGATGGCCGTCGACCCGGCCGCCGTCGCCACCGCGCCCGCCGATGACGGCGAGGCCGACCACGGCTCGGCCGCGTGGCTGGCGGAGGCGGCCCAGGAGGCCGGCCGCGACGCGCCGACCAAGAAGAAAAAGACCGCCGAGGAGAGCGACCTCTGATGCTGCAATCGCGGCTGCACGACCTGATCGCCCTCGCCGACGAGCCGTCCAGCGCCCGCCGCCGCGACCTGCTGCGCGGGGTGACCGACCTGTTCTTCACCGCCGACGACCATGGGGCCGTCGAGATGGGCCTGTTCGACCAGGTCATGGGCCAGCTGGCCGGCGAGATGGAAGAGGCCGTCCGGGTCGAGCTGGCCGAGCGCCTGGGCCAGTCGGCCAGCCCGCCGCCGGCCCTGACCCGCAACCTGATCAGCGACAGCATCGCCGTCGCCAGCCCGATCCTGTCGGGGGCCGCGACGCTGTCGGACGCCGACCTGCTGCACGTGGCCCAGACGCAGGGCCAGGAGCACCTGCGGGCGATCTCCAGCCGGGCCCGCGTGTCGAGCGCCGTCTCCGACGCCATCGTGGCGCGCGGCGACGACGACACCCTGGGCGTGCTGATCCGCAACGAGGGCGCGGAACTGTCGCGCGCGGCGCACGAGACCGTGGTCGACCGCGCCCAGGCCAATCCGGCCCTGCACGAGGCGGTGATCGATCGCCAGAGCCTGCCGGTCGACCTGCTCAACGAGATGTACTTCGTGGCCGAGGCCCGGCTGCGCGACCGGATCATGGCCCGCAACGAGGCCCTGGACCCGGCGGTGCTGGAGGCGGCCCTGGCCGCCGGCCGCAACCGCCTGGCCGCCCGCGACGGCGCCCTGCCGGCCGACTACGACGCGGCCATGGCCGAGTTCGCCAAGATCAAGGCCCGCGGCGGCGTCACGCCCCAGGCCCTGGCCGGCATGCTGCGCGCCAAGCAGACCACCCTGTTCCTCGGCGCCCTGTCGGACATGGCCGACATCGACTTCCACACCGCCCGCAAGATCCTCGAGCGCAAGGAGCTCGACGGCCTGGCCGTGGTCTGCAAGGCGGCCGACTTCGACCGCGCCCTGTTCCTGACCTTCGCCCTGCTGATCCTGGATCCGTCGGACGAGGTGATGGGCAAGGCGAAAGCTTATGGCGAACTCTACGCCGCCCTGCCCCGCGAGAGCGCCCTGCGCACGATCCGCTTCTGGCGCATGCGGCGGAAGACGGGGGCCGTGGCGGCGGCTTAAAGACCCTCCCCCTGAAGGGGGAGGTGTCGGCGAAGCCGACGGAGGGGGATGTGACCTCCCACGTCTGCGACGCCATCGATCCCAGCGGTTACTTCCCCCTCCGGCCCTCCGGGCCACCTCCCCCTTCAGGGGGAGGGTTTGAAAACCGTCCCCACCCCCACGCGGCCAGCCAGCAGGCCATGGCCCAGGCGGCGCCGACGCACCAGCCGGCCAGCACGTCGCTGGCCCAGTGGACGCCGAGATAGATGCGGCTCAACCCCACCAGCACCGAGAAGAACACCGCCTCCCCCAGCGCCAGGGCCTTCAGCCGGCGTTTCCGCGAAAACCGCGCGGCCAGGGCGCCGAGGGTCAGGAACACCACCGCCGACAGCATGGCGTGGCCGGAGGGGAAGCTCGGATTGGCCGCCTCGACGGCGCGGTAGACGAGGTCGGGGCGCTCGCGCAGGAAAAGGTGCTTGAGGCCCTGGCTGATCGCCACCCCGCCGGCCGCCCCGACCAGCACCACCAGCGCCTCGGCCCAGCGGCGCAGGCTGGCCAGGACCGCCAGGGCCAGGATCACCAGCAGGGTCAGCACGGTCACCGAGCCGAGCGCGGTGATATCGGCGGCGGCCGTGTGCAGCCATTCAGGGCCGACCAGCTGGTGCGGCTGGCCCGGCAGGCGCAGGGACTGCAGGACCTGCAGGTCGAGCCGGCGGGTGTCGCCCTCGACCACCTCGTCGGCGATGTTCAGGAAAGCCAGCAGGCCCAGGCCCGCCACCAGCAGAGCGGCGGTGGCGGCCAGTTCGCGCCGGGCGGCCTTGAGCAGCACGGGCAGGTCGCGGCGGAGATCGAAACGGAGCTTGGGGCGAAGCTTCAGGGTCATGCGCCCTCAACGCGCGAAATCGCCGATCGGTGCAACTCGAATAGCGCAGGTATTGCTACAATATTTCATGAATGAAACATGAACCGTTCCTGATCTTCGCCGTTCATCACCAGTCCAAAACGACCTGTCTAAGGTGGGGACATCGAACGAAAGGACTACGCCATGAAGCGTCTCATCATTACCGCCGTCGCCGCCTCCCTGCTGGCCGGGACCGCCCTGTCGGGTACGGCCATGGCCCAGCCCCGTCACGACGACCGCTATCAGCAGCAGCGCGCCTATGAGCAGGGCCGCAAGGACCAGGCCCGCCAGGAACGCCGTGACGACCGTCGCGACGATCGCCGCGAAGCCCGCCGCTGGGCCAAGGGCCAGCGCCTGGACGCCCACTATCGCGGCGACGGCTACTACGTGAAGGACTACCGCCGTCACGGCCTGCGCCAGCCGCCGCGCGGCTACCGCTGGCAGCGCGTGAACGACCAGTACGTCCTGGCCGCCGTCGCCACCGGCCTGATCGCCTCGGTGATCATCGCCAACCACTAAGGACTTTCCAGTCCCACGCGAGGGGCGGCGGAGCGATCCGCCGCCCTTTTCGCGTGCGCGGACCCTCCCCCCGTGGGGGAGGCGGCCGAAGGCCGGAGGGGGGACGGTTTCAGCTTCCGAGACGGCGGATCGTCCTTGCAACCCTCCCCCCACCGATCGCTACGCGATCGCCTCCCCCACAGGGGGAGGTTCCTTGATGATCTGGCCTCTTCTTTCCGCAATTCCCCCTTCCCCTCCCGGGGGTCGAAGCGCTAATCGGAAAACATGCCCGAACTGACCGACAGCCACGCCGCCGATCCCCTGATCACCCTGGCCCCGGACAAGTGGGTGACGCTTCGCGACGCCTTCGGCGTGGACAGCGACATGAAGGTTCCCGCCTTCAGCCATCGCGACAGCCACGTGCCGGAGATCGACAGCGCCTACCGCTTCGATCCGCAGACGACCAAGGCCATCTGCGCGGGCTTCGCCAAGGACCGCCGGGTGATGGTCCAGGGCTATCACGGCACCGGCAAGTCGACCCACATCGAGCAGATCGCCGCGCGGCTGAACTGGCCGCTGGTGCGCGTGAACCTCGACAGCCACGTCAGCCGGATCGATCTGGTCGGCAAGGACGCCATCGTCCTGAAGGACGGCAAGCAGGTCACCGAATTCCGCGAAGGCATCCTGCCCTGGTCGCTGCAGCGCCCGATCGCCCTGGTGTTCGACGAATACGACGCCGGCCGTCCGGACGTGATGTTCGTCATCCAGCGCGTGCTGGAGGCCGGCGGCAAGCTGACCCTGCTCGACCAGAACCGGGTGATCCGCGCCAACCCCTATTTCCGGCTGTTCTCGACGACGAATACGATCGGTCTGGGCGACACCACCGGGCTCTATCACGGCACCCAGCAGATCAACCAAGGCCAGATGGACCGCTGGTCGATCGTCACCACGCTGAACTACCTCGAGCACGACGTCGAGGCGGCCATCGTGCTGGCCAAGAACCCGTCCTACGACAACGCCGAGGGCAAGCGCACCCTGGCGGCCATGGTCCGCGTCGCCGACATGACCCGCAACGCCTTCATGAACGGCGACATCTCGACGGTCATGAGCCCGCGCACGGTGATCACCTGGGCCCAGAACGCCGAGATCTTCGACGGCGACATCGGCCTGGCCTTCCGCCTGACCTTCCTCAACAAGTGCGACGAGCTGGAGCGCCCGACCGTGGCCGAGTTCTATCAGCGCGCCTTCGGCCAGGACCTGCCGGAAAGCGCCGCCCGGGTGAAGGTGGCCTAAGGGCCCCTCCCCGTCCGGAAAGATCGAAAGGCGGCCCCCGCGAGGAGGCCGCCTTTTTCTTTGCGCGAACGGCGGGCGGCCCTAAACCTTGGGCTTCAAGCTTGACCGGACCGCCGATGCTGACCTCCCTGCGCCACAACCTGACCAGCCTGACCCGCTTTTCCGGCCGCGACCGGCGCCGGCTGTTCTGGCCCTATGCGGCGAGCGTGGTCGCGCTGGGCTTCGTGGCGATCGGCGTGCTGAACGTCCTGACCTTCGCGGCCTTGTTCGGCCAGGCCTCGCCCGAGGCGACGCCACGGGACGACCTGGCCGTGCTGGCGCCGATCTTCTGGACCCTGCGGCTGGGCGTCCTGGCCATCGTCGCCCTGCTGGCCGCCGCCGTCGTGCGCCGGCTGCACGACCGGGGACGTTCGGGCCTGTGGGCCCTGCCGACGCCGGCGTTCCTGGGCTTGGCGGTGATCCTGTTTCCGATCGCCTTCGGCCAGCTCCTGATCCAGGACCCGCCGCCGACCTGGGCGCTGGCGCTGTTCGGGGCGCTGTTCATCAACAACGTCGCCTATCTGGCCTCGCTGCTGATGCTGCTGATCCTGCTGGTCAAGGACAGCGACGCGGGTGCGAACCGCTACGGGCCGGCGGTTTAGGGCTAGGGCGGATCGAAGATTCGAGACGAAAACCTCGTCCTTCGACAGGCTCAGGATGAGGTTTTTCTACTGCCCGAGCCTGTAAATGATCCTCATCCTGAGCTTGTCGAAGGACGAGGATCACGCACCGATGAATGTCGATCCGATCTAGGTCGCTCCCGGCCGCCCCAGCACGTCCCTCACCACCGCGCCGCACGAGGCGCAGGCGATGGCGGTGTCGAGGCCGGTCTGGCCGTAGCGCCTGATCACGAAGCCCGGAGAGACCACGTCGACCCGGAAGCCGTAGGGCTCGGCGAGCGGGTCATCCCACTCGGAAAGATCGACGCGCCCGCGCGTGCCGCAGGCCTCGCAGCCGACGTTCCAGGACCAGAAGTCGCGCTCGGCCATGGCCGCCCCTCCCCGGGACGACGCCGCGCCCTCGGAGAAACGGTCATATCAGAAACCAGGGCCCGGCTTGGTCGGTTAGCCGACGCTCGCGGCGGCTCCTCTTTCGGTGGGAGCATCTTGATTGTGCCCCCAAGGCACAGCTGCTTTTCCACCATCGCCCTTGAGCCCCGCCACCCGCGCCCTCATCTGCGCCCTTCCTCCCCGCCGAAAGAGCACGCCCTTCATGTCCGCCCTGTTCACGCCCTTCCGCCTGAAGGACGCCGCCCTTCGCAACCGCATCGCCATCCCGCCGATGTGCCAGTACAGCGCCGAGGACGGCGTCACGACCGACTGGCACCTGCCGCACTATGCGGGCCTGGCGCGCGGCGGGGCCGGCCTGGTGATCGTCGAGGCGACGGCGGTGTCGCCCGAGGGCCGCATCTCGCCCGGCTGCACCGGCATCTGGACCGACGAGCAGGCCGAGGGTCTCGCCAGAATCGCCGCGGCCATCAAGGCGGCGGGCGCGGTGCCCGGCATCCAGATCGCCCACGCCGGCCGCAAGGCCAGCGCCAACCGTCCGTGGGAAGGCGACGACCACATCGAGGGCGGCGATCCGCGCGGGTGGGAGACCATCGCCCCGTCGGCGATCGCCTATGGCCAGGGCCTGCCCAAGGTTCCGCGCGAGATGACGCTGGCCGACATCGAGCGGGTGAAGGCCGACTTCGCCGCCGCCGCCCGCCGCGCCCGCGAGGCCGGCTTCGAGTGGCTGGAGCTGCACTTCGCCCATGGCTACCTGGCCCAGAGCTTCTTCTCGCGCCATTCCAACCACCGCACCGACCAGTACGGCGGCGACGCCCTGGCGCGCGGCCGGTTCATGGAAGAGACCCTGGCGGCCGTCCGCGCCGAATGGCCGGAGAACCTGCCGCTGACCGCCCGCTTCGGCGTGCTGGAATATGACGGCCACGACGAGGAGACCCTGACCCAGTCGATCGACCTGACCCGCCGGATGAAGGCCGGGGGCCTCGACCTGCTGAACGTCAGCGTCGGCTTCACCATCCCGGGCGCCAATATCCCGTGGGGCACGCCGTTCCTGGGGCCGATCGCCCGCCGGGTGCGCGAGGAGGCCGGCCTGCCGGTGGCCTCGTCCTGGGGCCTGGACGCCCCGCGCCTGGCCGAGCGCCTGGTGGCCGAGGAGCAGATGGACCTGGTGATGATCGGCCGCGCCCACCTGGCCAATCCGCACTACGCCTACGAGCTGGCCCAGGAACTGGGCGTTCCGCGCCCCACCTGGGCGACCCTGCCCGCGCCCTATGCGCACTGGCTGGACAAGTACCGTCCGGCGGCGGAGCTGGCGGCGGCTGCCGAGTAACTACCCCTTCTCCCACCCCAAACCTCGTCATCCCGGAAAGCCCGCAGGGCTTATCCGGGACCCAGGGGCCGCCGCATCGCGGTCTGGCTGGCGCCTTCAACCGCCGCCGACGTCACGTCGCTAGCCCCTGGGTCCCGGCTCTACGCGCTACGCGCTTCGGCCGGGATGACGATCAAGGGAAACGGGAGAGGTTATTTCAGAGCGGCACCGCGAAGGTCTGCTTCATGGTCTGGGCCGGGATGTCGGTCTTGACGTTGAGCACGCCGCGGATGCGGGTCAGGTGGTCGGCCTGGAAGCGGCGATAGGCGGCGATGTCGGCGGCGACCACGCGCAGCAGCAGGTCGCAGTCGCCGAGCATGACGTAGCACTCGACCACCTCGGGCATCTTGTCGATCTCGGCGACGAAGTGCTCGACGGCGTCCTCGTTCTGCGAGTTCAGCCAGATGCGGGTGAAGAAGGTCTGGCCCCGGCCCACCTTGGCCGCGTCGATCACCGCCACATAGCGCTCGATGATCCCCGACTCCTCCAGGATCCGCACCCGCCGCAGGCAGGGCGAGGGCGACAGGCCGACGCGCTTGGCCAGCTCGGCGTTCTGGATGCGGCCGTCCTTCTGCAGTTCGCGCAGGATGCGGCGGTCGATGTCGTCGAGCTTCATGGAATCTGCTGCCATCATTTGGCGATCAGCATCGCCTGAATGCCAATCATTGATCATATGGGAGCATGATCGCAACCCGATTGCGCGAGGTTTGCGCTAGGCTGCCAATCCTTCCCGCAACCGTTCCTCCCCCCGGTCGCCCATGACAATCGAAACCTGCGCTCCCGCCGCCATGCCTGGCGACGGGCCCTCCGAACTGCGTTCTGAATTCAGGCCCGAGTTCAGGCGAGGCGTCGTCGCCTCGCTGCCGGTGACGGCCGGCTTCGTACCCTTCGCCCTGGTGCTGGGCGCCCAGGCCGCCCAGAAGGGGCTGAGCGTCGCCGAGACGCCGCTGATGACGGGCCTCAACTTCGCCGGCGGCTCGGAGTTCGCGGCCATCGGCCTGTGGACCTCGCCGCCGCACCTGCTGCTGATCACCGCCGTGACGCTGATGATCAATAGCCGCCACCTGCTGATGGGCGCGGCCCTGACGCCCTTTTTGAAGGAACTCCCCAAGCGCCGAGTACTGCCGGCCCTCTTTTTGATGTGCGACGAGAGCTGGGCCATGGCGCTGGCGGATGCGAAAGCGCGCGGGACCTTCAGCCTGGCCCACTACATGGGCGTGGCCCTGCCGATGTGGCTGGCCTGGATCGCCTTCACCGCCCTGGGCGCGATGGTGGGGCCAGTGCTGGGGAACGTCGAGACCCTGGGCTTCGACATGGCCTTTCCGGCGATCTTCCTCGTGCTGCTGCGCGGCATGTGGAAGAGCTTTTCGGCCGCCCGGCCGTGGCTGGTCAGCCTGGCGGTCGCCGCCTGCGGCCACCTGCTGGCGCCGGGGGCCTGGACCGTGGCGGCCGGCGCCCTGGCGGGCCTGCTGAGCGCCTGGCTGTGGGCCGGCGCGGCGGAAAAGGGAGAGGCCGCCCAATGACCTCGTTGATCTCCCTGCCCGTCCTTGCGACCATCCTGGCCATGGCCGGCGTCACCTACCTGACCCGCATCGGCGGCTATCTGGTGCTGCGCAACCGCACGCTTGGGCCGCGCGCCACGGCGGTGATGGAGGCCGCGCCCGGCTGCGTGCTGATCGCGGTGATCGCCCCGCACTTCGTCTCGCCCCGCCCGGCCGACCTGCTGGCCCTGGCGATCACCTTCGTCGCGGCCCTGCGCCTGCCTATGCTGGCCGTGGTGCCGATCGGCATCGTCGCGGCCGGCGGGCTGCGGTGGCTGCTGGGGTAGGCCCCCCAAGCCCGTCATCCCGGCCGCAGCGAAGCGAAGAGCCGGGACCCAGGGGCGGGCGGCAATGCGGCGGCCAACGCTCATGGCGGCCAGACCAGCCGCCGCGCCCAGTCCCCTGGGTCCCGGATAAGCCCTGCGGGCTTTCCGGGATGACGGTGGAAGGGAGCTGAGAAAGACTCCTCAGGCGTCCGGACGCCAGGCGGCCTCGAACGCGGCCGCCTCGATCTGGATCAGCGACATCCGCTCGTCGCCCTCGACGGCCTCGTAGCCGGCCCGCAGGTTCTCGGTGCTCTCGTAGAAGTCGCCGTCGGTCAGGTTGTCGGCCTCGGGGCCGAAATAGTTGGCGACGCTGTCGCGCTCGCGGCGGCCGTCGCGGAAGACGTCGACCATGCGCAGCACGCGGCCGTCCTCGTCGACCTCGTAGAACAGGGTGACGGGCTCGTCAGCGTGGTCGTGGGTCCAGTCGCAGCGGTAGTGGGAAAGGCTCATGGCCGCTCCTTTCCCTCGCCGCGCCGCGCGGGGCAAGGCCCGCCCTTGCCATGCCCCCTCCCCTTGTCTTCCTTGAGGGGCGCGGCCATCTCTTTGGTCATGACCACGCCCGCCGAAGACCTGCTCGACCGCGCGGCCGCCGCGGCCCTGTCGCTGGCCGCCGACCGTCCCTGGCCGCAGATCGCCCTGCGCGACATCGCCGTCGCCGCCGGCGCGCCGTTCGCCGAGCTCTATGCGCGGGCCGACAGCAAGGCCAAGGTGCTCAGCCACCTGTCGCGCCGCTTCGACCAGGCGGCGCTGAACGCCGACGCCGGTGAAGGCGCGGCCGCCCACGACCGCCTGTTCGACGCCGCCATGGCCCGCATCGAGGCCATGGAGCCGCACCGCCACGCCCTGATCGCCATCGCCAAGTCCGAAGGCCTGCCCCGCTCGGCCGCCCGCTTCCCCAAGACCGCCCGGGCGATCCTCGAGGCGGCGAGCATCGACGCCACGCCGGTGCGCCTGGCCGCCATGACCGCCGTCTGGGCCCGCGCCCTGCAGGTCTGGCGCGACGACGAAGGCGCCCTGAACCGCACCATGGCCGAACTCGACAAGCGCCTGAAACAGATGGCCGAACAGCTGGGCAAGGTCGGCGCGGGGTTCTGAGAAGCGACCGTTTTGATTGATCATTGATCAATCACTCCCGCTGAAGCTAAGCTCGGAGAAAGCTTGGCAATAAGGGGGAAACCGCCAATGTTGATCGCCGCTGGCGACATCCAAACGCCGTATGAAGTGCTGGGCATGGTCCACACCGTCGTCACACGTACGCCCAAGACCAGCGGCTGTGGCGCTCCTGGCGGCCTTCCGGTGCAAGAAGCCTACGAAGCGGCGGCCAAGGCGCTATACGAAGCGGCCATCGCATCCGGCGGCGACGGCGTCATCCACGTCGCCTACGACTATCGGATGTCGACAACGAACCTAGGCTGCAACAACGTCCAGCCGGCTTTCGAAGTGTACGGCTGGGGCACGGCGATCAAGACCAAGGCATGAGCCTGCTGGCCCGTTGCTGTTGCGGCGCGGTAGGACTTGCCGCGCGCCTGCCGGTTCCCGAACGGCTCGACGGCCTCGCCGCGCGAGCCGCAATCGGCGCCATCAAACTTTACCAACGCTGGCTTTCGCCACGCACCGGCGTCACCTGCCTGTTCTCGCCAACCTGCTCTCACCGCGCCTTGGCTTGGCTGTCGGTGGAGGGCTTTAGCGGCGGCATGCGTCAGGCTGACGCCCAACTCCGTCGCTGCGGCGGAGCTTACAGCCTGACGACCACCGTCAGCGGCGAAACCTGGCTGGTCACCGCCGACTCCCGGCGCTTCGGTCCAGAGGAACTGTCGCCACACATCTACAACGGATCCAGAGCAGGAATGTTGTAGCGCAACATGCTACAACTCGATCGCCGTCAAAAGACTGGAAGCAGGATCGGTCGACGACTACCGCTGAGGACACGAACGATGAGCGACACCTTCCTCGATCTCGACTTCGTCTCGCCGCTGCCGCACCCCGGCGAGATCCTGCGCGAGGACTTCATGGCGCCGATGGGCCTGACGGCCGGCGCGCTGGCCAAGGCGATGGGCCTGAAGGACCGCACGCGGATCGAGCGCCTGACCCGCGAGACCCAACCCGTGACCCCCGACACCGCCCTGCGGCTGGAGCGGGTGTTTTCCATGGACGCGCGGTTCTGGATGAACCTGCAGGCCCAGCACGACCTGTCCCGGACGGTGATCGAACGCCGCGCCGACCTGGAAGCGATCCAGCCGCTGGTCGCGGCCTAAGTCGGATCGACATTCAGCTATTTGCGACCTTCAAATCCGCGCATCCCCGCGAAGGCGGGGACCCAAGCTGGATTTCAGGATGAGGCGCGACCGTGGATCGACCGCAACCTCGGCTTGGATCCCCGCCTTCGCGGGGAGGCTCGGTGAAAAATGAGCTCAGGCCGGTGAATGTCGATCCCGCCTAAGCCTCGCCCTTCAAGCCTCGTTCCCTAAGCCTCGTTCCAGGACAGGCTGCTGTTGCGGGCCACCTTGATCGCGCGGGCGACGGGGGGCGGCACGGTGGCGGGCCAGCGGGCGGCGACGAAGCGTTCCTTGGTCAGCCAGGCCAGGGAGACGCTGTCGGACTGGTTGCCGCCGAGGATGCGATAGGCCCCGTCGTCCTCGCCGGCGTAGAAGCCGACATGGCCCTTGCCGCTGCCACGGCCGTCGCGCCAGAACACCATCACCGCGCCCGGCGTCGGGGCCGTGGGGATGCCGAAGCGCTCCCAGGCGCGGGCCGACAGCAGGCCGGCCGGGGTCGGCTCGCGGTCGAGGGTGGCCGAGACGCAGTGGCCGACGAAGAGGCCGCACCAGGGCACGTCGTCGCCGGTGTAGATACTCTTGAGGCCCTGGTCGGAGGCCCAGTCGATGATCTCGGGATTGTCGCCCCGGCCGGGCTTCTCGCGGGTGCCGATCAGCCGACGGGCCTCCTGGAACCAGACCAGGCTCGGATCGTCGAAATCGGCCAGGGTCAGAGGCGTCGGGGCGTTGACCGCCGGGGCGCCCTGGAACAGGGCCGCCAGGGTCAGGGGGCCGACCACCCCGTCGGGTTCGAGCCCGTGCTTGAGCTGGAAGCGGCGGACGGCGGCCACCGTGGCCCGTCCCCACACCCCGTCGATCGGCCCGGGCGTATAGCCGCGCGCCGCCAGCTGCTGCTGGATGTCCTTGATTTTCATGACCGCAACTCCGTCGCGTAGCGGCGTTATCCGAACGACAAGCCGCGCCATGAGTCAATCATGGAGTGTATTTCGCGGATTGCCCGTAATCCTTACATCGCCGCTGCGTCGGAAGCGGTCGCGCCCTACCCCGGCAGCCGCATCACCGCCCGCAGCCCGCCCATCGGCGAGCGCTCCAGGACAAGGTCGCCGCCCAGGCCCCGGGCCATGTCGCGGGCGAGAGCCAAGCCCAGACCGACGCCCTTCTCGTTCTGGTTCCGCGACTCGTCGAGGCGGTTGAAGGGCTTGAAGGCCTCTTCGTAGCGGTCCTCGGGGATGCCGGGGCCGTCGTCGTCGACCATGATCAGCACCCCGCCGGTCAGGCGCGGCTCCAGGGTGACGCGGACGGCCTCGCCGTGGGCGGCGGCGTTGTCCACCAGGTTGGTCAGGGCGCGCTTGAAGGCGCTGGGGCGCAGGTTGGCGCTCAGCCCCTGCTCCAGCACCGTCTCGACGCTGGCCCCGCCGCGCTCGGCCCCGGCGCAGACCCCGGCGATCAGCGGCGCCAGCTCGACGGCCTGCAGGGCCTCGCCGCCCTCACCCCGGGCGAAGGCCAGGTACTCGTCGATCATGTGCTCCATCTCGGAGAGATCGCGCTTGATGGCCTCGACCTGCGGGCCGGGCTCGGCCAGGGCCATCTCCAGCTTCAGCCGGGTGAGCGGGGTGCGCAGGTCGTGGCTGACGCTGGCCAGCAGGGCCGTGCGCTGCTCGATGTGGCGCTGGATGCGGGCCTTCATGGACAGGAAGGCCTGGGCCGCCTGGCGGACCTCGCGCGCGCCGTGCGGCTTGAACTCGTGCTCGGCCCCGCGCCCGAAGGCGTCGGCGGCGTCGGCCAGGCGCTCGATGGCCCTCACCTGGTTGCGGATGAAGAGGATGGCGATCGCCGTCAGCAGCATGGTCGCCACCACCATCCACAGGATGAAGATGTGGCCTTGGGTGGCGAAGGCGCGGTCGCGCGGGGCGAAGATCCGCAGGGTGCCTTCCTTGACCTTCACCCGGATCTCGACGTGGGCGGCGTAGCGGTTGGAGGCGTCGAACCAGAAGGGCTCGTCCAGCCGCTCCTCCAGCGCCCGCTGCATCGAGCGGTCGAGCGAGGCGAACATGGCCGGCCGCTTACCCGTGGGCAGCTCGCGGCCCTTCAGCAGGGCGATCGACAGGTCCATGGTCTGCTCGGCCCGCTCGGCCATGGCCTTGACGGCGGCGGGGCTGGGATCGTCCTGATAGGTGGCCACGGCCCAGGCGATGTCGCCGGCCAGGCCCTCGGACAGCCGGCTGTTCACCGTCTCCCAGTGGGCGTCGAAGAAGCCCCAGGTGACGGCGATCTGCATCACCGCCACGGGCAGGACGATGATCAGCAGGGACCGGCCGAACAGCGAGGTCGGCAGCCAGCGCTTGATCTGGCGCGGAATGAACAGGCGGGTGCGCAGGCGCATCAGCGGGCGAGCCCCCTCCGGCCCTTCGGGCCACCTCCCCCAGAGGGGGAGGATCTATGCCGCGCAGATGCTCCCCCCCTGGGGGAGCTGTCGCCAAAGGCGACTGAGGGGGTCTTCTTCATCAATCCGGCGCCAGCCGATAGCCCACCCCGCGCACGGTCTGCAGGTAGCGGGGGTTCTTGGGGTCGGGCTCGATCTTGCGGCGCAGGCGGGTGACCTGGACGTCGACCGCGCGGCCGGTGGCGTCGGCGGTGTCGCGGGCCAGTTCCAGGCGGTCGACGGGTTCGTGCAGGGCGCGGGCCAGGCGGCGCAGCAGGGCGACCTCGGCCTCGGTCAGGCGAACGGGGACGCCGGCCCTGGTCAGCTCGCCGCGATCGGGGGCGAAGGCGCAGTCGCCCATGACGATCTCGCGCGGGCCGATCGGCTTGGGCGCGGCCCGGCGCAGGATCGACTCGATGCGCAGCAGCAGTTCCTGCGGCTCGAACGGCTTGGCCAGATAGTCGTCGGCGCCGTGGGTGAGGCCCTCGATGCGGTCGCCGGTCTGGTCGCGGGCGGTCAGCATCAGGATCGGAACCTTGCCGATCTCGCCGCCCTTGGCCCGCAGGCGCTTGGTGAACGAAAACCCGTCCTCGCCCGGCATCATCACGTCGAGCACCAGCAGATCAAAGTCCATCACCGCCACCAGCCGGTCGGCGTGGGCGGCGTCGGCCGCGGCGCTGACCCGGAAGCCGGCGCGGCTGAGGAACTGCTTGAGCAGGTCGCGGATGCGGTCGTCGTCGTCGACCACCAGCAGGTGGCGCTCGCGTCTTTCCTCGGGGCTCACAGGGCCTCCCTCCGATTGACGCCGACGCCCTGGCGCGGACCGGCCAGGGCCGCCAGGATGCGCCGCGCGCCGGGCACGCCGTCCAGGCCGCCGGTGCGATAGGCGCGGCCGAGCAAGGCGCGCAGGCGTTCGCTGACGCGGGCCTCGAAGGCGCGCCCGGCCTCGGTCAGCACGGCGGGCCGACGGCGGGCGTCGAGATCACCGGCGGCCTTCTCTGCCAGGCCCAGCTTCTGGAGGTCGCTCAAGGTCTTGCTGGCGGCCTGTTTCGACAGGCTGGTCAGCTTGGAAAGGTCCTGCACCCCGATGCCCGGACGGCGGCGCAGCAGGAAGGCCGCGCGCCAGTGCGAGCGCCCCAGGCCCGGCCCTTCGGTCTCCAGCACCCCGTCGACCGCCGCCCACAGCGCCGCCTCGGCCAGGAGAATCAACTCCAGGCCTCCATCGAGCTCCTCCTCGCGCAGGATCAGGCGGGGATCGGCGTGCGGCGTCATGCGGGCGCGTCCATTTTGTTTGACCTTCCGGCTCCTCGGGCGTCTAAGGACCGGGTTCCAAATAAGGAGGTCTTGGACCGATGTCTCTCGTTCCCTTCGATGATCGCGACGGATGGATCTGGCTGGACGGCCAGTTCGTTCCCTGGCGCGAGGCGAAGGTGCACGTATTGACGCACGGCCTGCACTACGCCTCGTCGGTGTTCGAGGGCGAACGCATGTACGGCGGCGAGATCTTCAAGCTGACCGAGCATACCGAGCGCCTGTTCAAGTCGGCCGAAATCCTCGACTTCGAAATCCCCTACACGGTGGCCGAGATCGACGAGGCCTGCAAGGCGACCGCCGCCAAGAACGGCCTGTCGGACTGCTATGTGCGCCCGATCGCCTGGCGCGGCAGCGAGATGATCGGCGTCTCGGCCCAGCAGACCAAGATCCACGTGGCCATCGCCGTGTGGGATTGGCCCAGCTATTTCGACCCGGCGCTGAAGGCCAAGGGCATCCGCCTGACCTGGGCCAAGTACAACCGCCCGGACCCGAAGACGGCCCCCGTCGCCGCCAAGGCCGCCGGCCTCTACATGATCTGCACCATCTCCAAGCACGCCGCGGAGAAGGACGGCTACACCGACGCGATGATGCTGGACTACCGCGGCTACGTGGCCGAGGCGACCGGCGCCAACGTGTTCTTCGTCAAGGACGGCGTGCTGCACACGCCCAAGCCCGACTGCTTCCTGGACGGCATCACCCGCCGCACGGTGATCGACATCGCCAAGGGCAAGGGGATCGAGGTGGTCGAGCGCCACATCGAGAAGCAGGAGCTCTCGGGCTTCACCGAGTGCTTCATCGTCGGCACCGCCGCCGAGGTGACCCCGGTCGCCGAGATCGGCGAGTTCACCTTCACGCCCGGCAAGCTGTCGCTGAGCCTGATGGACGCCTATGCGGCCCTGGTGCGCCGCGAAGAGGTCGTGCCGGCGTAAGGCTGGGCTCTAAGCTTTGAGATCGAGAACCCCGGGGCGGCGACGCCTCGGGGTTTTTCTTTGGAACCTCCCCCTGTGGGGGAGGCGGCCGAAGGCCGGTGGGGGGCCGTTTTCAGCTTCCTGAGCGTTGGGAGGCCCCCAATCACTCCCCCCACCGATCGCTGCGCGATCGCCTCCCCCAGAGGGGGAGGTTCCTTGCCTCAGCCCTTAACCCCCACCGTCGCCACCAGCCAGCCCCCGCCCCACGGCGTGTTGACCACCGCCTCGTCGAGCACCGCGCCCAGGGCCTTCAGCCGCCGCCACAGGCGCAGGGGCTTGAGCGACAGCCACATGGTCAGGCCCACCGCCCCGCCGGGGGCCAGCATCGATCGGTAGTGGGCGATCAGCGGCTCGACCTCGCCCAGGTGCTCGATGCACTCGGAGAACACCACCACGTCGAAGGCCTCGTCGATCTCGAAGGTGCGTCCGTCGCCGAGCAGCAGTTCGACCTGGCCCGAGGCGATCTCCTCCGCCAGGCGCTCGACGCCCTTAGCCACGGCCGGGGCGGAGAAGTCGGCGCCGACATAGCGGGTCGGGCCGTGGGCGCGCAGGGCCTCGAAGAACACCCCCTCGCCGGCCCCGATCTCGAGCACGCGGGCCTTGGGCCAACGGTCGGCGATCATGGCGGCCAGCAGGCGGTGATGGTGGCGCTGGTCGGAGCGGTGCAGGCGGTCGTAGACGCCGTCGCGATATTCCTGGTCCCAGCGCTCGACGGGGGCGGCGCGGAAGGCCTCGCCCTTGCGCTTCTCCATCAGGTCGCCCAGCCACGGACGGTCCAGCGAGGCCATTTCGACGAACCGCCGCCAGCGCATGTAGACCATCGCGTTTTCCCCCCGGGAGTTTACCAGACCAGGGTTAGACGTCGCCACGCGTGCAGCGCCGCAATGATATTCCCTCTCTCACAGAGAGAGGGTTTCCCCTACCCCGCCACCTTGGCTTCGATCTCGGCCAGGCGGGCGCGGGTGGCGGCGAGGTCGAGGCCGAAGCGGGCCGGGTCGGCGGCGGCGAGGCGGGCGGTGACGTCGTAGCTTTCGCGATAGAGGTCCAGCGCGCGCATGCGGTGGCCGCGGTCCTCGCGCAGGTCGGCCAGGCGCTCGAGCGCCACCGACAGCGCCCGCTGAGCGCCGGGGTCTACGGCTTCGCGGCCGCCGGGCGAACGCCTCAGGGTCAGCGCCTCCTCGAAGGCCGACAGGGCCTCGTTCAGGCGGCCTTCGGCCTCGGCGACGTCGCCGATCCCGGCCAGGGCGCCGGCCAGCAGTTCGTCCGCCGACGGATCGCCCGGCGAGGCCTTGCGGACCGAGCGGGCGTAGGAGACGGCTTCCTCATAGGCCTCGGCGGCGTCGTCGTGGCGGCCCTGGCCGGCGGCGAAGTCGCCCAGGTCGCGATGAGCAATGGCGCGCTCGCGGTCGGTGCGGGCGGCGCGGACCATCCGGGCCAGCACGCGGGCGGCCGGGTTCCAGGATTCGGCGGCGGTGAGGCTCAGAAGCTCGGCGCGCAGGGTCTCGAAGCCGGCCTCGGCCGGCGGCAGGGCGACCGGCGCCGGCTGGACGACGGGCGCAGGCGCGACAGGCGACGGCGCGACGACCGCGACGGGCTCGGGCTGGACCGGCTCAGGCTGAGCGGGCTCGGGCTGAACGGCGGGTTCGGCTTGCACGACCGGGGTCGCGGCCGGCGCGGGCTCGACGGCCAGCGCCGGCGTCGCGACGGCTTCCCCGAGACCCAGCACGGCCGGACCGGCCGAGGAGCGCCCGTCCCCACGGGCGCTCCTCTTGGTCCGCGACTCGGTGCGGCTCGCACCTTTTCGCGGAATCAGGGCGGCGACGAGAAGGATCCCCCCTATCGTCATCGCCGCCCAACCGGCAAACGGCCGGTGCGGCTCGAACGGGCCGAGATCCCAGTCCGCGGCCCACGTCCCCAGCGCGCCCAGACCAGAAATCACGTATCCCGACGTCGTCAGGATCAGCCCCAAGATGATCCCTACGATGCGAGCCAGCATGTCGCCCCCTCCACGACGTCCGTCCGCCAGGGGCGGAAAGTCATAGGAGCGAGGGGGTCGCGTCGAGCCTGCTCGCCTGTCAGGGGAACACCGATAACCTGTACGACGCCGGTGCAGGCGCCCACGGCCCAGTCTGCCTCTAAATCAGCCACGCGCGCGGACGCGGATAGGCCTCGCCCCTCACCAGATAGGCGATGCCGGCGATGCAGCGGATCACGAACCACAGGCTGATCGCCGACAGGATCACCACCCCGGCGATCAGCATCGGGATGCCGATCAGCACCAGCGATAGCGGAATGCCGAACAGCACCAGCCCCAGGCCGACGAGGAACCAGGCGATCGACAGCCAGAAGGTGCGGATCGCGAAGGTGTAGTGGCTCTCGTTGATCGGCCCCGCCGAGCCGCGCTGCACATAGGCGACGATCAGGCCGATGAAGAAGGTCAGGCCGTTGGTGAAGCCCAGCAGGTAGAGGCCGTAGACCACGCCCGGCAGGATCTTGTCCTCCGAATGACGCTCCGCGCCCGGATCGAGGTCGGCCTGGATGAAGTCGCTCATCGGCTCACAGCATCCAGTTGCGCGGCGTGGGATAGGCCTGGCCCTTCAGCAGCCACGACAGGCCGACGGCGGCGCGCACCGTCACCCAGATGCCGACGGCCACCAGGATCAGGGCGCCGACGCCGATGATCAGGGTCAGGACGCCGATCACCGCGAACAGCAGCGACAGCCAGAAGGTGCGGATGGAAAAGACGTAGTGGCTCTGCAGCCATTCCGGCGCCGAGCCCTTGGAGACATAGGCCAGCACCAGGCCGACCACCGGCGAGATCCCCGTCACCCAGCCGGCCAGGTAGCAGGCGTAGACGACGATCGCCATGGTCTTGTCGTCCTGCAGCGCGGGCGGGACGGTTTGGTCTTGCACGGGATCGGTCACGAGCGTCCTTCATTTGAAAAGCGATGTTTTCCGGATGCTCGCCAAAAACGCGCGGCGATGCAAATGAAGGTTCGGAGAGGTGGAGAGGATGCTCCCCCTGAAGGGGGAGCTGTCGCGGAGCGACTGAGGGGGAAGTTCCCCATGACCTCTCCCCGTAAAATCCCCGCGAAAGCGGGGACCCAGGCTTTTTCTGAAAGGCCGGGCGCTCGACGATAAAACACCTGGGTCCCCGCTTTCGCGGGGATTTTACGGGAGGGGGAAGGTCGGCGCTGCGGAAGCTGAGAACGTCCCCCCTCCGGCGCTTCGCGCCACCTCCCCCAGAGGGGGAGGATCTTAAGGCAGCCACCGCGTCGGCAGGTCGTGCGGGTCCAGCGTCTCGCCCCTCGGCAACCACGGCACGGCGGCGAACAGCAGCAGGAGCAGGAAGGCCATGCGGGCGGCGACGTCGATGGCCATGCCGCGCATCGAGGACGACACGGCCAGCAGCAGCAGGGCGAGCGTGCCGATCGCCAGCAGGCCGGCCACCAGGGTCACGGCGTCGGCCAGCTTGAAGCCGGCGGTCTCGAAGCGGGCGCGGGGCGCAAGGTCGGCGCCGACGGCGGCCAGCGCGCGGGCCAGCAGCGAGAAGCTCTCCAGCCGGTCGTCGAAGCGGCCGGGGCCGCGCCAGCTCTGCGAGGCGATCGCCAGCTTGCGGCGGCCGAAGCTCAGGATCAGGGCGCGCTGGCGACCGCCGCCGCGCGGCATGGCCAGGCGGTAGCGGGTGAGGTCTTCCAGCTCGAAGCGGCGTTCGCGGCCGCCGCGCCGTTCCACCAGCGTCCCGCCCTCCAGGCTCCAGGCCGTCTCCGGCTGGAACGGGGCGAGGCGAGCGCTGTGCCCCAACACACTGGAAGAGTGGTCGCTCACCCCCGGACGGCGGTGATCTCGACGCCGGCGGCGGCGGCGTGCGGGGCCAGGGCCAGGGGCTTTTCCACCCGCACCCGGGCGCGGGTGACGCGATGGTCGTCGAAGCAGGCCTGGGCCAGGCGCTCGGCGAAGGTCTCGACCAGGTCGATATGGCCGGCGGCGGCGATGTCCTGGGCGGCGTTGCGGATGGTCTCGTAGTTCACCGTGTCGCCCAGCTGCTCACAGTGCACGGCGGCGACGTCGAGCTCGACGTCGATGACCAGCGGCTGCACGCGGCCGTGCTCGTGGTCGTAGACGCCGATCTCGGCCTCGACCTTGAGGCCGCGCACGAAGACCTTGGTCACGATCACTTTCACGATCGGGGCGGGAGCGCCGGAGGCGACAGGGGCCGCGAACGGCGTTTCGGAGCGGGGGGAGGCGGACACGGCGGAGGCTTTCAGGAACCGAGGACGTCGGGCGTGCGCCAGGCCAGGTGCTGGCCGCCATCGACCGCGATCATCTGGCCCGTGACCGACGGCGCGTCAATGAGATAGCGCATGGCGGCGGCCAGTTCGGCCGGATCGACGGCCGCGCCCAGGGGGGTGGCGGCGGCCTCGGCCTCGAACTCGCCGGGGGCCTGGTGCACCGAGGCCAGCACCGGTCCGGGCCCGATGGCGTTGACCCGCACGGCCGGCGCCAGGGCCTGGGCCAGGGTCTGGGTCGCCCACCAGAGACCGGCCTTGGAGACGGTGTAGCTGAAGAACTGCGGGTTGGGCTTCAGCACCCGCTGGTCGACCAGATTGACCACCAGGCCCTTGGTTTCCGCCGGCAACGCGGCGGCGAAGGCCTGGGCCAGCAGCACCGGCGCGCGCAGATTGGCGTCCATGTGGCGGTCCCAGCTGTCGGCGGTGACGGCGCCGATGCGGTCGTCCTCGAAGGTCGAGGCGGAATTGACCAGCAGGGTCAGCGGCCCGACCGCCTCGGCGGCCGCCCCGACCAGGGCCGCGCCGATCTCCGGGTCCGACAGCTCGCCCTGCACGGCGACGGCCCGGCGGCCCAGGGCGGCGATCTCGGCCACGACCTCGTCGGCCTCGCCCCGCGCCGAGCGGTAGTGCACCGCCACGTCATACCCCGCCCGCGCCGCCTCCAGCGCCAACACCCGCCCAATCCTGCGCCCCGCGCCGGTGACCAGCGCGCTGCCGCGAGGGGATGGAGTGTGGGAAGAGGGCATGCGGGGTCCTGGCTGGAGAGCGTCGCCACCGTTCATAGCGGCTGCCGGGGCGACAGGCGACCGCGTCAGGATCAGGACGTCATCGACAAGCTGCGCGAAGACGGCCCCGGCTGGCAGAGCCGGGCCAACGATCTTTGAGGAAGGCGGTCGGCGTCTGAGCCGACCGTCTCAGAGGTGCTTCACCCAGTGCTCTTCAGAGACGATGGCGATCGGCCGCCCCTCATCGCGCCACTCACTGGCCTTGATGATCTTGTTGCCGAATGACGAGTGCTTCCAGGAATCGGTCGCGTAGGCGCCCACGACCAGAAAACTCGTCCGGCTCGTAAGGTTGCCAGCAGACCCTCCACGCTCTTCCACGGCCTCTTCACAGAACCTGCGTTGGCCATAATTGAAAGTGCCGGTGAAGCAGTATGACTTGCCCTTGAAGGTCAACGCCGGAGCCGGATCGCAAAGCGGCAAGCTTGATGATTTCAGCAGCTCTCCCAATTCGAAATCACGGTTGGAAAAGCTGTTCAAGGTGTCGAGCAGAGAGGCCTTCTCTTCATCGTCCAGCACCCCATCAGCCAGCACCTCGTTGATGCGCTGATAGAGCGTTCGGATAAGCGGCTGCTCGCTGATCGCGACGTTAGCCGCCAGCCATTTCTGCAGAAATTCCAACTCGGCCTGATTTAGATCGCCATCCGCCGCGACACCTCGCGCAAGACCGATCAACTCGTCGATCTGTCGAGACGAAATCCGATCGCCACCAAGCTTATTATACAGTTCGTCCATACCTGCCCCCCGATACCTCGATCGGCAGAATAGGAAGCATTTTCGACACAGCTACGCCGTGTCAAAGCACACACCCTACTTCTTCCCCACCGCCAGCGGCCGCACCTTCTCGACCAGCGCCACCAGGAACTTGCCCGGCTCCTCGTGCGGCGGCAGGTGGGCGGAGTTTTCGAACCAGACCAGCTCCTTCTTCGGGGCCTTCAGGCGGGTGAGCCACGGCTCGATGACCGAGGAGGGGGTGGTGATGTCGTGGCGGCCCAGGAACATGAAGACCGGGAATTTCGTCGCGGCGATCTTGGTGTGGTCCACCGCCGCCATGTCGGGCAGCAGGGCCGGCACCGACAGCTGGCCGCCCTGGTCGATGGCCAGGCGGTCGGCGTAGTCGTAGAGCGGCGAAAGCCGGGCGGCGCGGAAATAGAAGTCGGCGTTGTCGCGATAGGCGGCGAGCCCTCCGTAGGCCTGCACCCACTTGCGCACCACATTGACCTTGGCGAACGGGATGTCGCCCTCGCCGGGATAGGGGGCCAGGGCCTTCAGCTCGGCCAGGGCGGTTTCGTCCTTGCGCTCGGCGGCCATCTTCAGCAGCGCCTGGTACTGAGCCGCTTCGTTGGCGCGCAGGGAAAACAGCGGGCCGACGCCGACATAGGCCGCCACCAGGGCGGGCCGGGCCATGGCCGCGTCCATGGCGATGACGTTGCCCCAGGAGTGGCCGAGCAGGATGACCTTCCGCGCCCCGACCCGGCCGCGGACGTTGTCGATCAGCGCCAGCAGGTCCTTGGTCATCTGGGCGCGCGACAGGTGGGCGCGGTTGGCCGCCTCGCCGGCCGAGCGCAGGGTCTTGCCGGCGCCCGGCTGGTCCCACTGGACGACGGTGAACCAGTCCTCCCAGCCCTGCTGGTAGGGCCAGCTGCGGCCCATCTCGGTCGCGCCCGGACCGCCGTGCACATAGATGATCACCGGATTGGCGCGGTCGGCGCCGCGGATGCTGATCCACTGCGGCAGGCCGTTGAGCGTCACCTGCTCGGCGACCTGGATGCCGTTGGGGGTCACGATCTTCTGGCGGTCGGCGATCATCGCCCGGGCCGTGGCGTAGTGAGCCTCGGTCAGCGGCGGGGCGGCGGGATCCTGGGCCAGGGCCGGACCGGCCAGCAGGGCGCCTGACACGAGGGCGGCCGATACGAGGGCGAAGAGGCGGTGGAACATCATGCAACTCCACGGGCGAGACGCACGGCTGGCGAACGTCCCGGTTTATCCGAGCCCCGCGCCGTCGCAACGCCCCTCAGCGAAACACCGCTCGAAAAGCCGGCGCCTGTTGATCGATTTGACAGCAGCGCTGCCGGGCCTATGATGCTTCTCGCCATGTATCGGATCGAATTGTTCAATCGCGACCAGCATCGGGCGGGCCACCTCATCGCAGGAGCCTAGTCCCGAGCCCCCATCGACGCCTAGACGTCGGGCTCGGGACGAAAATCAACGCGACATTTTCGTTGCGCAAGACTTCGAGCATCAACGTTCGAGGCTTCGCGATCTTGCGCCTTTCATCCGATTACTGCGCCGCGACCTGATCCCTGGCCGCGCCATGCGATAACGCATGGCCGCCCGGCGGGCCGCGGCCGCGCGTCCGCAAAGGAGCGCCCACATGCCGGCTTCCATCCCCGCCCGCGAACCTGAAGACCGCCCGCCGATCGCCGTCTGCGGCGAGGACTACGACCGCCTGGCCCTGCTGGTGGCCGGCGGCCCGCACGCCGCTCCGGGCCACGCCCTGCTGGCGGCCGAACTCGAACGCGCCGCCCTGGTCGAGGGCGCGCCGGCCGCCGACCGCGTGCGGCTGGGCTCGCGGGCGACCTATCGCGATCTCGACCGGGGCCGCGTGCGCACCGTGGTCCTGGCCCTGCCCCACGCCGCCCATGACGAGGGCCGCGTGTCGGTCACCGCCCCGATCGGCGCGGCGCTGCTGGGCCTTTCGCCCGGCCAGCGGTTTTCGTGGACGCAGGCCGACGGCCGTACGCGCACCATCGAGATCCTGGCGGTGCGCAATGACGCGTGACGCCCTTCCTCCCGATGTCATGGCCACCGACGTCGCGACGCCCGGTATCGATGACCCCGGACCATGCCCCAGCCCCGGCCAGGGCCTGTCCACCGCGGCGGCGGCGGCCCTGATCGCGGCGGCCGACGTGGTCGAGGACGCCTGGAGCCGCAAGCCTGCCCGCGAGGCGGTCGTGCGCCTGTCGCTGCACGCCGAGGAACTGGCCAGCTCGCCCCTGGCCCGCGACCAGCTGCTCAGCCGCGCCCTGGAGCTGGCGGCGCAAGACCTGGAGGCCGGCCGCCGCCCGCTGGCCCACTGGCCGCTGTTCTTCGCCAGGGACCTGGCCCCGCCGACCGAGGCCCGCGAGGACGTGCGCGACTGGGTGCTGGCGCATGCTGATCCACTGCTGAGCGACGGCGAGGCCGTGGCCCAGGCGGTCGAGGCCCGCACGGTGCGCGAGCTGGGCGACGCCTTCGAGACGGCGCGCGGCCTCACCCGCCGCCTGCGCGTCGAGGCCTGGCTGCAACTGGCGCTGTGGGACGATCCCCGCATCCCGGCCAACGCCGAGACCCGCTGGCTGATGCGCGCCGGCGGCCGGCGGCTGATGGCGCGGCTGGGGGAGGCCTAGCCTCCGCCGCCCCCTCCGCCAGCCGGCGGCGTCCCGATCTCCGCCAGGACCTTGCGGATCGCGGCCACGACGGCCTCCGGCTGGCTGGCCTGGATGTAGTGACTGGAGTCCGGCACGCTGATCGCCTCGCCACGGCTGGAGCGCGCCGCCAGCGCCCGGTGTCCGCGCTTCCAGACGTCGACGACGGACTGGTGCGAGGCGTCCGACTGCCCCGGCGTGGGCTGGAACCGGTCGCGCGTCAGCACCACGAGCGGCAGCGCGCCCCAATCGCGTTGCGGCCCCTTGTCCTCGTCGACATGGGAGTATTCCGACGCGACCGTCTCCCAGCGCTCGGGACGCTGGTAGACGGGCAGCATCCGCGCCGCCTCGTCACGGGTGTAGTAGGGCAGCTTCGCCGCGAAGCAGCCCTGCGGCTCCTCCAGCGTAATGGCGCCCCTGCGGGCCGCCTCGGCGCAGGTCGACCATTTCCGCAGCGCCTTGACCCGCAGGCCGTCGAAGAACGCCTGGTCGTCGGCCGACAGGCCCAGGTCGTCCTGCCCGGCGAACCCCGGATCCACCAGCACCATGCCAGCAACCTCGGCGGGGAAGCGTTCGTAGTAGTAGGCCGCGTACCGCCCGCCGATCGAATGCCCGACCAGCACCACCGGCTCGCGCTCTCCGGCCTTGCGCAGCAGGGCGTGCAGGTCGTCGGTGATGTCGCGGGGCGAACGGGGGCCGTCCGAGGCGTCGCTATGGCCGTAGCCGGCGCGATCGTAGAAACAGGCGCGGTTGGTCTGGCTGACCTGGGCCTGGATGTACTGCCAGTCGAGGATCGTCCCGCCGAGCGCCTGGTCGAACACCAGGGTCGGCGAACCCTTGCCGATGCAGACCATGTTCAGCCGCCGGCCGCCGCCGATGTCGAACAGGCGCTTTTCGAGCATTTCCGGGCTGCCGGCCGACATCGCCGGGGGCGCCGCATGCGCCAAGGGCGGCCACAGGCATGCCAACGCCAATAGGCAGACGTGAAGACCGCGCATCAACCTTCCCCCAGAAGCTCCAGCGAAGCCTGGTGAGCGGGCGCGGCGATTCGATGGCGCTCCTGGGGCGCTTCAGGAGCGCTCGGGACGGAATGCCGGGAAACTGTGGGGGCCCTGAGCCCCTCGGACCTTAGTCGATGCGGCCGAATTCGAAGGCGTTCAGGCCGACGATGACGCCCAGGAAGATGGCGATGATCAGGATCGCGAGCATGGGCGTGTCTCCGCTTGTTGTTCTCTGGTTTCCTCTGTCAGCGGCTTTAGCGGTCGGCGTTCTGTGGAGCAAGGGCCGACATGCGGCGGACGAAGGCGTCCCGCCTCCTTGCCGCTTTGCCCCTGCCGTTCCTGCGGAAAGCGATCTAGGTTCACGACCATGCTCTGGCGCCGCAAGGTCGAACCGTTCGCCCGCCCCTTCATCTTCGCCTGGTTCCGCTGGAACCGGGGCCTGACCCTGGGCGTGCGCGGCCTCGTGACCGACGCCGAAGGCCGGGTGCTGATGATCCAGCACACCTACGTGCCGGGCTGGTACCTGCCCGGCGGCGGGGTGGAGCGGCGCGAGACGACCGAGACCGCCCTGGCCCGCGAGCTTCAGGAAGAGGCCGGCGTGCGGGTGCTGGGTCGGCCGACCCTGCTGTCGGTGCACAGCAACGAGCCGCGCCATCCGGGCGACCACGTGCTGGTCTATCGCGTCCATGCCTGGGAGCCCTGTGAGGCCTCGGCCCAGGGCGAGATCCACGAGATCGCCTGGCACCATCCCGACGCCCTGCCCGACGACGTCACCGCCGCCACCCGCCAGCGCATCGCCGAGGCGCTGCATGGGGCGGAAGTGGATCCGATGTGGTGAGGCGATGAGCGAGCCGTCCCCCAGGGCCTTTTCCAGGCAGGTCGAGCCCGCGCCGTCCGGCGATCCGCCGCCGAAGCTGGAGCCGTCGATCCACGCCCTGCTGGCGCCCCTGCTGGCCGAGGACGGCTTCTCAGGTTCGGGCCGGATCTTCCGACGCCTCGACAGGGACCTGACGCTGGTCGTCGCGGTGAGCGGCACGCGCTATGGCGGCGAGATCGCGCTGAGCATCGGCCTCCAGCCCATCGCCGCTCCCCTTGAGCCGCCCGTCTCGCGCGGCAAGCTCACCACCACCCATTGCGAGTTCAGCCGCGACCTGGGGCCGGCCGAGAACGACGGCCGATGGCGCTATCAGCCCACGCGGGAAGCGATGGACGCGGCCATGGGCGCCGCCGCCGAGACCTATCGCGCCTTCGGCCGGCCGTTCCTGCAGATCATGGCCGGCCCCTTCTCGCCCCTGCGGACGGCGACGCCGCAGGACTTCAGGGACGGGGCGCGGCACTTCCAGGTCTTCCGCCAGACCCCCGTCCGGATGGCCCGCGCCCTGGTCCACATGCGCCTGACGGCCGGCGATCGGTCGGCCGCCAGCGGTTTCGCCCGGTTCGCCCTTGACGACATCGGCGACGGCATGGCCGGCAGCGCCCTGGTTCCCGAACTGCGGGCGATCCTGGAAGCCTGCCAGGAAACCTGCCAGGAAGCCTGAGCGAGCGTTTCGCGGGCTCGCCGAAAACGAAGACGTGGAGGACGGCCGACGGCCGCCCTCCTTCTTCCCCCGTCAGAAGTTGAACGGGGTGTTGGTGCTGATGGCGACGTCGCCGGTGACGTTCTTGCCGCCGCCGTTCAGCAGGCAGTTGCCCGTCACCGCGAGCGAGCGCCAGTCGCCCGTCAGATAGGCGGCGTCGGCCACGACATTGCCGACGAAGGCCATGTCGGCGTCCGTGCCCGCCACCAGCGACACCGGGACGCCGAAGAAGCCGCCGGTGATCTTGCTCCAGGTCGGATTGTGGAGCGTGAAGCCGGTGAAGCCGCCGACATTGATCCCGCTCATCGCCAAGGCCTTGTAGCGGGTGGCCTCGCCCTGGGTGAAGAAGTCGCCCGTGCTCGCGCCCGTCCAGCGGCCGCCGATGATCGACAGGGCGACGATCTCGGACGTGCCGCTGTCGATGATCGCCGACTTCACGTTCTCGGAGTTCCAGTTGACGAAGGTGTAGATCCCCGTCGCGCTGTCCAGGTTGAAGAAGCCGAGGACCGTGGCGGTGTCGCCGGCCCCGGCCGCGGTCGGGAAGGCGTTGATGTCGACGAAGCTGACGTCGTTGGCCGAGCCGCCGATCTGGACGAGCACGTTGGGGATCACGCCCTCCTCGCCGCCGTTGAGGCCGAAGTCGCTCTGGGCGACCTTGATCCCGGCCGCCTCCTCGATCCGCATGTAGGCCAGCGGGCAGACCGAGGTGGAGATGTTGGTCGCCTCATAGCCAATCGAGATCGCCGAGGCGCTCGTGCCGGTGATCACCCGGCCGAAGGCGTGGCGGCTGGACAGCACGCGCTGCTCGCGGCCGTAGTTGAAGCTCTGCCACAGGATGCCGATGCTGTCGGTGCGGATCGGCGCCGAGGTGGTCTTGGCGCGGATGACGGCCAGGTCGCGCAGGGTCACGAAGCTGGGGCTGATGCTCGCCCCGCCGATGCGCAGGCCGACCACGACGTCCGGGTCGGGCGAGATGACCGAGCCGTAGATCCCGCTCTGCGAGGTCGAGACGAACGGATAGCCGCACTGGGAGTCGCCGCACAGCGTGACGCCGTGCTTTTCGATCACCAGGGCGGCCGTGGTGCGGTAGGTGCCCGAGGGCAGGTAGACCTGATTGACGCCCGACGCGTTGATGGCGGCCTGGATGGCGGCCGTGTCGTCGGTCACGCCGTCGCCGACGGCGTTGTAGGGCGCGTTCTTGACGTTGATGATCATTGGAAATGCCTTGAAATAAAGGATCTGGAAAAATCCGCCGCCGCCCCATCGGGCCGTCGCGTCGGCATCCGCAGATTGCATCGCGGCTGCGACAGGAACGGTCGCGTCGCATCAGGCGGCCGCCCCGGGCCCGCGCCCCGCGACTTCCCGCGCGATCCGTGCTAAGCGCCCGGCCAACGAAATTCACGAGAGTTCCATGGCCCTGAAAGTCGCCATCGTCGGCCTGCCCAACGTCGGCAAGTCCACCCTGTTCAACGCCCTGACCCAGACGGCGTCGGCCCAGGCCGCCAACTATCCGTTCTGCACCATCGAGCCCAACACCGGCGAAGTCGCCGTGCCGGAACCTCGCCTGGACGCCCTGGCCAAGATCGCCGGCTCCAAGGAGATCATCCCGGCCCGGATCACCTTCGTCGACATCGCCGGCCTGGTGCGCGGCGCGTCCAAGGGCGAGGGCCTGGGCAACCAGTTCCTGGCCAACATCCGCGACTGCGACGCCGTGGCCTTCGTGGCCCGCTGCTTCGAGGACGGCGACATCGTCCACGTGGAAGGCCGCATCGACCCGCTGAGCGATCTCGAGATCATCGAGATGGAGCTGATGCTGGCCGACCTGGAGAGCCTGGAAAAGCGCGTTCCCGCCCTGGAGAAGCGCGCCAAGGTCGGCGCCGACAAGGAAAGCGCCAACACCCTGCGCCTGGCCAACGTCGCGCTCGCCCTGCTGCGCGAAGGCCGCCCGGCCCGCGCCGCCAAGATCGACGCCGACGACGAAAAAGCCTGGCACATGCTGCAGCTGCTGACCTCGCTGCCGGCCCTCTATGTCTGCAACGTCGATGAAGGCAGCGCCGACAAGGGCAACAAGTACAGCGACCTGGTGACCGAACGCGCCGCCAAGGACAACGCCAAGAGCGTGGTCATCTCGGCCCAGATCGAGAGCGAGATCGCCCTGCTCGACGCCGAGGAGCGCGCCGAGTTCCTGGAGACCCTGGGCCTGGAGGAGCCGGGCCTCAACCGCCTGATCCGCGAAGCCTACAAGCTGCTGGACCTGCAGACCTACTTCACGGTCGGCCCCAAGGAAGCCCGCGCCTGGACCATCCATGTCGGCGACACCGGCCCGCAGGCGGCCGGCGTCATCCACACCGACTTCGAGAAGGGCTACATCCGCGCCGAGACCATCGCCTTCGACGACTTCGTCAAGCTGGGCGGCGAAAACGGCGCCAAGGAAGCCGGCAAGATGCGGGCCGAGGGCAAGGACTACGTCGTCAAGGACGGCGACGTGATGCACTTCCGCTTCAACGTCTGATCGCAGACTTGAAATAATTCACGTCTAAGCCAAGCTTCGCCGACGGTGTTCGGGGGAGCTTGGTTCAGCGTGAAGGTCTTCTCATTCGGCGCCGCGGCGATCATCGCGGCGACCAGCCTGGCGGCCACGGCCCATGGCCAGGAACCCGCGCCGCAATCGGCCCCACAGGCGCCCCCACAGGCGGCCCCGCAGCCAGCCTCAGAGCCCGGCGCGGGATCCGAGGCGCCGCCGCCGTTGACCTTTCCCGCCACGGCCCTGCTCGACGCCGCCGGCCCTCCGGAACAGCATGCGGACGGGCCGATCAAGCGCGGCGTCGTCCTCCTGAGCCTGCCGGTGACCCACGCCCAGACCGGCGTGCTGCGGCAGGACGTCAAGAAGCTGGGCCTGTTCGCCAAGGCGTCGCTGCCGGCCGGCACGCCGGTGTTCGGCCTGCCGATGACCGGCTCGCAGGGCTTCAACGTCATCTGGTGCGCGCCGAGATCGCAGACGCGCGGCGACAAGATCGCCTGGTCGACGACCTGCTTCCCCAAGGACGCGGCCAACATGACCCGCTGGGTCGATGTCTACGAGCCGCTGTTCCCGATCTACCTGTCGTTCTCGGCCAACGGGACCCACGGGGCGACCGAGGTGACGATCGAGCCAAAGCGGGTCGCCCTGCCCGTCATGCGCCTGACCTTCACCTTCACCGAGTGGGACAAGGACGACGCCGACATCTTCATCAGCGTCGAGTCGCCGGGAACCCGCGGCCCGATCGGCAACCGCAGCCTGCCGCGCCTGGCCGACGGCAGCGTGCGGCTGAAGGCCTTCGGCGGCGAGTTCAAGCTGACCCAGGTCGGCACCGACCGGCACGCGGCGTTGCTGGAGGTGATCACCCCGCCCAAGCCCGACGCCAAGCCGGAATTCTGAACCGTGCGCGCCGCGCCCATCCTGCTGGCAACGAGCCTGATGCTGGCCGGCTGCCACGCCGCCGCCGCGACCCCGCCTGCGGTCAAGGGCTCCGTCGACAGGATCGTCATCGAGAAGGCCGCCCATCGCATGAGCCTCTATGCCGGCCAGCGGCTGGTGCGCGCCTACACGGTCTCGCTGGGGGCCGGCGGCCTGGCGCCCAAGACCCGCGAAGGCGACCGGCGCACGCCCGAGGGCGACTACCGGATCACCGGCCGCAACCCGAACAGCCGCTATCACCTGGCCCTGCGCATCGGCTATCCGACCCCGGCCCAGGTCGCCGCGGCCCGGGCGGCGGGGGTCTCGCCCGGCGGCGACATCATGATCCACGGCCTGCCCAACGGCCGCGGCGCCCTGTCGGCGCTCTACGCTGGCCGCGACTGGACCGACGGCTGCATCGCCCTCACAGATCCCGAGATAGAAGAGGTCTGGACACTGGTGCGCGACGGCGCGGCGGTGAGGATCACGCCATGAGTGGACGTCGTCTGGGGGAAGCATGAACATCTTCATCGCAATCGGTCTCGCACTGGCCCTGGGCGGCCTGCCCCAGGATCAGGAAGCCGCCTCGCCGCCGACGGGCGCCGCGGCCGGGGCCTCGCTCGACGGCGTGCCCCTCGGGCTGAAACCGACCGGCGAGGCGGCGGTCGTGGCGACAGGCGAGGTCGCCAAGGGCAAGCCGGTCGTCAGCCTGCCCGTGCGCCACGCGATCACCGGTCGCGTCGCCAAGGAAATCCCCCGCGTCCTTTTCTCCAAGACGGTGGTCGTGGGGGCGCCGGCCTTCGGACTGCCGATGACATCGTCGAAGGGCGAAACGCAGATTGTCTGGTGCGCGCCGGTGTCCACCGACAGCCGCCCCGGCAAGGAGGCCTGGAGCACCAACTGCTTCGTGCAGATCCCCGGCGGCGCGACCCAGATGGTCATGACGGGCGGCCTCTATCCCACGATGCTGAGCACCGGCCAGGCGCTGTTCGCCGAGCCGCCGCAGATCACCCCCGGCCCAGCGGACTTCGGCGTGCCGCTGTCGCTGAACTACGTGTTCCGCAAGTGGACTGCCGCCGGCGACGCCGAACTGATGATCGAGGTTCGCTGGCCGCGACGCGCCGACTATCCCGGCCTGGCCCTCGCCAAGCGCGAGGGCGATCACGCCACGCTCAGGCTGGCCGGCGGCGAGATCAGGCTCACCCCGACGCCCGACGGACGCTCGGCCAAGGTCGAGCTCGTCCGGCCGCTGACGACGGGTCCCGCCGCCGCTCCCTAGCCGGGCCGCCCCTTCTCGCGGAAGACGCAAACCTCTCGTACGCCTTGACCGGAAGGGCGGCGCGGGTCTGGATGCGCGCCAAACCGAGCCTGGAGCCGCGCATGTCCGACACCATCACCCTGACCTCCGCCGTCGACGGCTTCGCGTTCTCCGCCCTGCACGCCGCGCCGCAAGGGCCGCGCAAGGGCGGGGTCGTGGTGATCCAGGAGATCTTCGGCCTCGACCAGTACGTCCAGGCCGACGTCGAACGCTGGGCCGCGCGCGGCTACGAGGCGATCGCGCCGTCGCTGTTCGACCGGGTCACGCCTGCTTACGTCGCCGAGCACGACCCGGAGGGCTTCCAGAACGGCGTCGCCGCCGTCGGCCAGGTGGGCTTCCCGGCCATGCTGTCGGACATCCAGGCCAGCATCGACGCCCTGAAGGGCACGGGGAGCGACGGGGGCCCGGTGTTCGCCGTCGGCTACTGCATGGGCGGCTCGCTGGTGTGGATGGCCGCCTCGAAGCTGGAAGGCCTGGCCGCCGGCTCCAGCTATTACGGCAGCCAGGTGGGGGCCAACGCCGCCCTGCCGCTGAACTGCCCGGTGATCGTCCACCTGGGCGCCAAGGACGCCCACATCGACGCCGAGGCCGTCAAGGCGGCCGTGTGGACATCGCATCCCGACCTGCCGGTCTACGTCTATGAGAACAGCGGCCACGGGTTCAACAACGACGGCCGCCCCGACAGCGACCTTTCCGACGCCGAACTGGCCCGCGAGCGGACGCTCGCCCTGTTCGAGGCGAATGGAGCCGGCGCGTGACCACCGCCGGAACCCGCATCGCCCTGGCCGACCGCGAGGGCGGCCCGTTCAGCGCCTGGCGCGTGCCGCCGGGCGAGGCGCGGCGCGGGGGCGTGGTGGTGCTGCACGCCATCTGGGGGATCACCCCGCACATCCGCGAGTTCAGCGAAAGCCTGGCCGAGCACGGCTACGAGGTGATCGCCCCCGACCTGCTGGACTCCGCCGACGCCGCCTGGCCTGAACTCAACACCGAGCCGGCGATCCTCGACGACCGCATGGCTCTCGGCGAACAGGCCGCCTGGGGCGCGGCCTGCCTGCCGCGCGTGCAGACGGCGATCGACGCCCTGGAGGGCGGGCCGGTGTTCGTTGTCGGTTTCTGCTTTGGCGGCACCACCGCCTGGCTGGCCGCGACGCGGGCGACCGGGGTCACGGCGGTCTCGGCCTTCTACGGCGGCGACATCGTCAGGTATCGCGACGAGACGCCGAAGGTCCCGACCATCCTGCACTTCGGCAAGACCGACGAAATGATCCCCCTGACCGACGTCGAGGCCATCGCCGGGGCGCATCCGGACCTGCCGATCTTCCAGTACGAGGCCGGCCACGCCTTCGTGGCCCCCAGCGGCCACCACGCCGACAGCGCCCGGCTGTCGATGCTGCGCACCCTGCAGCTCTTCCAGCGCTCGGGCGGGAGCAAGGGGGAAGCCTGACGGCGGGTCAGGCCTCCCCCTCTCCCGGACGCGCGCCCCCACGCGCGTCGACGAGCTCGTTGCGAACAGCGCCGGTCAGGCCGGCGTCAGCTCCGCGATCACCGGCGGCTCCTCGCCCCGCCCCGCCGTGCGCATGTCTCCGTCCTTGGGGGTGAGGTCGCGGACCTGGATCCTGGTCTCCACCGGATTGACGCCGCTGAAGACCCCCGCCACCTCGAATGCGCGCGACTCCACGCCCACTCCCCGCCCGTGGAACAACAGGCGAGCCGTGAACGGCGCCCGCACCCTCGCGTGGCGAACCAGCGCCTGGTAGCTGTAGACCCGGCCGGGCGGCACATGGACCGCGACCTCGACCCGCTCCTCCGACACCGTCCGATGCGGCTCCGGATCGTCCAGCGGGGTCGGCGCCATCTCGCGCTCCACGCAGTCCCCCTGGTCGGTGACCACCACGCCGATCGAGACCTCGTCTTCATGGATCGTCGCGCCGGCCAGGCGCGCGCGATCGGCCGGCTCCAGCCTGCAGCCGCGCTCGGAGACGCAGGTGCGGGTAAGGACGATGCGCTTCTCCAGCGGCTCCCCGCCGGCGCGATTGTCGACGATCAGGGCCGGGTCCGCCGGGGTCGGCGGCAGGTGCTCGGCCACGGCCCGGTCGAGATCGTAGCGGACGTGCTGCAGCGCGATCACCCCGGCCTCGGTCGGCAGGAGCCAGCATTCCTGGGGCGCGCCGTTCTCCCAGCGACGCACGCCGATCCGGCCCGTCTTGTCGCCGCCAAGGACGTTGAGCTTGTATTCCCAGTCCATCTGGCTGTTGAGGCAGGTCCAGAAGCCCAGGGTCTCGGCCCGCCAGCGCTGGGCGAGGTCCGGCTGGCCGGGCGGCGCGGCGAAGACCAGCGCCTCGGGACCGTCGATGGCCACGTCCGAGCCGCTCGACCCGACGCGCCGGACCTTGCAGGTCAGGGCCAGGCCGCTGGCGACGTGGCGCAGCAGGGCGCCGCCGCGCCGATCGCGCTCGGCGACCCAGCGCTGGCCGGGCGAGCCCAGCAGCGGCGCCAGCACCAGCTTGCCCGCCTTGTCCAGCGACAGCGCCAGGCCGGCGTGGTCGAGACTGGAGACGATGAAGAACGGCTCGTTCGGAAACAGGATTTCCTGGGCCATGGCGCGCTTCCCCGATCGACCCCGAAGGGCGGGTTTAGCAATACCCGTAAAATCTGTAAGCAGGCGCGACCCAAAATGGGTATTACTCCGATACCCCCGTTCGCGCCCCGCCCCCTATCGCGCCTGATGTTCGCTTCCCCCCCGGCGACGACCACCGCCCTTCGCCTCGACGACCACCGGTTCTGGGCGGTCGCCCGCGCCAGCCTCGACCATGTGCGCGACACGGTCGAGATCACCCGCGGCGACCACGAGCTGCTCGACGCCCTGATCCTGACCGCCGCGCTGGACGCCAACATGGCCCCGGTCAAGCGCGCGCCCGACCTGCGCCAGGCCTATGGCGGCCCCAGCGTCTCGGCCCCGGACGACCTGCGTCGGCCGGTCAGCGTCAACGCCGTGGCCCAGTCGCTGAACCTGCCGTTCGAGACCGTGCGCCGGCGCGCCCGCCGGCTGGCCAAGGCCGGCCTGTGCGTGATCGGCCCCCAGGGCATGGTCGCGCCCCACAGCCTGACCACCTCGCCGTCCTACGTCGCCGACCAGCGGGCCCGCTACGACCGCGCCCGGCTGTTCTACGAGACCCTGAAGGCCCTGGGCGCCCTGCCCGCCTTCGAGCCCGCCCCGCCTTCCGCCCCGCCCGGAACCGAACCGCCGGTGCGCGCCGCCAACTGGGCCCTCTCCGAATACACCCTGCGCGCCTGCGCCGACCTGATCGCCCTGACCGGCGACGTCGTCAGCAGCCGCGTGCTGATGGAGCTGGCGCTGATCGCCACGCGCCCCGCCGCCAATGGGAAGGAGACGGGCCCCATCACGGCCGACCTCGACCCGGCCGGCGGCCTGGCCCGCCTGGGCCGCCCCACCCGCGTCGCCGCCCTCGCCGCCAGCCTCAACCTGCCGCGTGAAACCGTCCGCCGCCGGGTGGCCGAACTGGAGACGCTGGGCTTCTGCCGCCGCGAAGCCGACGGCGTGGTCGCGGCCCTGCCGGCGGCGATGGCGCCGCGGGTGGTCGAAATGGCCCGGACCAACGCCGGCAACGTGCAGCGGCTGTTCGGGAGCCTGGCGCGGGCGGGGGTGCTGGCGGATTGGGAGGGGTGAGCGAGAACCCGGCTAGGCCGCGCGTTCCCGAAATTGCTCGGCCATCCACTCGATGACCACGCGAAGGCGCGGCGAGAGCTGTCTGGTGTGCGAATAGAGCACGTGCACGGGCAAGGGCGCGGGCGGATGGTCGGCCAGCACCTCGACCAGCACGCCGGCGGCGAGGTCGGCCGCGACCCGGTACTTGGGCACCTGGATCAGGCCCAGCCCCAGACAGGCCGAAGCGACGTTGGTCTCCGGCCCGGTCACGGTGATGGCCGCCGGCAGCACCATGCGGCGCGACTGGCCGCCGACGGTGAAGTCGAAAGGCGCGATCTCCGGCGCGTCGGGGGCGTAATAGCCGACCATCCGGTGGCCGCCGCTCTCCAGCTCGTCCGGCGTTCGCGGCAGGCCGAAGCGACGCAGATAGTCGGGACTGGCGAAGGTGCCGCGCGGCAGGGTCGCCAGCCGCCGGCGGATCAGCGAACTGTCGACGGTCAGCTCGCCGGCCCGCAGCATGCAGTCGAAACCCTCGCGCACCATGTCCATCGCCTGGTGCGCCTCGCCGATGTGCAGGCGGATGTCGGGATAGGCCTCCAGGAAACCGGGCAGGCCCGGCAGCAGGAAGTGCCGCGCCTGAGTGCCGTGGACGTCGATCCGCACAAGTCCTGAGGGCTTGGCGCCGGTGAAGCCGGCCTCGGCGTCTTCCAGATCGGAGATGAGGTCGACGCAGCGGCGGTAATAGGCCTCGCCGTCCAGCGTGGGGCTGACATGGCGGGTCGTGCGCTGCAGCAGCCGCACGCCCAGCCGGGCCTCCAGCCCCTTGACCGCGTCGGTGACCGACGAGCGGGGCAGGCCCAGGTCCTCGGCCGCCCGGGTGAAGCTGCGCCGCTCCACGATCCGGGTGAAGGCCCGCATCGCCTCGAACCGATCCATTGTTCGTACTTTCGAATAGTGATGCCGGTTTGTGCCTGATTATCGCGCCAAAGCAAACAGGCACTGTCTCCTCATCAGCCGCCGACGACCGGTGGCCCTCAAGGAGACAGACCCATGACCCACCTCGCCAACAAGGTCGCCATCGTCACCGGCGCTTCGGGCGGCATCGGCGCCGCGGTCGCCGAGCGGCTGGCCAGCGACGGCTTCGTCGTCGTCGTCAACTACGCCGGCCGGGCCGACCCGGCCGAGGCCCTGGTGGCCCGGATCGAAGCGGCCGGCGGGCGCGCCGTCGCCGCCCAGGCCGACATCGCCGACGCCGGCGCCGTGGCCCGGCTGTTCGACACCACCCAGGCGGCCTTCGGCGGCGTGGACGTGCTGGTCAACAACGCCGGCATCATGCAGCTGGCCACGATCGCCGACAGCGACGACGCCCTGTTCGACCGCCAGGTGGCGGTGAACCTGAAGGGCAGCTTCAACACCCTGCGCGAAGCCTCGCGCCGCCTGCGCGACGGCGGCCGGATCATCAACATCTCGTCCAGCGTCACCACGATGCTGCAGCCGACCTACGGCGTCTATGCGGCGACCAAGGCGGCGGTCGAGGCCATGACCGGCGTCCTGACCAAGGAACTGCGCGGCCGCAACATCACCGTCAACGCCATCGCCCCCGGCCCAACCGCCACCAAGCTGTTCCTCGACGGCAAGCCGCAGGAGGTGATCGACCGCCTGTCGAAGATGGCCCCGCTGGAACGGCTGGGCCAGCCCGAGGACATCGCCGCCGCCGTCGCCTTCCTGGCCGGCCCGGACGGCGCCTGGATCAACGGCCAGACCCTGCGCGCCAACGGCGGGATCGCCTGACCCCCGCACGCGCCACCCCCGCACGCGCCACCACACCCCGACCCACAACCTCGTCCCGAAGCCACATCGCCAGAAGCGACGGCGGGACAGCCCCTCGGAAAGATCTCATCATGTCCAAGCAAGTCATTCTCGTCACCGGCGCCTCCTCGGGCTTCGGCCTCATGACCGCCAAGGCCCTGGCCCAGGCCGGCCACACCGTCTACGCCTCGATGCGCGAAACCCAGGGGCGCAACGCCCCCCGCGTGTCCGAGACCGCCGCCTGGGCCAAGGCCCAGGGCGTCGATCTGCGCACCGCCGAGCTGGACGTCCAGTCCGATGCGTCCGCCGAAGCCGGGATCGCCTTCATCCTCGAGGACGCCGGCCGTCTCGACACCATCGTCCACAACGCCGGCCACATGATGTTCGGCCCGGCCGAGGCCTTCACCCCCGACCAGTACATCCAGCAGTACGACGTCAACGTCCTGGGCGCCCAGCGGGTCAACCGCGCCGCCCTGCCGCACCTGCGCGGCCGGGGACAGGGCCTGCTGGTCTGGGTCGGCTCGTCCTCGACGCGCGGCGGGACCCCGCCGTTCCTGGCGCCCTATTTCGCGGCCAAGGCGGCGATGGACGCCCTGGCGGTCTCCTACTCGACCGAGCTGGCACTCTGGGGCGTCGAGACCACGATCATGGTGCCCGGCGCTTTCACCAAGGGCACCAACCACTTCGCCCACTCCGGCTCGCCCTCCGACACGGCCCGCGTCGCCGAGTACGAGGCCGGCCCCTATGCGGGGATCGCCGACAAGGCGCTGAAGGGCCTGGCCGGGCTGGAACCCGCCGACGCCGACCCCGCCGAGGTGGCGCGCCAGATCGTGCGGGTGGTCGACACGCCCTTCGGCCGGCGGCCGTTCCGGGTGCACGTCGATCCGTCCCAGGACGGCGCCGAGGTGGTCAACGCCGTCGCCGATCGCATGCGTCGCGAGATGTACCGCAACATCGGTCTCGAAAACCTGCTGAGCCCCGCCGAGCGCGCCTGACGCCCGACAGTCGACGCCGCCGACGCGCCCCTCGCGTCGGCGGCCTTTCTTCCGGAGTTTCCCATGACCGATCTTCAGTCCATCTCTGGCCGCCGCCCGCTGGCCTTCCTCGCCTTCGGGAGCGTGGCGGCGCTCACCGCGGCGGCCGCCGCCACGACCAGCCTGACGCTTGGGCTTGCGCCCTGGGCGATGTTCATCGGCTGGGTGGCCTGGTTCACCCGTCCGCTCTCGGCCCGGCAGGGCCTGGCGACCTGGCTGTGCCTGGCCTGCGGCCTGGCGCTCGGCGCCGTCGCCGTGCTGGCCTTGCGGATCCTGGGCCCGAGCCTGGGCGCGGTGTCTCTCGGAGTCGTGGTTTTCGTCGTCGCCCTGGCCGTGGTGTCGATGCGGGCCGTCCGCCTGCTCGACAACATCCCCGCCTGGTTCCTGGGCCTGATCGCCTTCTTCGCCGCGCACCTGGAACCGGCCCTGGCCTCGGTCGCCGAACTGGCGGCCGGCATGGCCATCGGCCTCGGCGGCGGCTGGCTGTCGCAGCGGCTGCAAGGCCGCTGGTCGATCGGCCACTGACCGCCTTCCCGCCTTCGCCCCGACCCACAGCAAAACGCCGCCCGGTCTTGCGACCGGACGGCGTCCTGCTAGCCCTTCACGCACACCACCTGGCGCAGGGTGTGGACGATTTCCACCAGGTCGCTCTGGGCGGCCATGACGGCGTCGATGTCCTTGTAGGCCATCGGGGTTTCGTCGATCACGCCTTCGTCCTTACGGCACTCGACGCCGGCGGTGGCGGCCATGTGGTCGGCCACGGTGAACCGGCGCTTGGCTTCGTTGCGGCTCATCGCCCGCCCGGCCCCGTGGGAGCAGGTGCAGAACGACTCGGGGTTTCCCTTGCCGCGCACGATGAACGACTTGGCGCCCATCGAGCCCGGGATGATGCCCAGCTCTCCGGCCTTGGCCGACACCGCGCCCTTGCGGGTGAGGTAGACCTCCTTGCCGAAGTGCTTCTCCTTGCTGACGTAGTTGTGGTGGCAGTTCACCGCTTCCTCCGTCACCACCAGATCCGGGAAGTGCTGGCGCAGCACCCCCAGCACCTCGTGCATCATCACCTCGCGGTTGGCCCGGGCGTACTTCTGGGCCCAGGCCACGGCCCGCACGTAGTCGACGAAGCCGTCGGAGCCCTCGGCGAAGTAGGCCAGGTCCTCGTCGGGCAGGTTGACGAACCAGCGGCGCATCTCGTGCTTAGCCCGATCGATGAAGAACGTGCCGAAGCGGTTGCCCACTCCGCGCGAGCCCGAGTGCAGCATCACCCAGACGTCGCCGGCCTCGTCGAGGCAGAGCTCGACGAAGTGGTTGCCCGTGCCCAGCGTACCGAGGTGACCGAAGCCGCGCGGGTGGCCGGCCTTGGGGTTGCGGGCGACGATGTCGTCGTAACCCTCCTTCAGCCCCGCCCACTTCTCGGCGGCGATCGCCGGCGGTTCGACCTGCCAGGCGCCCTTGTCGTTTCGCCCGCCGTTGTCGGTGCGGCCATGCGGCACCGCGGCCTCGATGGCCGAGCGCACGCCGAACAGGTTGTCGGGCAGGTGCTCGGCGCGGATCGAGGTGCGCACCGCCATCATGCCGCAGCCGATGTCGACGCCCACGGCGGCCGGGATGATCGCCTTCCAGGTCGGGATCACCGAGCCGACGGTGGCGCCCATCCCCCAGTGCACGTCGGGCATCACCGCCACGTGCTTGTGGATGAACGGCAGGCTGGCGACGTTGCGCAGCTGCTTGAGCGCCGACTCCTCGATCGGCACGCCTTGGGTCCACGCCTTGATCGGCGCGCCTTCGCTTTCGATGTGCGTGAAGCCGCTCATGGGCTTCTCCTTTCCAATCCGCCCCTCCCGGCGTCATGGTCGGAGGAATTTCCGCGCAAAACGAAAAACCCCTCCGGCCAAGGCCAGGAGGGGTTTTTCCGTACTTCCCGAAGTCCGCTTGGACCTAGGCCGTCTTCCCCTCCGACACGCGCGCGCCATTCCACTCGACCTGGCGGTCCAGTTGGTAGCTGACGGTCGTGACTGGGGCTTTGCGCGCCATGGTCTTGCGGTTCCTCATCGGGAGGCGGGCGATTACAGGGTTACGCGAACCCGCGCCAGGGGCCGCGCGAGCGGCGCAAGCGGAAGTTGCGGGCGGTGTGGCAGATATGGCGCAATAGATCCTCTCCCTCTGGGAGAGGTGTCGGCGAAGCCGACGGAGAGGGGTGTAGCACAGACGCAAGGGACTTCAGCGGAAGCTGAAAACGTCCCCCCTCCGCCCCTCCGGGCCACCTCCCCCAGAGGGGGAGGATCTTATGGCTTAAGCCAGTTCCGGGCCGTCCGAGAGCGCTTCGCCGATGGCGCGGGCGCAGCCGGGGATGCCGAGGGCGCCGATGAACGACAGGGCCACGGCGCAGACCAGCAGGATCGGTTGGAAGATGCGCATGCGTTGTTCTCCACCTCAGAGCCCGCCTCGCCCTCCGGAAGGGGGTCGGCCGCGGGGTTGATAGACCGCCGTCCAGGTCGCTTAAACCGCTAGCGTGACGTTTGTTCCGGCCAGCCCGCCGGAAAACTCAGCATGCGGCATAATTGCCTCAAACTTATGTCACTGGTCGAGGTTGTAGGCCAGCCTCGCGGTCTCGATCCGCGCGAGTTTGTCGTTCAGCGGCGTCCAGTCGTCGGCCTCGGCGATCGGGGCCCACAGGGCCTCGACCTCGTCGATCAGCAGCTCCTGCGGCTCGGTTCGTCCGAACACGGGGTTTTCCAGGCGCTCCGGACGATCCGGCTCGAAGGTCGAGAGGCGGGCGCGGAACTCGGCGAAGACCGGGTCCTGGTAGAGCGCGCCGCGCGGCCCCTCCAGGGCGCGGCTTTCCGAGGCCTCGCCGCCGAACCAGTCGAAGAAGAACGGCTCCCAGCGCAGGGCCTCGCCGCCGGAAAGCCTGGTTCCTTCGGCCAGGGCCTTGAAGGCGGCGTTGACCAGCTCGACGTCGGCCTCCTCGCCCCGGCTCCTGACGGCCAGGCGGGCGATCACGGCCTCGCGCAGGGCGTCGCGATAGGCGGCCGAAAAGCCGTTGAGGGCGGCGATCAGGCCCGACTGGTCGGGGCAGATCAGCGCCAGGCAGGCGGCCAGCTGCTGCAGGTTCCAGAACCCCGCCTCCGGCTGGCGGCCGAAGCTGTAGAGGCCCGAATGGTCGAAATAGGCGGCCGTGAAGTTGGGGTCGTTGCCCGGCAGGAAGCGCCAGGGGCCGTAGTCGAAGCTCTCGCCGGTGACGACCATGTTGTCGGTGTTGAGCACCCCGTGCACGAAGCCGGCGGCCATCCAGCGGGCGACCAGGCGGGCGGTGCGGGTCACCACCTCCTGGAACATCGCCGTCGGCCGGTCGGGGGCGTCGATCAGGTGCGGGAAATAGGTCTCGACCACGTGGTCGACCATCGCCGTGATCAGGTCGGCGCGCTCGAAATAGGCCAGGCGCTGGAAGGTGCCGAAGCGGATGTGGCTGTGCGACAGCCGGGTGAGCACCGCCGAGCGGGTGGGGCTGGGCTCGTCGCCGCGGGTCAGGGCCTCGCCGGTCTCGACCAGCGAGAAGGCCCGCGAAGTCGGAACGCCCAGGGCCTCCAGCAGGCCGGCGGCCAGGATCTCGCGCATCCCGCCCTTCAGAGTCAGCCGGCCGTCGCCGTGGCGCGACCAGGGGGTCTGGCCCGAGCCCTTGGTGGCCAGGTCGAGCAGGCGGTCCGAACCGGCCTCTCGAAGCTGCCCGAACAGGAAGCCCCGGCCGTCGCCGAGCTCGGGGTTGTAAGAGCGGAACTGGTGGCCGTGATAGCGCATGGCCAGGGGCCGGGACTGGTTGTCCGGCAAGGCCTGGAAGCGCGCGAAGTGTGAAATCCATTCGGCGTCGGTCAGGCTCGCCAGGCCCACCGTGGCGGCCGCGCGATCGTTGCGGAAGCGCAGGATCGTTTCAGGAAAGTCGGCCGGGGCGACGGGGTCGGCGAACTCGCCCGCCTGCGCGACGAGGTCGGCGAATCGGGGATCGGGGCGATAGCGTTCGGAGACCGGCATGTGCGCCAGATGCGCCCGGCGGCGCCCGCGCGCAAGAAGCCCGCCCCCGCCGCGCGGTTTTAAGAAAGCGCGGATGTTCACATAACGCTGTCGCAGTTTCGCAACAGCAACTCTCGATCCGTGTTCCAGCAAGGATTTCGCTTGCCGAGCATCCGGACCGCCCATAACCATTGGCTGTCCATTCGAACAATCGTTCGGGTGTAGGCCAATCAAAAAGCCGGCGGGGGCGGTGCAAGCGCTCTCGTCATAACGAACCGAGGTAGGAAATGCGCTTTACCCAGGTGCTTCGCGGCACGGCGTCCGCCGTCGTGCTCGCGGGCGTCGCCGCGATCGGCGTCGCCCATGCTCAGGACACGGCCGCGGCGGCCGCCCAGGAGCCCGAAACCCTCACCGTCGACAGCATCATCGTCACCGCCCAGAAGCGCGAGCAGAACCTGCAGGACACCCCGGTGGTGGTCACCGCGGTCGGCGCCAAGCTGCTGCAGGACACCGGCGTCAAGGACATCAAGGACCTGACGATCCTGACCCCGGGCCTGACCGTGACCTCGACCACGTCGGAAGCCTCGACCACCGCCCGCATCCGCGGCGTCGGCACGGTCGGCGACAACCCCGGCCTGGAAAGCTCGGTCGGCGTGGTGATCGACGGCGTCTATCGCCCCCGCAACGGCGTGTCGTTCGGCGACCTGGGCGAAATGGAACGCATCGAGGTGCTGAAGGGCCCGCAAGGCACCCTGTTCGGCAAGAACACCTCGGCCGGCGTCATCAACATCATCACCAAGGAGCCGGAGTTCGGCTTCGGGGCCAATGTCGAGGCCACGGTCGGCAACTACGACGCCAAGGGCCTGGCCGGTTCGATCACCGGTCCGCTGTTCGGCAGCGACAAGTGGGCCGGGCGCCTGTACGCCGCCGCCCGCAAGCGCGACGGCTTCAACACGGTGGTGACGGGCGAGGGCCCCAGCACCGAGAAGGAAGACGCCGACCAGAACTTCTACACCGTGCGCGGCCAGCTGCTGTTCGTGCCGGACGACAACGCCACCTTCAAGCTGATCGCCGACTACACCAAGCGCGACGAAAACTGCTGCGGCGCCGTGCAGATCCGCACCGGCCCGACCTACGCTGTGGTCAACGCGCTCAGCACCGGCACCGGCATCGCCAATCCGGCCGACCCGTTCAAGCGCGTGGCCTATTCCAACCGCGGCTCGCCGCAGGAAGTGGAAGACAAGGGCATCTCGCTGCAGGCCGACATCGACCTGCCGATCGGCACCCTGACCTCGATCAGCGCCATCCGTAACTGGCGCACCGACACCGGCCAGGACAGCGACTTCACCGCCGCCGACATCACCTACCGCGCCAAGGACGGCACCAACTACGCCGAGTTCACCACCTATAGCCAGGAACTGCGCCTGGCGGGGAACACCGAGCGCCTGAACTGGCTGGTCGGCGCCTTCCTGGCCGACGAGCGCCTCGACAACGAAGCCAACTTCAAGTTCGGGGCCGACTACGAAGCCTACATGTCGACGATCATCCTGTCGGGCATAGCCAGCTCGCTGGCCACCGCCGGGATCACCGTCAACCAGGCCAACAGCGCGCTGTTCGCCTCGCAGGTGACGGCCCTGACCTATGGCAGCTCGTTCCCGACCGGCACCGGACTGCACGACACCTACAACCAGCGCTCCAAGACCGTGGCGCTGTTCACCAACAACACCCTGAAGGTCACCGACGCCTTCGATATCACCCTGGGCCTGCGCTACACCTCCGAGAGCAAGGACCTGGACACCTACCAGACCGGCTCCGCGCCGGGCTGCGCGGCCCTGCTGACCACCGCCGGCCAGACCCGCGTCGCCCAGCAGCTGGTCGCCCGCGGCGTGCCGGCGGCCCTGTTCGCCACCTCGACCGGCACCACCCTGGTCTCGACCGTCGTCGGCAACATGTGCCTGCCCTGGGCCAACCCGCTGTTCAACGGCCGCGGCACCCAGCAAAGCCGCACCGACCGCGAATGGACCGGCACGGTCAAGGCCTCCTACCGCTTCAACCCGTCGGTGTTCGCCTATGCCTCGGCGGCCCGCGGCTACAAGGGCGGCGGCTACAACCTCGACCGCACCCAGTCGTCGAACGGCACGCAGAGCGGCGGCAACGGCGTGGTGCCGATCTACGACACCTCGTTCCCGGCCGAATTCGTCGACAGCTATGAAATCGGCGTCAAGAACACTCTGTTCAACCGCTCGGTGCTGCTGAACTTCACGGGCTTCTACCAGAAGTTCACCGACTTCCAGCTGAACACCTTCCTGGGCACCTCGTTCGCGGTGCGCTCGGTGCCGGAAGTGACCTCCAAGGGCGTCGACGCCGACTTCCTGTGGTTCACCCCGCTGCGCGGCCTGACCATCCAGAGCGGCCTGACCTACGCCAAGACCGAGTACGGCGATCAGTCGATCCCGAACGACCCGAACAACGCCCTGTCGCTGCTGCCCGGCAGCCAGGTGTCGTTCGCGCCGGAATGGTCGGGGTCGGCCTCGATCAGCTACTCGCACCCGGTCGGCTCGACCCTGAAGGCCAAGTACAACATCGGCGCCAAGTACGTGTCGGACTACAACACCGGTTCGGACCTGTTCCCGCTGAAGCACCAGGACGCCTACACGGTGGTCAACGCCCGCATCGGCATCGGCGACGCGGACGACAAGTGGACCGCCGAGCTGTGGGCCCAGAACCTGTTCGACGAAGAGTACTACCAGGTGGTGTTCAACGGCCCGCTGCAAGGCTCGTCGGGCCTCTCGGCGACCTCGCCGACCTACTCGGCGTCCAAGGACAGCATCACCTACGACGCCTTCCTCGGCGCGCCGCGCACCTACGGCGTGACCCTGCGGGCGAAGTTCTGATCCGAGCCGCCGGAGCCCGGTCACGGGATCCGGCGCCTGGGGAAACACGGAAAGGGCGGCCTTCGCGGGCCGCCCTTTTTGGTTTTCGGAGATCATCGGCGAACACGGTTGTCCGGGCGCGAACGCCCGTGCCAGATGGCGCCATGACGCTTCGATCGGTTCTGCTCGCCCTCCTGCTGGCCCTGGCCACGGCCGTCCCGGCCTCGGCCCAGGTCACGGGACCCATCCACGCCGACACGCCGCTTTGGCGGCCCGGCGGCGACGACATCTGGCCCCAGCACTTCTTCGACGACAGCGGCGCGTTCGGCTGCGTCCACGCCGTCAAGCTCGGCGTCTGGCGCTATCACGACGCCGAGCCCGAAAGCAGCGCCGACGATTCCTGGTACAGGTTCACCAACTACGGCGTCATGCACTGCTGGATGAACGTCGCCGAGGCCGACGCGCCGGACGCGTTCGGCGACACCCGTCCGGGCTTCCTGGTGAAGATCGGCGCCGCTGGCGGCAGCGAGCTGTGGGCCCTGCAGCTGGGCGCGAGGCCCGGCAGCGACTACCTCCTGCTGGCCCGCGCCCCCGGCGCGCTGGATCGCTTCACGGTGCTCCAGACCCCCTGCCCCAAGAGCGCCATCCGGGGCGGCCCGTCGCTCGACATCCTGATCACCCGTTATTGCAGCATCAACAGCAAGCGCGAGATGCTCGCCCTGGCCCGCCGCGCGGCCAAGCTGCCCCCGGCCGGAACCCTGACCTTCGAACACGCCACGCCCGATCCGGACTAGGGAGCGACCGCCTCCCGACGCCCTCGCGCCCGATTTTCGCTCCGCACGCCCGCCTTTTTCCCGTTTCCCGTTCGCGCGAACACCCCCAACCTCGAAGCGGGGCGAACCGCCGGGAAGACGCGAGGGCGAGCCGCGAATGAAAGCGATCAGACTCCTGGGGTTCTGGATCTGCCTGCTGCTGGGCCTGGCCCTGGCCGCCCTGGCCCAGCGCGCCCCGCCGCCCCTGCCCGCGACCGCGCCGCCCGACGCCTTCTCGGCCACGCGGGCCATGGCCGACGTGCGGACCATCGCCCTGCGCCCCCACCCCACCGGCTCGACCGACATCGTGCGGGTGCGTGAGCACCTGATGAGCCGGATCTCGTCGCTGGGCCTGGAGCTGGCCGTGCGCGCCGACGAGGGCTACGCCCCGGCGCGCAGCCAGGGCCGGTTCCTGTCGGCCGGGGCGGTGCAGAACGTCATCGGCGTACTGCCGGGGGCGGACCGTTCCAAGCCCGCCGTGCTGGTGATGAGCCACTACGACTCGGTGGCCAACTCGCCCGGCGCGGCCGACGACGCGGCCGGCGTGGCCGCCGCCCTCGAGGTGGCCCGCGCCCTGAAGGCGGGACCCAAGCCGGCCCGCGACGTGATCTTCCTGTTCACCGACGGCGAGGAGCAGGGCCTGCTGGGCGCCGACGCCTTCTTCGCCCGCGACCCGCTGCGCGAACGGGTGGGCCTGGTGATCAACATGGAGGCGCGCGGCGATTCCGGCCGCGCGGCCATGTTCCAGACCGGCCCTGGCAACGGTGCCCTGATGCACCTCTTCGCCCGCGAGGCCCGCCGGCCGGCCGCCAACTCCCTGGCCGCGGCCGTCTATGAGAAGATGCCCAACGACACCGACTTCACCCACGCGGTGAAGGCCGGCCTGCCGGGGCTGAACTTCGCCTTCATCGACGACCAGCTAGCCTATCACACGCCCCTGGCCCGCGCCGACCACCTCGACCAAGGCAGCCTGCAACACCTGGGCGACCAGGTTCTGCCCACGGTGCGCGCCCTGGCGACCGCCGCCGACCTGCCGGCCAAGGCGCCCAACGCGGTCTATTCGGACCTCTTTGGCCTGGTGATGGTCAGCTATCCGGTGGAAGTCGCCTGGGGCCTGCTGGCCCTGGCCGGCGCGCTGGTGCTCTACGCCCTGGTGCGCGGCCTGATGATCAAGGGCACCAGCGTCGTCGAGCTGCTCAAGGGCCTGTGCGGCTTCCTGCTGGTGGGCGTCTCGGGCGGCCTCGTCCTGCACCTAGCCGGCAAGCTGCTGGGGATCGTCGACCTGCAGGGACACTACGCCCTCCTGGGCCGGTTCAACCCACTGCTGCTGGGCGGCACGGCGCTGCTGGTCGGCACGGCTCTGGCCGTGGTGATCGGCCAGGCCAAGGGCGCGGCGCGGATCTGGCCCAGCCTCCTGGCCCTGGCCGCCGGCGGCCTCACCTGCCTGATCGGCGGGCCGGCGCTCGACCCGATCGGCCTGGGTCTCGGCGTCGCCGCCGCCGTGCTGGTCTGGGCCTCGCTGGGCAAGCCGGTGGGCGTGCTGGGGGCCTGGATCGGGGCGCTGGTCGGCCTGCTGGCCATCGCCATCGCGACCATGGTCCTGCTACCCGGCGGCTCGGTGATGACCACCTGGCCGCTGCTGGTGGCGGCCCTGGCGGCGGTGCTGGTGCTGGCCAAGGGCGGCACCCGCAACAAGCGCGTGGCCCTGGCCCTGACCTTCTTCGTGGCGCTGGCGGCCGTGGCCGTGGTCGCCCAGGTCGGCGCCTGGGGCGGCTGGACCTTCGCCGGCCTCGGCGTCGAGCTGCCGGCGATCCTGGCGGCGTTCGGCCTCTTGGCCCTGCCGGCCCTGATCCCCCTGGCCCACGACTTCTCGGCCCTGAAGCTGGCGGCCATCCCCGCCACCCTGGTCGCCGGCCTGGGCGCGGCGCTCGTGGCCTACGCCGTGCTGGCCGGGGCCAGCGCCACGCGGCCGGAACTGACCGAGGCCGCCCACCTGTCGGACCTGTCGACCGGCCGCGCCTACCGCATCTCGACCCTGCCGCGGCTGGACGCCTGGTCGCGCGGCGCCCTGACCGCCCAGGGCGGCACGCCCGTGCAGCAGGAACTGGTCCCGTTCTTCAAGTCCAAGGCCTGGCTGGCCGACGCCCGGCCCGTGCCGCTGGACCCGCCGCAACTCGTCTTGGAACAGGCCGGCGAGCGGCTGCTGGTGCGGGTGATCCCCGGTCCCGGCGCCGAATACGTCACGGTGCGGATCAGGCCCGACGGCATGCTGGCCGGCGCCCGCCTCAACGGCCGCCCCGTGCCCCTGACCACCAAGGCCGGCGAGTGGACCAGCCTGACCTACCACGCCCCCGACCCCAGCGGCGTGACCCTCAGCTTCAGCCGCCTGAACGGCTCCGGCCGCGTCGAGGCCGCCGCCCTGGAAGTCCGCGAAGGCTGGCCCCGCGCCACGCCCTCGCCGGGAGCCAAGCCGGACGGGCTGATGGCCTGGGGGCTGTCGGACAAGACCCTGGTGCTGACCCGGGCGAGCGTGAAGTGGTGAGCGAGGTCGTCGAGATCGGGCTGACGCCGGACGAGGCGCTGGTGCTGTTCGGCTGGCTGTTGGACCTGGATCCCCTGCCCCGCGCCGAACAAGCAGCGGTCGACGGCCTCGTCGCGGCGCTGGAAAGCCGGCTGACCGCGCCATTCACGGCGGACTACGCTGACAGGCTGGCGGCGGCGCGGGCGAGGCTGGGTCAACTCTAAACAACCTCTCCCATAGGGAGAGGGAGGGGCCCGCCGCGCAGCGGTGGGAGGGTGAGGGGGTACGCCCTCACCGCATTGCCCACGATCACGCCGGCACGCCGGCACGCCGGCCGACGGTGTACCCCCTCATCCTCCCATCCCGACATGCGTCGGGACGGGCCCGTCCTTCTCCCTATGGGAGAAGGGTTGGTCGGATGGGAGAAGGATCCCCTTACTCCGCCGCCTGCTTCGGCCCGTAGCCCAGGATCGCCTTGGTCTCGAGGAACTCGCCGAACGCGTGGTCGCCCCATTCGCGGCCGTTGCCGCTCATCTTGTAGCCGCCGAACGGGGCCATCAGGTCGGGACTGGCGCCGTTGAGGTTGACCTGGCCGGCGCGGAGCTTGGCCGCGACCTTGCGGACACCTTCCGGATCGCCGCCCGAGACATAGGCCGCCAGGCCGTATTCGGTGTCGTTGCCGATCGCGACGGCCTGGTCGACGCTGTCGTAGCCGAGGATCGACAGCACCGGGCCGAAGATCTCCTCCTTGGCGATGGTCATGTCGGGGGTGACGTTGGCGAAGACGGTCGGCTTGACGTAGTAGCCGGTCTCCAGCCCCTCGGGCTTGCCGGGGCCGCCGGACACCAGGGTCGCGCCCTCGTCGACGCCCTTCTGGATCAGGCCCTGGATCTTGGTCCACTGCACCTCGGACACCACCGGGCCGAGCTTGGAATTGCCGCTGGGGTCGCCGACCGTGTGGGCCTCGGCGGCGGCCTTGGCGATGGCGATCACCTCGTCCATGCGCTTGGCGGGCACCAGCATCCGGGTGGGGGCGTTGCACGACTGGCCCGAGTTCATCATCACCGAGGCCACGCCGCCGCCGACGGCGCGCTGGAAGTCGGCGTCGTCGAGGATGATGTTGGGGCTCTTGCCGCCCAGTTCCTGGTGCACGCGCTTGACGGTCGGGGCGGCGTTCTTGGCCACCTCGATGCCGGCGCGGGTCGAGCCGGTGAACGACACCATGTCGACTTCAGGATGGCTGGACAGCGCCGCGCCGACCGTGGGGCCGTCGCCGTTGACCAGGTTGAACACCCCGGCCGGCACGCCGGCGGCCTCGAGGATCTCGGTCCACACCCAGGCCGAGAACGGCGCGATTTCCGAGGGCTTCAGCACCATGGTGCAGCCGACGGCCAGGGCCGGCGCGACCTTGCAGGCGATCTGGTTCACCGGCCAGTTCCACGGGGTGATGAAGGCGCAGACGCCGATCGGCTCCTTCACCAGGCGCGTCGTGCCGCGATCCTCTTCGAACTTGTAGTCCTTCAGCACCTGCAGCGCCGTCTGGACGTGGGCGACGCCCATCGCCGCCTGGGCGCGCTGGGCCAGCCAGGCGGGGGCGCCCATCTCCTCGGTGATGGCCTTGGCCATGTCCTCGAAGCGCTTCTGGTACTCGGAGATGATCCGCTCCAGCAGGTCGATGCGCTCTTCGCGGCTGGTCTGGGAGAAGGTGGCGAAGGCCTTGCGGGCGGCGCGGACGGCCAGGTCCACGTCCTCCACCGAACCCAGGGTCACCCGGCCGGCGACGGCCTCGGTGGCGGGGTTGATGACGTCCACCGTCTTGTCGGACTTCGCCTCGACCCATTGGCCGTCGATGTAGAACTTCAGGTAGTCGCGCATGGGGATCCTCCTGCCGGGCCGCTCTAACCTGGGACGGGGGCGGCGCTCTTTCAAACGCTCATTCTAATTATCGGCGATCAGGTGGAAAGGGGCGCCGTCGGTGGAGTTTGTTAATTCGCCTCTCGGAAGTTGAGCCCACCAATCGATGCGAGGGAGCCGACATGGCCAAGCTGACGCCGCTCAACACGTTGCTGAACAAAGGCGCCGACAGCGACGCCGTCCAGGCTCTGGAACAGTTGGCCGCCGCTCGGCATCTGCTCGACGACGCGGCGTTCCGCCAGTCGCCCGATCCGCAAGACCAGGTGAACGTGCCGGTCACGGCGTTGGACAGGATCGTACACCAGAGCTACGGCTACGGAGCCGGCGACGTTCCCGGCGCCCTGGAAGCGGACTTCGCCTCCCTCTCAAGGTCGGAGGCCCGGCTGATCATCAGGCTCGCCGCCGCCGCGGCCGACCAGCCCACGGCCGAGCAACCGGACCAGCGGTACCTCGTCGATCTCGACCGGACCGCCTCGACCTACCAAAGCGCGCTTGTCCGCATCGACATCCGGACCTGGGTCTCTCCGCTGGAGGGGACGCACCCGCTGTCGGAACACATCGAGGGGCTGCTCGTCGTCTCGGCCGCTCGATCGTTCGTCGATATCACGCAGATGCCGCTCTACAATTTCATGACGATCTATCAGCACCAGCTCACGCAATCGAACCGCTCGGCGAAGGACGTCATAGACGCCCTGGAGACCGTCCGGCACGTCTGGCATCGGGGGCTGGAGCGGCTCCAGGCCTAGCGCCGCCTCAGCACTCCACCCGGTTCACCGACAGGCCCACGGCCAGGCCGCCGAGCGAGGTCTCCTTGTAGATCTCGTTCATATCCTCGCCGGTGCGCTTCATCGTGGCGATGACCTTGTCCAGCGACACCGAGTGCTGGCCGTCGCCGAGCAAAGCCAGGCGCGCGGCGTCGATGGCCTTGATGGCGCCCATGGCGTTGCGCTCGATGCAGGGGATCTGGACCAGGCCGCCGATGGGATCGCAGGTGAGGCCCAGATTGTGCTCCATGCCGATCTCGGCGGCGTTCTCGATCTGGGCGTTGGTCCCGCCCAGGGCGGCGCAGAGGCCGCCGGCGGCCATCGAGCAGGCTACGCCCACCTCGCCCTGGCAGCCCACCTCGGCCCCCGAGATCGAGGCGTTGCGCTTGTAGAGCGCGCCGATGGCGGCCGCCGTCAGCAGGAAGACGCGGATCTGCTCGGGCGTGCCCTTGTGGAAGCGCACGAAGAACCGCAGCACGGCCGGCACCAGGCCCGCCGCGCCGTTGGTCGGGGCGGTGACGACGCGGCCGCCGGCGGCGTTCTCCTCGTTGACCGCCATGGCCCACAGGTTGACGAAGTCCATGGCCGCCAGCGGATCGCTCATCTGGCGCTCCATCCGGCCAAGGATGGTCTGGTGGATCTGGCGGGCGCGGCGCTTGACCGACAGGCCGCCGGGCAGGATCCCGTCCTCGCGCATGCCCCGGTCGATGCAGGCCTCCATGGCCCCGAAGATGCGGTCGAGGCCGGCGTTCATCTCGCCCTCGCTCATCCGGGCCAGCTCGTTGGCGGCCATCACCTGGGCGATGGTCAGGCCGGCCTGGTCGGCGCGTTCCAGCAGGTCGGCCGAGCTTTCGAACGGAAACGGGATGGCCGGGCCTTCCTCGGGCGGAGCATTGCGGCCCATCTCGCTCTCGTCGCGCACGAAGCCGCCGCCGATCGAGAAATAGGTGCGCTCGGCCAGCACGCCGCCTTCGGCGTCGAAGGCGGTGAAGGTCAGCGCATTCGGATGCTGGGGCAGGCGCTCGTGGCCGGCGAAGACGATGTCGCGGGCCTCGTCGAAGCCGATGCCGACCTCGCCGCCCAGCAGCATCCACTGCGTCGCCTTGGTCTCGGCCAGGGCGGCCTCGCCGGCGTCGGGATCGAGCGTGGCGGGCGCATAGCCCATCAGGCCCAGGATCACGGCGCGGTCGGTGGCGTGGCCTTTGCCGGTCAGGGCCAGCGACGCATAGAGCCGGGTCTCGACCCTGGCGACGAGCGGGAGCTTGCCGGCGGCGCGCAGCCGCTCGACGAACATCAACCCCGCCGTCATCGGCCCCATGGTGTGGCTGCTGGAAGGGCCGACGCCCAGCTTGAAGAGATCGAAGACGGAGGCGGTCATTGTAGGGAATTCACAAAATAGATCGTCATCCCGGAAGCGCCGCAGGCGCTATCCGGGACCCAGGGGCGGTGCGCACGGCCCCTGGGTCCCGGCTCTACGCTGCGCTCCGGCCGGGATGACGGCTGAGGGAGCGCGTTGGGGGTATTGCTCTTACTTACGTTCGGCCTTGGTCTTGTCGCGCAGGTCCTTGAACTCCGAGCCCGCCTGCCACTCGGGCCACACGCGCGAGTTCGCCAGATCCGCGCCGACCTTGTAGAACAGGCCGATGTCCAGGGCCTGGCCCGACAGGTCCCAGTCCGCCGACCATTCGTCGGCCGGCTGGTGGTAGCGGTTGGTGGTGTAGTCTTCCTCGGCCTTCTCGCCGGCTTCCTTGCCGCCCTTCACGAGATCGTTGCCCGAGCCCACCGAGATGGCCGGCACGCCGCGCTTGGCGAAGGGGAAGTGGTCCGAGCGGTAGAAGTGGCCGGCCTGCGGCGAGGGATCGGGCGTGAAGTAGCGGCCCTCTTCCTTGGCCTTGGCCACCAGCATGTCCTGCAAATCAACCTTGCCGTCGCCCGAGGTGGTCACGTCCTTGGCTGGACCGGCGGCCGACAGGGCGTCGATGTTGAGGTCGGCGACCGTCTTGGCTAGCGGGAACAGCGGGTTGGCGGCGTAGTATTCCGAGCCCAGCAGGCCCTTTTCTTCCGCGGTCACGGCCAGAAACAGCACCGAGCGCTGCGGCGCGGGGCCCGCCTTGAAGGCGCGACCCAGTTCCAGCAAAGCCGCGATACCATCAGCGTTGTCGACCGCGCCGTTGTAGATCTTGTCGCCCTTGGCGTCCGGCAGGCCCACGCCCAGGTGGTCCCAGTGGCCGCTGTAGATGATGCTCTCGTCGGGGAACTTCGTGCCCTTCACCCGGCCGGCGATGTTCTTGGACACGATGACCTGGTGATCGACGGCGTAGTCGGCCGAGAAGGTCGCCTTCAGGTCCACCGGCTTGAAGTCGCGGGTCTGGGCCTGCTGCTTCAGGGCGTCGAAGTCGAGACCGGCCTGCTTGAAGAGCTCGACGGCCAGGTCGCGCTGGATCCAGCCTTCCAGCGGCGGGTGGCTCTTGCCCGGATCCTTGCGGACGATGTCGAACATCGTGTTGGTGTTGGAGTTCTTGACCGTGTTCCAGCCGTAGGAGGCAGGCGCGGTCTCGTGCACGATCAGCAGGCCGGCGGCGCCGCGGCGGGCGGCCTCCTCGTACTTGTAGGTCCAGCGGCCATAATAGGTCATGGCCTTGCCGCCGAAATCACCCTTGCCCGTTTCGAAGTCCGGGTCGTTGATCAGCACGACGACGATCTTGCCCTTGACGTCCAGGCCCTTGAAATCGTCCCAGTTGCGTTCCGGCGCGGTGACGCCGTAGCCGGCGAAGACCAGCGGGGCGTCCTTGATCGACACCTTGTCGACATTGGTCATGGCCGCGCGGATGGCGATCTGCTCGCCCTGGGCCAGGTTGATGTGGTTCGACGCCGTCATGATGTGGGCGGCGACCGGGCCCTTGATCTCGAACTTGCCCAGCGGCACGTCCTGGGTCCAGGCGCGCTTGCCGTCCTTTTGCAGGTCGCCGGCCGGCTCCAGGCCGATCGCCTGCATCTGCTGGGTGATGTAGGCGACGGTCTTCTTCTCGCCCTCGGTGGCCGGGCCGCGCCCTTCGAATTCGTCCGAGGACAGCACCTTGATGTGCTGCGACAGGCGGGCCGGGTCGATCTTGGGCGCCTCGGCCGCATGCGAAAGCATGGGCGCGGCGATCAGGGCCGTGGCGAGGAGAAGGCGTTTCATCGTCGCTGTTCTTTTCGAGCGGTTCATTCGAAGGCGCGGACCCTAGCGGGTGGTTTTGACCGCCGCTAGGGGGTGGGGAGAAAGTGGGCTTGCTTCCCGGTCCTCAGGGAACCTCCCCCTGTGGGGGAGGTGATCGCGAAGCGATCGGTGGGGGGTGTGACTGCGAAACAAGCCAAGGCGACGGAAGCTGAAAACTTCCCCCCACCGGCCTGCGGCCGCCTCCCCCACAGGGGGAGGTTCCTCATCCGTCGGCCTTCGGCCGCCACCTTCTCCCGCAAGGGGAGAAAGATCAGAGAACTTGCTTGAACACCGCCGGGTCCACATTCCCGCCAGACAGCACGATGGCCGCCGTCTGGCCGGAGAGGTCGATCTTGCCGCTCAGCGCCGCCGCCAAAGCCACGCAACCGCCCGGCTCGACCACCAGCTTCAGGTTCATGAACGCCCAGCGCATGGCGGCGGCGACCTCTTCGTCGGTGACGGCGGCGATGCCCGTGAGCGTCCGGCTGTTGATCGGCCAGGTCAGGGCGCCGGGGATCGGGGTCAGCAGGGCGTCGCAGAACGAGCGGGCGTCGGGGTCGATCACCTCGCGATGGCCAGTGCCCAGCGAGCGGCGGGTCTCGTCGAAGCCGGCCGGTTCGGCGCCCCAGACCTGGGTGGCGGGCGACAGGGCCTTCACGGCGGTCGAGGTTCCGGCGATCAGCCCGCCGCCGCCGACGGGGCAGAGCACCTTGTCGAGGCTCGCGCCGGCCGCCTCGGCCTGAGCGATGATCTCCAGCCCCACCGTGCCCTGGCCGGCGATGATGTGCGGGTCGTCGTAGGACGGCACGACGATCATCCCGCGCTCGGCCGCGATCTCGGCCGCGATGGCCTCGCGGTCTTCCTTGAAGCGGTCGAAGAAGCGGATCTCGGCGCCGAAGCCGCGCGTCGCCTCGACCTTCACGCCGGGCGCATCGAGCGGCATGACGATCAGGGCGGGCAGGCCAAGCTTGCGGGCCGCCAGGGCCACGCCCTGGGCGTGGTTGCCCGACGAGAAGGCGACGACGCCCCTCTCCTTCTCTTCGTCCGACAGCTGCGAGAGGCGGTTATAGGCGCCGCGGAACTTGAAGGCCCCGGCCAGCTGCAGGGTCTCGGGCTTGACGAAGATCCGCCCCGACAGGCGCTCGGACAGGGCGGCGCTTTCGAGCAAGGGGGTGACGACGGCCTGGCCCTGGAGGCGGGCGGCGGCGGCCTGGATGTCGGCGAGCGAGACGGTCATGAAAACATCCGTTGCGGCTGCGGCCCCACCGGCCGCGACAATCGACCGCACCGCTACTAGCTCGCACAGGAAGTTCGCGCCATAAGAGAGCGGGAAGACTGCTGAGGGGCTCTCACACCATGAAGACCGCACTGCTGGCCGCCGCGGCCTGCGCCGTCCTGTCGCTCGCCGCTGGCACGGCCGCCAGCGCCGGCGAACTGATCGTCGGCGCCTACAAGCACGACGTCACCTTCATCGGCGAGGCCGTCGGCCTGGGCGCCGCCGGCCGCGAGGACGGCGTCGACCTGCACGTCGGCTACCGCACCGATCGCCTGGAGAACCTGCGCTGGCTGGGCAAGCCGCAGGTCCACGCTTTCCTGTCCCTGAACAGCGAAAACACCTCGAACTTCGTGGCCGCCGGCTTCAGCTGGCCGATCGACTTCGGCGACAAGGGCGGCTTCTATTTCCGTCCGGGCATGGGCCTGGCCTATACCGACGGCGAGACCAACCTGCCGCCGGTGAACCAGCCCGGCATCAGCCAGGCCGAGATCGATCGCCGCCTCAAGCTCTACTACACCCGCATCGATTTCGGCTCGAAGGTGCTGTTCCAGCCGGAGCTGAACCTGGGCTACCGCTTCAACGACCGTTGGGCGACCGAACTGTCCTACGTGCACCTGTCGAACGGCCAGATCTTCCACCAGGGCAAGAACCAGGGGCTTGACGATCTGGGCGTGCGACTGCTTTACGCCTTCTGACTTCGCGGGGGCCGCCTGACGGCCCCCTCCTGTCGCCGCACAATCTGATGAACGTCCGCCGCCGAGTCCTGTCGAAGGGCCGCGGGCGCTACCGGGCAGGTGACAAGGCATATCTCTATCATGGCCAACGTGACCGTCGTGGGCGCCCAATGGGGCGACGAGGGCAAGGGCAAGATCGTCGACTGGCTCTCCAACCGGGCCGACGTCGTCGTGCGCTTCCAGGGCGGCCACAACGCCGGCCATACGCTGGTGGTGGACGGCAAGGTCTACAAGCTCGCTTTGCTGCCCTCGGGCGTGGTGCAGGGCAAGACCTCGGTCATCGGCAACGGCGTGGTCGTCGATCCCTGGCACCTGCTGTCCGAGATCGCCAAGATCGCCGACCAGGGCGTGGCCATCACGCCGGACGTGCTGATCCTGGCCGACAACGCCGCCCTGATCCTGCCGCTGCACCGCGACCTGGACCAGGCGCGTGAAGCCGCCTCCAGCCAGAAGATCGGCACCACCGGCCGCGGCATCGGCCCGGCCTACGAGGACAAGGTGGGCCGTCGCGCCATCCGCGTCGCCGACCTGGCCGATCCGGAAGCCCTGAAGCCGAAGATCGAGCGCCTGCTCAGCCACCACGGCGCCCTGCGTCGCGGCCTTGGCCTGCCGGACGCCGACGCCGGCGCGCTGTTCGACCAGCTGATGGAGATCGCGCCGCAGATCCTGGCCTACGCCCAGCCCGCCTGGCGCGTGCTCGACCAGGCCCACAAGGCCGGCAAGCGCATCCTGTTCGAAGGCGCCCAGGGCGCCCTGCTGGACGTCGACCACGGCACCTATCCGTTCGTCACCTCGTCCAACACCGTCGCCGGCCAGGCCGCCGCCGGTTCGGGCATGGGTCCCAAGGGCCCGGGCTACGTGCTGGGCATCGTCAAGGCCTACACCACCCGCGTCGGCGAAGGCCCGTTCGCCTGCGAGCTGCAGGATGAAGTGGGCAAGCACCTGGCCACGATCGGCCGCGAGGTCGGCGTCAACACCGGCCGTCCGCGCCGCTGCGGCTGGTTCGACGCGGTGCTGGTGCGCCAGTCGGTGGCCATCAACGGCATCGACGGCATCGCCCTGACCAAGCTGGACGTGCTGGACGGCCTGAAGACCCTGAAGATCTGCGTCGGCTACAAGATCGGCGACAAGATCCTCGACTACCTGCCCGCCGGCATGCGCGACCAAGCCGCCGCCGAGCCCGTGTACGAAGAGATCGAAGGCTGGAGCGAAAGCACCGCCGGCGCCCGCTCGTTCAAGGACCTCAACGCCAACGCCATCAAGTATGTGCGCCGCGTCGAGGAACTGATCGGCGCCCCGGTGGCCCTGCTCTCCACCAGCCCCGAGCGCGACGACACCATCCTGATGCGCGACCCGTTCGCGGGTTAAGCTTTTGAAACCTCTCCCATGGGGAGAGGGAGGGGCCCGCGCCGTCAGGCGTGGGAGGGTGAGGGGGTAGGACGTCAGCCGTCCCATCCCCCTCGCCCTGCCCTGTCCGGAAAGTCTGTAACCCCTCACCCTCCCATGCTGCGCATGGGCCCCTCCCTCTCCCTATGGGAGAGGTGGACCGAGGCGGGAGAAGGAACTCACGGGAGCCGACAACCCCCATAATGAGGACTACCTACGGTCGCGGTTAGCGATTGCTTAGGTCGGCAAGGCTACAACCCTCGTGTCACCAAGGGGGTCGCCTGATCTTGTCCGCGCGTCGAAAGCTCTCTCCGGTCCGCAAGCCGGACCGATTGACGCGCAGCCTGCGCGCCCTGGAGCGCACGGCCTCGACCAGCCGGGTGCTGAACCTGCTGGCCATCGCCGCCGACAGCCACAAGCGGCCGGAATATTCGCAGCACCCGCTGTTCCGGAACCGGGTCCTCAACAACAGCCTGATCGTCAAGCACCGCCTGCGGACCGACGACCTGTTCCTGTTCGACGAAGCCCGCCCCACGGCGACCAAGATCATCATCCCGTTCGAGCGCAGCGACCTGTCGCTGGGCGGCCAGTCGTTCTTCGTGGGCCAGCGCGGCTGGATCGACCTGCTGCGCGAGGCCTGCAACGATCCCACCGACATGACCCGGGACCTGGCCACGCTGCGCATGATCGACATGCTGCCGTCGCTGGACCCGTTCCTGCTGCGCGAGCACCTGCGCCGTCACGGCATGATCGTGGCCCCCTGCTACTTCGCCCTGTCGCCCGGCGACCTGGAGCAGATGCAGGGCTTCGTCACCGTCGAGATCTCGCGGCTGATCGACCTGGCCTACCGCGACAGCGGCCGGGTCAACGGCGCCGCCGCCGCCCGCCTGGTCGAGGCCCTGCTGTCGACCGACGTCGACGAGCGGCTGGAGCCCCTGCGCGAGACCCTGGTCCTGGAGGGCGAGAGCTTCCGGGAGGGCGTCTTCAGCTGGAAGGGCTTCCTCTATTACAAGTGGATGCTGACGCGCCTGTGGCCGCAGCTGACCGCCACGGCCGGCGAGATCGGCCAGATGATCATCACCGGCGCCCGCGAGGCCGAGACGGCCCGCTATGTCGACGACGCCCGCAAGCGGCTGCAGCACGGCGTGGTGGTCGAGCGCGCCTCGATCCTGCGCACGCTGAAGGTCTATGACGACGCCTTCGAGGACCTGATCGACAACGGCAAGCCCCAGGCCTTCCGCGAGTTCCTGCTGCGCGCGCCCGAGATGTTCCTGTCCCTGGGCGAGAAGGTCGGGGTGATCTCGCACATCGCCAGCTTCTGGCGCTACCGCTTCCCCGAGGGCCAGCCGGCCATCGTCGACGTGGAAGAGGCCGTCGACATCCTGCAGGACTTCGACTCCGGGTTGTCGGCGTCGCTGTCGATCTGAGATCGCCCACCTGAGGTAGGCGATCTGACGCAGAGGGCCCGCCTGGTCATCAAGCGGATTTTTACCCTCGCGCCTTAAGAGTCGGGGTCCGTTCTTCCCGACCAGCGAGGAGGCCCCGCCCCGTGTTCGACGACAACCCCCGCACTCTGCAGCGCATCGCCGCCAAGATGCAGCGCGTGTTGGTCGTCGATCCGAGCAACGCGGCCGTCCGCCTGCTGGGCGACCAACTGCGCCACGTGGGCAATGTGCAGGTCTTCGCCGCCCCGACCATCGAGCAGGGCTGGGGGATGGTGCGCACGGTCGACCCGCAGATGATCTTCGTCGAGCACGCCAGCTCGGGCGCCGACGGCCTGGCCCTGGCCCGCAAGATCCGCCGCAGCGACCTGGCCTGCCGCCAGAACCCGATCATCATGTGCACGGCCGAAGCCACCGCCGAAGCCATCTTCGGGGCCCGCGACGCCGGCATCCACGAGTTCATGCGCAAGCCGTTCACGATCAAGGATCTGGAACGCCGCCTGGAGGCCGTGACCCTGAAGCCGCGCGACTGGGTGGAGGCCGTCCAGTACGTCGGTCCCGACCGCCGCCGCTTCAACTCGGCCGAATACAAGGGTCCGCGCAAGCGCAAGGCCGACGCCGCCGGCACCCCCGCCGCGCGCCTGTCGCAGGCCCTGCGCATCGTCAAGTCCGCCGCCCAGTCGCTGGACAGCGATCCGGCCCAGGCCCGCCGCGCCCTGGCCGCCCAGGCGGCCGAGCTGAACGCCGTCGGCGTGGCGGTGAAGGATCCGCGCCTGGTCGAGGCCGCCGCGGCCCTGGCCGGCTGCACCACGGCCGACTTCTCGGTCGGCGGCGGCCGCGCCGAACTGGTCAGGCGCATCGACGCCCTGATGGGCTTCATGACCGACGAGGGCAACGGCCGGGCGGCGTAAGAACCCGCTAACGACCGGCAGAAGCGATCAAAGCGCCGCTTCGGCCCGCTCAATCCCATTGACGAATGCGGCGTATACGTCGTGCGTCAACCACTCGTCCTTGGTGCTTTGAAGCCTGTTGAAGCGCTTCATCTGGGAATGCAGCCGGCCAATAAGTTCGGCGGTCTCGCGGGAGATCGGGTTGCTGCGACGCCCGTCCGTAAGCTTCCAGGCCATTTCCGCGATCTTCCGAGCGTCAAACTGATCGGACCCGAGCCGTTGGCGCAGTCTTTCTACGAACGCCGTCCAACGCGGGCGGATGTCGTTCATCATTTCCTCGGCGGTCCCGAACAACTGCGCTTCGGCGGCCGGCTCGCTCTCGGTGCCAGCGGAGCGATCGAGAACACGACTTCCCTCGGCAATGGCGAGCTGCTGCGTGTCCGCCGAAATCACCTCCAAACGACCGACAATCTCGGCGAGCTGAAGGTTCAATCCGTCCACCCATCCCGTGGATGACTTGAGTCCTTCTATCCGGCCGTTGAGGTTGTCCGCGGTCGCCTTGAAGTCGGTGATGGCGTCGGTCAGCTTCAGAATGTTGCCCGACAGATCGTTCAAAACCCTGCGCAACAAGCCGCCTGGTCCGAGGATCAAGATCCCTACGAGAGCCACGAAAGGCCAAGCGACTTTGGCGATGAAATCGAACCAATCCGTCATGAAGCTTCCAGCTGCCGATCGACAATTAAATCAATCTTAGATTGTCATGGTCGAGCTTGGCAATAAACGGTGCAAAGACCGACGGTCCAGTCCGCACGAAAAAGGCGGCCCCCACATGGACGCCGCCTTTCGTTTTATAGCCTAGATGCCCGAAATCAGAACGCCATGCGGGCGATCAGCTGGAAGGCCGGGCCGGCTTCTTCCGATTCCAGTTCGTATTCGGCGTAGTTGCGGGCCTTCTGGTCGGCCAGGCTGTCGAACTTGTCGAAGGCTTCCTTCTTCTTGCCGTTCAGCAGGTTCGAGCCGGTCAGGCGGATGGTGGTGCGCTCGCCGATGCGCTTTTCGACGAAGATCTCCAGCTCGCCGCCGTAGGTGGTGTGGACCTCCTCGCCGATCAGGCGGTCGAAGGCCTCGCCCTGCTTGCGGTAGGTGGCGCCGAAGGCCGCGCCCAGCTTCGGCAGGTCCTGGATGAAGCCGACATTGGCCACGTACTTGGCCTGGCCGTTGAAGCGGCGCTTGCCCAGCACGTCCGAGATCTCGCTGTCGAGCCAGGAGTAGTTGAAGAACACGCCGGTGTTCTCCAGGCCCACCACGGTCAGCGGGGTCGAGAGGTCGAACTCCAGACCCCAGACCTTGCCGTCGCCGACGTTGCGCGACTGCAGCACGCTGGCCGTGCCGCCGGCCGAGCCCACCACGCCGGTGTCGGCCAGTTCGATCAGGTCGGTGACGTCGCGGTAGAAGAAGTTGACGCCCGCCACGCCCTGGCGGCCGAGGCGACGCTCATAGCCGACGTCCAGGCCCCAGGCGGTTTCCGGCTTCAGGTTCGGATTGCCGATGAAGTCGTTGTCGCCGTACTCCTCCTCGAGCACCGCCGGCGAGATCTGGTCGAAGCCGGGGCGGCGCACGGTGCGGGCCACCGAGGCGGTGACGCGGTCGTCGTCGGTCAGGCTCCAGCGCAGGTGGGCCGAGGGCAGCAGGATGGCGTAGTCGAGGCTGGTGTCGCGCAGGGCGGCGGCGGCCGTCTCGTCGGTGATCGAGACGTCGGTGGTCTCGTAGCGCAGGCCCGCTTCCCACTTCACGTCGCCGGCCTTGCCCGACAGCTGGACGTAGGGATCGACGCGCTTTTCCTCGATCTGGTTCACGCCGCCGGGGACGGCTTCGTAGGGGTTGCTGACCGCGGTCGCGCCGATGTTGTAGCGGTTGCGCAGGGTCTGGATGTCGCTGTCGCGGCTCTTGTCCTGCAGGTCGACGCCGAACTCCAGCTTGGCCGCGCCCAGGTCACGCTCGTGCTTCAGCTTCAGCGTGGTCTCGGTGTCCTCGATGTCGGTCGTGGTCCGGTCGAAGGTGTAGCGCGGCTTGGAGCGGTTGTAGTCGGTGTCGTCCTCGCGGTCGAAATCGGTCTCGGTGAAGCGGGCGTAGGTGACGCGGGCCGAGCCGACGCCGCCGAACATCTCGTGCTTGTACTTGGCCGACAGGGTCAGGGTTTCCTGGTCGGTGTCGACGATCTGGTGGTTGATGGTCAGCAGGTTGCCGCCGGTGGTCTTGCCGAACACGATCGGCGCGGTCGAGCCGCCGGTGCGGGTGTTGTACTCGAGCGAGTATTCGTCCTGCTTGCGGTCGGTCTTGACGTAGAAGGCCGACAGGTCGAGGTCGCCGCCGGCCAGGGGCGTCTGGTAGCTGGCGTTGAACGAGTAGTCGGTGCCGTTGCGCACGTCGGTCTGGTCTTCGCGGTTGACGAAGGCGCCGTTCGGGCTGGCGTAGCGCAGGCTGGTCTTTTCCTTGGGGTTGCGACGGCCCTGCAGGTTGGCGCCCAGCAGCAGTCGGCCGGGGCCGACCTGGCCGCCCCAGACGCCGCCCAGGGTCTCGCGGATGCGGCCGTCGTTGAAGCCCAGGGCCCCGACGCGGAAGAAGCCGCCGTCCAGCGAATAGGCGTCGCGCAGCACGATGTTGACGGCGCCGGCCAGGGCGTCGCCGCTGCGGTTGGCGCTGGCGCTGCGGACGATCTCGACGCGCTCGATCAACTCGGCGGGGATGCGGTCGACGAAGAACGAGCGGTCGACGCCCGAGCCGGGCACCTTCTCGCCGTTGATCAGCACCTGGGTGTAGCCCGGATCCAGGCCGCGCATGCGCACGCCGTCCGATTCCAGAACGTCCGACAGGAAGGCCACCGAGGGCACGCGCTTGAGGGCGTCGCCGGCGGTCAGGGGCTCGAAGCGCTGGAAGTAGTCGAGGCCGTATTCGAGGACCGGGGCGGTCTCCTCGCTGCGGTTGCGATAGGCGATCTGGGCCTGGACGACGACTTCCGAGGCCGTGACCGGCTCTTCGGCGGTGGCGATCGGGGCGTCGGCGAGATCAGCGGCCGCGGCTTGGGCCGCCATGGCCAGGGGCGCGAGGGCGCACAGCGCCAACAGAGCGGTCTTCTTCATCGAAACATCCCCCACTTCGCGGCCGGGCATGACACCGGGTGACGCGCGTGTTTTTGTCGGGGCAGGGCATAGTTTCGCCACAACCTGGGGGCCAGAGAAGTTTCGGCGACAGTTTTATTGCGAATTTATGTAGCGGCGCGGATGATCCGTGCTCGGAACATCCAATCCCTCTCCCCTTGCGGGAGAGGGTGGCCCCACGAAGTGGGGTCGGGTGAGGGGTCGCACAAACGCAAAACGCCGCGACGGCCTTTCGGCTGTCGCGGCGTTTGATTTCTGAGAGACCCCTCATCCGACGCCTACGGCGCCACCTTCTCCCGCAAGGGGAGAAGGGTTAGCCCAGACACGTCCGCTGGATCTCGGCCCGCAGTTCGGGCAGGCCCAGGCCCTTCTCCGACGAGGTGGCGAGCACCCGCGGGAAGGCGGCCGGGCGCTTGGCGACGGCCTTGGTGGTTTCCTCGACGACCTTCTCGACTTCCGCCGGCTTGATCTTGTCGGCCTTGGTCAGGACGATCTGGTAGGAGACCGCCGAGATGTCGAGGGCGTCGAGCGCCTCGGCGTCGACCTTCTTGAGGCCGTGGCGGGCGTCGATCAGCAGATAGACCCGCTTGAGGTTGGGCCGGCCGCGCAGGAACTGGCGGCCCAGGTCCTGGAACTTGCTGGCCGTCGAGCGCGAGACGCGCGCGAAGCCGTAGCCGGGAAGGTCGACCAGACGCAGTTTCTCGGCCAGCAGGAAGAAGTTGATCTCCCGCGTGCGGCCCGGCTCGTTGGAGGCGCGGGCCAGGTACTTCTGGCCGACCAGACCGTTGATCAGGCTCGACTTGCCGACGTTGGAGCGGCCGGCGAAGGCCACTTCCGGCAGGTCGGAGGGCGGCAGGCCGTCCATGCGGACGGCCCCCATCATGAACGAGACCGGCTGGGCGAAGAGCACCCGGGCCGCCTCGATCTCGTCTTCGGTGAAGATGGGATCGATCGGATCGGTCATCAGGTGGCCGTCGCGGTCTGCTTGCCGGTCAGGCGAGCCACGATCTGGTCGATCGGGTTGTCGACCTTGTAGCGGCGCATGATGATGTACTGCTGGATGATGGTCAGGACGTTGCTCCAGCACCAGTAGATCACCAGGCCCACCGCGAACTGCGACAGGGTGAACATGAAGATCAGCGGGAAGAACTGGAAGATCTTCTGCTGCATCGGGTCGCCGGCCGGCGGGTTCATCGCCGTGGTCAGCCACATGGTGAAGCCGTACAGCAGCGGCCAGACCCCGATGTGCAGGGGGCCGCCCAGGAAGTTGCCGATCAGCGGGGCCGTCGCCGGATCCCACGGGATCAGGCCGAACAGGTTCATGAACGTCGTCGGGTCACGCGCGGACAGGTCCTGGATCCAGCCGAAGAACGGCGCGTGGCGCATTTCGATCGTGACCGTCAGCACCTTGTACAGCGAGTAGAACACCGGGATCTGGATCAGCATGGGCACGCAACCCATGAACGGGTTGATCTTCTCCTTGGCGTACAGCGCCATGGTTTCCTGCTGCAGCTTGGCCGGGTCTTCCTTGTTCTTGGCCTTCAGCTTTTCGACCTCGGGGGCGATCTTCTTCATCTTGGCCATGGACTCGTAGCTCTTGTCCGCCAGCGGATAGAGCAGGAGCTTCAGGGTCACGGTCAGCAGCATGATGGCGATGCCGAAGTTGCCGACCAGCTTGTAGAAGATCTCCAGCACGTTGAAGATCGGACGGGTGATCAGGGCGAACATGCCCCAGTCCACGGCGTCGTCGAAGCGCGGGATGTCGGCCTTGCGCTTGTCCCAGAAGGCCCAGCCGCTGGGGGCGTTGCCTGCGTACTCGTACTGGCGCAGCAGCGGCACGGTCTTGGCGCCGGCGAACAGGCGGGTGGTCTCGGTCAGGGTCTGGCCGGGGGCCAGGGCGCGCGCCGCGGCGGTGTAGTTGGCCTCGTAGACGTCGACGCCGGAGACGGGCGTGACCTTGTAGCGGGCCGTGATGGCCTCGTCCTGGCTCGGGATCAGGACCGCCAGCCAGTACTTGTCGGTGATGCCGGTCCAGCCGCCCTTGGAGGAGAACTCCTGCAGCGGCTTCTTCTTTTTCCAGTCCTGGTACTTGGCCTGCTTCAGCTCGTAGCCGTCCTGGCCCAGGATGCCGATGCCGCCCTCGTGGACGATGTGGTTCTTGCCCAGATCGGTGGGGATGCCCCAGCGCTGGACCGAGGCGTAGGGCGCCAGGGTCAGGGTCTGGCCGCCCTGGTTCTTGACGCTGTCAGACACCGTGAACATGGCGTCGGCGTCGACCGACAGCGTGCGGGTGAAGATCAGGCCCTGGCCGTTGTCATGCGTCAGCACGACCGGCGAACCGGGGCGCAAGGTCGCGCCGGCCGGAGCGGTCCAGACGGTGTTGGCGTCCGGCAGGCCCGCCGGGTTGGCGCCGGCCCAGCCGAATTCGGCGAAGAACGCGTTCTCGGCGCCGGTCGGGCGCAGCAGCTCGACGGGCGGGGCGTTCTTCTTGGTGGTCTGGCCGTAGCGCTTGAGCCACAGGTCGTCGATCCGCGCGCCCTTCAGGGCGATCGAGCCGGCCAGGGCCGGGGTGTCGACGGCGATCCGCGGGCTGGCGGCCTTGGCGACGTCGCGCGACAGCTTGATCGGCTGGGGCGAGCCGTCCGGACCGACGGTCATGCCGGGAGGCGCGACGGCGGCCTGGGCCTCGGCCGCCTTCTTGGCGCGGGCGGCTTCTTCCATCTTCTTCTGGTTCGGGCCCAGCACGAAGAATTGGTAGCCGAGAAGGATCGCGAACGCGCTGACGATGAAGACCAGCGTGTTCTTGTTGTCGTTCTGCATGGATGACTTAACCGGGATCGGAGGGCTTCGACGCAGGCGCGTGCGAAGAGGGTGAGGCGGGCGCGGCAGGGGCAGATGGAGAGGGATGTCTCCCCCCGCGGTCTATTTCGGCCGCGAGGCTTATCAGCGCGGCTTTTACATCGTCAAGCAAACGCCCCCAGGGCCGCGAGCGCGTACCGCCGCGGGCGATGAACACATAGTCGCAACCGGGCCGTCCATGAAGGGGCAGAAGGAGCCTCGCGGCCTCGCGCAGGCGTCTTTTCGCGCGATTGCGCTCCACCGAGCCGCCGACCTTCTTGGAAGCGGTGAAGCCGACGCGGATCAGGGCGTCGTCGTCGCCTCGCGGGCGCAGCTGCATGAAGACGGCGCCGCGCGACAGCGAGGGGGCCTTGGCGGCCTTCAGGAAGTCGGCGCGCACCTTGATGCGCTCGATCTTCGGGCCCCTGGGGTCGGGCGCGAGAGGTTCGGCCAGGGGGGCGGCGGAAACCTGGGAATCGGTCATGAAAAAAGCCGCCCTTTCCGGCGCAGGCTGGAGGCCTGGTTCTGGGAAGGGGCGGCTTTTGTCATGTCGTACGATCCTGCCGGAGCAGGAAAGAAGAGCGGGAGACCCGCTCTTAGGCCGTCAGGCGCTTGCGGCCCTTGGCGCGACGACGCGCGACGATCTTTTGGCCGTTCTTGGTGGCCATACGCGTGCGGTAGCCGTGACGGCGGGCTCGCACGAGCTTCGACGGCTGGAATGTCCGCTTCACGACGTGGCTCCGAATTACAATAGCGTTGACGCGGACAACCTTGCGGCCGCCGCGAGTGAGGGGCGGTGGATAAGCGAGCCGGCCGGGGATGTCAACCGCGCAAAGCGCCGGAAGCTGAGTCAGGGCAAGGGGTTGGTCCCCTACCCTCTCGCCCTACCCTCTGGCCGCGCCCAGCAGCACCAGCGCGAAGATCGACCAGTCCAGGGTAATGTGGGCGATCAGCGAGGACCAGAGGCTGCGGGTCAGCAGATAGGGGACGGTCAGCGCCAGCCGCGAGACGCCGATGACCAGCAGCACCTGGGCCAGGTTCCAGCCGTAGGTCGACAGGTGCAGCAGGCCGAAGATCACGGCCGACAGGATCCAGGCGGCCAGCACCGAAGACCGCAGGGCCAGGCCGAACCGGCGATGGAACAGCGCCAGAAGCGCCAGGAACGGCAGGATGGTGATCAGCTCTTCGCCCAGCAGCTGCGGCGCGGTGCCGGCGATGAAGACGACGCGCTCCCAGCCGTCCAGCCGCGTGAGCAGGCCCGCGACCGGATTGACGGCGGCGACGCCGGCCTTGGTGAAGACCAGGGCGACCGCGCTCGACAGCAGCAGGGCGAGGGGAACGGTCAGCAGGCCGGCCAGCACGTCGGTCAAGGTGAGGCGCGGGAACAGCGCCGTCCAGCCGCGTCCGGCGGCCGCCCTCAGCGCCAGCAGCGGCATGGCGGCGAACAGCACCGGCCCGGCCAGCGCCATCGGGCTGCCCGGCCCGCGCGCCAGAAGCATCAGCGCCACGAAACCGGCGACGCAGCTTCCCAGCACCATGGCCCACCACCCGGCCGACAGGCCTTCGGGCGCGGCGCGGATGTAGGGAAAGTCTCGCGGGGTCGGCCCTGCCATGATCGAAGCTCCACTGCGCGGGCGACTATGGCGACGCTTCGCCATGGCTGTATAGCGCTCGCTCCTCGCCCTGCGATGGATGGGCAGAAATCGCGGCCCGCTGCTGCTATCACCGACCGGTCGGCGCAACGGGAGCCTGCTTCGTGGACCTGCTGAAGATCCTGAGGAGCTTCGAGGAACTGCTCTTCGAAGCCATGACCTGGCTCTACTTCTACCCGCGCACCATGCTGCGGATCGTCAGCCGGCCGATGACGGCCATGGCCTATTCCGACCGCGAGGAAGGCCAGCCCGAGGACCTGCGCTACGACGACGCGCTGAGCCCGCCGGTGCTGCTGATCATCACCCTGGTGATCGCCAACGCCATCGGCTGGGCGGTCCACGTGCCCCAGCCGGCCAACGCCCCGCCGCTGGCCAAGGCGCTCTACGACTCCCAGCAGAACCTGCTGATGTTCCGCTGCCTGCTGTTTGGCCTCACGCCGCTGGTCGTGACCCTGACCCGGCTGCGCAAGCAGGGCGTGGCGATTTCGCGCCAGACCCTGCGGCGGCCGTTCTACGCCCAGTGCTACCTGGCCTCGCCGGTGGCGCTGTGCGTGTCGCTGGGGCTGATGGCCGTGCAGCGCGGGACCCCGGCCCTGGTCGGGACCGGCGCGGCGGTGATCCTGGCCTCGACCGTCTGGCTGATCGTGGCCCAGACCCGCTGGCTGTCGCGACATCTGTCGATCCCGCCGGCCCGCGCGGCCGTGACCGCCGTGGCGGCCCTGGCGCGCGCCCTCTTCTACATGCTGCTGATCCTGATCCCGCTGGCCCTGGCCTGAAGGTCAGCCTCTAGGGTGGATCGACATTCAGGCTCGGTGCGTGGTCCTCGTCCTTCGACAAGCTCAGGATGAGGACCATTTACAGGACCGGGCAGCGGAAAAACCTCATCCTGAGCCTGTCGAAGGACGAGGTTTTCGTCTCAAACGCCGAGTGTCGATCCGCCCTAAGGATCAGTACGGCTCGATCGAGCGGACCTGGCCGTCCGACGAGGCGAAGCAGCGCGAGCGATAGGGGCCGGTGGCCATGGTCAGTTCCCAGTCGCCGCGCCCCAGGTCGCGGACGCTGATCGGCACGCTTGAGCCGGCGGGGCGGTTCTGGAACGCGTCGGCCCGGCGCGAGCAGGCGTCCTGGGCCGCGCGCGGCGCCTGACGGACATAGCGGGTGTTGGCGTAGCGGCGGTTGTCGCGTTCGGACTGCCCGGCCAGGAAGCCCTCGTGATAGCCCTCGGTCTCGTGCCGGTCGTCATAGTCGGAGCCGTAGAGGGCGGCCTGGTAACCGCGCTCGTACTCGTCGTCGTGGGCGCGGTCGGCGTCGCCGTGTTTCTGCTTGTGAGCCGCCAGGGCGGCGGCCAGGCCGACGATGGCCACGCCCGCCACGACGGCGGCGGCCTTGGAGTCAGAGCTCTTCTTGCGGCACAGGTTGCGGGCCTCGACGATGGTCAGGTAGCGGCCGTCGCGGGTGGTGACCTGGACGCAGTCGTCGCCGCGCCGCCAGTAGCTCCACTTGGCGCTGCCGCCCTCGTCCACATGGTCGAACTCATAGCCCCGCCGCTGCAGCTCGCTTTCCCCGCCCGCCGCCCGGGCGCCGATCAGGTCGCGCAGGTCGCCGGGGATCTGGGCCCAGGCGGGCGGAACCGCGCTTGCTGAGACGAGCGCGGCGAGCGCGACGGCGGCGGCGATCCGGCGGCGAACGGACATGACGTTTCCCTGGGGCTGTGGCGACCACCTCGGGTTGAACCATGGCGCATGGCGCTCGCAAAGGTCATTCACGCCGAGAGGCCGACAAAACGAACCGAAGATTTCCGGCGCCGCGTTAAACGGCGGTCAAACATGCCCGCGCTAAGGTCGCGCTTCTTCCTTTCGCGGCCCGCACAGGCCTCCAGGAGCGCCTCGTGCCGCAGCGTCCGGATCCTCGTTCAACCTCACGGACACCGGTGTCGTCGCCGGCGTCCAGCGAGAACGGCGGCGGCTGGCGGCGCTATCGGCATCTGAAGGTCGAGGCGGCGCTGTTCCTGCTGATCGCGGTGACCTTCGCCGCGGTGCTGGGCAAGGGCGCCCTCACCCGCCAGAGCCTGGCCCTGACGCCGCAGTCGGACCAGGTGATCGCCTACGCCTTCTCCGACGCCGAGACCGGCGGCCGCTCCAGCGTCACCCCCGATCCGCACCGGCAGATGGCCTGGCGCTGCGACATCCGGGCGGCCGCTGCCTATCCCTATTGCGGCTACGGCCTGCAGCTGACCACCGGCGGCGCGAGCAAGGGGCTCGACTTCACCCGCTACCAGAGCATCACCCTGCGGCTGACCTACAAGGGCGGCGGCGAACGGCTGAAGCTGCAGGTCAAGACCGCCCCGCCGGCGGCCTTGCGCGGCAAGGTCGGCGACCAGGACGTGCCGCTGGTCCTGGAATTCCCGGTCGATCCGGGCGCCAACGAGATCCGCCTGCCGCTGGACCGCCTGACCGCCGAGGGCTGGTGGGTCAGCAGCCACGGCGTATCGCCCCGCGACGCCGCCCCGAACCTGGCCGACGTGCGAGCCATCGCCATCACCACCGACGACGCCGCGCCCGGCCCGCTGACCGTGTCGCTCGACGAGATCGACTTAGAGGGCGTCTCGCTGTCGGACGGCCAGTGGTACCTGATCATCCTGGGCGTCTGGCTGGTGGTGACCGGCGGCTTTCTGGTCGGGCGCCTGTTGGGCATGCGCCGCGAGTTCGAAACCCGCCAGCGCCGCCAGGCCGAAGAGGCTCGGGTGATGGGCGAGGCCCGCGCCGCCGCCGAGGCCGCCAACGCCGCCAAGTCGCAGTTCCTGGGCCACATGAGTCATGAGCTGCGCACGCCGCTGAACGCGGTGATCGGCTACAGCTACTGGCTCAGCCGCGGCGCGCTGGACGACAGGCAGCGCACGGCCGTCGACGCCATCCGCTCCAGCGGCGAGCACCTGCTGGCGATGATCAGCGACATCCTCGACATCGCCAAGATCGAGGCCGGGCGGCTCGACCTCCAGCCCGCCGCCTTCGACCTGCGCGCCTGCCTCGACGAGATCGACCAGATGTTCCGCCTGCGGGCCGAGGAAAAGGGCCTGGCCTTCGCCGTCGACCTGGCGGCCGACGCCCCGCGCACGATCGTCGCCGACCCCAAGCGCCTGCGCCAGGTGCTGATCAACCTGCTGGGCAATGCGGTGAAATTCACCGACCAGGGCCGGGTGTCGTTGACCGTCGAAAGCCTGGTGCCCGAAGCGGGCGGCGAGGCCCGCCTGCGCTTCACCGTCGAAGACACTGGCGTCGGCGTCGCCCCCGACCAGCTGGACGCCGTCTTCCGCCCCTTCGAACAGGTCGGCGACCCCGCCCGCCACGTCGGCGGCACCGGCCTTGGCCTCAGCATCACCCGCCAGATCGTCGAGACCATGGGCGGCGAGATCACCCTGGACAGCACCCCGGGCCTTGGCAGCCGGTTCGTGGTGGAGGCGCCGGTGGGGGTGGAGGCGGCCGTCGCCGCGGCAGCTCCGATCAAGCGGCTGGTATCGCCGCGGGGTTAGGGCGCGATTTCTCTGCGAATGCTGGTGTAGTAATGCTTCTCATCAGGCTGGGAGAGCCCGATGCCTATCACCACGCTTTCGATCCACGAATTCCATAATGACGTCAGCGGCGCGCAGAAGGCGACCGCGAGCGGCCCGGTGTTCATTACCGAGCACGGCCAGCCGAAGCACGTCCTGCTGAGCATCGAAGACTACGGGAAGCTGACTGGCGTCCGACGCAGCATTATCGATGCTATCGCGATGACCGACAACGAAGAGGTCGAGTTCGAGCCAGCGCCGGTGATCATCGCGGGCACGACCCTGGACCTCTGAACCTTGGGCAGAACTTAAATCGCCCCTCAGCTCCCCGCCTTCACCGCTTCCCACGTGCGGGTGCCGCTCCCCTGCCCCAGCGCGGCGCGGAGCCAGGCGAGGTTGTTGTCGACGACCTGGGGCGGGAGGTCCTGGCGGGCCAGTTTCTCGGCTTCGTCGACGCGGCCTTGCAGGCCGACGACGAGGGCCAGGTTCTGGCGGATCTGGATGGTCGAGGACGGCAGGGTCGCGGCCTTGCGCAGCAGGGCCTCGGCGCCGGGCAGGTCGCCGTGGCCGGCCAGGTACATGGCCAGGTTCGCCGCCGGAGCGGCCTCGTTGGGGGCCAGGGCGACGGCCTGGCGGTGGGCGGCGAGCGCCTCGTCATCGCGCTTGGACTGTTCGTAGGCGACGCCCAGCAGGGTCAGCGGACGCCAGTCGCGCGGGGCGGCGGCGGCGGCGGCCTTGGCCGGCTCGATGGCGAAGAAGCCCTCGCCGCGGGCCACCTGCACGCGGGCGGACTCCAGCAGGGCTTCCTGGTCGTTCGGCGTGGCGACCAGGACGCGGCCGACCGCGTCGGCGGCCTCGTCGTAGCGGCCCAGGGTGCGCAGGGCCTGGGACAGGCCCACACCGGCCTCGGCGTCGCGCGGATCGGCCTCGACCTCGGCGCTCCAGAAGGCGGCGCGGGCCAGGGGCTCCATGCGGCGGACCTCGGCGCGCTCGGCGGGGCCGGCCTTGCGGCGCGCGGCCGCCGGGGCAGAGACGGAGGCGGACACGTCACTCGTCGTGGGGGTCTTGCCCTTGTCGGCGGCGAACGCCGGAACGGCGGCCAGCAGCAGAACGGGTGCGAGAACGGTTGCGAGCAGGGCGGGCTTGCGACACATGAAAGGGCAGTCTCCGGAGAGGTAGGGTCGAGCATCGCCCGGCCCCCTCAAGGAATCGTTAAGCATAAATCCGCGAAAGCCCCGGCCCATGACCGAACCCCTGATCGCCGCCTCCTCGCGCGGCGCCGCCGACGGCCCCGTGATCCCGGTGCACGCCCTCTACGAAGACGAGGTCGCGGCGTTCCTGGAGGCGCGGCCCAGCTTCGTGCGCGGCTTCGCCAAGCTGTCGGACTTCAGCGGCAAGGCCGGCCAGGTGGTGGTCGCCCCCACCCCGGAAGGCGCCCTGGACCGCGTGCTGTTCGGCCTGGGACAACGGGTTTCCAAGGGCGGACGGGCCGACGCCATGGCCTTCCGCGCCCTGCCGGCCAAGCTGCCGGCCGGCGACTATCGCCTGCACGCGACGCCGGAGGGGCTCGACGCCGGCCAGATCGCTCTCGCCTTCGCCCTGGGGACCTATCGCTTCGACCGCTTCAAGGCCCGGGGCGCCGACGGCGCGCGACGCCTTGTCGCGGCCGAGGGCGTCGATCTTTCCGAGGTCCAGGCCATCGCCCACGCCTGCGCCCTGGCGCGCGACATGGTCAACAGCCCGGCCAACGCCATGGGCCCGCGCCAGATCGAGACCATCGCCCATGAGATCGCCGAGCAGTTCGGCGCGACCTTCTCCGCCATCGTCGGCGACGACCTGCTGACCGAAGGCTATCCGGCCGTCCACGCCGTGGGCCGCGCCGCCGTGCCCGAGCGCGCGCCGCGCATGCTGGAGCTGCAGTGGGGCGACGAGAAGCACCCGCTGGTGGCCCTGGTCGGCAAGGGCGTGGTGTTCGACACCGGCGGCCTCGACATCAAGCCCTCGGCCGGCATGCGGCTGATGAAGAAGGACATGGGCGGCGCCGCCCACGCGCTGGCGCTCGCCCGCATGGTGATGGCGGCCAAGCTGCCCGTGCGCCTCATCGTGCTAGTCCCGGTGGTCGAGAACGCCATCGCCGGCGACGCCATGCGGCCGGGCGACGTGCTCGACAGCCGCGCGGGGCTGACCATCGAGGTCGGCAACACCGACGCCGAGGGCCGCCTGATCCTGGCCGACGCCCTGACCCGCGCGGCCGAGCATTCGCCGGCCCTGACCATCGATCTCGCCACCCTCACCGGCGCCGCCCGCGTGGCCCTGGGCCCGCAGGTGATCCCGTTCTACACCCCCGACGACGCCCTGGCCGGCCAGATCGAGGCCGGCGCCCGCGCCGCTTCGGACCCGGTGTGGCGCATGCCGCTGTGGGACGGCTATCGCGAGGCGCTGGAAAGCGACATCGCCGACCTGAAGAACGATCCCGACGCCTGGGCCCAGGCCGGCTCGGTGACGGCGGCCCTGTTCCTGCAACGCTTCGCCCCGACCACGGGCGCGTGGGTTCACCTCGACATCTACGCCTGGAACCCCAAGGGCGCCGCCGGCCGGCCCAGCGGCGGCGAGGCCCAGGCCATTCGCGGCCTCTACGCCATGCTGAAGAGCAAGTTCGCCTGATGGCGCCGGATCGCCGCCTCACCCTGGCCCGCCCCGACCTCGCCGATCTGGCTTTGGAAGGGATCGTCGCCGCCGAGCGCTACGACGCGCCCAAGGCCCGCCAGGTCGCCGCGCCCACGGCCGCCCTGCGCAAGACCCCCGCGCCGGACGCCGAACAGGAGAGCCAGCTGCTGTTCGGCGAGCGCTTCGCTGTGCTCGACGTCAAGGACGGCTTCGCCTGGGGCCAGGCGGCGCGCGACGGTTATGTGGGCTGGGTGGCGGAGGCCGACCTCGCGCCCTTGGGCGAGCCCGCGACCCATCAGGTGGCGAGCTTGCGCACCTATGCGTTCGGCGCGCCGGACATCAAGTCGCGGCCCGTGGGGCTCTATTCCCTGAACGCCCTGGTCACGGTCGAGGCCCGCGAGGGCCGCTTCGCCAAGGGCGCGGGGACCGGCTGGTTCATCGAGGCGCATCTCGCCCCCATCGGCCTGGCGACCGCCCCCGACCCGGCCGCCACGGCCCTGTCGTTCCTGGGCGCGCCCTACCAGTGGGGCGGGCGGGAAAGCCTGGGGCTGGACTGCTCGGGCCTGGTGCAGCAGGCCCTGGCCGCCTGCGGCAAGGCCGTCCCGCGCGACACCGACATGCAGTTCGGCTTCTTCCAGCCGATCGACGAGGCCGAGCGCCGGCGCGGCGACCTCGTCTTCTGGAAGGGCCACGTGGCCATCCTCCTCGACCCCGACACCATCGTCCACGCCAACGCCCACCACATGGCCGTGGCGGTGGAACCCCTGGCGCAGGCCGTGGCGCGCATCGAGGCGGCGGGGGTAGGACTGCCGACGGGGTGGCGGCGGGCGTAGGGGCGGCTCGCCGACCTCGATCGGTCGTCGTAGTAGGGCGAACTGTGCGTCGCCGAAGGGCGGAAGGCAGTCATGCAGATCGAGGGTTCTGGCTGCCTAGCGCCAGGAGCGGACATTCACTGCCAGCCTGGAAGTGGACACTCTGCTGCCCTCCCGCGTTTACTTTCGGCACCTCGCAGCCGCCTGTCCATTTGTCCCATGGCATCTGGTTAGCGATTTCAGCCAAGGCAGGTCCGTTTATGTAACAAGCGTTCGGTTATCGATCGTACGCAAAGCGTGGCGTCCAGCTTTTCACCAGCGCTTCTTCTTCGTCGCCGTCGTCGCCCTCTGGATCGGCAATTAGCTCTTCCGACGAAAGCACCGTGAGAGTCAGGCCATATTTGCCGAGGCCGATGACTTCTTCATCTAGGCGGGGATTGCGGTCGGTATCGAACCAATCTCGTAGCCCGCACTCGCCGCCCGACTGACTCCCGCCCGCGATGTTACTGGGATCACCATTGAAGATGGCGGTTGCAGAACTGTCGGCCACAGCCGACCCCTTCCGCAGGAAGATGTTGCGACCAAGATTCTTAAAGCTCGGCGATGGGAATGCGTACCGCACCAATTGCCCCTCGCTGACAATGATGCAGAGGGGGAACTCGACACACTCCGCCGCACGGATGGCGGCTGCAGTAAGCGATGCGCCGGCAACGCCCGCCATCGAGCGGATGCCTTCCAGGCCTAGCTGGCCAGATCCGAGCGCTTCACGAACCAGATGGTCAGGCATCAGGAGGCCCGATGCGAAATGGTCCGCTTCCAGTTCGATGGACGAGTCGCCTTCGCTGAAGCCGGCGCGGGACATATGAGCGCCGCCACCTTTAAGGATTTCCTCCGGATGGCCGGGCAGGAAATAGTGCCCCAGTTCATGGGCGACGCTGAAGTTCTCAAACCCCTCGTTGGCGTGTTCAGTGGAGTATATGATTATCGGTTTTGGCTCGGCGAAAATCAGTGCCCCCGAAATGCCCTTCATATCCGGGGGCTTCTTCTCGACATGGATTCCGTGCTTGCGGGCGATATCCATCGGACGGACCGGAAAGGACCTGTAGCCCTCGTCTCGGGCATATTTCTCACCCGTTTGCGTGGCCATCCGCAGCCGGAACCTTGCCGTCACGTTGTCTTCGCCTGGCCGGCTAATCGGTCGATCAGCGATTGGACATGAGCGCGGTCCGCCTCGGATAGAAGATCCTCGTTGCGGAAGGCGACCGCCGTCTTCACGCCCATGAGGTAGTCCGTAGACACTCCGAGCGCCTTGGCTAGGCGCCGCACATTATCGAACGACGGCTTTCGTCGCGCCGCCTCGAAATGCGCGATGGCCGACGGTTGCATATCGGCCCGCTGGGCCAGCTCGGCCTGGCTCCACCCCCTGGTATCCCGCGCCTCCCGCAATCGGGTGGTGAACAGCGTCTCGCTGCTTGACTCAGGCATGACGATTCCGTATAGTAAAGATGACCATTTCGTCAATTTCAGCCAAACCGACCCTTGCGGTCGCTCGGCCAGGGACATGACGAAGTCGTCAGTATGGTACTACGCATTGTGCGGCGGTCAATCGAATAAGGATATGGAGCCCCCATGGCCAAGGAAGAAAAGACGGTGACGATCATTGTAGAAGGCACTGAACATCAGTGGCCGAAGAATAACGACATCACCTACTCCCAAGTGGTGACACTGGAAGTTCCGGACTACCCCGAGCATCCTGAAATCACCTATTCGGTGAAATACAAGAATGGGCAAGGCAACAAGCCCGAAGGAACGCTGTCGCTGGGCGGCTCGGTCAAAGTTAAAGATGGGATGATCTTCAGTGTTTCCGAAACTGGCCAGTCATAACCCCGACCTCAAGCGCCTGCTCGAGAAAGGCTACGCGGTCGCCTACGACAGCGGCTACCTGATCGTGCGGGACGTCCCCCACCTCGACGCCAACGGCGCGTCGAGATGGGGTGCTATCGTCGCAAAGCTCGTCTTCGAAGACGAGTTCAGCGTGCGCATGGATAATCACCAAGTCTGGTGGGCCGGCGAGCTGCCGCATGGCATGGACGGCAAACCGATCCCGAACCTTGGCGCGGTTGCGACCACCCTGACATTGAGCGACGTGAGCGCTGACGTGGTCGTCAGCTTCCAATTCTCGCACAAGCCCAAACCCAACGGCCAGTTCCGTGACTACGCCGACCTCTTCGAGAAGATCGAGACCTACACGGACGTTCTGGGCGGGCCCGCGATGGAGAAGTTCGGCGATAGCCCCCTCACCTTTCGCGAGGTCGAGAGCGGTGGCGCGCATCCGATTTTCAAGTTCCAGGACACGCTCACCAGTCGAGCGGCCATCGGCGACCTCGCCGCGAAGTTCGACGACGAAGTAGTCGCCATCATCGGTCTCGGCGGAACCGGGGCCTATCTACTCGACTTCATGGTCAAGACGCCGGTCAAGGAAGTGCGCGGCTTCGACGGGGACGTGTTCCATGTCCACAATACCTTCCGCGCGCCCGGCCGGCTGGCGAAGGAAGAGCTGAAGCAGCACAAAGCGGAGGTGTATCAGGAGCGCTACACCAACTTCCGCCATGGCCTGAACCTTGAGGCTAAGTACATTGACGCCACCAGCCAGGATGATCTGGCCGGGGTGACGTTCGCGTTCGTCTGCGTGGACAAGGGCTCGGCCCGCCAGGTCATCTTCGACCTGCTGATTGAGCTAGGCATCCCCTTCATTGATGTCGGCATGGGCTTAAAGCGGAAGGGCGTCGGCCTCAACGGGATGATGCGGACCACCTACTTCCCAGCGGACAAGGCCCAGGAGGTTATGGACAAGGGTTGGGCCGAGGTCACCAGCGACTCGGACAACCTCTATAAAACCAATATCCAGATCGGCGAGTTGAACGCGCTCAATGCCTGCTTGGCCATCATCCGCTACAAGCAGGTACGGGGCTTCTATCACTTCGACGAGTCGCTGCTCAACATGCTGTTCGAGATCGCCGACATGAAGAATGTCGGCGACGGGGAGGACGAATGACATTCCGCCTACAGCGGGTCCAAACCATGCCGCCGGTACTGCAGCCGAACATCCTCTACGTGGCGGAGCACTACGGCGCTGCCGCCCATCTGTGCGCCTGTGGATGCGGCTCGAAGATTCGCACCCCGCTAGGTCCGACGGAATGGTCCGTTCGGGACACGCCCTCCGGCCCGTCGCTGTGGCCATCCGTAGGCAACTGGCAGAAGCCATGCAAGTCACACTACGTTATCGAACGCGGCCAAATCCTATGGGCAGCCCAATGGACAGAGGAGCAAATCCTGGCCGGGCGACGCAACGAGCAGCACCGGCGCGACGTCTATTACGCCGAGCTTGACCGGCAACGGGGCGGCCTCTTCGCCAGGGTGTGGCGTTGGTTCAAATCATTATTCTAACCCCGTCCTCGCGGTGCGTTCCCAACGGGTCGCGCCGGCCCTTAAGGCGGCGATGAGCGGCACGGGTCAGAACGGTCTCGCCTGATTGTCGAGCCGGCCTTGAAAAGTCGAACGGAGCCGATGTCTTTGAGGCCCCATGCTAGTATTCGTGAGGCCAGTCACGACCAGCATCGCGAGCGGCGTCTCTGCCTGTGAGATCATGGCTGGCCGAAAGCGGACTTTCCCAAGGTCAGCGATGAGGCACCGGCGGACTAAGACTATACGCCACCGATCCCGTCGGCACGCTTGAGCCATCGCCGAACGCGGACGTCCCCCACAACGTCGGGAGCGGCTTCCCTCAGCCCTCGCCCAACTCCCCCGCCAGCGCCAGCTTCACCGGGGCCCAGCCCAGGCGGTGGATCGGCGAGGGGCCGAGCTTGCGGAGGCCTTCGAGGTGGATCGGGGCGTGGTAGCCCTTGTGGCCGGCGAAGCCGTAGCCGGGATAGAGGCCGTCGGCCTCGACCATGATCCGGTCGCGGGCTTCCTTGGCCAGGATCGAGGCCGCGGCGATCGAGCACGACAGGCTGTCGCCCTTGACCACGGTCTTGACCTCGCACGGCAGGACGAAGCGGTAGTTGCCGTCCACCAGGGCGAAGGCCGGCTTGACCCCGAGCCCCTCGACGGCGCGCTTCATGGCCAGGCCGGCGGCGTGCAGGATGTTGAGCTCGGCGATCTCCTCGACGCTGGCCATGCCCACGCACCAGGCGATGGCCATCGCCTTGATCTCGACCTCCAGGGCCATGCGGGCCTTGGCCGACAGCTTCTTGGAGTCGTTGAGGCCCGCAGGGACCCGGGCCGGATCGAGGATCACGGCGGCGGCGCTGACCGGACCGGCCCACGGCCCGCGGCCGGCCTCGTCCACCCCGCAGACCGGTCCCGGCCCGCAGGCGGCTTCCAGCATCATGTCGGGACCGCTCGGCATGGCCGGTGTTTAGGCGCGTTCGCGGTCGAAGGGAACGGGGTCGGTTGGCTAAGACGGCCCCGTCAGGAGCACTGCAGCACCATCCAGGTTCCCGCGAAGTCGCCCCGGCGAGCCTCTTCCTCGCGGATCCAGAAATAGAGCCGCCCGACGTCGCCCCACATCATGCCCGCGTCGTCGTCGGAATCGATCTGCAGCAGCAGCCGCCAATCCTTGGCGCCCGCCTCCAGCCGCTTGCGCCGGCTGGAGGCGTAGCCTTCCGGCCCGCCGACATAGACCCCGTTGGAGGCCAGCTGGCACTCCAGCGCCATGCCGCTGTCCTGGATCGCGGCGGGGTGGCCGCCGACCTGGTGCCAGGGCGCGTTCTTGGGTGCGTTGGCGTTCAGCCGGGCCTCGTAGGCGCCGTATTCCGGCGTGTCGACATCCGGCCAGGGAAGGCCCATCAGCTCCGCGTCCGGTCGTGAGCGGTCGGGACGCCCGCCCAAGGCGCGGCTTCGATAGGCGGCGTCGTCGGGCAGGCCGGCCGGCGGGGTGCGCGGGCGGGCGGCGAAGCCCCGCGGGTCGTGGATCACCCGCCAGCTGCCCCGATCGGCCGGATCGAAGCCCCAGGTCGATTGCTCCGCGTCGTAGAAGAAGAACAGGGCGCCGTGCTCGGGCAGCCAGTCGGGCCCGCCGCTCCGGCGCAGGGCCGTCAGGTCGAGCTGGAGCAGGAACGCCTGCGGCGCGTCCTTCCACATCGGCCAGTCGTGGCGGGCGTCGAGATCGGGCCGGCCGCCCAGCCTGCCCACCGGCGCGCCCCGACCCGACTGCAGGATCACGCAAGGCAGGGCCCGGGCTTCCATCAGGTCCAGGATCGAGGTCGCGGCCTCCGAGCGGCGCCCGCAGCCCAGCAGGGCCAGAAGGCTCGTCAGCAACGTTCTGCGGATCATCGTCCATGCCCCCACATGACGGCGGCGACGCAGCGCCCGGCCCGACGCTCTAGCACGGAGACGCTCTAGCACGGAAAGGTTGCGCCGCCAGTCGCTCCCGACCTCGCCGAGCGCCGCAACCGCCACGATCCGATTGTCAGGCCTGGGCTTTTTCTCTAATCGCGACGCATTCTCAGCGCTGGAGACCTCGCCGTGCCCGCCCTCGCCTTCCCGTTCGTCGCCCGATGAAGGCCTCGACGCTGCGGGCCTGGTCGTGGGCGCACAAGTGGTCGAGCCTGGTCTCGACCCTGTTCCTGCTGATGCTGTGCGTCACCGGCCTGCCGCTCGTGTTCACCCACGAGATCGAGGAGGCGGCCATGCACCAGGCCTGGACGCCGGCGCATCCGAACGGGCCGAAGCTCGACCTCGACCAGGTGCTGGCCGCCGCCCTGGCCCGCAAGCCGGGCGAGGTTCCCGCCTTCATGAGCTTCGACGAGGACCGGCCGGTGGTGAACGTCACCAGCGTCGTCCCCGGCAAGTCGGGCTACAGCTTCCAGCCGATCGACCAGACCAGCGGTGATCCGGCCCCGTCGGTGGCCGGCCATCCGGTGATGGAGTTCCTGCTCCAGCTGCACACCGACATGTTCCTGGGCCTGCCGGGCATGCTGTTCCTGGGGGCCATGGGGCTGCTGCTGGTCGTCGCCCTGGTGTCGGGGGTGGTGCTGTACGCCCCGTTCATGCGCCGGCTGCCGTTCGGCACGGTGCGGGCCCACAAGGCCGCGCGGACCCGCTGGCTCGACTATCACAACCTGCTGGGCGCGGTGACCCTGGCCTGGGTGCTGGTCGTGGGCGTGACCGGCGTCGTCAACACCCTGGCCACGCCGATCATCGCCTACTGGAAGGACACGGCGCTCAAGAAACTGACCACCGCCTATGATGCGCCCGCGCCGATCGCGGCGCGCAGCTCGCTGAATGCGGCGGTCGAGCGAGCCAAGCTGGCCCTGCCCGGCAAGCAGCTGCAGTTCGTGGCCTTCCCCGGCTCGACCTATTCGACGCAGCACCACTACGCGGTGTTCTTTCACGGCGACACGCCCCTGACCGCCCACCTGACCACCCCGGCCCTGATCGACGCCCGCACCGGCCAACTCGCCGCCGTGGCCCCGACGCCCTGGTACGTGGCGGCCCTGTCGCTGTCGCAGCCGCTACACTTCGGCGACTACGGCGGCCTGCCGCTGAAGATCCTGTGGGCGCTGCTCGATCTGGCGACCATCGTGATCCTGGGTTCGGGCCTCTATCTGTGGCTGGTCAAGCGGGGGACGCTGAAATGAGCCGGGGCCATCTTTCGCTCTGGCAGGTGTTCCGCATCCCGCTGGCCGTGGCGGCGCTCAGCCTGTTTGGCCTGGTCGTCGCCCTGCTGGGCGACGGCGCCTGGGACTGGATCGGGGCCGCGGCGCTTGGGGCGTCGGTGGCGGCAGCCGTCTGGGCGCTGGTCGCGCGGCGGCGGTAGCCGAAGAGCGTCGCGCGCCGTTAGGCTGAACGGATGAGACCGTCTTCGATCGCCAGCCTTGCCGCCGTCCTACTGCTGACGGCCGCCGCCGCGCCGCAAGCCCCGCCGTACACGGTCGCGCCGGGGCTCTTCGCACAGGGCCAGCCCGATCTGGGCCTGGCGCCGGCGCCAGGGGCGGAGACCTTCACCGTCTTCGCGCCGACCGAAGCGACCGACAAGTTCAGCAACGGCGTGGCGCTGATCGCCTTCAAGGGCCGCCTCTACGCCCAGTGGCAGAGCTCGGCCCGCGACGAGGATTCCGCCGACACCTGGGTCGCCTACAGCGTCAGCGACGACGGCGAGGCCTGGAGCGCGCCCAGGCGACTGGCGCCGGCCGGGACCGGCGGGCTGATGCGCTCCAGCGGCGGCTGGTGGACGGATGGAAAGGTATTGGTCGCCTACGCCAATGTCTGGCCGGAGGGCTTCCAGTCAGGGGCCGGCGGCTACGCCGAATACCGCACCAGCCGCGACGGGCGGACCTGGAGCGCGCCGCGCCGGGTGATGGGCGAAGGCGGCCGCCCCGTGGAAGGGGTGATCGAGCAGGACCCGCACCTTATCGACGGCCGGGTGATGACCGCCTTCCACCTGCGGCCGGGGATGATCGCCAAGCCGTTCTTCACCGACGACCCGCTGGGCGTCTCGGGCTGGAGGCAGGGGAAGATGCAGAGCCTGCCGCGCGACGCTTCACAGGCGGCCGCCCCGCACGAGAAGCGCCTCAGCCGCGAGATCGAGCCCAGCCTGTTCCGCCGCGCCGACGGCTGCGCGGTGATGGTGTTCCGCGACGAGGACCTCAGCTTCCGCCAGCTGGCCGCGCAAAGCTGCGACCGGGGCGAGACCTGGACCACGCCGGCCCTGACCGACATGCCCGACGCCCGCGCCAAGCAGAGCGCCGGCAACCTGCCGGACGGGACCGCCTATCTCGTCAACGCCCCCAACACCGACCGCCCGCGCCTGCCCCTGGCGGTGACGCTCAGCCCCGACGGCCGCCTGTTCGACCGCAGCTGGCGCCTGCGCGGCCAGGCCGACCTGCAGCCGCTGCGGTTTCCGGGCCAGTACAAGCGGCCGGGCTATCACTATCCCAAGAGCGTGGTCTGGAACGGCTGGCTCTATGTCGGCTACGCCGCCAACAAGGAGGACGTGCAGGTGACGCGGGTTCCGGTGGCGCGCCTTCAGACCCCTCTTCCATAGGGAGAGGGAGGGGCCCGCCGCGAAGCGGTGGGAGGGTGAGGGGTTTCACCGCTGGCGGGTTATCCCCGCCTCCCTAAGGCCGTACCTTGTCCGGAGAGACTGTAACCTCTCACCCTCCCACGCCTTCGGCGCGGGCCCCTCCCTCTCTCTCAGAGAGAGGGGTCTCGCGCGGCCCCGCACACCAGCTCCACCGTCGCCTGGATCGTGGCTTCCAGCTGCTCGCGGGTTTCGCCGGCGCGGGCGCGGACCGACAGGGCGTTGAGCATGCCGCCGGCCACGCGGGCCAGCACCGCCGGATCGGCGCCGGGGGGCAGTTCGCCGGCCGCTTCGGCGCGGGCGACCAGGCGCTCGAAGCCCCGGTCCAGCTCATGCAGGCCGGCCGCCACCTTGTCGCGCACGGCGGGATCGACCACCGCCTGGCCCAGGCCCGCGCTGACCATGAAGCAGCCGCGCCCGCCATCCTCGCCCGACAGATAGATGTCCAGCGCCGCGCGATAGACCCGCTCCAGCGCCTGGCGCAGCGTGCCGCCGGCCCGGAAGGCCTGGACCATCGCCCCGCGCGAGGCGTCCATATAGGCGTCGATGGCGGCGGAGAAGAGCGCCTGCTTGTCGCCGAACGCCCCGTACAGGCTGGGGCGGTTCATGCCGGTGGCGGCGCTGAGGTCGTCCAGCGAGGCGCCGGCGTAGCCCTGGGTCCAGAAGGTCTCGGTGGCCTTGGCCAGGGCGACCTGGGGGTCGTAGGCGCGCGGGCGGCCTCGGCGCTTGGCGGGTTGTTCCGACATCTCGACTCTCTCCAGGCCGGCGCTGCTTTTTGTACCGTTTCGCAGCTTATTCCTTGACCTCGGTTATTTTTATGCGAAACAGTATGAAAATGCAAACGGAGGCGGCGATGGACCTATACTTCTCTCCGATGGCCTGTTCGATGGCGACGCGGATCGCCGCCTACGAGGCGGGCGCGCCGATCAACTTCATCCAGGTCGACACCAAGGCCCGGCCCAAGCGCACGCACGACGGCGCGCCGTTCCTGGCGATCAATCCGATGGGCCAGGTGCCGGTGCTGCGCACGGGCGACGGCGAGCTGATCTATGAGAACGCGGTGATCCTGCAGCATGTGGCCGACCTGTTCCCGGCCGCCGGCCTGATCGCCCCCGACGGCCCCGAGCGCCGCCGCGCCCAGAGCTGGCTGAGCTTCGTCGGCGCCGAGCTGCACGCCCGGACGTTCGGCGTCCTGCTGGCCGCCAGCGCGCCGGAAGACGCCAAGGCCCTGGCCCGCTCATCGGCCGCCGAGCGCTTCACCGTGCTGGAGACGCACCTGACCGGACGCGCGTTCCTGCAGGAGCGCTTCGGCGTCGCCGACGCCTATCTCTTCGTGATGCTGGTCTGGGCCCGTTACCTGGCGATGGACTTCACGCCCTATCCCGCCCTCTGCGCCTATCGCGACCGCCTGCAAGTCCGCCCCTCGGTGGCGCGGGCGCTGGGCGAGGAATTCACGCTCTTCAAGGCCGCCGCCTAGGCGCGGCGCCAACGGGTTCCAGTAAGCGTACCCTCCCCAACCTCCTCCCCGGAGCTTTCCCCATGCGTAGTCTTCTCTTCGCCGTCGCGGCCCTGGTCGCGACGGGCGGCCCGGCCATGGCCGAACCCCAGGCCCAGAACGCCTGGCTGACCCTCAGCGCGCCCGCGCCTCGCGACTACATCGTGTTCGACGGCGCGGCCTGGCGCTGCGAGGTCCAGGTCTGCCGCTCGATCCAGGTGAAATCGCTGCCGCCCCTGCGCAGCTGCCGGCGCCTGGCGCGCGAACTGGGAACCGTGACAGGCTTCGGCTATCGCGGCGTGACGCTGTCCGACGCCCAGCTGGCCGACTGCAACCCGGTGCGCTTCGCCACGACGCCCAGCCCCGCCGAGGTCGCCGCGGCGCGGTAGGCGGCGAGACGGAGGCCAGACCTTCGTTAGACCTGCAATTGGGTCGTCATCCCGGAAGCCTCGAAGAGGCTATCCGGGACCCAGGGGCCCAGCGCAACGCGGCGGCCCCTGGGTCCCGGCTCTGCGGTCCGCTACGCAGCCCTTCGGCCGGGATGACGGCGTAATTGCCCTACCCCCGCTCCCCGCCCAACGCCCTGCACTCGTCATGCCTGAAGCACGTCACGAAGTGGTCGTTGACCATGCCGACGGCCTGCATGAAGGCGTAGACGATCACCGGGCCGCAGAACTTGAAGCCCTTGGCCTTCAGGGCCTTGGCCATCTCGACGGCCAGGGGCGTCTGGGCCGGGACGTCGCCCATGCCGGTGAAGCTGTTCTGGATCGGCGCGCCGCCGACGATGCCCCACAGAAACTGCGAGAAGTCCTCGCCGCGATCGCGCATGTCGAGATAGATCCGCGCGCCGTTGATGGCCGCGTCGATCTTGGCGTTCGAGCGGATGATGCCGGCGTCGGCCATCAGCCGGGCGCGGTCCTCGGCCCCGAAGCGGGCGACGATCTCGGGGTCGAAATCGGCGAAGGCGGCGCGGAAGGCCTCGCGCTTCTTGAGGATGGTGATCCACGACAGCCCGGCCTGGAAGCCGTCGAGCACCAGCTTCTCCCAAAGGGCGCGGCTGTCGTACTCGGGCACGCCCCACTCGGTATCGTGATAGGCCTCGTACAGCGGGTCGCCGTTCATGCCCCGCCAGGTGCAGCGATGGATCTCAGTCATACGGCGACGCTAGCAGAACGGCGCCCGAAAACCAGAACTTTTGAGGAACACGCGGGTGCTCCACCCCGCCCCAAATACTCGTCATCCCGGCCGCAGCGCAGCGAAGAGCCGGGACCCAGGAGACTGGGCGCGGCGCTGGGTTTTTCGGCCTTTCGCGGTGGCCGACGCACTGCGCCGGCCCCTGGGTCCCTGTGTATTGCGATAGGTGTCTAGCGCGAGTTTGATGGGTGGCGGGCGCAGCTCGTTGGGTCCCTGGCCTCGAGGCCGAGATTCCGGCAAGGGCGCGTCCGCCAGTCAG
>Ga0160495_100140_pt1 | contig 103895 bp, 87 predicted proteins | sample DID4MG_4_FD_108251 | JGI IMG/M metagenome (GOLD analysis project Ga0160495, IMG submission 108251) | Enriched soil microbial communities from UW Madison campus, WI, USA - DID2933_E24_FP4 MG | ecosystem: Environmental > Terrestrial > Soil > Unclassified | place: USA: Madison, Wisconsin... | reverse complement strand
GGTGAAGCAGAACGCCGACCACGCCCGCCAGGCCAACCAGCTCGCCATCGGCGCCGCCTCGGTGGCCTCGCAGGGCGGCGAAGTGGTCGGCAAGGTCGTCACCACCATGGCCGACATCCAGGCGTCCTCGCGCAAGATCGCCGACATCATCTCGGTGATCGACGGCATCGCCTTCCAGACCAACATCCTGGCGCTGAATGCGGCGGTGGAAGCGGCGCGTGCTGGCGAACAGGGCCGCGGTTTCGCGGTCGTGGCCACCGAAGTGCGGTCGCTGGCACAGCGCAGCGCCACTGCCGCCAAGGAGATCAAGACCCTGATCGAGGACTCCACCGACAAGGTCACCGCTGGTTCGGCGCTGGCCGAAAAGGCCGGCACGACGATGGGCGAACTGGTCACCTCGGTGCAGCGCGTGACCGACATCATGGCCGAGATCTCCGCCGCCTCGCAGGAACAGGCCTCCGGTATCGAACAGGTCAGCCAGACCATCGTGCAGATGGACGAGACCACCCAGCAGAACGCCGCCCTGGTCGAGGAAGCCACTGCCGCGGCACGTGCGATGGAGGAGCAGGCGCAGCAGCTCGGCCAGGCCGTTTCGCTGTTCAAGCTCGACGACCGCGCGAGCACGGCCACGTCGGCCAGCGCCAACGCACGCGCGGCGGCACCAGCGGCGGTCAAGCGTGCCCCGGTGCTGAGCGTGGTCGCCTCCGAGGGCTGGCAGACCTTCTGACCGCCATCGACGGTATGCAGGGCACGCAGGTGCCCCGCAGCGGACGCCGACATCGCGACGCCGCAGCCCCGGATCGCTCCGGACGCTGCGGCGTTTTTCGTTCGAAGCACGCCGCATGCGCGGTGCATGGCTGATGCCGGGGCCTTCGCCACGCCGAGTCCGCAACGGGCGCACGGCGCCCTGCACGATCGCGCGCGGCCCCTCCCCTGAAACCGTCCTCGCGTTCCGCCATCACACGCGACCGTCCGCTGCGCCCCGCGCCATCGCGTGTCGCTGAAAGCCGCTCCTCCGTCGGCCACGCCTATACAGAAAAATGAAACAGAGATGCCGTTGGCATTTTTGTGATGTATGTTTCAGTTTGCTGGAATGCCGCCGATACGGCCGGAACCCGGTTGCAAGCGTGGGAGGCGCTCGCCGGATGAGAAAGGATTCGAAAGCAGGTACTGCCACGCATGGCACGCTGCACACACCGTCCTGGCTGGGCCTGGCCCTGCTCGCGCTGTGGGTCGGCTGGACCATCCCCGCCCTGGCCTCGTTGCTGCCCGGCAAAGACACCGACGTGCACGATGCGGCCACGATCCTCGGCCTGCTCGCCGCACGCGACCTCCTGCCCGAGCGCACCGGCGACGCGGTCCTGATCCGGTTGGCCACCCCGTGCGCCTGCGACACGAACGTTGCCGGCGCGACGCCACCGCTTCCCGACGCCACCGTGTTCGACCTGCGCGCACAGCCCTCCGATCCGCGCCTGCCATACGCCACGATCCTGCTCGATGCGGACCATGCCCTGCGCTATGCCGGCCCCGTGGCGCTGGCGAGCGGATGCGGTCGCGAACGCAGCAGGCCCGTTCCCCTTGCCGCACTGCTCGACGCAGACGGCGTCCCCATCATCGTCCCCGAACCGTGCCGCTGCCGAGGCTTGAACTCATGACGACGTACAACGGATCGACCGACCTTCCGTACCTGCATCGCCTTTCCGCCGTGGCCGACCGCCTGCTGCTCGTCGTGGCCGGCGTGCTGGGCCTGGTGTCGCTGGCACTGGCGATCTACCAGCAGCACTGGCTCCCGTTCCTGGTCGCGACCCTGCCGACGCTGGCGGTCGCGGTGACGCAGGCGCGCCTGTATCCGGGCACGCGCCTGGCGTCGTGCACCGTCGCGGTGGCGCTGATGGTTCTGAGCGCCATCCTGATCCACCAGTCCAACGGCATGCCGGAGAGCCACTTCGGCGTGATCCTGCTGATCGCGCTGCTGCTGTGCTACCGCGACTGGCTGCCGATCGTGGTCGCGGCCGGCACCATCGCCGTGCACCACATCGCCTTCTTCTGGCTGCAGCAGCGCGGCTCGCCCGTGGCCGCCTTCGATGTCGACGCCGGCATCGGCATCCTGGTCCTGCACGCGGCCTATGTCGTTGCCGAGGCGGCGGTGCTGGTGGTGATGGCGGTGCAGATGCGCCGCCAGCTGCTGGCCACCGGTCACGACCCGGCCGAGCTGGCGGCGATCGCGCGCGCCCTGGCCGCCAACCAGCCGCTGCCCGCGCACATGACCCGCCTGCAGGCCGCTCCCGGCTCGCTGGCCGCGGCCATGGTGGCCATGGCCGCGGAACTGACCCGGCGCGACGCGGACAACGACCAGGTCGCCCGCGAGAACCTGCGCATCCGCACCGCCCTGGACAACGTCACCACCAACGTGATGATCGCCGACGGCGAGCGCAACATCGTCTACGCGAACAAGCCGCTGCTGGCGATGCTGGCCGAGGCCCAGGCCGACCTGCGCCGCGATCTGCCCAGCTTCGACGTGGCCACCCTGATGGGCGCCAACATCGACGTGTTCCACAAGCAGCCCGAGCGCCAGGCGCGGATGCTGGCCGAGCTTTCCAGCACCTTCAGCACCCAGATCCGCGTGGGCGGCCGCATCATGCGCCTGGTCATCAACCCGATCCTGGACGGCGACGCCCGCCGGCAGGGCTTCGTGGTCGAGTGGGCCGACCGCACCGGCGAGGTCGAGGTCGAGCAGGAACTGACCCGGATCGTCGCCGCGGCCGCCGCCGGCGACCTGTCCGGCCGTGTCGCCACCGAGGGCAAGCAGGGCTTCCTGCTGCAGCTGGCGCAGCAGCTCAACTCGCTGCTCGACGCCAATGAAGTCAGCCTGGATGCGGTGTCGCGCCTGCTCACCGCCCTCTCCGACGGCGACCTCACCGCGCGCATGGAAGGCGATTTCGAAGGCGTGTTCGCCAGCATGCGCGACGACGCCAACGCCACCGCCGAACGGCTCACCGCCATCGTCACCCGCATCCAGAGCGCCTCGTCCGCGATCGGCACGGCGTCGGCCGAGATCGCCGCCGGCAACGACGACCTGTCGCGCCGCACCGAACAGCAGGCCGCCAACCTCGAGGAAACCGCCGCCTCGATGGAGGAACTGACCTCCACCGTGCGCCAGAACGCCGACCACGCCCGCCAGGCCAACCAGCTGGCCAGCCAGACCGCCAGCGACGCCATCCGCGGCGGCGAACTGGCCCAGCAGGCCAGCAACACCATGGCCGGGATCGAGGCGTCCTCGCGCCGGATCGCCGACATCATCTCGGTGATCGACGGCATCGCCTTCCAGACCAACATCCTGGCGCTGAATGCGGCGGTGGAAGCGGCGCGCGCCGGCGAGCAGGGCCGCGGTTTCGCGGTCGTGGCCACCGAAGTGCGCTCGCTGGCGCAGCGCTCGGCCACCGCCGCCAAGGAGATCAAGACCCTGATCGAGGATTCGGTCGAGCGCATCACCGAGGGTTCGGCGCTGGTCGGCACGGCCAACACCACGATGGGCGACATGGCCGGGGCCATCCAGCGCCTGGCCGGGATCATGGCCGAGATCGCCTCGGCCTCGCAGGAACAGGCCTCGGGCATCGAATCGGTGAACCAGACCATCGTGCACATGGACGAGGCCACCCAGCAGAACGCCGCCCTGGTCGAGGAAGCCACGGCGACCGCGCGCTCGATGGCCGATCAGGCCAGCGGCCTGGCGACCGCGATTTCGGTCTTCCGGGTATCGGACGACCCGCTGCCGGCGGCCCTGCGGATGCCGGGCGTCATCAACGAGGCGGACTGGGCACGCCGCTGAATCCGGGGAAGCGGGCAAGCCGGCGGAGACGAAACGCCAGCTGAAGATTTCGTTAAGTCCATGTGAGGAATATCAATTTTCGGGAGATCCACCCGATATCGGGGCTGCCCCGCCCCAAAAGCCCCTCCCCATGAACGCTCTTTCCCGTCTGTCGATCGGCGCGAAGCTATCGCTGCTGATCACCGTGGCCAGCGCCCTGGCGCTGCTGGTCCTGGCTGTCCTGTCCTACCGCAATTCGGCCGACGCCTATGAAACCGAGGCCCGCCATTCGCTGGCGACCGCCTCGGTGGTGATGCGCGACACGGTCGCGCTGTACGACCGCATGCTCACCGAGAACACCGAACGCCTCGGCGGCAGTTTCGCCGCCATGCTGCCCGACGGCCCGGTGGTGGTCGATCCGACCCGCCGCGTGCCGATCGGCGACAGCCAGACGCCGCGCCTGAGCATCGGGCCCTACACCGCCAACCTGGATTTCTCGCTGGTCGATCGCTTCCTCGGCGCGACCGACGCCATCGCGACCGTCTTCGTCCGCGACGGCGACGACTTCGTCCGCATCACCACGTCGCTGACCAATGCGGCCGGCGAGCGCGCGGTCGGCACCCGCCTCGACCATGCGCATCCGGCCTATGCGCGGATGCTGGCCGATACGCCGTACACCGGCCGCGCCACGCTGTTCGGCAGCGAGTACATGACCCATTACCGCCCGCTGCACGACGCCGAGGGCGCCATCGTCGGCATCCTGTTCGTGGGCCTGCAGTACGGCGAGGGCCTGCTCGCCCTGAAGGAGCGGCTGCGCCAGACCCGGATCGGCGAAGAGGGCTATTTCTTCGTCGTCGACGCCAGCCAGGGCGATGCCGCCGGCACCGTGCTCGCGCATCCGTCCGCCGACGAAGGCATCGAGGCGACCGGGCTGGTCGCGCCGGACGACCAGGCCGCCTTCGCCGCCCTGCTCACGGCCGGGAACGGGGATGCACGCGTGTCGCTGTCCAATGACGGGCGCGCGCCGGCCGCCGCCGCCGACCTGCACATCGAGCGCTTCGAGCCCTGGCAGTGGAACCTGGTCGCCGTGCAGCCGCGCCGGAACGCCGAAGCGGCGCTGGCCGGCCTGCTGCTCCGGACCGGCGCGATCTCGCTGCTGGCCCTGGCCGTGCTGGTCGCCCTGACCGTGTTCGCCAGCCGCCGGCTGGTGTCGGCCCCGCTCGCGCGCGCGGTGGACATCGCCGACCGCGTCGCCGCCGGCCGGCTCGACAACACGATCGCGATCCGGAGCCACGACGAGTCGGGCCGCCTGCTGGAATCGATGCGGGTGATGCAGCAGCAGCTGCAGTCGGTCATCGCCGCCCAGGCCGACATGGCCGCACAGCACGACGCGGGCCGGATCAGCTACCGCGTCGACGACACCCGCTTCCCCGGCGAATTCGGCCGCATGGTACGCGACACCAATGCCCTGGTCGGCTCGCACGTGGCGGTGAAGATGCGCCTGATCGCGGTGATGCAGCGCTACGCCGTCGGCGACCTGTCCGAGGACATGGACCGCTATCCCGGCGAGAAGGCCGTGCTCAGCAGCACGATGGACACGGTCAAGGCCAACCTCGGCGCGATCAACGCGGAAATCCGCCGCCTGGCCACCGCCGCCGCGGCCGGCGACTTCTCCCTGCGTGGCGACACCGAGCGCTTCGAGCACGATTTCCGCGCCATGATCGAAGGCCTCAACGGCATGATCGGCTCGGCCGACGACAACCTCGCCCAGGTCTCCAGCCTGCTGCAGGCCATCGCCGCCGGCGACCTGACCGCGCGCATGCACGGCGATTTCCACGGCGTGTTCGCGAACATGCGCGACGACGCGAACGCCACCGTCGAGCAGCTGACCTCGATCGTCGGCCGCATCCAGCAGTCCAACGTGGCCATCAATACCGCCGCCACCGAGATCGCCTCGGGCAACAACGACCTCTCGCGCCGCACCGAGCAGCAGGCCGCCAACCTCGAGGAAACCGCCGCCTCGATGGAAGAGCTGACCTCCACCGTGAAGCAGAACGCCGACCACGCCCGCCAGGCCAACCAGCTCACCATCGGTGCCGCCAGCGTCGCCGCGCAGGGCGGCGACGTCGTCGGCCAGGTGGTCGCGACGATGACCGGCATCCAGGCGTCCTCGCGCCGGATCGCCGACATCATCTCGGTGATCGACGGCATCGCCTTCCAGACCAACATCCTGGCCTTGAACGCGGCCGTGGAAGCGGCGCGCGCCGGCGAACAGGGCCGCGGTTTCGCCGTGGTCGCGACCGAAGTGCGTTCGCTGGCCCAGCGCAGCGCCACCGCGGCCAAGGAGATCAAGACCCTGATCGAGGACTCCACCAGCAAGGTGGATTCCGGCTCGGCCCTGGCGCAGCAGGCCGGTGCCACCATGGGCGAGATCGTCGCCTCGGTGCAGCGCGTCACCGACATCATGGCGGACATCTCGGCCGCCTCGCAGGAACAGGCCGCCGGCATCGAACAGGTCAACCAGACCATCGCGCAGATGGACGAGACCACCCAGCAGAACGCCGCTCTGGTCGAGGAGGCCACCGCCGCCGCCCGCGCGATGGAGGAACAGGCCAGCGGCCTGGCCCAGGCCATCGCCGTGTTCCGCATCGATGCCGGGAGCACCTCCGCCACCCCGATCCGGCACCGCACGGCCCCGGCCGCGGCCAGGCCCGCGCGCCCTGCCCGCCCGGCGGTACCCCGGGCCGCCACCGCCGACGTGGACGACCAGGCCAGCTGGGCGACGTTCTGAGCGGGTCGACCGTGCGCCGGCCGCTGCCGGCGCACGGTCAACTTTTCCCGGCGCCCGCCGATAACCGGGACGAGACGCCATCGTCCATGCCGGAAGACCCATGAGCACCACCTCCCTGCCGCACCCGCCGGACCAACGCGAGTTCGTATTCACCGACCGCGATTTCCGGCGCGTCTGCCAGATGATCCATGCCCGCGCCGGCATCGCCCTCGCCCCCGGCAAGCGCGACATGGTCTACGGCCGCCTGTCACGCCGCCTGCGCAGCCTGGGCATCCAGGAGTTCGGCGATTACCTGGACATGCTGGACCGCGATGAGGGCGGCAGCGAGTGGCAGGCGTTCACCAACGCCCTGACCACCAACCTGACCGCGTTCTTCCGCGAGCCGCACCATTTCGAGCACCTGCGCGGCCAGTTGGCCGAGGCAGCGAGCCACGGACCGCTGACGATCTGGTCGTGCGCGGCCTCGACCGGCGAGGAGCCGTACTCGATCGCGATCACCGCCTGCGAGGCCTTCGGCACGCTGTCGCCGCCGGTCCGGATCCTGGCCACCGACATCGACACCCAGGTGCTGGCCACCGCGCGCCGCGGCGTGTATCCGGTGGAGCGCGTGTCCGGCCTGGACCTGGAGCTCAAGCGCCGCTATTTCCAGCGCGGCACCGGCCCGAACGAGGGCGTGTGCCGGGTCCATCCCGCGCTGCAGGCGATGATCGACTACCGGCCGCTGAACCTGCTCGACGCGCGCTACGACATCGGCGGCCCGTTCTCGGCCGTGTTCTGCCGCAACGTGATGATCTATTTCGACAAGCCGACCCAGCGCGGCATCCTGTCGCGGCTGATCGCGCACATGGACGAACACAGCCTGCTCTACACGGGGCACTCGGAGAACTACCTGCACGCGTCCGACCTGATCCAGCCCTGCGGGCGCACCCTGTACCGGCGCAACCCGGCGGCCCGTGCATGAGCCAGCCCGGCGCCCAGCAGGACGAAGTCCTGCGCTACCGCGACCCGCAGTTCCAGGTGCAGGCGGCCAAGCTGCTGCCGACCCAGTACCTGGTGGTCGACGACGGCACCGCCCTGGTCACCGTGCTCGGCTCGTGCATCGCCGCGTGCATCCGCGACCCGATGCTGCAGATCGGCGGCATGAACCATTTCATGCTGCCGGAAGGCAACATCGGCGATGGTGCCCCGGCCCGTTACGGCAGCTATGCGATGGAAATGCTGATCAACGAACTGCTCAAGCGCGGCGCCGCGCGCAAGCGCCTGGAAGCCAAGGTGTTCGGCGGCGCCAACGTGCTCAAGGGCTTCACCAGCAACCCGGTGGGCACCCGCAATACCGAATTCGTGCGCAACTACCTGCAGGCCGAGCGGATCCCGGTGGTGGCCGAGGACCTGCAGGGCATCCATCCGCGCAAGGTCTGGTTCTTCCCGCACACCGGCAAGGTGATGGTGCACCGGCTGCCGCATGCGCACGACGCCGAGGTCGCCGCCGCCGAATCCGCGGTCCGGGCGCGCCTGTCGCGGACGCCGGTCTGCGGTGACGTGGAGCTGTTCCAATGAATGCACGCTGCAAGGTGCTGGTGGTCGACGATTCGGCGGTGGTCCGCCAGCTGCTGACCGAACTGCTGGGGCGCGATCCGGAGATCGAGGTCGTCGGCAGCGCCGCCGATCCGCTGCTGGCGCGCGAGAAGATCAAACGCCTCAACCCCGACGTGCTGACCCTGGACGTCGAGATGCCGCGCATGGATGGCCTGGCCTTCCTGGAAAACCTGATGCGGCTGCGGCCGATGCCGGTGGTGATGGTGTCCTCGCTGACCGAGCGCGGCGCCGACATCACGCTGCAGGCGCTGGCGCTGGGCGCGGTCGACTTCGTCACCAAGCCCAGGCTCGGCGTCGCCCAGGGCCTGGAGGACTACGCCGAGGAGATCACCGCCAAGGTCAAGGCCGCGGCGCGCGCGCGCGTGCATGGCCCGGCCCGGCCGGTGCAGCGCCTGGCGACCGCGACGGCGGCGCCTTCGACCAGCGCGGTGGCGACCCGCTACCGCACCACCGACCGCCTGATCGCGATCGGCGCGTCGGCGGGCGGCACCGAAGCCATCCGCGTGGTGCTCGAGCAGATGCCGCCGGACGCACCGGCCATCGTCCTGACCCAGCACATCCCGGCCGGCTTCAGCCGCGCCTTTGTCGAACGCCTGGACCGGCACTCGGCGATGCTGGTGCGCGAGGCCCAGGACGGCGAGATGATCCTGCCCGGCCACGCCTACCTGCCGCCCGGCGGCCTGCACCTGCGGGTGCTGCGCGACGGTGCGCGCTGGCGCTGCCGGATCGACGACGGCCCGCCGGTCAACCGGCACAAGCCGGCGGTCGACGTGCTGTTCCATTCGGTCGCCCAGAACGCCGGCGCCAATGCGGTGGCCGCGATCCTGACCGGCATGGGCGACGACGGTGCGCGCGGCCTGCTGGAACTGCGCCAGGCCGGCGCCGCCACGCTCGTGCAGGACGAAGCCACCAGCGTGGTCTGGGGCATGCCCGGCGCCGCGGTCAAACTGGGCGCGGCGCAGGAGATCCTGCCGCTGGACAGCATCGCCGCGCGCCTGCTCGACCTGTCAGGGCACCGGGGCACGGCGTGACCGGCGGTCGCATCGCGCCCGCCATCGCGCATCGCGCCCCTGCACGCCACCGCATCTGCGGCGCCTGACGTGCGCGGCCGCCTGCTCGCGCTCCTGCTGCTGTGGGCCGGGCTGACTGGCCTGGCGTGGCCGGCGTCGGCGGTGCAGCCGGAGTTCGGCGACGTCGTCCGCCGCTACAACAGCGAGGACGGGCTGCCGCAGAATTCCATCACCAGCATGGTGCAGACGCCCGACGGCTTCTACTGGCTGGGCACCTTTGGCGGGCTGGTGCGGTTCGACGGCCGCAGCTTCCTCGCCCACCGCAGCCTGGCCGGCGAAGGCCCCTCCAGCGACCGCATCCTGCGCCTGCATGTCGATGCGCTCGGGCATCTGTGGGTCGGGACCGAAGATGGCGGCGTCACCGTGCTGGCGAACGGCCGCTTCCTGCGCCTGCCGCTGTGCGCCGGGCGCTGCAAGGTCAGTGCGTTCGCCAGCGATGCGCACGGCCAGGTCTGGGTCGCGACCAGTGCCGGCCTGTTCCGCGTCGCCACCGCCGACTTCAGCTCCGAACGCGTCGACACCCGCCTCTACACCCGTGCCCACGTCGATGCCGGCGTCCTGCTGCTGGGCACACTGGATGGCCTGTGGCGCTGGAACCAGGACCGCGCCGTGCCGATCCCGCTGCCGGCGGGGGCGGCCCAGGTCACCGGGCTGGGCGCGTTCGATGGCGGCACCTGGGTCGGCACCGATGCCGACGTCTTCCGCTACCTGCCCGCCCAGGACCACTGGCAGCAGCTGCTCGAGGGCGTGCAGGTGGCCGACGTGTCCGGCGTGATCCGCGACGCCCGCGGCCAGGTGTGGCTGGCCGACAACTTCAGCCGCCTGTTCCAGCAGCGCGACGACGGCCGGCTCAAGCACATCGAGATGACGCGGGCCGCGATCCTCAGCCTGTCGCTCGACCACGAGGGCAATCTCTGGCTCGGCAGCAACGGCGATGGCCTGTTCCGGCGCCGCACCGCGCAGGTCGGGCGCATGCAGGATGCCGCGGCCGGCCTGGATACCGCCGCGCTGCCGATCGTCGACGACGGCCGCGGCGGCCTGTGGATGGGCATGGTCTGCGACGGGCTGCGGCACTGGGATCCGCGCAGCGGCGAGGTCCGCCAGCAGCCGCTGCAGGACGCGCTGGGCAGCAACTGCGTGTGGTCGCTGCACCGGGACGTGGACGGCACGCTGTGGATCGGCAGCACCGATGGCATGCTCGGCCGGCTGCCGGCCGGCGCGACCCGCGCCGAGCGCATCGCCAGCTGGCCGCAGCGTCCTTCCGTGCGCGCGATCGTCCGCACCGGCGCGTCGCTGCTGGTCGCCACCAGCTCCGGCGCCTACCGGATCTCGCTGGGGCAGCCGGCCGCGGTGCATCCGATCACCGCGCTGGGCGACACCACGATCAACGCGATCGTGCCGGCACGCGCCGGCGGCCACTGGTTCGCCGGCCATGAAGGCGTGCTGCGCATGGTCGGCAACGATGTGGTCGAGCGCTGGGATGCCGGCAACGGACTGTCCAGCCGCTTCGCCCGCAGCGTGCACGAAACCGCGGACGGCGTGCTCTGGGTCGGCACCTATGGCGGTGGCCTCAACCGGATCGCGCATGGCCAGGTGCGCAGCTTCGGCCAGGACGACGGCCTGTTCGACGACGTGGTCTCGTGCATCGTCGAGGACGGCGCCGGGCAGCTGTGGCTCAGCGGCAACCGCGGCGTCTCGCTGCTGACCACCGAGCAGCTGCACCGCGTGGAAGCCGGCGCGACGTCGCTGCATGCGCTGGGCTACTCCGCCAGCGACGGCCTCACCCCGGTGGAGACCAACGGCGGCGGCCAGCCCGCCTGTCATCGCGATGGCGGCGGGCGGCTGTGGTTCCCCACCCTGTCCGGCTTCGCCGTGGTCGACCCGGGCCGCCTGACGCCCGCGTCGCTGCAGGCCCCGGTGATCCACATCGAGCACGTCAACGCCGCCGGCAGGATCCTGCCGCCACGGCCGCGCGTGGTGCTCGACAGCGGCACCCGCAACGTCGAGATCGTGTTCACCGCCCTGAGCTTCAGCGCGCCCGAGAAGACCCGGTTCCGCTACCGCCTGGCCGGCAGCGGGTGGATCGACATCGGCGACCGGCGCAGCATCCATTTCCCCGTCGTGCCCTGGGGCGAACAGCTGCTGGAGATCGTGGCCAGCAGCGAGGCCGGCACGTGGTCGGCGCAGCCGGCGCGGCTGCTCATCGTCAATCCCGCACCGTGGTACATGCAGCCGTTGTGGCTGGCCGGCGCCGTGCTCCTGGCCGCCCTGCTGCTGTACGCGGCCTGGTGGCTGCGCACCCTGCACCTGCGTCGTCGCAGCAGGGCGCTGGCGCGCCTGGTCGGCGAACGCACCGCCGCGCTGGAACAGGCCAACCTGCGCCTGGTCGAACAGGCCCACAGCGATCCGCTGACCGGCGTCGGCAACCACCGCCATTTCATCCAGCAGCTCGGCGATGCCTGGACCCGGCTGGAAGACAGCGGCCTGCCCCTGTCGCTGCTGCTGATCGACGTGGACAATTTCAAGCACTACAACGACCACTTCGGGCACCTGGCCGGCGACGATGCGCTGTGCGCGATCGCCAGCGCGATGCAGGCGCAGCTGCGCGACGGCGGGATGCTGGCACGCTATGGCGGCGAGGAGTTCGTGGTGCTGCTGCCCGAACGCGGCATGGACGCGGCGCTTCGGATCGGCGAACGCCTGCGCGTGGCCGTGGCCGGCACCACCCTGCCGCATGCGCCGGGCACCCAGCATCCGCACATCACCATCAGCGTCGGCTGCACCTGCCTGGTCCCGCGCGCCGGCGACAGCCGCGTGCACCTGATCGACCAGGCCGACCGGGCGCTGTACCGGGCCAAGGCCAATGGCCGCAACCGGGTCGAATGCTGGACCGGAACACCGGCCGCCGGTTGACGACCGCGATGGCGATGGCGATGCGCTGATCCGCACGCGATCGCGCCGCGCGCGGATGCCCGGCAGGCGGCAGCCGCACGCCCGCACACGGCGGGATCATGCAAGGTGGCCCGACAGAAGAACGCCCGGCATTGCCGGGCGTTCTTCTTCATCGCACTGCGGCCTGGATCAGGCGGAGGCCACGGTATCGGCGACCTTGCTGTAGTCCTCGATCTGGTCGAAGTTCATGTAGCGGTAGATCTCCTTGCCGCTGGCGTCCAGCACGCCGACGTCGGTCATGTACTCGGCCTTGGTCGGGATCCGGCCCAGGCGCGAGCAGATCGCGGCCAGCTCGGCCGAGCCCAGGTACACGTTGGAGTTGCGGCCCAGGCGGTTCGGGAAGTTGCGGGTGGAGGTGGAGAACACCGTCGCGCCCTCGCGCACCTGCGCCTGGTTGCCCATGCACAGCGAGCAGCCCGGCATTTCCATGCGTGCGCCGGCGGTGCCGAAGGTGCCGTAATGGCCTTCCTTGGTCAGCTCCGAGGCATCCATCTTGGTCGGCGGCGCGACCCACAGCTTGGTCGGGATGTCGCGCTTGCCTTCCAGCAGCTTCGCCGCGGCGCGGAAGTGGCCGATGTTGGTCATGCACGAACCGATGAACACCTCGTCGATGGTCGCACCGGCGACATCGGAGAGGGTCTTCACGTCGTCCGGGTCGTTCGGGCAGGCCACGATCGGCTCATGCACGTCGGCCAGGTCGATCTCGATGACCGCCGCGTACTCGGCGTCGGCATCGGGCTCGAGCAGCTGCGGATCGGCCAGCCAGGCTTCCATCTTGGCGATGCGGCGGGCCAGCGAGCGCGGATCCTGGTAGCCCTCGGCGATCATCCACTTCAGCAGCGTGATGTTGCTGGTGAGGTACTCGATGATCGGCTCCTTGTTCAGGCGCACGGTGCAGCCGGCGGCCGAACGCTCGGCCGAGGCGTCGGACAGCTCGAACGCCTGCTCCACCTTCAGCTCCGGCAGGCCTTCGATCTCGAGGATGCGGCCGGAGAAGATGTTCTTCTTGCCGGCCTTGGCCACGGTCAGCAGACCGGCCTTGATCGCGTACAGCGGGATCGCGTTGACCAGGTCGCGCAGGGTCACGCCCGGCTGCAGCTCGCCCTTGAAGCGGACCAGCACCGATTCGGGCATGTCCAGCGGCATCACGCCCGTGGCCGCGGCGAAGGCGACCAGGCCCGAACCGGCCGGGAACGAGATGCCGACCGGGAAGCGGGTGTGCGAGTCGCCGCCGGTGCCGACGGTGTCGGGCAGCAGCATGCGGTTGAGCCAGCTGTGGATCACGCCGTCGCCCGGACGCAGCGAGATGCCGCCGCGGGTGGAAATGAACTCCGGCAGGGTGTGGTGGGTCTTGACGTCGACCGGCTTCGGGTACGCGGCGGTGTGGCAGAACGACTGCATCACCAGGTCGGCAGAGAAGCCCAGGCAGGCCAGGTCCTTCAGCTCGTCGCGGGTCATCGGGCCGGTGGTGTCCTGGGAGCCGACCGAGGTCATCTTCGGCTCGCAGTAGGTGCCCGGGCGCACGCCCTGGCCTTCCGGCAGGCCGCAGGCGCGGCCGACCATCTTCTGCGCCAGCGAGAAGCCGGTGCCGGTATCGGCCGGCTGCTGCGGCTGGCGGAACAGGTCGGTGACCGGCAGGCCGAGGGCCTCGCGTGCCTTGGCGGTCAGGCCACGGCCGATGATCAGCGGGATGCGGCCACCGGCGCGCACCTCGTCGAACAGCACCTCGGACTTGACCTGGAACTCGGCGATCACTTCGCCGTTCTTCAGCGCCTTGCCGGCGTACGGCTGCAGCTCGACCACGTCGCCGTGGTTCATCTGCGACACGTCCAGCTCGATCGGCAGCGCGCCGGCGTCTTCCATCGTGTTGTAGAAGATCGGGGCGATCTTCGCGCCCAGGCAGACGCCGCCGAAGCGCTTGTTCGGGATGTACGGGATGTCCTGCCCGGTGAACCACAGCACCGAGTTGGTCGCCGACTTGCGGCTCGAGCCGGTGCCGACCACGTCGCCCACGTAGGCGACCAGATGGCCCTTGTCCTTGAGGTCCAGGATCTGCTGGATCGGGCCGCGCCTGCCGTCTTCCTCCGGCACGAACGGCGCATCGGGACGCTTGTTCTTCAGCATCGCCAGCGCGTGCAGCGGGATGTCGGGACGGGTGGTCGCGTCCGGCGCCGGCGACAGGTCGTCGGTGTTGGTCTCGCCCGGCACCTTGAACACGGTGATGGTCAGGCTCTGCGGCACTTCCGGCTTGCTGGTGAACCACTCGGCGTCGGCCCAGCTCTGCAGCACGGCCTGGGCGTGGGCGTTGCCCTTCGTCGCCTTGTCCTGCACGTCGTGGAACGCATCGAACACCAGCAGGGTGTGCTTCAGGCCCTCGGCCGCGACCGCGCCCAGCTCGGCGTTGTCGAGCAGCTCGATCAGCGGGTGGATGTTGTAGCCGCCCAGCATCGTGCCCAGCAGCTCGGTGGCGCGCTGCGCGCTGATCAGCGGGGTCTTCTCGGTGCCGAAGGCGACCGCGGCCAGGTAGGAGGCCTTGACCTTGGCCGCGTCGTCGACGCCGGCCGGCACGCGGCAGGACAGCAGTTCGACGAGGAAGGCTTCCTCGCCGGCCGGCGGGTTCTTGATCAGCTCGATCAGCTCGGCGGTCTGCTGCGCGCTCAGCGGCAGCGGCGGGATGCCGAGCGCGGCGCGCTCGTCGACGTGGTGGCGGTAGGCTTCCAACATGACAACTCTCCGGGAATGCGGAACAGGAAAAACGGTCTGGGACGGGCTCAGGCTTGCGGCACGATCAGCTTCAGGCCCTTGAAGTAGTCGCGATAAAAGGTGGTGTCGTTGGTGATCAGCGCGTCGCACTGCAGCAGCGCGTGCGCACCGACCAGGAAATCGGCCAGCGGCCGCGGCGGCGCGCCGCGCTGGCGCAGCCGCCGCTGCATCTCGCCCGCGCGCAGCGCCGACTTGGCTTCCAGCGGGCTGAAATGGATGCCCATTTCCTCCAGCGCGCCCAGCGCCTCGGCGCCGTTCTTCAGTGCGGCGCACAGCTCGGCCAGTGCGGCGTCGGACACCACGACCCGGCCGCTGCCCAGGCACTGGCGCAGGCAGGCTTCGACCGCATCGGCCTGCGGGCCGTCGGCGAGCAGTTCGACCAGGACGGGGGCGTCGATGGCGATCATCGGGGCGTCAGCTGCCCGAGGCGTCGGATTCGCCGGCCGACGGGTCCAGCGCGAACTTGCCGCGGACGCGGGAAATGGCGTCGTCCACGCTCTTGCGCAGCACGATGCGGCTGCCTTCCAGTTCGACCTTGAGGACGCTGCCCTTGGTCAGGCCGAGCGCGTCGCGCACGGTCTTGGGCAGGGTGATCTGGCCCCGCTCGGCGACGGTCGCTTCCATCGGTAGGCTCCAGAAAGTATGCACGAATCATACATACTTGAAGATTCATACTCAAGGTCGCATAAGACATCCGGGACACCGAACCTACACACTGAATCGGTCAGAATGCCGTCAGTCCCTACAGCCGCCGATGCCATAGGAGTGCACCCATGAGCGACTCGTTCTCGACCCGCAGCCACCTCGAGGTGGGCGGACACCGATACGCCTACTACAGCCTGCCGAAGCTGGGCGAGCGCTTCGACATCGCGCACCTGCCCTACTCGATGAAGATCCTGCTGGAGAACCTGCTCCGGCACGAGGACGGCGGCGTCACCGTCGGCCGCGAGCACATCGAGGCCGTGGCCAGCTGGAACCCGACCGCCGAATCCGACACCGAGATCGCCTTCATGCCGGCACGCGTGGTGCTGCAGGACTTCACCGGCGTGCCCTGCGTGGTCGATCTGGCCGCGATGCGCGACGCGGTGGTCAAGCTCGGCGGCCGCCCGGAGCAGATCAATCCGCAGATTCCCTCGGAACTGGTGATCGACCACTCGGTCCAGGTCGACGTGTTCGGCTCGCCCGATGCGCTGGACGAAAACGGCAGGATCGAGTTCCAGCGCAACCAGGAACGCTACGGCTTCCTGCGCTGGGGCCAGAAGGCCTTCGACAACTTCAAGGTGGTGCCGCCCAATACCGGCATCGTCCACCAGGTGAACCTGGAAAACCTGGCCCGGGTGGTGATGACCGCCGAGAAGGATGGCGAGGCGGTGGCCTACCCCGACACCGTGTTCGGCACCGACAGCCACACGACGATGATCAACGGCATCGGCGTGCTCGGCTGGGGCGTGGGCGGCATCGAGGCCGAAGCGGCGATGCTGGGCCAGCCCTCGTCCATGCTGATCCCGCAGGTGGTCGGCTTCCGCCTGACCGGCAAGCTGCCCGAAGGCGCGACCGCGACCGACCTGGTGCTGACGGTCACCCAGATGCTGCGCAAGCACGGCGTGGTCGGCAAGTTCGTCGAGTTCTTCGGCGACGGCCTGCAGCACCTGCCGCTGGCCGACCGGGCCACCATCGGCAACATGGCGCCCGAGTACGGCGCCACCTGCGGCATCTTCCCGATCGACGCCGAGTCGCTGACCTACCTGCGCCTGTCCGGCCGCAGCGAGGAACAGATCGCCATCGTCGAGGCCTACGCGAAGGCGCAGGGCCTGTGGCACGAGCCCGGCAGCGCGCACGCCGAGTACAGCGCCACGCTGGAACTGGACATGGGCACGGTCAAGCCGTCGCTGGCCGGCCCCAAGCGCCCGCAGGACCGCGTGCTGCTGGAAGACGTCAAGCAGAACTACCGCGACAACCTGGCGCCGTTCATCGACGCGCGCCGCAAGCGCATCGACCTGGTCCAGGAAGACCGCCTGAAGAACGAAGGCGGCGGCGGCACCGCGGTCGGCGCGCATGCGTCGAACAAGGAGTCCTCGCCCGACAGCGGCGCCGGCTGGCACCTGCGCGACGGCGCCGTGGTGATCGCCGCGATCACCTCCTGCACCAACACCTCCAACCCGGCGGTGATGCTCGGCGCCGGCCTGCTGGCGCGCAACGCGGCGGCGAAGGGGCTCAAGGCGCAGCCCTGGGTGAAGACCTCGCTCGGCCCGGGTTCGCGCGTGGTCACCGATTACCTGGAAAAAGCCGGCGTCCTCGGCGACCTGGAACAGCTCGGCTTCTACGTCGTCGGCTACGGCTGCACCACCTGCATCGGCAACTCCGGCCCGCTGCCGGACGACGTGTCCGATGCGATCGCCGCCGACGACCTGGTGGTGGCCTCGGTGCTGTCGGGCAACCGCAACTTCGAGGGCCGCGTGCATCCCGAAGTGAAGATGAACTACCTCGCTTCGCCGCCGCTGGTCGTGGCCTACGCCATCGCCGGCACCACCGACATCGACCTGACCACCGAGCCGCTGGGCACCGGCAGCGACGGCCAGCCGGTGTACCTGCGCGACATCTGGCCGAGCAACAAGGAGATCGGCGACACCATCGCCGCGACCGTCGGCCCGGAGATGTTCAAGCAGAACTACGCCGACGTGTTCAAGGGTGACGACCGCTGGAACACCATCGCCTCGCCCGATGGCGACCTGTATGCGTGGGACGACAGTTCCACCTACATCAAGAACCCGCCCTACTTCGACGGCATGACCATGCAGGTCGGCCACGTCGACGACGTGCACGGCGCGCGGGTGCTGGGCCTGTTCGGCGACTCGATCACCACCGACCACATCTCGCCGGCCGGCAACATCAAGAAGGACTCGCCGGCGGGCCGTTTCCTGCAGGAACGCGGCGTGCAGCCGGCCGATTTCAACAGCTACGGCAGCCGCCGCGGCAACGATGACGTCATGGTGCGCGGCACCTTCGCCAACATCCGCATCAAGAACCTGATGTTCGGCGGCGAGGAAGGCGGCAACACGCTGTACCACCCGCAGGATGGCGGCGAGGCGCAGAAGCTGTCGATCTACGACGCGGCGATCCAGTACAAGCGCGACGGCGTGCCGCTGGTGGTGATCGCCGGCAAGGAGTACGGCACCGGCTCCTCGCGCGACTGGGCGGCCAAGGGCACCAACCTGCTGGGCGTCAAGGCGGTCGTCGCCGAGAGCTTCGAACGCATCCACCGTTCCAACCTGGTCGGCATGGGCGTGCTGCCGCTGCAGTTCCTGGAGAACGAGAACGCGCAGTCGCTGGGCCTGGACGGCTCGGAGGTGTTCGACATCACCGGCCTGGAGGATGGCGCCAGCAAGCGTGCGACGGTCGATGCGCGCAAGTCCGATGGCAGCGTCAAGCAGTTCCAGGTCAAGGTGCTGCTGCTGACGCCGAAGGAAGTGGAGTACTTCAAGCACGGCGGACTGCTGCAGTACGTGCTGCGCCAGCTGGCCGCGCGCGAAGCGGCCTGAGTGCCGCCTGCCTGCCCTGCCCGGTCCGCCTGTCGGCACCGGGCATGGGCGGATGCGGCCGGCCTTACAGCCGCGGCTTCCACTGCGCGGCGTAAAGCCGCCATTGGCCATCCTCGTCGCGCCATCCGGTTTCGATGTCGTAGACCCGGCCGCGCTCGGGCAGCATCCGCCCGCTGCCGCCGGTGGCCATCGCGGTGAAACGCACGGTGGCGCGGCGCCCATCCTCGTGCAGCTGCACCTCGGCCGGACCGAGGGTCACGCCGATGCGCAGATTGGCGATCACCTGGGCGCGGATCACCTGCTGCAACGCAGCACGATCCATCCCGGCATTGCCGGCGAAGTCATCGGTGACGCCCTGCATGAAGTCGCGCGCATCGCGCGATTCGATCGCGGCCTGCATCGCGGAAATCTGCTCGCGCAACCGCTGTTCCGGAGGTGTGCGCGTGCAGGCCACCAGCATCGACGCCAGCGCCGCCAGCAGCAGGAACAGACCGATCGTGGTCGTCGCGCATCGCACCGTCCTGTCCATCGCTTCGCCTTTTCCATCCGGAACGGTATGCTCCCATTACAAACGGCGGATTGCGAATCCTGCCGAAAATGACATTCCTCGGGAGGGAAACGCATGAGTCAGGATCGTCCTTGGTTGCAGAGTTACCCGCAGGGCGTCCCCGCCGAGATCGACCCCGATCAGTACCGCTCGATCGCCGACGTGTTCGCCACCTCGGTACGCAACTATGCCGATCGGCCGGCCTACAGCAGCTTCGGCAAGACCCTCACCTACCGCCAGGTCGACGTGCTGAGCACGCAGTTCGCCGCCTACCTGCTCGGCACGCTCGGCCTGAAGAAGGGCGACCGGGTCGCGATCATGGCGCCCAACTGCCTGCAGTACCCGATCGCCACGTTCGGCATCCTTCGCGCCGGCCTGACCGTGGTCAACGTCAATCCGCTGTACACCGCGCGCGAACTCAAGCACCAGCTGGTCGATTCCGGCGCGGCCGCGATCGTGGTGGTCGACAACTTCGGCCACACCGTCCGCGACGTGCTCGCCGATACCCCGCTCAAGCAGGTCATCACCACCGGCCTGGGCGACATGGTCGGCTTCCCCAAGGGCGCCATCATCAACTTCGTGCTCAAGTACGTGAAGAAGATGGTCCCGGACTACGACATCCCCGGTGCGGTCCGCTTCCGCGACGCGCTCGAGCAGGGCAAGCGCCATTCCCTGCCCCAGGTCGACATCGACCCGAACGACATCGCCTTCCTGCAGTACACCGGCGGCACCACCGGCGTGGCCAAGGGCGCGATGCTCACCCACCGCAACCTGGTGGCGAACATGCAGCAGGCGTCGGCCTGGCTGGGCAGCAACAACCTGGAACGCGGCAAGGAAGTGGTCGTCACCGCGCTGCCGCTGTACCACATCTTCGCGTTGACGGCGAACGGCCTGGTGTTCATGGAACTGGGCGGCCTCAACTATCTGATCACCAATCCGCGCGACATGCCCGGCTTCATCAAGGAGCTCAAGGGCGTGCGCTTCACCGCGATCACCGGCGTCAACACGCTGTTCAACGGCCTGCTCAATGCGCCGGGCTTCGACGGGATCGATTTCTCCTCGCTCAAGGTCACCCTGGGCGGCGGCATGGCGGTGCAGCGCGCCGTGGCCGAACGCTGGAAGCAGGTCACCGGCGTGACCCTGGTCGAAGCCTACGGGCTGACCGAAACCTCGCCGGCCGCGTGCATCAATCCGCTGGACCTGAAGGCGTTCAACGGCTCGATCGGCCTGCCGATCCCGTCCACCGATGCCTGCATCAAGGACGACGACGGCAACGAGGTCGCGCAGGGCGAGATCGGCGAGCTGTGCATCAAGGGCCCGCAGGTGATGAAGGGCTACTGGCAGAAGCCGGAAGAGACCGCGAAGGCGATCGACGCCGACGGCTGGCTGCATACCGGCGACATGGCGCGGATGGATCCGCAGGGCTTCGTCTACATCGTCGACCGCAAGAAGGACATGATCCTGGTGTCGGGCTTCAACGTGTATCCCAACGAGGTCGAGGACGTGGTCGCGTCGATGCCGGGCGTGCTCGAAGTGGCGGCGGTCGGCGTGCCGGACGAGCGTTCCGGGGAATCGGTCAAGCTGTTCGTGGTGCGCAAGGATCCCGCCCTCACCGCGGACGACATCAAGGCGTTCTGCCGGACCGAACTGACCGGCTACAAGCAGCCGCGCCAGATCGAGTTCCGCACCGAACTGCCGAAGACCAACGTCGGCAAGATCCTGCGCAAGGAACTGCGCGACTCCAAGCCGCAGCCGGAGTCGTCCACGCACCACTGACACCTCCACGACAGGCTGTCATGACGGCCGCGACCGGCGCCCCGCACGAGGGGCACGGTCCGCGGCCGCTTTTCTTTTAACCACTCGTTCAGGTGTAGCATCGGCTCCGGACCCGCCCGGACGGTGCGTCCGGGCTCCCCTCGCCGGAGACCCGCCATGAACATCGAAAAACTGCAGCGCCACGACACCCCCAGCTTTCCCACCATCCGTGTCCAGACCTCGCACGAGGGCAACGCGCACTGGCTGTACATGCATGCCGACGCGGCACAGGCCGGTGTCCGTCCCTGCTGCCGCTTCGACATGCTCGAAGACATGTGGACCTACATGAGCGCGATCACCTCGCGACCGGAACAGCGCACGCCCGGTCGCCTGCGTCATTTCGTGATGGCCTCGGCCGCCTCCGCGTTCAATCTCGGCGGCGACCTGGACCTGTTCATGCGCCTGATCCGCGCGGGCGACCGCGCGCAGCTGCTGGCCTATGCGCAGCGCTGCGTCGAAGGCGTGCACCACGTGCACACCGGCTTCGGCGGCGACATCCACACCGTGGCGCTGATCCAGGGCGATGCGCTGGGCGGCGGCCTGGAGATGGCCCTGGCCTGCCACACCATCGTCGCCGAGGAAGGCGTCGGCATGGGACTGCCCGAAGTGCTGTTCGGCCTGTTCCCGGGCATGGGCGCCTACTCGTTCCTGTGCAAGCGGGTCAGCCCGCGACAGGCCGAGAAGATGATCCTCAGCGGCGAGATCTACAGCAGCGAGGAGATGTATCGCCTCGGCGTGGTCGACATGCTGGTGCCGCGCGGCCAGGGCGAATCGGCGGTGCAGGACCTGATCCGCCAGCAGCAGCGCGCGCCGCACTCGCACCTGGCGATGAACGCGGTCCGCCGCATCGGCCAGCCGGTGAGCTACGACGAGCTGCTCGGCATCACCGAGGTCTGGGTCGACACCGCACTGGGCCTTGGCGACAAGTCGCTGCGGACCATGGAAAGGATCGTGCGCGCGCAGTTGCGGCGCGCCAGTGCGGACGCTGCCTGATCACTGCCGTACGGGTGACAGGGGGAGGATCAGGCCCGGCAGGATGCCGGGCTTGTTCGTTTCAGGGCACCGCAGAACGCAGCCGCACGATCCGGCTGCGCGATGGCGCCGCGGCCGTGCGCTAGCCGCGCTGCGGCCCTTCCAGCCGCGACTGCCAGCCTTCGGTCTGCCCATGCGCGAGCCGTCGCTCGAACACGCTGCGCCACGAAGGCACCAGCGGCAACGACAGCGCGGCCACCAGCTCGTCCTGGTCCTGGGTTCGCCGGTAGAACAGATCGGCCAGCCGCGGCAGCGGCCAGTCCGGATGCGGACGCGCCACCAGCACCAGGGCATCGCCTGCCCTGATTTCGCCAGGTTCCAGCACGCGGTAGTACCAGCCGCCGCGCCCGCTGTCCTGCACCCGCCGCGCCATGTCGGCGACACCGAAGCGGTCGGACAGCTTCCAGCACGGCTGCCGGAACTGCGACACCTCCACCAGCGCAGCGCCCAGCTGCAGGCGATCGCCCAGGCACAGGTCGCGCTCGACCACGCCGGTGGTGCTGATGTTCTCGCCGAACGCGCCTGCCGCATCGAGCAGCGCATGCGCGCCGATCTCGCCACGCCAGGTGGCGTAGTGGTCGCGCGGATAGTGGTGGATGGCCTTGTCGGGCCCGCCGTGCACGCGGCGGTCGCCCTGCTCGTCGCCGGCCAGGCCTTCCGGCCCGGCCAGCGCGGCGTCCACCACCGTCTTGGCGATGGCGCTACGGCTGCCGGGACGGGTGTAGTCCACCGCCTTCCCGGCCAGCACCGCCTCGATCGTGGCGAGCGTGCGCGGCAGCATCGATCCGCCGCGCCCGCCTCAGGCCGCCGGGGACAGCGCGGCGATCTCGGCCTTCAACAGCTCGCCGAGGATCTTGATGCCGGCATCGATGCGCTCGCCCGGCACGGTCACGAACGACAGGCGCAGGGTGTTGGTCTGCGGATTGACCGCATAGAACGGCGCGCCCGGCACGAAGGCCACGTTGCGCGCGACCGCCTTGGCCAGCAGCGCGCCGCTGTCCAGGCCCTTGGGCAGGTCGCACCAGATGAACATGCCGCCGTCCGGACGGTTCCAGGTCACCTCGGCCGGGAACTCGCGCTGCAGGGCGGCCAGCATGTGCTCGCACTGCTGCGCGTACAGGCTGCGGATGAACGGGATGTGGCGGTCGATGAAACCGTCCTGCACCGCTTCGTAGACGATCCGCTGCGAGAACGACGGGGTATGCAGGTCGGCCGCCTGCTTGGCCTGCACCAGCTTGCCGTAGACCGGCTCGGGCGCGACCACGTAGCCCAGGCGCAGGCCCGGTGCCAGCACCTTGGAGAACGAGCCCATGTAGATCACGCCGTCCGGATTCATCGACAGCAGGCTCGGCAGCGCTTCGCCGCCATAGGACAGCTCGCCGTACGGGTCGTCCTCGACCAGCGGCACGCCGGCGCGGTCGGCCAGCTCCACCAGCGCCTTGCGGCGTTCCAGCGGCATGCGCCGGCCGGTCGGGTTCTGGAAGTTGGGCAGGCAGTAGAGGAAACGCGCGCCACGCATCTGCTCAGGGTCCAGCGCGTCGGTGACGATGCCCTGGGCATCGCTCGGCAGGCCGGCGAAGGCCGGGCCGAACATCGAGAACGCCTGCAGCGCGCCGAGGTAGCTCGGGGTCTCGACCAGCACCTTGCTGCCCTCGTCGATCAGCACCTTGCCGAGCAGGTCCAGGCCCTGCTGGGAACCGGTCGTGATCAGCACGCGCGAGGCGTCGATGGTGGCGCCATCGCGGCTCAGGCGCGCGGCGATCCACTCGCGCAGAGGGGTATAACCTTCGGTCGGGCCGTACTGCAGGGCCGCCTCGGGGGCCTCGCGCAGCACCTTCTCGGTCGCTTCGCGCATGCGCTCGACCGGGAACGTGGCCGGCGACGGCAGGCCGCCGGCGAACGAAATGACTTCGGGACGTTCGGTGATCTTGAGGATTTCGCGGATCGCCGAGCTGGTCAGCGCCTGGGCGCGCCTGGACAGGGTATAGGTCGTGGTCATGGCCGCATTGTAGCCTCAGCCGGCGCGATCACAGCGGAATCTTCACGGAGACCAGACGCCGTCTTAAAGCGCCTGGGGAATAATCCGGACAGGTTCCGACCCGGCGGCCGCGCCGCCACACCCCAGGAGGCCACGATGTCCTTCCGCCAGTTTCCCGCCACCGGCAACGATGGCAACGACTACGTGATCATCGAGTTCCACAGCCCGGCCGAACCGGGCAACGGCCAGGACGCCGAACTGCGCTACGAACTGCCCGACGGCCAGCGCCTGCGTCGGCACGAACGCAGGTTCACCAATGCCGACGGCACCCTGGTGTTGACCGCGACCTAGCGCACCCCGCCCCTGGCTGTCGACACTCGGGTTCCACGCCGCGGGTGCGGATGGATGGTGTCGGCCCGAGCGCACGCCACGACCACGGGCGATGACACGGACGCGGACGACGTCGTATCAAGCACGGCGGCCGCATCGCTCAGGAGTGAACGGCCGCAGCGGAGCAATGCGTGACGTGGTCATGCAGACGCATGGCGTGTCCCGAATGACGGGCGTGTCCCACCACCGTGCCGCTGGCCCGCGGGCCCGACGCCACAGGTTGTCGATCAGCCATCGATGCGGGTCCCGCGGCGCGATCGGCAGTGTCGGCCTTCGATCCGCGGTCCGGGCGAGCCCTCGTGCAGGCCGGGGGAGGCCGCATCCGTTCCGCCGTGCGGCGCGGGTGCCTCGCCCCGCGCCAGGCCTCGGCGTCAGCCAGGTTCAGGGCTGCTCCAGCACCCGCCCCAGGCCGCTGGCGTCGACCTCGGCCGCAGCCGCGCGCAGCGCGCCAGGCTCCGCCGCGGCATCGAAGCCGATGCGGAAATGGATGTCGCCCGAGGGCGTGCGCGAGGAATGGATCGAGGCCAGGCTGATGCCATGGCGTTCGAACACGTGCAGCAGCGCGCGCAGCGAGCCGGGCCGGTCCTCGGGCAGATAGACGCTCAGCTGGCGCGTTTCGGTCAGGTCGGCCAGCAGGTAGCCCAGCCGTTCGAACGTGTAGCTGCCGTGGTCCAGCGTCGATTCGCCGAACGCCGCCTTCGCGTCCTGCAGGAAGTGCGCGCGGAATGCCGCGCGCGCAGCGTCGTCGCCGGCCTCGACCAGGCCACGCAAGCGGCCGATTTCCGATTCCAGCCGGGCCAGCATCTCGCCGGTATGCGGATTGCCGAACTGGATGTCCTCGTAGATCGCCGGATTCAACGACAGGATCCGCGCGATCACCGCCTGGTCGAGTTCGAAGCCGGTCGAGCGGTACGGCAGCAGCGTGGCCGGCGGGCCGAGTTCGGCGGCGAAACTGCGCAGCACGCCGGCCTGGCCCAGGTGCGCGGCATGCACCATGGCCTGCACCAGCGCCATGACCCGGTCGTGATGAGCGGGCGTGGTCCGGACGTACTGACCGTCGAGCGCGGCCAGCAGTGTCCGCAGCCACGGCCGCCAGGCATCGACGCGCTCCTCGCACACCACCACCACCCTGCCCTTGAGCGTCGGCGTCTTCGGTGGCGCGGTCATCGGGTGCAGGCCGGCGACCTCGGCCTGCGAGGCCAGCAGCGCGGCGACCGGGCCTTCCTTGACCGACGTGACATCCAGCCACAGCCTGCCGCGCTCGCGTCCCGCTGAACGCGCGGTGTACTCGGCGATCACCGCGGCGGTGTGCCGGATCGGCGTGGAGAAGATCAGCACGTCGGCCTGTTCGAGCAGGCGTTCGGGGGGATCGCTGCCGGGGTCGGCCGGATCGTGGCCGATCACCGCAAGCCCCATGCGCTGCTCGAAGAACCGGCGCAGCCAGCGTCCGTAGGCGCCGGCGCTGCCGACGATGCCGATCACCGCTGCTTCGGTCATGCAGCCGGTCCCGACGCCTGGGCGGGGAAGCGTGGCGAGGAGGCCGGATCGTTCAAGGCCGCGGGGGCGGCGGCCAGCACGTCCAGTTCCTCGATGCCCTGCGCGAGCGTGGCCTCCAGCGCCGCGTGCACACCGGCCAGGGCGCGTTCGACCGCCCGGTGCGGCGCTTCGCCGCGCAGCAGGAAAGTGCCGACCAGAGCGGTCAGCACGTCGCCGGTCCCGGCCACGTCGACATCCAGCCGGGGCGACTGCAGCCGCCACACAGCTTCGCGGCCGACCAGCAGGGTCAGCAGCCGGTCGTCGTCGCCGATCACGCTGTGAGCCAGCACCCACTCGGGGCCGCGGGCGAGCAGCACCCTGGCGGCACGCCGCGCATCTGCCTCGTGCAGCGCCGGCAGGCCGCTCAGGCGCTCGAGTTCGAAGGCATTGGGCGTGACCATCCAGGCCAGCGGCAGCAGCCGCTGCGCGAACACCTGCTCCAGCCCGGGTTCGACATAGGCGCCCGTGTGGGTATCGCCGATCACCGGATCGAGCAGGTAGCGCGGTGCGTTGCCTGCGGCATGGTGCCGCTCGAGCCAGTCGGCGAAGGCCTCGCCATTGGCGACGCTGCCGAAGTAGCCGGACACCAGCAGCCGGGTGCGCGTGCTGACGCCACGCTCGTCCAGGCCCTGCAACAGGTCGGCCAGCCAGTCGGCCGGCAGCACGCGGCCACGCATGGACGGATAGAACGGCGTGTTGGACAGCAGCGTGGTCGGCACTTCGACCACGCGCAGGCCGAGCATGCGCTGCACCGGCACCGCGGCGCTGTTGCCGGCGTGGCCGTAGGCCAGCTGCGACTGCACCGAGACCAGATCCACCGGCGCCGCGCCCTGCGGCCGGTTGCGGCGTTCGTGGACCAGATGGCTTTCCAGGGTGTCGCTCATGCTCGGCTCGTCGGACAACGTAGCCGGTCATGCTAGCGCGGAAGATGCATGCGGATGCAGCGTTTCAGCTGCAACGGCCGCGCGATCCTCCTGCCTGGCAAAGCCCGCCGGCAGCACCTGCGGTCAAGCGGATGCACCCGATGGAGCGCACGGGATGACTGGAGGTGACCGGCCTGCAGGAATTGCGGCGCGCGGCTGTCGGCCGGACCAGCCGATGGAAGAGCGGCTGAAGGCGAGCGCGTCGAGATCGCGCGCTCACAGCGCCGGATCGGCGACGCCTCCGGGAAACAACGCACCATCGACCGATATCGCCACGCACGATTTTCCGGGGCGTTTGGCATCATCCGGGGGCATTGCGCTCGACGGACCGGACACGACGGACATGGGCCGGCCCCGCCGCGTCAGCCACGAAGCCCGCCGCCGACCGCGCGCGGCATCCGCGACGGACTCCCCGTCGCGGATGCCGGAGACCACCACCTCGATCAGGACGAGGTCATCCGGTCCCAGAACGACTTCACGCCGTCCAGGAAGGTGGCCGACCGCGGCGAGTGGCGACGCGCCTCGTCGCCGACGAAGGTCGCCTCGAACTTTTCCAGCAGCTCGCGCTGCTCGGTGGTCAGGTTGACCGGCGTCTCGACCACGACCCGGCAGTAGAGGTCGCCGGCGGCGCGGCTGCGCACCGACTTGACGCCCTTGCCGCGCAGGCGGAAGACCTTGCCGGTCTGCGTTTCGGTCGGAATGCGGATTTCAGCATCGCCTTCCAGCGTGGGCACGCGTGCGATGTCGCCCAGCGCCGCCTGCGAGATGCGGATCGGCACTTCGCAGTGCAGGTCGTCGCCGTCGCGCTGGAAGATCGCGTGCTCGCGCACCCGCACTTCCACGTACAGGTCGCCCGGCGGCGTGCCGGGCGGACCGGCCTCGCCCTCGCCGGTCAGGCGGATGCGGTCGCCGCTGTCGACGCCCGCGGGAATCTTGACCGACAGGACCTTCTCGTCCTCGATCCGGCCCGCACCGTGGCAGTCCTTGCAGGGATTGCGCACGATCTGGCCGCGGCCGCCGCAGTCCGGGCAGGCCTGCTGCATCGCGAAGATGCCGCGCTGGAAACGCACCTGGCCGATGCCGCGGCAGGTCTGGCAGGTCTCGACCTTGCCGTCCTCCGAACCACTGCCGCTGCAGCTGTCGCATTCGGCCAGGGTCGGGATCTCGATCCGCTTCTCGATGCCGGCGACCGCTTCCTCCAGGTCCAGCTCCATCACGTAGCCGACGTCGGCGCCGCGGCGCGCACCGCGGCCACCGCCGCCTGCACCGCCGAAGATCGTGCCGAAGATGTCGCCGAAGATGTCGCCCATGTCCGGATTGCCGCCCGGCCCACCGCCACCGCCCATGCCGTGCTCGAACGCGGCGTGGCCGTGGGCATCGTAGGCGCGGCGCTTGTTGCCGTCGGACAGGACCTCGTAGGCCTCCTTGCACTCCTTGAAGGAGGCTTCGGCAGCCGCATCGCCCGGATTGCGGTCCGGGTGGTACTTCATCGCGCAGCGGCGATAGGCCTTCTTCAGCTCTTCTTCGCTGGCGGTGCGGGCCACGCCCAGGACGTCGTAGTAGTCGCGCTTGCTCATCGGATTTCCGGCCTTCTCATTGCTCGTTCCACCTCAATCGAAAGCCCGCGCCGTGACCGGCACGACGCGGGCTGCGATCACCGCCGGCGCCCGGGGCGCCGCTGCGGTCACTTCCTGTCGTCGTCCTTGACCTCGGTGAACTCGGCGTCGACCACGTCGTCCTGCGCACCACCCTGCGAGGCACCGGCCTGACCGGCGTCGCCATCGGCCTGCTGGGCCGAACCGGCGGCCGCGTACAGCGCCTGGCCGGCTTCCTCCAGCGCCTTGGACTTGGCTTCGATCTGGCCCTTGTCGTCGCCCTTCAGCGCGGTCTCCAGCTCGGCGATCGCCGACTCGACCCGGCCGATCACATCGCCCGGCACCTTCTCGCCGTGCTCGGTGATCGCGCCGCGGGTGGCGTGGATCAGGCCGTCGGCCTGGTTGCGCGCCTGCACCAGCTCGTGGAACTTCTTGTCCTCTTCGCGGTGCGCCTCGGCATCGGCGACCATCTGGTTGATCTCGTCCTCGGACAGGCCCGAACCGGCCTTGATCTCGACCTTCTGTTCCTTGTTGGTCTTCTTGTCCTTGGCCGACACGTGCAGGATGCCGTTGGCGTCGATGTCGAAGGACACCTCGACCTGCGGCGTACCGCGTGCCGCGGCCTCGATGCCGGACAGGTCGAACTTGGCCAGCGACTTGTTGAAGCGGGCCTGCTCGCGCTCGCCCTGCAGCACGTGCACGGTCACCGCGGACTGGTTGTCCTCGGCGGTCGAGAAGGTCTGCGAGGCCTTGGTCGGGATCGTGGTGTTCTTCTCGATGATCTTGGTGAACACGCCGCCCAGGGTCTCGATGCCCAGCGACAGCGGGGTCACGTCGAGCAGCAGCACGTCCTTGACGTCGCCGGCCAGCACGCCGCCCTGGATCGCGGCGCCCAGCGCCACGGCCTCGTCCGGGTTGACGTCCTTGCGCGGCTCCTTGCCGAAGAACTCGGCCACCGCGGCCTGCACCTTCGGCATGCGGGTCTGGCCGCCGACCAGGATCACCTCGCCCATGTCGCTGGCGCGCAGGCCGGCGTCCTTCAGCGCGATGCGGCACGGCTCGATCGAGCGGCGGATCAGCTCGTCGACCAGGGCTTCCAGCTTGGCGCGGGTCAGCTTGATGGTCAGGTGCTTCGGGCCGCTCGCGTCGGCGGTGATGTACGGCAGGTTGACCTCGGTCTGCTGCGCGGACGACAGCTCGATCTTGGCGCGCTCGGCCGCGTCCTTCAGGCGCTGCAGGGCCAGCGGATCCTTGCGCAGGTCGATGCCCTGGTCCTTCTGGAATTCCTCGACCAGGTAGTCGATGACGCGCGCGTCGAAGTCCTCGCCACCCAGGAAGGTGTCGCCGTTGGTGGCCAGCACCTCGAACTGCTTCTCGCCGTCGATGTTGGCGATCTCGATGATCGACACGTCGAAGGTACCGCCGCCCAGGTCGTAGACGACGATCTTGCGATCCTTGTTGTCGTCCTTGTCCAGGCCATAGGCCAGCGCGGCCGCGGTCGGCTCGTTGATGATGCGCTTGACGTCCAGGCCGGCGATGCGGCCGGCGTCCTTGGTGGCCTGGCGCTGGCTGTCGTTGAAGTAGGCCGGCACGGTGATGACCGCCTCGGTGACCGTCTCGCCCAGGTAGGCTTCGGCGGTCTTCTTCATCTTCTCCAGGACCTTGGCCGAGATCTCCTGCGGGGCCATCTTGCGGCCGTCGCTGGTCGCGACCCAGGCATCGCCGTTGTCGTGCGCCTGGATGGAGTAAGGCACCAGGTCCAAGTCCTTCTTGACCTCGGCATCGGTGAACTTGCGGCCGATCAGGCGCTTGACCGCGTAGAAGGTGTTCTTCGGGTTGGTCACGGCCTGGCGCTTGGCCGAGGCGCCGACCAGCACTTCGCCGTCCTTGGTGTAGGCGACGATCGAAGGCGTGGTGCGGTCGCCCTCGGAATTCTCGATGACGCGGGCCTTGCCGCCGTCCATGATCGCGACGCACGAGTTGGTCGTGCCCAGGTCGATGCCGATGATCTTGCTCATTGTCTAGGTTCCCTCAAGGAAGATGGTCGGGGCCGGACACAGCGGCCATGAGCGCTGATGTGGGGCCCGGTGGACGCCGTTCAAGGGCGTCTCACGGCAAATGGAGATCGATTCAGTCCTGGCGCGCGACGACGACCAGGGCCGGGCGCAGCAGGCGCTCGTTGAGCAGGTAGCCCTTCTGGAACACCTGCAGCACGCTGCCCGGGGCGGCGCCGGCCGGGTCGGCCTGGCTGATCGCCTGGTGGTGTTCGGGGTTGAACGGCTGGCCGACCGGATCGACCAGCACCAGGCCGTTGTCGCCGGCGACCTTCAGCAGCTGCTTGTAGGTCAGCTCCATGCCGTCGCGCAGCGGGCCGCCCTCGCCGCCCGCGACCGCCAGCCCGGCGTCCAGGCTGTCGAACACCGGCAGCAGCTCGCCGAGCAGGCGCTCGTTGGCGAACTTGCGGGCCTGTTCGACATCGCGGGCCACGCGCTTGCGCTGGTTCTCCAGGTCGGCGCGCTCGCGCAGCGAATCCAGGCGCAGCTGCTCGATCTCGCCGCGCAGCGCTTCGATCTCGTCGCGCAGCTGCAGCTCCAGGGTGATCTCGTGCGACTCGGTCGCATTCGGGGTGAAAGGCGTTTCGTTCTGGGTCATGCACTCGGCTCTCTGACGGCACTCCCGGCCGCCTACTCCGCCGCTATGGGGCCCGCCGCGGACGGATTCAAGGCATTCCGCGCTCGCCGGGCGGCTGCAGCGCCGCGCCGAGCACGTCCGCGGCGGCCTGGACCACCGGGATCACCCGGTCGTAGGCCATGCGGGTGGGGCCGATCACGCCCAGCACGCCGAGCACCTGGCCATCGGCGGCGTACGGCGCGGTGACCAGCGAGATCCCGTCCAGCGGCGCCAGCCCGGTTTCCTCGCCGATGAAGATGCGCACGCCCGGCGCCTTCTGGGTCCGCTCCAGCAGCTGCAGGATCTCGCGCTTGCGGGCGAAGGCGTCGAACAGCTCGCGCAGCCGGTCCAGGTCGGACAGGTCGGACACGCCCATGAGCCGGGTCTGGCCGGCCAGGACCATGTCGTCGTCCGGCGGCTCCAGCGCGCTCTCGGCCAGTTCCACCGACTGCGCCAGCAGCTGCTCCATCGCATCGCGGGCCTGGCGCAGCTCGTGCAGCAGGGTCGCCCGGATCTGCGCCAGCGGGCGCCCGGCACAGTGCTCGTTGAGGTAGTTGGCGACCCGCTCCAGCTCGCCCGGCTCGTAGCTGCGCTGCGGCTCGATCACCCGGTTCTGCACCTCGCCATCGGCGAACACCACGATGGCCAGGATCCGGCGCCCGCCCAGCGGTACGAAGTCGATCTGGCGGAACGCGAACTGCCCGCGGCGCGGCGCGCTGACCACGCCGACGAAGTGGGTCATCGCCGACAGCAGTTCCGAGGCGTTGCCGAGCAGGGCCTGCTGGCTGCCGCTGCCGGCGGTGAGTTCGGCGCGCAGCCGGGCCAGTTCGCGGTCGCCCAGCGACTGCACCTGCAGCAGGCTGTCGACGAACACCCGGTAGCCCTGCGAGGTCGGCACCCGCCCGGCCGAGGTGTGCGGCGAGCTGAGCAGGCCGATGTCCTCCAGGTCCGACAGGATGTTGCGGATCGTCGCGGCGCTGACGTCCAGACCGGCGTGCCGGGCCAGGGTCTGCGAGCCCACCGGTTCGCCGTCGTGGATGTAGCGCGCGATCAGCGTGCGCAGCAGCTGGCGTGCGCGTGGGTCGAGCGGAACCGGCGTGGACGGATGCATGGCCGATTAGATAGCCCCCACCCCGGGCGTTTGCAAGCAGCGCGACGCGGTAGTCGCCAATGGCGGCGATGCGTTCTAATGGGTGTCCACGGAGCCCAACGCGCATGCTCAGACATCTCGCCCTCAAGGATTTCGCCGTCGTCCGCGTCACCGAGCTGGAATTCGGCCCGGGCATGACCGTCATTTCCGGCGAAACCGGCGCCGGCAAATCGCTGCTGGTCGACGCACTGGGCTTCCTGTCCGGCATGCGCGCCGACAGCGGCGTGGTCCGCCACGGCAGCGAACGCGCCGAGCTGGCCGCCGAGTTCGAACTGGACGACGACTCCGCCGCACTGGCCTGGCTGCAGGCCAACGAGCTGGACGAGGATGGCCAGTGCCAGCTGCGCCGGGTGATCCGCGCCGACGGCGGCTCGCGGGCCTGGATCAACGGACGCTCGTCGACGCTGGCCCAGCTGGGCGAACTGGCCGGCCTGCTGGTCGAGATCCACGGCCAGCACGAGCACCAGTCGCTGATGGCCCGCGCCAGCCAGCTGGCCCTGCTCGACGCCCATGCCGGCAACGCCGCCGAGCGTGCCGGCGTCCGCGAGGCCGCCCGCCACTGGCAGGGCCTGCTCGACGAACGCGAGCGCCTGTCCGCGCAGGGCGACGTGTCGGACCGGATCGGCTGGCTGGAACACCAGCATGCCGAGCTCGAAGGCGAGGAACTGGACCCGGCCGCGCTGGAGGCGCTGGACGCCGCGCATCGCCGCCAGGCCCACGCCGCCGGCCTGATCGCCGCCTGCGACGAGGCCGTGTCGCGGCTCGGGGGCGAGGAAGGCCCGTCGCTGGACCGGCTGCTGCTGCAGGTCCGTGCCGCGCTCGGGCGCGCGGTCGAACACGAACCACGCCTGGGCGAGGCCGATGCCCTGCTGGAAAGCGCCGGCCTGCAGATCGACGAGGCGCTGGCCATGGTCAATCGCATCCGCGACGATCTGGAGCTGGATCCGGCCCAGCTGGACGAACTCGAGGCACGGTTGGCCCGGATCCACGACCTGGCCCGCAAGCATCGGGTCACGCCGATCCAGCTGGCCGAACGTCGCGACACCCTGGGCGCGGAACTGACCCTGCTGCGCGGTGCCGGCGAGCGCCTGACCATCCTGGATGGCGAGATCGGCAAGGCCCGCAGCGCCTGGCAGGCCGCCGCGGAGGCACTGAGCAAGCGCCGCCGCAAGGCCGCCGATGCGCTGTCCAAGGCGACCAGCACGCTGATCGGCGAGCTGGGCATGGGCGGCGGCCGCTTCGTGGTCGAACTGGAACCCAGCGACGCCGACCGCCCCGACCCCAACGGCGCCGAGCGCGTCGAGTTCCTGGTCGCGGCCAACGCCGGCCAGCCGCCACGGCCGCTGCGCAAGGTCGCGTCCGGCGGCGAACTGTCGCGCATCTCGCTGGCGATCGAAGTCGCCGCACTGGGCTCGGACGCGGTGCCCACGATGGTCTTCGACGAGGTCGACTCCGGCATCGGCGGCGCGGTCGCCGAGATCGTCGGCCAGAAGCTGCGCGCGCTGGGCAACGAACGCCAGGTGCTGTGCGTGACCCATCAGCCGCAGGTCGCGGCACAGGGCCATGCGCACTACCGGGTCAGCAAGGCCCCGGTCGAAGGCATGACGCAGAGTTCGGTCGAACGCCTGGACGCCAAGGCCCGCGAGCAGGAAGTGGCGCGCATGCTCGGCGGCGTCGAGGTCAGCAAGGAAGCGCACGCGGCCGCACGCCGGCTGCTGGCCGGCGCGGCCTGACCGGGGGGCGCGGCGGCGGGCATCGACCCGCGGACGTCTTCCAGGTCGAGCGCCCGGCAACGATGCCGGCGCTCGCCGGTCAGCACGGTCGCCTACCTCGACACCCGCCCGATCGACCGGCACCCCGGCCTGGCCCGCATCCGCGTCGCGTTTTTTCGCTTGTGATCGGGCAGACCAAGGCGCGTGGATCACGCCTTCCGGCTCCGGACACGACAGGCGACTGACGCATGAAGCGCCTGCGCGAAGCCATGCAGGCGCCCCGCTACCCGGCCCGACGAAACCCGCCGCAGCTTGTCGAATCCGGACGGCAACACCTGGAACGACGGGAGCCATGCCCTGACCGCGACGATCACCCGCAACCGTGGTGACGCGACATGGGCGGGGAAGGAACAGCACCGTCCGAAGCCGCGGGCCTGACGCCAGCCCTGCGGCTGCCGCAGCGACGAGCGGAGACGCTGCACCTGGCTTTCAGGCGGTCATGCGAGGGGCGCCGAAGACGGTTGCGGCGGACATGGCAGAGTCACGAACAGACCGGCCCATGCATGGATGAGCCGGCCTGGGTCGCGGATCCGATATCAGGATGGGAGGCGCGGCGATCACCGCGCCATCGGCCTCAACGCCGCTTCTTGCGGACGTAGAGCACCAGCGAATGCTCTTCCAGCTCGTAGCCGTACTTGGCCGCGATATCGCGCTGCAGCGCTTCGATCTCGGCACTCTCGAACTCGATGATCGCACCGGTGTCGACATCGACCATGTGGTCGTGGTGACCGCCGCGGTCCAGTTCGTACATCGCCTGGCCGCCCTCGAAGTTGTGCTTGAGGACCAGGCCGGCGGCCTCGAACTGGGTCAGCACGCGGTAGACGGTGGCCAGGCCGATCTCGTCGCCATGATCGAGCAGCTGGCGATAGATGTCCTCGGCCGTCAGGTGGTGCTCCGGCTTCTTCTGCTCGAGCAGTTCGAGGATGCGCATGCGCGGATGCGTCACCTTCAGGCCGACGCGGCGCAGATCGTTCGATTCCATGGCTTTCTCTCCGTTCACTGGCGGTTTACCGCCGGCCGCCATGTAGCGGGCCGCGACAAGCGCCGGGAGTGTATCATCGCCCCACTGTCACTCCTGCGTGCCTGCAATGCCGATGCTTCGACGCCTGCTGCTGATCGCCCCCCTGTCGCTCGCCGTTGCCGGCTGCGGCATCCTCTACAAGCAGCCGATCTACCAGGGCAACCTGGTCGAGAAGGAAGCCGTCGAACAGCTGCGCGCCGGGCTGACCAAGCAGCAGGTCGTCGGCCTGCTGGGGACCCCGTCGGTCGCCGACACGTTCCATGCCCAGCGCTGGGACTACGCCGCCTCGCAGCGGGTCAACCGCGTCGGCACCACCGAACGCAAGAACCTGACCCTGCACTTCGAGAACGACACCCTGGTCCGCTGGGAAGGCGACTACTTCCCCGAGCAGGATGCCGAGCTTGCCGGCAAGTCGATCCGCCAGTTCGGCCCGAACCTGGCGCGCGACAAGAACCAGCGCCGCCGCTGATCCCCGCCTGCGCCGGACCGCATCCGCGGTGCCGGCGTCCCGCTGCGGGCGATCCCGTCCAGCGCCTTCGCTCCACCGCCCTGGCGTCGCGCCGGCTCAGCCCTGGCGTCGCGCCGGCTCAGCCCTGGCGCTGACGGTCCGCGCGCCTGCGCCGAGACTCCTTCGGATCGGCCACCAGCGCCCGCAGCAGCTCGACCCGGTCGCCATCGTGCAGCGGCGTCTGCACGTCGGCGACGATGCCGAACACGGCATGCCCGGCGATCTCCGACAGATCCTCGAATCCGGCCGCATCGATCGCATCGCCGAGCAGCGCGCCATCGGGCAGCTGCAGCTCGCGCAGCACGTGCCGCCCAGGCCAGGCCATCACCACCTGTACCCGCAGCATCGTTCAGCCCTCGCGGTCGGCCACGCGCACGAAATCGTCGACCATGCGGTCGGCCAGCCCCTGGAAGCCCAGCGCGAACACCGGCCCGAGCAGGCGCGAGGCGGGTTCGAAATCCAGGGTCAGGGTCACCTTGCAGGCCTCGTCCGACAGCGGCTGGAACTGCCAGACCCCGTGCAGGCGCTTGAACGGCCCATCGCGCAGCTGCATGTCGATCCGCGTCGGCCGCTCCAGCGCGTTCTCGGTGGTGAACCAGGTCCGCAGCGACCCCAGGCCCAGGTCCAGCCGCGCCAGCATGCGGCTGTCGTCGTGTTCGATCACCTCGGCGGTCTCGCACCAGGCGAAGCGGCGCGGGTAGGCGGCGATGTCGTTGACCAGGTCGAACATGCGGTCGGCCGGGTGCCCGACCAGGGCGCTGCGTTGGATCTGCGGCATGCGGAGGAAAAACCTGTACGGGTGCAGCCCGCGGCACCGAATTCGGCGACAATGGGCGCATGAGCAAGAATTCCGCCAATGATAAGGCAAAGGCGAAGAACGAGCCGGCCAACCGCACCATCGCGCTGAACAAGCGCGCGCGCCACGATTACCACCTGATCGAGCGGGTCGAGGCCGGCCTGGCGCTGCAGGGCTGGGAGGTCAAGGCGATCCGCGCGGGCCGCGCCAACCTCACCGACGGCTACGCCCACGTGAACGACGGCGAGATCTACCTGATCGGCGCCCAGATCACCCCGTTGATCCAGGCGTCCACGCACGTGATCGCCAACGACCGTCGCCAGCGCAAGCTGCTGCTGCACCGGCACGAGATCGACAAGCTGATCGGCCGCGTCCAGCGCGACGGCTTCACCCTCGTGCCGACCGCGATGTACTGGAACAAGAACAAGATCAAGCTGGAGATCGCCCTGGCCAAGGGCAAGCAGGATCATGACAAGCGCGACACGCTCAAGGAGCGCGACTGGCAGCGCGAGAAGCAGCGCGTGATGCGCCGGCACAACAAGAACGCCTGAGCCGCGCCTGGGTCGATGGCCGGCATGAACCGCCGGCATCGCGCCGGCGCCGCGCCCTTGTGGCGCCGCCTGCCCGCCCCTACACTGCTTCCTGTCTGGCGATCTGCTCGCCCGAAGTTTCCGGGGGTGTCCTGGTTTCGACGGGGGTTGCGAAATCGACTGGCGCATGCCGAGGGGGCAGCTTTCCTCGTTAATCCAGCGGCAAAACTCTAGTTGCCAACGACGACAACTACGCTCTCGCCGCTTAAGGCGTAAGCCCCGAACCTACTTGTGCCCGTGCTCGTAGATGTAGGGTCATTATCACGGAACCGGCTGTGACGGCTGCCTGTCAGTCACACGCTTGAACAAAACAGGCTGGTACCGGGATGCGCTTCGCGCACCGTGCTGTTCCGGGACGAGATCCAACGGTGAGCTAAGCATGTAGTGCCGGAGATGGAGTGCCTTCGGACGGCGGTTCAACTCCGCCCACCTCCACCAACGCGGTCCGCAAGGACCAGGAAAAGCCGGGATCCCGTCGTTGGGGCCCGGCTTTTTTGTTGCCTGCGATTGCCCGTGTTGCGTGCCCCGCCACGCCTCCGTCACGACCGGCACGGCAGCGTGGCCGCATCCAACGATGCGGAGGCGACATGCAACCAGACCGCGACATGCTGCGGATCCTGCAGGACATCCAGGCGACCAGGCCGGTCAGCGACGAGGACGCCAACCGGGCCGTGCGCGAAGGCTATGCGGCGCAGGCCGAGGATGGCGACATCGACCTGACCCAGCAGGGACGCCAGCTGGTGGACAGCAGCACGCTCTGAGCGATGCGGTGCCGTCGGCAGATCCTGCGGCGCGCGATGCTGCAAACGATGCCGCGTCGCTCATCGTCGTCCGGGCGCTCGCCGGCAATTGTGTAACGGCGTGAAGGGCGGCTAGGCTCCGGGGCATGTCGCGTCTCCTGCGCCCCCACCGTCGGCATTCCCTGCTCCAGCTGCTTGCCCTGGCGCTGCTGGCCGTGAGCCTGCTGGCGCGGCCGACGCTGGCATCGCTGGGCGAGCTGCATGAGTTCACGCACGACCCGGGCGGGACCCATGCGCACTCCGATGCGCATGCGCCCCAGGACGACGATCACGACGAAGGCGATGCGCTGCACGCGCTGCTCCACTTCGCCCATTGCTGCGGCCACCAGCCTGCGACGCCCCCGGGCGGCATTGCCGCCGTTCCCGTCCAGCACCTGCAGATCGCGCACCCGGCCGCCGAGGCGACGAGCGTGGCCGCACTCCGCCTGCTCGCGCCTTTCCGACCTCCGATCACTGGCTGAGCCTGACGGCCGCCACGCGGCCGTGTCCTCCCCCAGTCCTTTCCGGAGAGCAACACCATGTCCGTACGACCCGCGGCCGTCGCCGCGCTGGTCGCCCTGTGTGCGTGGGCCCTGCCCGCGCACGCCGGCGACCGCCTGAGCCTGGACGACGCCCTCGCACGCGTCGCCCGGACCCATCCCGACCTGCAGCTGTGGCAGTACCAGCGCGTCGACCTCGAAGCCCAGCGCGACATCGAGTCGCAGCGTCCGGCGCTGCAGGCCACGGTCGAGATCGAGAACGCCTTCGGGACCGGCGAAGCCAGCGGCACCGGCAACAGCGAGGTCACCTTCGGCCTGGCCTCGGTGCTGGAACGCGGCGGCAAGCTCGATGCGCGCCGCACCCTGGCCCAGCAGCAGATCGATGGCCTGGCGGTGCAGCGCGAAACGCAGCGCCTGGACCTGATGGCCGAGACCGCACGCCGCTACCTGGCCCTGCTGGCCGCGCATGAACGCCAGGCGATCGCCGCCACCGATGTCGCCCAGCGCCAGCAGGCGCTCGCGGCCGCGCGACGTCGCTACCAGGCAGGCGCATCGCCGGAGTCGGTCGTACTCGGCGCCCAGGCCCAGCTGGTCGAAGCCCAGCTCGACGCCGCCGCCGCATTGCAGCGCACCGATGCGGCGCGTCGTCACCTGGCGGCGCTGTGGGGCGAGCGCACGCCGCGCTTCGACCCGGTCGCCACCGACCTGGCACGGCTGCCCGCACTCTCGGACCTGGAGACGCTGTCGGGCTGGCTCGAGCGCACGCCTGAACTGGAGCGCTTTGCCGATGCGCAGCGCCTGGCCGAGGCGCGCCTGCGGCTGGCACGCAGCCAGACCAGCTCCGACATCGAATGGTCGCTGGGCCTGCGCCGCGAGCAGGCCAGTGGCGATGTCGGCCTGGTCGCCGGGCTGGGCATCGCCCTGGGCAGCCGCCAGCGCGCCCAGCCGGGCATCCGCGCCGCCGAGAACGCACTGACGGCGCTGGAGATCGAACGCGAAGCGCAGGCCGCCTCGCTGTACTCGACGCTGGTCGATGCGCACGACCGTTACCAGGCCGCGGCCTGGCAGAGCCGGCAGCTACGCAGCGAGGTGCTGCCGCTGATCGAGCGCGCCGAAGCGGCCGCCGGCAACGCCTACCGCAGTGGCGCTGCCAGCGCGGTGGAATGGCACCAGCTGCAGGCCGAGCGCATCGCCGCGCTGCGCCGCCAGCTGGAATCCGTGCTCGAAGCCCATGCCGCGCTGATCGAGATCCAGCGCCTCACCGGCCAGGCGTTCGTCGCCGGCCCGTCCCCCGACTCCCAGGATGCTTCCCGATGAATCGTTTCCCGATCCGCGCCGCACTGCCGGTCGCCCTGCTGTCCCTGCTGCTGGCCGCCTGTGCCGGCGACACCGCCGACGCCGCGCATGACCACGATCACGCCGCCGCGGCCGATGCCGCCGCCCAGCCGCACGACCATGCCGAAGGCGAAGGCCATGCCCACGGCGACGACGCTCCGCATGCCGGGGGCGAGGCGGCTCCCGCCGCCCCCCCGGAGGGCCAGGATCACGCACACGGCGACACGCATGACCAGGCCGACGCCGCAACGCACGCTGGCGGCCACGCCGAGGCGGAAAACCATGACCACGACCACGACCACGCGCACGCCGAAGGCGCACCGCAGACGGCCGGGGAGGCTTCTCGATGAGCCGCGTCTTCATCCGCGCCGCGTTGCCGGCCGCCCTGCTCTGCCTGCTGCTGGCCGCCTGCGGTGGCGACAAGGCCGACACCGGGCACGACCACGCGCCTGCGCCCAAGGACGCACCGGCCGGAGGCGGGCGCGATGACGGGCATGGCCACGCCGAAGAAGGCCATGCGCACGACGAGGCCGAAGGCAAGGGCGACGCGCATGCGCACGGCGGCTCCGACGGCCACGCGCATGGCGAAGGCGAAGAAGACGAGCACGCGACCAGCACCACGATCGCTGCGGCCATCGCGGCCGACACCGGCATCCGGGTGGCGCCCGCCGGCGCCGGCGTGCTGACCGACGCGCACGAAGTCCAGGGACTGCTGCTGCCGGTCGAAGGCCGCAGCGCCCAGGTCGCCGCACGCTTCCCGGGCCCGATCCGCAGCGTGCGCGTGCAGGCCGGCGACACGGTCCGCGCCGGCCAGGTGCTGGCCACGGTCGAGAGCAACCTCAGCCTCAGCGACTACACGATCACCGCCCCGCTGGCCGGCGTGGTCCTGGTGCGCCAGGCCGAAGTCGGCGGCATCGCAGGCGAAGGCGCGGTGCTGTTCGAGATCGCCGACCTGTCGACGCTGTGGGTCGATCTGCACCTGTTCGGCGCCGATGCCGAGCACATCGCCGCCGGCGCGCCGGCCACGGTCAGCCGCCTCAGCGACGGGGTCAGCATCGACACCGTGCTCGACCGCGTGCTGCCGGGCATGGCCACCGCCAGCCAGAGCACCGTGGCGCGCGCGCGCATCGACAACAGCGACGGGCGCTGGCGCCCGGGCTCGGCGGTCAAGGCGCGGGTCACCGTCGAGAAGCGCGATTCGGCGCTGGTACTGCCGCTGGATGCGGTCCAGCAGATGGACGGCCGGGACGTGGTGTTCATCAACACCGGCGAGCGCTACGACGCGCGCCCGGTGAAGCTCGGTTACCGCGACGACCGCCAGGTCGAGATCCTCGAAGGCATCAGCGCCGGCGAGCAGGTCGTGGTCGCGCAGAGCTACGTGGTGAAGGCCGACATCGAAAAGGCCGGCGCGACCCACGCGCACTGAGGACGCCACCATGCTCGAATCCCTGATCCGATTCTCGATCCGGCACCGCTGGCTGATGCTGGCGCTGACCGGCGTGCTGGTCGCCGTCGGCGTGTGGAGCGGGCTGCGCCTGCCGATCGACGCCACCCCCGACATCACCAACGTCCAGGTCCAGATCAACACCGCCGCGCCCGGCCATTCGCCGCTGGAGGCCGAACAACGCGTCACTTTCCCGGTCGAAACGGCGATGGCCGGCATTCCCGGCCTGGAGTACACGCGCTCGCTGTCGCGCTACGGCCTGTCGCAGGTCACCGTGGCCTTCCACGACGGCACCGACCTGTACTTCGCCCGCCAGCAGGTGGCCGAACGCCTGCAGCAGGTGCGCTCGCAGCTGCCGCCCGGGCTGGAGCCAGAGCTGGGCCCGGTCGCCACCGGCCTGGGCGAGATCTTCATGTACACGGTCGAGGCCGAAGCGGACGCGCGGCGTCCCGACGGCCAGCCCTACACCGCCACCGACCTGCGCACGCTGCAGGACTGGGTGATCCGGCCGCAGCTGCGCAACGTGCCCGGCGTGACCGAAATCAACACCATCGGCGGCTACGCGCGGCAGATCCACGTCACCCCCGATCCGGCGCGGCTGTCGGCCTACGGCCTGGGCTTCGCCGACATCACGGCCGCGGTCACCGCCAACAACCGCAACGTCGGCGCCGGCTACATCGAACGCAACGGCCAGCAGCTGCTGGTGCGGGCGCCCGGCCAGGTGGCCGACGTCGACGCGATCGGCGACATCGTGCTGGACCGCCGCGACGGCGTGCCGATCCGCGTGCGCGACGTGGCCCAGGTCGGCGAAGGCCGCGAGCTGCGCAGCGGCGCGGCCACGATGGACGGCGAGGAAGTCGTGCTCGGCACGGTGTTCATGCTGGTCGGCGCCAACAGCCGCGACGTGGCACAGGCCGCCGCCGCGCGCCTGGAGGTGGCCAACCGCAGCCTGCCGGCTGGAGTGAAGGCGATCGCGGTCTACGACCGCACCGTGCTGGTCGACCGCACCATCGGCACCGTGACCAAGAACCTGGTCGAAGGCGCGCTGCTGGTGATCGCGGTGCTGTTCCTGCTGCTGGGCAACGTGCGTGCGGCGCTGATCACCGCCGCGGTGATCCCGCTGGCGATGCTGTTCACCCTGACCGGCATGGTCCGCGGCGGCGTCTCGGGCAACCTGATGAGCCTGGGCGCGCTGGACTTCGGCCTGATCGTCGACGGCGCGGTGATCATCATCGAGAACTGCCTGCGCCGCTTCGGCGAACTGCAGGCGCGGCTGGGCCGGGTGCTGTCGCTGGAGGAACGCTTCTCGCTGACCGCCAGCGCCACCGCCGAGGTGATCCGCCCCAGCCTGTTCGGCGTGGGCATCATCGCCGCGGTCTACCTGCCGGTGTTCGCGCTGACCGGCGTGGAAGGCAAGATGTTCCACCCGATGGCGATCACCGTGGTGCTGGCGCTGACCGGCGCGATGCTGCTGGCGCTGACCTTCGTACCGGCCGCGATCGCCGTGTTCCTGGGCGGCCGCGTGCAGGAGCACGACAACCGGGTGATGCGCTGGGCCAGCGCACGTTACGCGCCACTGCTGGGCTGGTCGCTGCGGCATCGCGTGCCGGTGCTCGCCGGTGCGGTGCTGCTGACCATCGGCTGTGCACTGCTGGCGCCACGCCTGGGCACCGAGTTCATCCCGAATCTGGACGAAGGCGACATCGCGCTGCATGCGATGCGCATTCCCGGCACCGGCGTGGAGCAGTCGGTGCGGATGCAGCAGACGGTGGAACGGCGGATCCTGCAGTTCCCCGAGGTGCAGCGCGTGTTCTCCAAGATCGGCACGGCCGAGGTCGCCAGCGACCCGATGCCGCCATCGGTGGCCGACACCTTCGTGATGCTGCTGCCGCGTTCGGAATGGCCGGATCCGCGCAAGCCGAAGTCCGCGCTGGTGACCGAGATCGAGGAAGCGGTCGAGCAGCTGCCGGGCAACAACTACGAGTTCACCCAGCCGATCCAGATGCGCATGAACGAGCTGATTTCCGGCGTCCGCGCGGACGTGGCGATCAAGCTCTACGGCGACGACCACGAGACGCTGGCCGAAGTCGGCAAGCGGATCGAGCAGGTCGCGCGGACGGTGCCGGGTGCGGCCGACGTGCGGCTGGAGGAAACAGAAGGCCTGCCGATGCTGGAAGTGGTGCCGCAGACCGCATCGCTGGTGCGCTACGGGCTCAACGCCGGCGACGTGCAGGACCTGGTCGCCACCGCGGTCGGCGGCGCCGAGGCCGGGCAGTTCTTCGAGGGCGACCGCCGCTTCGACATCGTCGTGCGCCTGCCCGAACGCCTGCGCCAGGACCCGGCCGCGCTCGCCGACCTGCCGGTGCCGCTCGGCGTGGCCAGCGGTGCCGACGAGGCCGGCTGGCGCGGCGGCATGGCGACGCTGCCGCAGACCATTCCGCTGCGCGAGGTGGCCACGATCGAGGCCCGCACCGGCCCGAACCAGGTCAACCGCGAGGATGGCAAGCGCCGCGTGGTGGTCACCGCCAACGTGCGCGGACGCGACCTGGGCGGCTTCGTCGAAGAGTTGCGCACCAGGATCGACGCCGGGGTCGAGGTACCGACCGGTTACTGGATCGCCTACGGCGGCAGCTTCGAGCAGCTGATCTCGGCCAGCCGGCGCCTGAGCGTGGTGGTGCCGGCGACCCTGCTGCTGATCTTCGCCCTGCTGTTCATGGCGTTCGGCTCGGGCCGCGACGCGCTGATCGTGTTCTCCGGCGTGCCGCTGGCACTGACCGGCGGCGTGCTGGCGCTGGCCGCGCGCGGCATCCCGCTGTCGATCTCGGCTGGCGTGGGCTTCATCGCACTGTCCGGCGTGGCCGTGCTCAACGGCGTGGTGATGGTGTCCTTCATCCGCAGGCTGCTCGACGACGGCGTGCCGCTGGCCGAGGCCGTCTCCAGCGGGGCGATGGGACGCCTGCGACCGGTGCTGATGACCGCGCTGGTGGCGTCGCTGGGCTTCGTGCCGATGGCGTTCAACGTCGGCGCCGGTGCCGAAGTGCAGCGCCCATTGGCGACCGTGGTGATCGGCGGCATCGTGTCCTCCACGCTGTTGACCCTGCTGGTGCTGCCGACGCTGTACGCGTGGCTGCACCGCGACAGGAAGGCCACGCCAGCGATACCGGCGGCGACGCAGGAGAGCGCCGCATAACCGCCTTGCGCATGCGGCAGGCGCGGCAGGACGGCATGGGGCGGAAAAGCACCCTCATCCGCCCTTCGGGCATCTTCTCCCGCAGACGGGAGAAGGGAGGCATGGGTGGAAGGATGCAGTCTTCCCGCACGGATGCGTCTGCAGCGAGGTCGTCGCCGCTCCTTCTCTCCCGCACGCACGCAGGGGGTGGAACTGGACCTGGACTCGGCGTGGTTCGCAGTGGGGGGCGATGGCGCATTCATCGCGTTCACCACGGCCCCTGGTGGCGATGCGGCATGCGCGGCAGGACGGCATGTGGCGGGAAAGCGCCCTCATCCGCCCTTCGGGCACCTTCTCCCGCAGACGGGAGAAGGGAGGCATGTGCGGAAGGATGCAGTCTTGCCGCACGGATGCGTCTGCAGCGAGGTCGTCGCTGCTCTTTCTTTCCCGCATGCATGCAGAGGCTGGAACTGGAACTGGAACTGGAGTTGGAAATGGAGCTGGAGCTGGAGTTGGAGCCGGACGCGCAGCGGTTCCTTCTCCAGCTTGCGGGAGAAGGTGGCGCGAAGCGCCGGATGAGGGCGGGTTTCCGCTGCCCGTTCCGCCCTTCGGACTTCGCCACCACGGATGGCTGACGAGATCAAGCGCGGATAACCGACGATATGCCGGATTCCACCCGCACTGCCGGATGCGCTCGCCGATCGGATTCCTATCGTTTTCTCTGCCTGTGGAAGACCGCAGGCAACATGCATCACCAGCGTGTTCGCTGTCCGCATGCTCGCAATGACACGCATCGACCGGCGCTGCGTTGAAGCATCGGTGTCAGCTGTCGCGTGGACCGTGCGGCATCACCTTGCCAGTGCCCGCCGCATCGTCCGCACCCGGCAGTCCACCGCCGTGCTGGACGTCCTTGCGTGGCCGCCGCTCCAGCCAGCGCAGCATCGTCAGCACGGCCAGTGCCAGCAGGGTGATCGCCAGCGCCAGCACGTAGTAGCGGAAGCCGACGGTGATGCCGATCGCGGCGACCATCAGCAACGAGGCGGCCGTGGTGATGCCTTCGACGCCGCGGCCGTTGCGGGAGGCGAAGATGGTGCCGGCGCCGATGAAGGACACCCCGGCGATCACCGCTTCGACCAGGCGCAGCGGGTCGATCTGCAGGCCCTGGCCGGCGTAGCGCTCGTGCTCGAGCACGAAGCGGCTCAGCCCGAGCAGCAGCGCCGCGGTGCCGGCCACCAGCATGTGCGTGCGGAAACCAGCGGGACGATTCTTCAGTTCGCGCTCGTAGCCGATGGCCCCACCCAGGGCCATCGCATAGAGCACACCCGGCAGCAGTTGCAGTTCGGCGATCACGTCCATGCGCGGAAACATCGGCGGCTTCGCGTGAAGCCGCCGTGTCGGTTCCGGACATCGCCTGCCCGGCCCGGAACCGCTCAGCCCGACGTCGCCACCTCTGCCGCAGGCGCCGGGTTCTCGCCCCAGCCGCCGAGGGCCTTGTAGACCGCCACCGCCGAGGTGTTGACCGCGGCTTCGGCGGTCGCCAGCGCGTCGTCGGCCTGCAGCTGGTTGCGCTGCGCATCGAGCAGGACCAGGAAGTCGGCCGCACCCTCGCGGTAGCTGATGTCGGCCAGCTCGGCCGCACGCCGTGCCGCGGTGGCCTGCTCGACCACCAGCTCCAGCCGCTGACGCTGGCGCGCGTGGGCGACCAGCGCGTTCTCGGTCTCCTCCAGCGCGGTCAGCACCGCCTGCTCGTACTGGATCGCCACGCCGTCGGCGCGGGCTTCGGTCGCACGCAGGCGCGCACGCACGCTGCCGAGATCGAACGCGGCCCAGCTGATCGCCGGGGCCACCGACCAGCCGCGGTTGTCGCCATTGACCAGGCCCGAACTGCTGCCGGACAGGAAGCCGGCGAAGCCCTGCAGGCTGACCCGCGGGAACAGGTCGGCGGTGGCCACGCCGATCCGCGCGGTGGCGGCGGCCAGGCGCCGTTCGGCGGCGCGCACGTCGGGACGGTTGCGCAGCAGTTCGCGTGCGTCGCCGATCGGCAGCGCATGCGCATAGGCCGGCGTGGCGCGCGGCACCAGGCGCGTGTCGAGGGCGCCCGGACGCAGGCCGAGCAGCACCGCCAGCCGGTGACGCGACTGCGCCTCGCTGGTGCGCAGCAGCGGCAGCTCGGCCTCGATCGCCTTCAGTCGCGCGCGGCTGCTCTGCACGTCCAGTTCGCTGCCGGCACCCAGCTCCTGCCGGGTCTCGGTCAGCCGCTGGGTGTCGCGCAGGTTCTCCAGCGTGTGTTCGGCCACCGCGATCCGCTGCTGCGCTCCGCGCAGCTGGAAGTAGTTGCCGGCGACCTCGGCCGCGACGCTGACCTGCGCATCGGCCAGCCCGGCCTGTTCGGCCTGCAGGTCGGCGCGCGCGGCCTGCGCGCCGCGGCGCAGGCGACCGAACAGGTCCAGCTCCCAGGCCACGTCCAGGCCCAGGCTGTTCTCCTCGGCGATCACGCGGTCGCCCTGCCCGTCCGGGGTGCCGGTCCTGGTCTGGACGGCGCCGGCGGTGACGTGCGGCAACACGTCCAGCCGGCGCTCGACGAACACCGAGCGCGCCTCCTGCACCCGGCTCATCGCCAGGCGCAGGTCGGGATTGGCGATCAGCGCATCGACCACCAGGCGGTCCAGCACCGGGTCGTCGAACTGGCGCCACCAGGCCGCGACCGGCGACTGCGCGACGAACACGCCATCGACGGCGGCATTGCCCAGTTCCACCGGCGCCGGCGTGGCCGCCCGGTACTCCGGGCCGACCGTGCACGCCGCCAGCACCGCGGCGGCCAGGGCCACCACCAGCGGACGGATCACCATGGCAGCACCTCGCCCAGGTAGGTGAAGCTGCCGTTGGGGCCGTCGTCGTCCAGAAGCGCCATGCCGACGCTGCTGTGCGCGCCCTGCGCGACCTCGATCTCGCCCTCGCCGCCATTCATGTCGGTCTTCACGTAGCCGGGGTGCACGGTGTTGACCTTGACCGTGCTGTCGCGCAGTTCGTAGGCCAGCTGCACGGTCCACGCGTTCACCGCGCTCTTGGATGCGTTGTAGGCCGGCACCTTGAAGTCGTAGATCGGCGAACCCGGCTGCGCATGCAGGGTCAGCGAACCGAGGATGCTGGACACGTTGACGATGCGGCCCGCCCGCGCCGCGCGCAGCAGCGGCAGGAAGGCGCGGGTCGTGGCGACCACCGCGAACAGATTGGTGTCGAACGTCGTGCGCCAGGTCTCCAGCGTCTGCTGCGAAGGCTTCAGCGCGATGTCGTCGATCATGATGCCGGCGTTGTTGACCAGGATGTCGAGCACGCCGTGGCGCTGGTTCACCTGCTCGACCGCGGCGTCGATGCTGGCCTGGTCGGTGACGTCGAGCTGCAGCGCTTCGACGGTCAGGCCTTCGGCCTGCAGCGCCAGCGCGGCCTCGACCGCCTTGCCGCGGTCGCGGCCGGCCAGCAGCACGTGCACGCCGGCCTGGGCCAGCTGGCGCACGGTTTCCAGGCCGATGCCGCGGGTGGCGCCGGTGACCAGGGCGATCTTGTTTGCGTGAGTCATGGGATGACCTCGTTGGGAGTCGAATGGTAGTACGCGGGAATCAGTGCGAAGCGGCAACCGGCGCGGCGTCGGCCGGGGGCGCATGCGAGACCAGCGGCCGGTTGGCCAGCTTGCGCAGGGCCACGTAGAACACCGGCGTCAGGAACAGGCCGAACAGGGTCACGCCGACCATGCCGGCGAACACGGTGATCCCGGTGACCGAGCGCACCTCGGCGCCCGCACCGCTGGAGAACACCAGCGGCACGGTGCCGGCGATGAACGCCACCGAGGTCATGATGATCGGGCGCAGACGCAGGCGGCAGGCTTCCAGCGCCGACTCGACGATGCCCTTGCCCTGCAGTTCCAGCTCACGGGCGAACTCGACGATCAGGATCGCGTTCTTGCATGCCAGGCCCATCAGCACCACCAGGCCGACCTGCACGAACACGTTGTTGTCGCCGCCCAGCAGCCACACGCCGAACAGCGCCGACAGCAGGGTCATCGGCACGATCAGGATCACCGCCAGCGGCAGGGTCCAGCTCTCGTACAGCGCGGCCAGCACCAGGAAGGCCAGCAGCACCGCCAGCGGGAACACCACCAGCGCGGCCTTGCCCTGGGTCGCCTGCTGGTAGCTCAGGTCGCTCCAGCCGATGCCCATGCCCGGCGGCAGCACCTGCCCGGCCAGTTCGGTGACCTTGGCCATCGCCTCGCCGGAGGACATCACGCGCGGGTCGGCATCGCCGAGCAGGTCCGCGGCCGGATAGCCGTTGAAGCGGATCACCGGATCGGGGCCGTAGGTCTGGCGGATGTCGACCATCGAACCGATCGGCACCATCTCGCCCTCGGCATTGCGGGTGCGCAGGTTGGCGATGTCCTCGACTTCGTCGCGGAACGGGCCGTCGGCCTGCGCGATCACCTGCCAGGTGCGGCCGAACATGTTGAAGTCGTTGACGTAGGCCGAGCCCAGGTAGGTCTGCAGCGTGTCGAACAGGCCGGTCAGCGGCACGCCCTGCGCCTTGGCCTTGACCCGGTCGACCTCGGCATCGAGCTGCGGCACGTTGGCCTGGTAGCTGCTGATCGGATAGCCCAGGCCCGGCGTCTGCGCGGCCGCGCCCTGGAAGGCCAGCACCGCGTTCTGCAGTTCACCGTAGCCCAGGCGGGTGCGGTCCTCGACGAACAGCGACCAGCCCGAACCATTGCCCAGGCCCTGGATCGGCGGCGGCATGAAGGCGAAGGTGAAGCCTTCCTCGATCGCCCCGAAGCGCTGGTTGAGCTGGGCCACGATCTGTTCGGCCGTGTTGACCCGTTCGGTCGACGGCTTGAGGTTGAAGAAGATCACGCCGCTGTTCGGGGTGTTGGTGAACTGCAGCGCGTTCAGGCCCGGGAAGGCGATCTCGTCCTGCACGCCTTCCACTTCCATCGCCAGCGCGGTCATCTTCTTCATCGCCGCATCGGTGCGTTCGATCGACGCGCCCTCGGGCATCTTCACGCCCGCGATCAGGTACTGCTTGTCCTGCACCGGGATGAAGCCGGCCGGGACCGCCTTGAACATCACGCCCGCGCCGACCAGCAGCAGCGCGTACACCACGAACACCGCGCCACGACGGCCCAGCGCACGCGACACCGCGCTCTCATAGCGCTGCGAGCTGCGCCCGAAGAAGCGGTTGAACGGACGGAACACCCAGCCGAACAGGCGGTCGATCAGGCGCGAGGCACCATCCTTGGGCGCGTCGTGCGGCCGGAGCAGCTTGGCCGCCAGCGCCGGCGACAGGGTCAGCGAGTTGATCGCCGAGATCACCGTGGAAATGGCGATGGTCACCGCGAACTGCTTGTAGAACTGGCCGGTGACGCCGCTGAGGAATGCCATCGGCACGAACACCGCGCACAGCACCAGCGCGATCGCGATGATCGGCCCGGACACCTCCTTCATCGCAAGGTGCGCGGCCGCCAGCGGGCTGGCGCCGTGCTCGATGTGGCGCTCGACGTTCTCGACCACCACGATCGCATCGTCGACCACGATGCCGATCGCCAGCACCAGGCCGAACAGGGTCAGCGTGTTGATCGAATAGCCCAGCAGGTACAGCACCGCGAACGTGCCGACCACCGACACCGGCACCGCCAGCAACGGGATGATCGAGGCGCGCCAGGTCTGCAGGAACAGGATCACCACCAGCACCACCAGCAGCGTGGCTTCCAGCAGCGTGGTGATCACCGACTTGATCGAATCGCGCACGAACACAGTGGTGTCGTACACCGACTGGATCTGCACGCCGGGCGGCAGCGTCTTGGTGATCTGCTCCATCTTGCCGTAGACCGCATCGCGGATCTGCAGCGCGTTGGCGCCCGGCGCCTGGAACACGCCGATCGCCGCCGCGTTCTTGCCGTTCAGGCGCGCACGCAGGGTGTAGTCGCCGGCGGCCAGCTCGATCCGGGCCACGTCGGCCAGGCGCACGATCTCGCCGTCGGCGCCGCTCTTGAGCACGATGTCGCCGAATTCCTCGACGCTCTCCAGCCGGCCCTTGGCATTGATCGGGAGCAGGAAATCGCTGCCGTTGGGCATCGGCTCGGCGCCGAGCTGGCCGGCCGACACCTGCACGTTCTGTTCGCGCACCGCCGCCAGCACGTCGCCGGCGGTCAGGCCGCGCGCGGCGATCTTGTCCGGGTCCAGCCACAGCCGCATCGCGTAGTCGCCGCCGCCGAACAGCTGCGCGTCGCCGACGCCGGGAATGCGCGCCAGTTCGTCCTTGACGTGCAGGCGCATGTAGTTGCGCAGGTACAGCGAGTCGTACTGGCCATCGTTCGAGGTCAGGTGCACGACCATCAGGAACACCGGCGACTGCTTCTGCGTGGTCACGCCCTGACGGCGCACGTCCTCGGGCAGGCGTGCCAGCGCCTGGGCCACGCGGTTCTGCACGCGGACCGCGGCCTCGTCGGCATCGGTGCCGGGCTTGAAGGTCACCGTCAGCTGCAGCACGCCGTCCGAACCGGCGACGGACTTGAAGTACATCATGTCCTCGACGCCGTTGATCGCTTCCTCGAGCGGCGTGGCGACGGTTTCGGCGATCACCTTCGGGTTGGCGCCGGGATACACGGTGCGCACCATCACCGACGGCGGCACCACTTCGGGGTACTCGCCGACCGGCAGCAGCGGCACGGCGATCAGGCCGGCCGCGAAGATCACGATCGACAGCACGGCCGCGAAGATCGGCCTGTCGATGAAGAATCTGGAGAAATCCATGGGTGGTTGTCCTGGAAAGGGTCAAACCGCCCCCGCTCCCGCCGCGCGGGGCGACGGGACACCGGGGCATTCGGAGCTGGAACGGACCTCAGCGCGCGGCGGCGACGGCGTCCTTGGCATCGGCGACCGCCGGCCGCATCGCGACCTGCTTGGCATCCACCGGCATGCCCGGGAAGAACACCTTCTGCAGCCCGCTGACGATCACCTTGTCGCCATCGGCCAGGCCGCCTTCGACGATGCGCAAGCCGCCGGCCAGGCGGCCAAGGCGTACGTCGCGGCGCTGCGCCAGGCCCTGCGCATCGACCACGTAGACATACTTGCGGTCCTGGTCGGTCAGCACCGCCTTGTCGTCGATCAGCACCGAACGGCGCTCACCGCTGCCCAGCACCTGGACGCGGGCGAACAGGCCGGGCGTGAACACGCCATCGCGGTTGTCGAAGCTGGCGCGCGCACGGATGGTGCCGGTGCTGCGGTCGACCTGGTTGTCGAGGAAATCGACGGTGCCGGTGTGCGGATAGCCCTCTTCGTTGGCCAGGCCGATCCGCACCGGCACGCCGGCATCGCGCTCGCTGGGGCGTTCGCCCGAGCGCGCCATGCCCGCGTAACGCAGGAAGGTCTGCTCGTCGGCATCGAAGTAGGCGTAGACCTCGCGCGAGACCACGGTGGCCAGCACCCCGGCCGCATCGCCGGCACCGACCAGGTTGCCGGCGGTGACCAGCGCCCGCCCGGCGCGGCCGTCGATCGGCGCACGCACGCGGGTGAATTCCAGGTCCAGCTGCGCCGAATCGACCGCGGCCTGCGCGGCCTGCACGTCGGCCTGCGCCTGTTCGGACGAGGAACGGCGCTGTTCCCAGGTCTCGACCGAGATCACCTGCTGTTCGGACAGGCGACGGGCGCGGTCGGCCTCGCTGCGCGACTGCGCGGCCAGGGTACGGGCGCGCGCCAGGTCGGCCTGGGCGCGCGCAAGCGTCGCCTTGTACGGGCGCGGATCGATGGTGAACAGCACCTCGCCCTTGCGCACGTCCTGGCCTTCGGTGAAGTGCACGCGGTCGATGTAGCCGGATACGCGCGGACGCAGCTGCACGCTCTCGGCGGCCTCGATGCGGCCGCTGAAGCTGTCCCACAGGGCGATGTTCTCGACCAGCACCGGCGCCATCGAGACGCTGGGCGGAGGCGGACTTTCATTCGCCTGGGTCGAGCAGCCGGCGGCGACGGCCATGGCGAGCAGCGAAACCAGGCCCAGCGTCGCGATACGCGACGGACGTGAGGCGATGATGGTGGGGGAATGCATGGGGCTCTCTCCGGAGAATGGCGGAACGAATGACGGTGATGCGGAAGCGGTTCAGTGCGGCAAGGGGTCGCCACGTGCGGCCCACGGCGGGTCGACCAGGCTGGTGAACAGGGTCTGGCCCGGCGGCTCGTGGCAGTCGTGCCGGAACGGCACCAGCGGACCGGGACGGTGGCGGCCGTTGATCAGCTGCTTGACCACGCAGCGGCCGACCTCGAGCGCGCGTGGCCAGCCCGGGCAGGCATGCCCGGCGTTCTCCGGCGTCTGCAGCGGCGCGTCGACCGTGATCAGCTGCACGCGCACGCCGAGCGGGCGCGCTTCCTCGTGCAGCACGTTGATCAGCATGCGCGTGGCGGCCGAGGCGACCGACTGCAGGCCATACCCCGACCACGCGCGCTCGCCGGCCGGGCCGCCGACGAGGAGGAACTGGGCATCGTCGTGCCCGGCCAGCAGCGGCAGCAGGTGCCGCGCCGCGATCAGATGCGGCAGCAGTTCGTTGTCCAGCGTGCGGCGCAGCCGCGCGGCCGGCGCATCCAGCACGCGGGTACTGCGCGGACGCGGGCCGGCGGTGGCGTCGATCACCGCACGCAGCGGACGCACGCGGCCGGCGACGGTCGCGGCCAGCGCGGCACCGGCCTTGTCAGTGGCCACCGAGCCGACCAGCAGCTCCAGCCCCGGCTCGTCCGGATACAGCTCGGCCAGCTTCTTCAGGCGATGCAGCTCCCGCCCGACCGCCAGCACCGGGCTGCCGGCCTCCAGCAGCGCGGCCACCACGCCGGCACCGACGGTGCCGCTGGCGCCCAGCACCACCACTTCGGGGCTCAATGTCCCTGTCATGGGATATTTCCTCCCGTGCAGGGGATAATCCCATTCGGGCACGGGTTGCCACGCGCAGTGGAGCTCGCACGGCCAACGCCACCACGCTGGTAGCGGCGCGGCACGGTGAACTCGCGGAAATGCCCACGCGGCTTGCTTCCGCCGAACACGGAGGCGGCGAAACCCTCGTCGGCATTGGCCGTGGCCGAGGGCAGCAGGGACGCGAACAGGCGCTTGAGCGACATGGCGGGAACACCCGGATCAGGAATGGTCGCCACGTTACGCCTCGAATCCGGACTTGATTAGTCTGGATTAAAGGGAATAATCATCCCGCAAAAGGGCCAATCGCTTCCCTCCCCCGTCCGGAGCACTCCCATGTCCCACGATCTCAACGACACCTTGGTCTTCGTCAAGGTGGTCGACCAGGGCAGCTTCATCGCCGCTGCCAAGACCCTCGGCCTGCCCAAGACCACGGTCAGCCGCAAGGTGCAGGAACTGGAAGCGCGGCTGGGCGCACAGCTGCTGCACCGGACCACGCGCCGGCTCGGGCTGACCGAGGCCGGCACCATCTACTACGAGCACTGCCAGCGCATCTCGCAGGAGCTGGAAGAAGCGGCAAGCGCGGTCAACCAGCTGCAGGGCGGGCCGCGCGGCTGGCTGCGCTTCACCGTGCCCTATTCGATCGGCATTTCCTGGATCTCGCCGCTGCTGGGCGAATTCCATGCGCAGTACCCGGACATCCGTCTGGACATGCACATGAGCAACGATCCGGTCGACCTGATCGGCAGCGAGATCGATGTGGCACTGCGGGTCGGCAACCTGCCCGATTCCACCCTGATCGCACGCCGCCTCGCCGGCTTCCGCACCCAGGTGTTCGCCAGCCCGCACTACATCGAACGCCACGGCGAGCCGCTGCATCCGGAGGAACTGCAGCACCACCGCATCGTCGCCGTGCGCAAGGCCTACCACCACCATCCCTCGCGCATCACCTGGCCGCTCAGCGACGGCACCCGCTCGGTCGACTATGCGATCCAGCCGCTGATGGTGGCCAACGATCCGTCCGCCCTGCTCGGTGCGGTGCTGTGCGGCGAAGGCCTGACCCTGGCCAGCGACGTGACGGTCAAGCCCTACGTCGAGGCCGGTGCGCTGCGCCGCGTGCTGGCCGGCTGGACCGGCCCGGAAGTCGACCTCAACGCCGTGTTCCCGCGCGGCCGGGTGATGTCGCCCAAGGTGCGGGCCTTCGTCGATTTCCTCGTCGAGCGGCTCAGCTCCAACGCCGACTACATGATGATGCAGTGCCCGTCCAAGTGCCTGCAGGGGCTGGCCGACGCCAGTGCCGCCGCCGCGGCAGCGGCCGAACCCGCCCGGACCGACGAGGCGGTGGTGGCCGAAGGCAAGCGGATCCTCGAGGAAGTGGTCGGCTGACGCACCGCGCGTCGCGCACCGGCACGGTCGGTCGCACGTCGTGGCACGCGATGGCCGGAGGCCGCCCGGCACCGCGCCACTGCTTCACCGCAGCAGGCGACGGGAGTGCCGGATGCAAACGAAAAACGGGCCGCGTCAGCGGCCCGTTTTCGTGACGGCAAGGGTGCCGTGCAGGCTCAGGAACGCACCGGCACCAGGGTGATCTCGACCCGGCGGTTGGCGGCGCGGCCGGCCTCGGTGTCGTTGCTGGCGATCGGGTGGCGCTTGCCCGCACCCACGGTGATGAAGCGCTGCGGATTGACGTTCTGCGCGACCAGGAACTGGGTCACCGAGTTGGCGCGCTGTTCGGACAGACGCTGGTTGACGTCGTCGCCACCGATGCTGTCGGTATGGCCGGCGACCTCGACCACAGTCTTGTCGTATTCCTTCAGCACGCTGGCCACGCTGCTCAGCACCGGATAGAACTGCTGGTCCAGGTTCGAGCTGTTGAAGGCGAAGGTCACGTTGCCCGGCATGTTCAGGGTGATGTTGTCGCCGCTGCGGGTGACGCTGACGCCACTGCCCTGCAGCTTGTCGCGCAGCACCGCTTCCTGGCGGTCCTGGTAGGTGCCGATGGCGCCGCCGGCCAGGCCGCCGACACCCGCGCCGATCAGCGCGTGCTGGCGACGCTCGACCGCACTGCCGCCGGTCAGCAGGCCGGCGGCGACGCCGATGCCCGCACCGATCAGCGCGTTGCGGCTGGTCTTGTTCATCTGGCTTTCGCCGGTGTACGGATTCGTGGTCTGGCAGCCGGTGGCGACCAGGGCGGTCAGCGCGGCAGCGGCCAGCAGGTTGCGCGTGTGCGAACGGATCATGGGTGGCTCTCCTTGAGTGAACCGGTGGAACCCGCCTGCCACAGGCTGGCCGGGGGACACGGATCCGGATGGTACGGGAGCCAACGTGACGGGAACACAAACATGAACAAACCGTATTCACCATCGGATCAGCACGGTGGCATCCGGGTGAAGCGCGGTTCGCCGGTCGGGGGACACGTGGTCTGGACAGGGGCCGGCGCCGACACGGAGCGGCGGCGCGGCGCGCGACATCACGGACCCGATGCTCCGCGCCAGGGCGGTGCGGGCCGGTCGCCGGCGTCCTGCTCCGATGCGCGGCCGGACCGCGGCTCAGGACGCCCCGGACCCCGGCGCCGGGCGCCGGGCGCCGGTTCACTCGAACACGCCCACCGAGTCGTGCGAGAGGTTGTCGAAACGGGTGTACTCGCCGAAGAACTTCAGCTTGCACGAGCCGGTCGGGCCGCCGCGGTGCTTGCCGATGATGATCTCGGCCAGGCCCTTGTCCGGCGAATTTTCCTTGTTGTAGTAATCGTCACGGTAGATGAAGACGATCATGTCCGCATCCTGCTCGATCGCGCCCGATTCGCGCAGGTCGGCCATCACCGGGCGCTTGTCGGTACGCGTTTCCAGCGAGCGGTTGAGCTGGGACAGCGCGATCACCGGCACGTTCAGTTCCTTGGCCAGGCCCTTGAGCGAACGCGAGATCTCCGAGATTTCGGTCGCGCGGTTCTCGCTGTTGCCCGGCACCGACATCAGCTGCAGGTAGTCGATGACGATCAGGCCCAGGTCGTGCTCGCGCTTGAGGCGGCGACACTTGGAGCGCAGCACTTCCGGCGACACGCCCGGCGTGTCGTCGATGAAGATCTTGGTCTCCTTCAGCATCTTGATCGCGCCGGTGACGCGGCTCCAGTCCTCGTCCTCGAGCTGGCCGGTACGCAGGCGCTGGGCGTTGATGCGGCCGTTCGAGGAAATCAGGCGCATCGCCAGCTGCGAGGCCGACATTTCCATCGTGAACACCGCCACGCCCTTCTTCGACTTGATCGCCGCGAACTCGGCGATGTTCAGCGCGAAGGTGGTCTTGCCCATGGCCGGACGCGCGGCCAGGATGATCAGGTCGGTCGGCTGCAGGCCGGCCGTCATCGCATCGAAGTCGGTGTAGCCGGTCGGCAGGCCGGTGATGTTGCCGCCGTTCTCGAAACGGTTGCGCAGCTCCTCGAACGCGTCCTTCAGCGCACCGGGCATGGCGACGAAGTCGGTGCGCCCGCGCGCGCCCTGCTCGGCGATCGCGAACACCGATTTCTCGGCCGACGCCAGCAGCTCGGAACTGTCGCGCCCCTCGGGCTGGAAGCCGTCGTTGACGATGTCGGTGCCGACCTGGATCAGCTGCCGCAGCACCGCCTTGTCGCGCACGATCTCGGCATAGGCGGCGATGTTGGCCGCCGACGGCGTCGTGCTGGCCAGCTCGATCAGGTAGGCGCCATCGCCGACCATCTCCAGCTTGCCCTGCGATTCGAACCATTCGCCCAGGGTGACCACGTCGAACGGCCGGTCGCGCTCGGACAGCTCGCGGATCGCGCGGTAGATCAGCTGGTGGTCGCGGCGGTAGAAATCGCCCTCGGCCAGCTGGTCGTTGACCCGGTCGTAGGCGTCGGGCGCCAGCATCAGGCCGCCGAGCACGGCCTGTTCGGCCTCCACCGAATGCGGCGGCAGGCGGAGCTGGTCGACACGGTCGTCGCCGCGCTCGAAGCGGTCGTCGCGGTCTTGACGGTCTTTGCGGAAACCGGATCGGGCGGACATGGTGGAGTCGGACTCCTGGAAACGCAGGGCGAACGGAACCGGATCGGACATGGTAGCCGGCCATGCCATGACGGCGTTGCAGACAAGCATGTGGATAACCGGTGGGTATCTCAGCAGCTGAGATCCACCCGGCCCGGAAACACGAAGGGCGCCCGAGGGCGCCCTTCGCTGGAAACGTGCTCGGCAGGGCCGATCAGGCTTCCGGTTCGATCACGACCTTGACCGTGGTCTCGGCGTCGGCGTGCAGGTGGACCAGCACGTCGAACTCGCCGATGTGGCGCAGCGGGCCTTCGCCCATCACCACTTCGCTCTTCTCCAGCGGCAGGCCGGCGGCGGTGAAGGCCTCGGCGATGTCGCGCGGGCCGACCGAGCCGTACAGCTTGCCTTCGGTCGAAGCGTTGGCCTTCAGGGTCACGCTGGCGCCTTCCAGCTTGGCCACGCGGGCCTGGGCGTCATCGGAGATGGCCTTGGCCTTGGCTTCATAGTCGGCGCGCTTGGCCTCGAACTCGGCCACGTTGGTGGCGGTGGCCGGCACGGCCTTGCCCTGCGGGACCAGGAAGTTGCGGCCGTAGCCCGGCTTCACGCTGACCTTGTCGCCCAGGTTGCCGAGGTTGGTGACCTTCTGCAGAAGGATCAGATCCATTGTCTTGCTCCGTTATCCGTTAGCGGCGTGGGCCGTGGGGCCGGTACCGCAACGTGTGCTGTCCGAATAGGACGGGAAAATGCAGGAGGGCGGCCATGGGCCGCCTCCCCGTCGAGAACCCGCACGGCGGTGCGCGGGCTCTTCCGAGAGACTCGGATCAGACGTCGTGGTTGTCGGTGTACGGGATCAGGGCCAGGAAACGGGCGCGCTTGATCGCGGTCGACAGCTGACGCTGGTAGCGCGACTTGGTGCCGGTGACGCGGCTCGGAACGATCTTGCCGTTCTCGGTCAGGTACTGGCGCAGGGTGTTGAGATCCTTGTAATCGATCTCCTTGACGCCTTCGGCGGTGAACTTGCAGAACTTGCGACGACGGAAGAACTTGGACATGGGTGTGCTCCTTAGGCGGCGGCGGCGGCGTTGTCGCCGTCGGTTTCGGCAGCGGCGGTGCTGCCACCCTCGCCTTCTTCGTCATCGCGGCGGCGACGCTCGCCACGCTCGGGCTTGTCGCCCTTCTCGTCCTTGCTCTTCATGATCAGCGACTGCTCGGTGTCCGGGCCATCGCGACGGATGACCAGGTGGCGCAGGATCGCGTCGTTGAAGCGGAAGGTCTCGACCAGCTCGTCGATGGCGGCCTGGCCGACTTCGACGTTGAACAGCACGTAGTGGGCCTTCACCAGGTTCTGGATCGGGTAGGCCAGCTGACGGCGGCCCCAGTCTTCCAGGCGGTGGATGGTGCCTTCGCCGCCCTCGATGATCGACTTGTAGCGCTCGATCATGGCCGGCACCTGCTCGCTCTGGTCCGGATGGACCAGGAACACGACTTCGTAATGACGCATGTTGGTTTCCTTGTGGATGCGGCCCCCAACGGGCCTGGCAGCTCCCCAACACCCGGGCGGATGCGGTGGAGCAAGGTCTCCCACGGCCGTGAGGCGCGCGGAGAGCCGGAAATTATGCAGCCACAATGACTTGGACGCAAATCCGGGGGCTTCATCGGCCGACCTGCACCGCTGAGGCCGGCCCGGTGGCGCCGCTCAGCCCGGCTGCGCGGCGGCCGCCTTCTGCGACGCGATCCAGGCGCGGACCCGGGTTTCCAGGGTTTCCAGCGGGACCGAGCCGGTCTCCAGCACGGTGTCGTGGAACGCCCGCAGGTCGAAGGTCGGGCCCAGCTCGCGGGCCGCCTCCTCGCGCAGCGCCGAGATCCGCAGCTGGCCGATCTTGTAGGCCAGGGCCTGGCCGGGCCAGGCGATGTAGCGGTCGATCTCGTTGACCACGTCCTGCTCGGTCTTGGGCGCATTGTCCATGAAGTAGTCGATCGCCTGCTGCCGGCTCCAGCCCTTGGCATGCATGCCGGTATCGACCACCAGCCGCACCGCGCGCCACATGTCGTAGGCCAGCTGGCCCATGCGGTCGTAGGGATCGTCGTACAGGCCCATGTCGTAGCCCAGGCGCTCGGCGTACAGGCCCCAGCCCTCGCCGTAGGCCACGAAGTAGGCGGTCCGGCGGAACATCGGCAGGTCCGGCAGTTCGGCGCCGCGAGCGAACTGGAAGTGGTGGCCGGGCACGGCCTCGTGCAGCGACAGCGCCAGCATTTCCCAGGTCGGCCGCACCTCGGGCCGGTACAGGTTCACGTAGTAGTAGCCGGCCCGGCTGCCGTCGACCGCGCCGGGCTGGTAGTAGGCGGTGGTGGTGTCCGGGGCGATGGTGTCGGGGATCGCGCGCACGCCGTAGGGCTGGCGCGGGATGGTCCGGAACACCTTCACCAGCTCCGGATCGATCCGCTTGGACAGCGCCTGGTAGGCCTCCAGCAGGGCCTCGGGCGAGTCATGGAAGAACTTCGGGTCGCTGCGCAGGTGGGCGAAGAACGCGTGCAGGTCGCCCTGGAAGCCGACTTCGGCCCGGATCTTCTCCATGTCGGTGCGGATCCTGACGACCTCGCCCAGCCCGATCGCATGGATCGCCCCGGCATCGAGGTCGGTGGTGGTGTACCAGGCGGCCAGGAAGTCGTAATGCGCGCGCCCGTCCGGCAGTCCGGTGGCGGCGATGCCGTCGCGCGCCCTCGGCAGGTAGTCGTCCGCGAAGAAGCGACCGAAATCGCGGTAGGCAGGGACCACGCGCGCGGCGATGACCTCGCGCGCCTGCCTTCGCAGCGCCTCCTGGGTCGCGGCGGGGATGGCTGCCGGCATCCGCTGGAACGGCTTGTAGAACGGGCTGGCCGTCGGATCCTGGACCACCTGGGCGGCGATCTGGGCCGGCACGCGCTGCATCAGCACCTTCGGCGGCATCGCACCGGCGGCGATGCCGGCGCGCATCAGCGCTTCGGTCTGCGCGACCAGCTGCGGCAGTGACTGCAGGCGGGCGATCCAGTGGCGGTAATCCGCCTCGCTGGCGAACGGCAGCACCTCGGCGATGCCGTCGGCGGTCTGCACGCCGCCCTGGTGGCCGATCGGCTGCAGGTACTCGCGGAAGCGCTGGCGCTGCACCGCGCGCTCCTGCAGCCAGGCGAAGGTGTCGTAGTTCAGCTGCTCGGCCGGCGGCAGCGCGGCGCGATCGATCCGGCGCAGCTGCTCCAGCGCGGCGCGGTCGGCGGCTTCGCGGCGGGCGATCGCCTCCAGGCTCTGGTCGCCCCAGCGGTCGTCGTAGCGGTGGTCGCCCTGGTAGCTGGCGTTTTCGGGCGATTCGCGCAGGCCACGCTCCCATTCGGCATCGAACAGGCGGTGCAGCTGCGCGACCGCGGCGGCCTGCGCGTCAGGCGGCTGCGCCACGGACGTGGTCACCGCGGCGGCGGCAGACGGCATTCCCGCCGCACCCACGAACAACGCCGCCATCAGGGCGGCAGACAGGGAACGGGGCATGCACGGGCTCCAGCAGCGGGTGAAGAGCGCGAGCCTAACGCGCCGCTGCCGGCGCGGTCATCCGGCGTCGACCGCGCCGGGATCGTGGATTCCGCCCGGCGCGGCTCAGGCCGGACCGGTGGTGGTGAAGCTCTCGCCGCAGCCGCATTCGGCGGTGGCATTGGGGTTGCGGAACACGAACGCCTCGCCCAGGCCCTGCCTGGCGAAATCGATCTCGGTCCCGTCGACCAGGGGCAGGCTCCTGGCATCGACGAAGATGCGCACGCCCTGCTCGTCGAACACGGTGTCGCCCTCGCGCCGGTCGCGCGCCACTTCGGCCTGGTGGCCCCAGCCGGAGCAGCCGGTGCGCTCGACGCCGAAGCGCAGGCCGAGGGCGTCGGCATCCTTGGCCAGGAAGCGCTGCACGCGTTCGAGGGCGATGGGGGTCAGGGTCACGGACATGGGGGGCTCCGATGGTTCGATGTCGATTATAGGCGTGCCGGCCGCCGCAGGCGTCGCGCCGGCCCGGCCGGGCTGAACCTCGCGCGCCCGACCGTGCTCCCGGTACACTTCGGTCCCTCCTAGATAAGCACGTCGCAGAAGGATTCAAGCCATGACCGTGGTCAGCGTTGCGCAGGCACTTGCCGGAAAAATCGCGGAAGGCGGGGAGGTCACGGTCCGTGGCTGGGTCCGCACGGTGCGTGGCTCGGCCAACCTGGCGTTCGTGAACGTGAGCGACGGCTCGGGCTTCCATCCGATCCAGGCCGTGGCCACCGACGCGCTGGGCAACTTCGAGGACATCAAGCGCCTGACCCCCGGCTGCTCGGTGATCGCGCGCGGCCAGCTGGTGAAATCGCAGGGCAAGGGCCAGAGCTTCGAGATCCAGGCCGAGGCGATCGAGATCGTGGGCTGGGTCGAGGATCCGCTGACCTACCCGATCCAGCCCAAGCCGATGTCGCCGGAGTTCCTGCGTGAAGTGGCCCACCTGCGCCCCCGCACCAACCTGTTCGGCGCGGTCACCCGCATCCGCGACTGCCTGGCCAAGGCCGTGCACCGCTATTTCCACGAGAACGGCTACTACTGGATCAGCACGCCGATCGTGACCACCTCCGACGCCGAGGGCGCCGGCCAGATGTTCCGCGTGTCGACCCTGGACCTGGCCAACCTGCCGCGCACCGGCGAGGGCGAGATCGACTTCAGCCGCGACTTCTTCGGCAAGGAGACCTTCCTGACCGTGTCCGGCCAGCTCAACGTCGAGGCCTACTGCCTGGCGCTGAGCAAGGTCTACACCTTCGGCCCGACCTTCCGCGCCGAGAACAGCCACACCACCCGCCACCTGGCCGAGTTCTGGATGGTCGAGCCGGAGATCGCCTTCGCCGACCTGGCCGAAGACGCGCGCGTGGCCGAGGAGTTCCTGAAGTACCTGTTCCGCGCGGTGCTCACCGAGCGCGGCGACGACATGGCCTTCATCGCCGAACGCGTGCAGAAGGATGCGATCAGCCGCCTGGACACCTTCGTCAACGCGCCGTTCGAGCGGATCGACTACACCGACGCGGTCGCCCTGCTGCAGAAGTCCGGCAGGAAGTTCGACTTCCCGGTCGAATGGGGCCTGGACCTGCAGACCGAACACGAGCGCTGGCTGACCGAGGAGCACGTCGGCCGCCCGGTGGTGGTGACCAACTATCCCGAGCACATCAAGGCGTTCTACATGCGCCTGAACGACGATGGGAAGACCGTCGCGGCGATGGACGTGCTGGCGCCCGGCATCGGCGAGATCATCGGCGGCAGCCAGCGTGAGGAGCGCCTGGACGTGCTCGACGCGCGCATGGCCCAGTTCGGGCTGGATCCGGCCCATTACGGCTGGTACCGCGATTTCCGCCGTTACGGCTCGGTGCCGCATGCCGGCTTCGGCCTGGGCTTCGAACGCCTGGTGGTCTACGTCTGCGGCCTGTCCAACATCCGCGACGCGATCCCCTACCCGCGCGCGCCGGGCAGCGCGGAGTTCTGAGCATGGCCGGCCTCGCCCCCGCCCTGTCGCTGCACGCCGCCACGCCGGCGGCGCCGCGCGCGTGCCACGGGAGCGCGCGCCGATGATGCTGTTCTTCGCCCTGTGCTTCGTCGGCGTCGCCATCGCCGGCCTCAGCGCGTTCGCGATCTTCTGGCCGCTGACCCTGATCCACGTGCGCGACCGCCATGCGGCCAGCGAGCACGATTTCGGCGAAGGCGCGTTCATGAAGCCGGCCGCGCTCGGCTGGCTGCTCAGCGGCCGCTACCGCGGCAGCCGCGACCCCTCGCTGACCGGGCTGGCGACGCCGGCCCGGGTCGCCCTCATCACCATTTTCACGGGGCTGGGTGCATCCCTGCTGCTGTGGCTGCTTTCGGAGATCCTCGGATGAATCACGACACCTGGTGGCTGGCCGTCCTCGGCCGGACCCTGGTCTGGGCCCGCCTGCGCGAGAGCGAGGCCGGCATCGCCGAGGTCTTCGACAACGACGGCAAGCTGCACGTCTACGACAGCCAGGACACCGCGCGCGCGATGCTGCTGGACGCCGGCTACGTCGAGTTCGACGGCCTGGACGAGGACGACGCGCTGGCCAAGGGCTTCTCGCTGGACGAAGTCGCGCCGCCGCGCGCGGACGACGACGAGCGCCTGGCCTCGCAGATGTCGCAGTCCCTCGGCGGCCGCGCCTGACAGCCGCCGGGCCGGGCATGTACCTGCCATCCGCCTTCGCCGGCAACGACCTGGCAGCGCTCGACGCCCTGCTCGAACGCGATGCGTTCATCACCCTGGTCACGGTGGATGGCGAGGGCCTGCCGTTCGCCTCGCACCTGCCGGTGCTGCATGCGCGCGAGGGCGGCACGGTGCGCCTGCGCGGCCACTGGGCGCGCGCCAATCCGCAGGCCGGCCACGCGGGCCCGGCACTGGCGATCGTGCATGGACCGCACCACTACGTGTCGCCCGGCTGGTATCCGGACAAGGCCGAGGCCGCGCGCGTCCCGACCTGGAACTATGCCGTCGCGCACCTGCGCGGCAGCCTGCGCCTGCTGCACGGCGAGGACGAACTCGCCGCGATCGTCGCCGCACTCGGCGAACGCCATGAAACCGCGTTCGGTGGCGACTGGCGCTACGACCACGCCGATCCCGCCGAGCGCCGCCAGCTGCGCGGCATCGTCGGCTTCGAACTCGAAGTCAGCACGATCGCGCTGAAACTGAAGCTCAGCCAGAACCATCCCGCCGCGAACGTCCAGGGCGTGATCGACGGCCTGCGCGCGCAGTCCGGGCCGCAGGCCGGGGACATCGCCGCCCTGATGCAGGCGCAGCGCACGCCTGCCTGATCCGACCGTCGCCGCGCCGCCACCGCCCTTCCCTTGTGATGATGCCGCCATGCCCCACGACCTCAAGCCCCTGATCAAACGCAACCACGCCTGGTCCGAACGCATCCGCGCCGAGGATCCGGACTTCTTCAGCCGGCTGTCGCAGCAGCAGGCGCCCGAGTACCTGTGGATCGGCTGCTCCGATTCGCGCGTGCCGGCCAACCAGATCATCGACATGGCCCCGGGCGAGGTCTTCGTCCACCGCAATGTCGCCAACGTGGTCGTGCACACCGACCTGAACTGCCTGTCGGTGATCCAGTTCGCGGTCGACGTGCTCAAGGTGAAGCACATCCTGGTGGTCGGCCACTACGGCTGCGGCGGCGTCTACGCCGGCCTGACCCGGCAGCGGCTCGGCCTGGTCGACAACTGGATCCGCCATGTCACCGACGTGGCCGAGCGCCATACCGACTGCCTGCAGCACGCCGGCGACACCTCGCTGCAGCACGCGCGCCTGTGCGAGCTGAACGTGCTCGAGCAGGTGGTCAACGTCTCGCGCACCACCATCGTCCGCGACGCGTGGTCGCGCGGCCAGGACCTGACCGTGCACGGCTGGGTCTACAGCCTGCGCGACGGCCGCGTGCACGACCTGGGCATGGACATCGATACGCTGGACTGCCTGGACGAGCGCTATGCGGCATCGCTCGCACGGATCCAGGCCGACCACGAAGACCGCTGATCGTCCGCAGGAGAGTCCCGATGCGCGCATTCCGCCCGCTGCTGCTCGCCCTGGCCCTGGCGTCCACCACGCCGGCCCTGGCCGCCGCGCCGACCGACAACCCGGAGCTTGCCGCGCTCTACGAGGCCGACCAGGACGCGCGCAGGCAGCCGGAGATCGACTGGCGCAGGCTCGGCGAGGACGACCGGCTGCGGCGCGACCGGGTCCGCGCGATCATGGCCGAGGGCGGCATGCGCACCGCGGCCGACCACCACCATGCGGCCATGGTGTTCCAGCACGGCGAAGCGCTGGAGGACTACCGCCTCGCCTTCGCCCTGGCGACGATGGCGATGACGATCGACCCGGCGTATCCGCGCGCACGCTGGCTGAGCGCCGCCGCCTTCGACCGGCTGCTGATGAACCGGCTGGCGCCGCAGTGGTACGGCACCCAGTACCGCTCGGACGACCAGGGCATGTACCTGTACCCGGTCGACGCCGAGGCGGTGAGCGACGCCGAGCGCGAGGCCATGGGCGTGCCGACCCTGGAGGCGAGCCGCGCGCGCGTGACCGAGGGCGCCGGGCGCCTCGGCATGCAGGTCCGCGAGGTGCCGCCGACGCTGGACGAACTGCGCGCCGAGCGGCGCGGCAGCGCGGAGGCCGAATGAACGCCCCGGCCGCACCGCTCAACCTGTTCGGCTGGATCGAACGGCATCGCCACCTGCTCAGGCCGCCGGTCGGCAACAAGTGCATCCACGATGGCGAGTTCATCGTGATGGTGGTCGGCGGGCCCAATGCGCGCACGGACTTCCACTGGGATGAAGGCCCGGAGTGGTTCTACCAGCTCGAGGGCGAGATGGTGCTGCGCGTGCAGGACGATCCTGCCGGCGGGCCCGGTGCGCGGCGCGACATCCCGATCCGCGCCGGCGAGATCTTCCTGCTGCCGCCACGCGTGCCGCATTCGCCGCAGCGCATGGCCGGCGGCGTCGGCCTGGTGATCGAGCGCAGGCGCATGCCGCACGAACGCGACGGCCTGCTCTGGTACTGCGAGCAGTGCAACCACAAGCTGCACGAGGAATTCTTCCAGCTGCAGGACATCGAACAGGATTTCCCGCCGGTGTTCGACCGCTTCTACGGCTCGCCGACGCTGCGCACCTGCACGCAGTGCGGGTACCTCAATCCGCGCCCCGACCGCTACGACGCCGACGCGTCCTGAGCCTGCGCGGAACCTGCCAGGCGCAGCGTTCGTCGCTGCGTCACCTCCCATGACGACGACCGCACCATGACCGCACTGTCCGCCCGTACCCACGCCCTCGCCCTCGACGCCGCCGATCCGCTGCGCGCCTTCCGCGGCGAGTTCCTGATCCCGCGCCACCGCGACGCCGAGCAGGTCTATTTCGTCGGCAACTCGCTGGGCCTGCAGCCGCGCGCCGCGCGCGCGCAGGTGCAGCAGGTGCTCGACGCCTGGTCCGAGCGCGCGGTCGAAGGCCACTTCGAGGGCGACGCGCCGTGGATGCACTACCACGGCCTGGTGCGCGAACCGCTGGCGCGCCTGGTCGGCGCCGAGCCGGCCGAGGTCGTGGCGATGAACACGCTGACGGTGAACCTGCACCTGATGCTGGCCAGCTTCTACCGGCCGACCCGCGAGCGTCCGGCGATCCTGATCGAGGCCGGTGCGTTTCCATCGGACCGGCACGCGGTCGAGTCGCAGATCCTGCTGCATGGCTTCAACCCGGCCACCGACCTGATCGAAGTCGAAGCCGACCTGCCCGATGGCACGCTGTCGCTCGACGCGATCGCACGCGCCATCGCCACCCATGGCCCGCGCCTGGCGGTGGTGCTGTGGCCGGGCGTGCAGTACCGCACCGGCCAGGCGTTCGACCTGGCGGAGATCGCGCGGCTGGCGCACGCGCAGGGCGCGGTGGCCGGCTTCGACCTGGCCCACGCGGTCGGCAACCTGCCGCTGCGCCTGCATGACGACGGCGCCGACTTCGCGGTGTGGTGCCATTACAAGTACCTGAACTCGGGTCCGGGCGCGGTCGCCGGCTGCTTCGTGCACGCGCGCCACCACCGCGCCGACCTGCCGCGCCTGGCCGGCTGGTGGGGCCACGATCCGGCCACCCGTTTCCAGATGGCGGCCGGCTTCGTGCCCGCCGCCGGCGCAGACGGCTGGCAGCTGTCCAATCCTCCGGTGCTGGCGCTGGCGCCGCTGCGCGCCTCGCTGGACCAGTTCGACCGCGCCGGCATGGCGGCGCTGCGCGCCAAGTCCGAATCGCTGACCGGCTTCCTCGAGCAGCTGATCCGCGAGCGCCTGTCCGACGTGCTGCAGATCGTCACCCCGGCCGATCCCCGGCAACGCGGCTGCCAGCTGTCGCTGCGCGTGGCCGGCGGCCGTGCGCAGGGCCGCGCCCTGTTCGACTACCTGCGCGACACCGGCATCCTCGGCGACTGGCGCGAGCCGGACGTGATCCGCATCTCGCCGGTCCCGCTCTACAACCGCCACGCCGACGTGCTGCGCTTCGTCGAGGAAGTGGAGCACTGGCGTGGGGTCTGACCACGCGCGCGGCGCCGGCAAGCGCGAACTGACCCTGATCGGCGCCGGCCTCGCCGGCTCGCTGCTGGCGGTGCTGCTGTCGCAGCGCGGCTGGCGGGTCACCGTCTACGAGCGCCGCGGCGATCCGCGGATCAAGGGCTACGAGTCCGGTCGTTCGATCAACCTGGCCCTGGCCGAGCGCGGCCGGCACGCGCTGCGCAGCGCCGGCGTCGAGGACGCGGTGATGCGGCAGGCGGTGATGATGCGCGGGCGCATGATCCATGCCCTCGACGGCAGCACCACCCTGCAGCGCTATGGCCGCGACGATGCCGAGGCGATCTGGTCGGTGCACCGGGCCGATCTCAACATCACCCTGCTGGAAGCCGCCGAACGCGCGGGGGCGCGCATCCATTTCCACCGCCGCCTGCACACGGTCGACTTCGACGCCGGCACCGCGCGCCTGATCGACGATCGCGACGACCAGCCCGAGGACATCCGCTTCGCCACCCTGATCGGCAGCGACGGCGCCGGTTCGGCGCTGCGCGCGGAGATGGTGCGCAAGGCCGGGATCGGCGAGCACACCGAGTTCCTCGATCACTCCTACAAGGAACTGACGATCCCGCCGGGCGACGATGGCGATTTCAGGATCGAACCGAACGCGCTGCACATCTGGCCGCGCGGCCGCTACATGTGCATCGCCCTGCCCAACGACGAGCGCACCTTCACCGTCACCCTGTTCCTTCCCAACCAGGCAACGCCCGGCGACGCCGCGCCCAGCTTCGCCAGCGTGCGCAGCGGTGCGGAAGTGCGTGCCCTGTTCGCGCGCGATTTCCCCGATGCGCTGGCGTTGATCCCTGACCTGGAGCGCGACTGGGAGCGGCATCCTCCCGGCCTGCTCGGCACCCTCACCCTGGAGCGCTGGCACCTGGACCATCGCGCCGTGGTGCTTGGCGACGCCGCGCACGCCATGGTGCCGTTCCACGGCCAGGGCATGAACTGCGCCTTCGAGGACTGCGTGGCGCTGGCCGACGCGATGGACGCCCACACCGACCTCGACGCCGCGTTCGCCGCATTCGAGGCGGTGCGCAAGCCGAACGCCGCCGCGATCCAGGCGATGGCGCTGGAGAACTACATCGAGATGCGCGACCGCGTGGACGATCCGGGCTTCCTGCTCCAGCGCGCACTGGAACAGGCGCTGCAGGCGCGGCATCCGCAGCGCTTCGTGCCGCACTACACGATGGTGACCTTCATGCGCACGCCCTATGCGCTCGCGTTGACCCGCAGCGGGATCCAGCGCGACATCCTGGTGGACGCCACGCGCGGCCACGACGACCTGTCGCGGATCGACTGGGATGCGCTGGACGCGCGGATCCTGCAAGGCCTGACCGTCCTGGAGGGCGCGCGCTGATGAGCGACAGCTTCCTGTTCTACGACCTGGAAACCTTCGGCGCCGACCCGCGCCGCAGCCGCATCGCGCAGTTCGCCGCGGTGCGCACCGATGCCGAGCTGCGCGAGATCGATACGCCGATCAGCCTGTTCGTGCGCCCGGCCGACGACCTGCTGCCCTCGCCCATCGCCACGCTGATCACCGGCATCGCCCCGCAGCATGCGCTGCGCGAAGGCCTGACCGAGGCCGACGCGATCGGCCGCATCGCCGAGGAAATGGCGCGCCCGCGCACCTGCTCGCTCGGCTACAACTCGCTGCGCTTCGACGACGAGTACGTCCGCCATACCCTGTTCCGCAATTTCCACGACCCGTACGAACGCGAGTGGCGCGGCGGCAACTCGCGCTGGGATCTGCTCGACGTGATGCGCCTGGCGCATGCGCTGCGCCCGGACGGGATCGTCTGGCCGAAGCGCGAGGACGGCGCCACCTCGTTCAAGCTCGAGCACCTGGCGCTGGCCAACGGCGTGCGCGAAGGCGACGCGCACGAGGCGCTGTCGGACGTGTACGCCACCATCGGCCTGGCCCGCCTGCTGCGCCAGGCGCAGCCGCGGCTGTGGGAGTACGCGCTGAAGCTGCGCGACAAGCGCCATGCGGCGAGCCTGCTCGATCCGTTCGCGATGACGCCACTGCTGCACGTGTCGCAGCGCTATCCGGCCAGCCGCCTGTGCGCGGCCCCGGTGGTGCCGCTGGCGATGCATCCATCGATCGGCAACCGCGCGATCGTGTTCGACCTGGATGGCGACGTGGACGCCCTGCTCGCGCTGGACGCGGAGGCCATCGCCGACCGTCTGTACACGCCCGCGGCCGACCTGCCGCCCGGCGCCCAGCGCGTGCCGCTGAAGGAAGTGCACCTGAACCGCTCGCCGATGCTGGTGCCGTGGGCGCACCTGCGCGCGCCGGACTTCGCGCGCCTGGACATCGATGCCGACGCCGCGCTGGCCAAGGTCGAGCGGCTGCGGGACGCGGGGCCGGCGCTGGCGGAAAAGGCACGCCAGGTGTTCGCGCGCAACCCGACCCGCACGCCCGCCGATGTCGATGCTTCGCTGTACGACGGCTTCACCGGCGAAGGCGACCGCCGCCTGCTGGCCCAGGTGCGTTCGACCGCCCCGGCCGACCTGGCCGCGCGCGTCTTCGATTTCCGCGATGCGCGCCTGCCCGAGCTGCTGTTCCGCTATCGCGCGCGCAACTGGCCCGACACCCTGGCCGCCGACGAGCGCCAGCGCTGGGACGATTACCGCCGCCATCGCCTCGCCAGCGACAGCGGCCTGTCCGAATACACCTTCACCAGTTTCTTCGACGAGATCGCCACACTGCGCACCACGCATGCCGACGACGGCACGCGCCTGGTGCTGCTCGACCAGCTCGAACAGTGGGGCCGCGACCTGCAGAACGACCTATGACGACCTACTTCAGCGACGCCGGTTTCAAGTTCCTGCGCGGGCTCGCCCGGCACAACGACAAGGCCTGGTTCAACGACCACCGCCAGCAGTACGAGGACCACGTCCGCCAGCCGTTCCTGCGCCTGATCGGCGACCTGCAGCCCGGCCTGGCCGGGATCAGCCAGCACTTCCGGGCCGACACGCGCGGCGTCGGCGGCTCGCTGTTCCGGATCCACCGCGATGCGCGGTTCTCCAGCGACAAGTCGCCGTACAAGACCTGGCAGGGCGCGCGCCTGTTCCATGCACGCCGGCGCGAGGTCGCCGCCCCGTCGTTCTACATCCACCTGCAGCCGGGCGGCTGCTTCGTCGGGGCGGGCCTCTGGCATCCCGAATCCGATACCCAGCGCCGCATCCGCCAGTTCATCTTCGACAACCCGGGCAGCTGGAAGAAGGCCGCGCACGATCCGAAGCTGCGTCGCCGGTTCTCGCTGGACGACAGCGAGACCCTGGTGCGCCCGCCGCGCGGCTTCCCTGCCGATTTCGAGTTCATCGACGACCTCAAGCACCGCAACTGGGTGTTCCTGCGTGCGCTGGACGACGCGGCGATGACCGGCCCGCGCCTGCGCACCACGCTGGAAGCGGACCTGGCCACGCTCGGCCCGTTCGTCGACTACCTGTGCGCGGCGCTGGACCTGGAGTTCTGAGACCCGGCAGGCGCCGGCGCCCGCGCATTCAGGCCGGGCGTCGTATCGTCCGCGCAGCTCTCCAGGAGACCGGACCATGCGCAAGGCGCTCGTTCCCTGCATCGGCCTGCTGCTCGCCATCGTCGCCTGGTGGGCCGCCGGGCCGTGGCTGGCGGTCCACGGCATCGAACGCGCCATCGAACGCCGCGATGCCGCCGCGCTGGCCCGCCACGTCGACTTCCCGCGCCTGCGCGCGAACCTGAAGGCGCAGCTCGACGACCAGCTCGTGCGCCGCGCCGGTACCGGCGTCGCACGCAATCCACTGGGCGCACTGGCGCTGGGGCTGGCCGGCAGCGCCACCGGCATGGCGGTCGACACCATCGCCACCCCGGTCGGCATCGGCGCCCTGATGCAGGGTCATCTACTGTGGAAACGCGCCAGCGGCGACACCGTCGACGGCGATACCTGGGGCGCGCCGGCGCCCGCCAGGCCGCTGCAGCGCGCCGAACACCGCTACGAATCCGTCTCGCGCTTCAGTGCCACCGTGACCCACGACGATGGCCGCCGGACCACCTTCGTGCTGCAGCGCCAGGGGCTGCGCTGGAAACTGGTCGACATCCGCCTGCCGTTCGCCACCGCGGAGGACGACCAGGCATCGGCACCGTCGATGTCGGCCGCTGCCGCATAGCGGCGGCGGGCGGTCACCGCCTCACGGCCTGCGATCGCGCCAGGGGCCGCACGCGCCTCCGCGCCTGCCCCTCACTCCGTTTCGGGATTGGCCACGCCGTGCGGCACGTGCCCGGCGGCGACATGCAGCCGCGCACTGTCGATGTTGTGCGCCGAGTCGTCGAAGAAGATGTCGGCGCCGAAGGCCGCCAGGAACGGGCCCTTCGCGCGGCCGCCCAGGAACAGCGCCTCGTCCAGGCGCACGCCCCATTCGCGCAGCGTGCGGATCACGCGCTCATGGGCCGGCGCCGAACGCGCGGTCACCAGCGCGGTGCGGATCGGGGCCTGTTCGCCGGCCGGGAAGACGGCCTGCAGTTCGTGCAGCGCCGACAGGAAGCTGCGGAACGGCCCGCCCGACAGCGCCTCGCGGGCGCGCTGCCGCTCGTGCAGGCCGAAGGCTTCCACCCCGTGCTCGCGCGAGATGCGCTCGCTCTCGTCGCTGAAGATCACCGCGTCGCCATCGAAGGCGATGCGCAGCTGGTCGCGCGGCGCGTTGACCGCACGCGCCGGCAGGATCGTCGCCGCGGCCACGCCATGCTCCAGCGACCGCTTGACCGACTCCGGATTGGCCGACAGGAACAGGTTGGTGCCGAACGGCGCCACGTACGGCCAGGTCGGTTCGCCGGAAGTGAACACCGCGCGCACGATGCCCAGGTCGTGGTGCTGGATCGAATTGAAGATGCGCAGGCCGGTATCGGCCGAATTGCGCGACAGCAGGATGACCTCGACCCGCGGCAGCTCCGGCGGCAGGATCCGGTTCAGCGCCATCAGCTTGCGCACCACCGGAAAGGCCACGCCCGGCTCGAGCACGTCGTCTTCCATGACGCGCTGGTAGTCGGCATAGGCCTCCAGGCCGTGCTCCTCGTACAGCGCGTGGCTTTCTTCCAGGTCGAACAGGGCGCGCGAAGTGACCGCGATGGTGAGCAGGCGCGGGGCGTTGTCGTCGAGTGGGTTCATCGGCGCATTATCCGGCAAACGCAGCGGCTGCGGCGCGGTGCGCCGCCGGCCGCTCAGCTTCCGGGTGCGGCGTCGATCCGCAGCAGCAGCGGTGGCCCGCGCTGCCGGTCCGGCGTCACCACGCGCAGTTCCAGCTGGAGGTGCAGGGCCTGCTGCCGCTCCGGCGGCCCGTCCGGCCAGGTGAACAGATGCTCGGCCTTGCGTCCGCTCGCCGGCGCGCTCACCACGCCGGCCGGCAGCATGCCGGCCGGTGCGTCGCCGCCGACCAGCCGGTACTCGAAGCCGATCTCGTCCAGGTTCCAGCGGCTGCCGCGCGGCCAGCGCAGCTGCACCGACAGGAAGCCGAATTCGTCGCAGGTGGCACCGCCACCGAGCCCGCGGGTGATCCGCGTCGCTTCGATCTCCGGCAACGGCAGCGCACCGTTGTCGACCAGTGACGCGGTCTGCGCGGCGAACGGCTGCAGATTGCTTGTGAACACGCAAGCTCCCGCCGCCTGCGCCGGCAAGGCGCAGAGCAGGATCAGATACACCAACTTCACGGGACCCCTCCCCTTCAGTTGAAGCGCTTTCCAGTTGTACCGGACCGGAGAAGGCCCTCCCCCCGCCGCATCCGCCGCCGTCCGCGGTTGCGGACGGGCGTGAACGTCATACCACGAACTGTTCGCTGAGGATACGTTCCTCGAGGTTGTGCTCCGGATCGAACAGCAATGTCACGGTGCGGTCGACCGACTCGCGGATCACCACTTCGACCACGTCGCGGGTCTCGTGCGAATCGGCGGTGACGCTGACCGGACGCTTGTACGGATCGAGCACCTCGAAGCGGATCTCGGTATCGGCCTTGAGGATGGCGCCGCGCCAGCGGCGCGGGCGGAACGCGGCGATCGGCGTCAGCGCGATGGTGTGCGAGCCCAGCGGCAGGATCGGGCCATGCGCGGAGAAGTTGTAGGCGGTGCTGCCGGCCGGCGTGGCGACCATGACCCCGTCGCAGATCAGCTCGTCGAGCCGGGTCTGGCCGTTGAGGCCGATGCGGATGTGCGCGGCCTGGCGGGTCTGGCGCAGCAGCGAGACCTCGTTGTAGGCCAGCGAGCCGCTGCTGGCGCCCGACTCGGTCTGCGCGATCATCTCCAGCGGACGCAGCGTGGCCGGCTCGGCCGCGGCAAGCCGATCGATCAGCGTATCGCCCTGGTACTGGTTCATCAGGAAGCCGACCGTGCCCAGCTTCATCCCGTACACCGGCTTGCCGGTGGCGCCATGCCGGTGCAGGGTCTGCAGCATGAAGCCGTCGCCGCCGAGCGCGCAGATCACGTCGGCGTCCTCCGGCGCGTGCTGGCCGTGCTGCGCGACCATGGCCGCCAGCGCCTCCTGCGCGTTCGGCGCGGCGCTGGCGAGAAAGGCGATACGTGGACTCTGGCTCATCGCGTGCTCCGGAAGGACGGCATCAGGATAACGCCAGTGCGCGCAGGCGCAGGGACGCCACCGTCACGGCGCGGGACGCTACGCGCCACCGTGGACCGGCATGGCCCACGGTGGCGACGGCGATCAGCCGTGCGCGGCCAGCTGGCCCAGCTTCTGCACGGCCACCGACAGGGTCGGATAGTCGAGCGTCTTCTGCGCCGACAGCTCGGACAGCATGCCCAGGGTGAAGCGCAGCGACGCATCCTCGCGCTGCAGCCACTGCTGAACCTTGGCGTCGGCATCGGCGGCCGGCTGCAGCAGCGCCTGCCCGGCCAGCACGCGCTGGTGGGCGGACAGTTCGTCGCGCAGCACGCCGCGTGCGACCGCATGCCAGCGGCCGTCCACCTGCAGCGCATCGATCTGCTCGAACAGCCACGGCAGGCCCAGCGCATCGCCGATGCGGAAATGCACGCGCGAGACGTCGACCGGCTTGAGCTTGCGCGAACGCGCCAGCTCGATGATGTCGAACGCACGCTCCAGGTACGGCAGTTCGGACAGCTGCTGGGCCAGCGCGGCCGGCATGCCCTTGTCCTTCCACTCCTGCAGCGCGGCCTCGTAGGCCGGACGCTGGGCGTCGGGCAGGATGCCGGAGGCGATGCGGATGTCGTTGAAGGGATCGCGGTAACGCTCGACCGCCTCGGTGATGCTCGGCATCGGGCCGGGCCGGTTGAGCAGCCAGCGCACGAACGAGCGCTGCAGGCTCCAGATCACCTGCAGGGCGTCGATCTGCGCGGCTTCCGGCACCTTGCCGTCCAGCGCGTCGATCTGGTTCCACAGGCTGCGCGCGTCCAGCGTCTCGCGGCTGATCGTGTAGGCCTTGGCGACTTCGGCCGGGCTGCGGCCGGTGTCTTCCTGCATGCGCAGCAGGAAGGTCGCGCCCATCCGGTTGATGGTGGTGTTGGTCACCGCGGTGGCGATGATCTCGCGCTTCAGGCGGTGCCGCTCCATCGCGTCGGCGTACTTCTTCTGCAGCGGCGCCGGGAAGTAGCGCTGCAGCTCCTTGGACAGGTACGGGTCTTCCGGGATGTCCGATTCCAGCAGCTGCTGGAACGCGACCAGCTTGGAATAGGACAGCAGCACCGACAGTTCCGGGCGGGTCAGGCCCTGGCCACGCGCCTTGCGCGCGGACAGTTCGGCATCGGACGGCAGGAACTCGATCTGGCGGTCGAGCAGGCCCTGCGCCTCCAGCGTGCGGATGAAGTGCTGCTTGGACCCCAGGCGCTTGACGCTCATCCGCTCCATCAGGCTGATCGCCTGGTTCTGGCGGTAGTTGTCCCACAGCACCAGCTGGCCCACCTCGTCGGTCATCGACGCCAGCAGCTTGTTGCGCGCGGCCACGGTCAGCTTCTTCGCCTGCACCACGTCGTTGAGCAGGATCTTGATGTTGACCTCGTGGTCGGAGGTGTCCACGCCGGCGGAGTTGTCGATGAAGTCGGTGTTGAGCAGCACGCCGGCCTGCGCGGCCTCGATGCGGCCCTGCTGGGTCAGGCCCAGGTTGCCGCCCTCGCCCACGATCCTGCAGCGCAGCTCGCCGCCGTTGACGCGCAGTGCGTTGTTGGCGCGGTCGCCGACATCGCCATGCTGCTCGCTGGCGGCCTTGACGTAGGTGCCGATGCCTCCGTTCCACAGCAGGTCGACCGGCGCCTTCAGGATCGCGCTCATCAGCTCGGCCGGCGACAGCGCCTTGACGCCCTCGTCGATGCCCAGCGCCTGGCGCACCTGCGGGGTGATCTCGATCGACTTGGCGCTGCGCGCATGGATGCCGCCGCCCTTGCTGATCAGCGTGGCGTCGTAGTCGGCCCAGCTCGAACGCGGCAGCGCGAACATGCGCTCGCGTTCGGCGAACGAGGCCGCCGCATCCGGGGTCGGGTCCAGGAAGATGTGGCGATGGTCGAACGCGGCGACCAGGCGGATGTGGCGCGACAGCAGCATGCCGTTGCCGAACACGTCGCCGGACATGTCGCCGATGCCGGCGCAGGTGAAGTCCTCGCTCTGGCTGTCGTGGCCCAGTGCGCGGAAGTGGCGCTTGACCGACTCCCAGGCGCCGCGCGCGGTGATGCCCATGCCCTTGTGGTCGTAGCCGACCGAACCGCCGGAGGCGAACGCGTCGCCGAGCCAGAAGCCATGGTCGACCGCGAGCCCGTTGGCGATGTCGGAGAAGGTCGCCGTGCCCTTGTCGGCGGCCACCACCAGGTACGGATCGTCCTGGTCGTGACGGACCACGTCGAGCGGCGGCACGATCCTGCCGTCGACGATGTTGTCGGTGATGTCCAGCAGGCCCTGGATGAACAGCTTGTAGCAGGCCACGCCATTGGCGAACACCGCATCGCGCTCGCCGCTGGCCGGCGGGATCTTGGCGAAGAAGCCGCCCTTCGCGCCGACCGGCACGATCACGGTGTTCTTCACCATCTGCGCCTTGACCAGGCCCAGCACCTCGGTGCGGAAATCCTCGCGGCGGTCGGACCAGCGCAGGCCACCGCGTGCGACCGGGCCGAAGCGCAGGTGCACGCCTTCCACGCGCGGGCCGTAGACGAAGATCTCGCGGTACGGGCGCGGCTTGGGCAGGTCCGGGACCAGCGCCGAATCGAACTTGAAGCTGATGCAGTGGCCCGGGCGGCCATCGGCGCCGGTCTGGAAATAGCTGGTGCGCAGGGTCGCGTCGATCGCGCCGATGAAGCCGCGCAGGATGCGGTCGTCGTCCAGGCTGGAGACGCGGTCGAGCAGCTTCAGCAGCGCCTCGCGGGTGGCGCCGGTCTGCGCGCCGCGATCGCCGCTGCGTGCGTCGACCACGTCCTGCAGCAGCTTGACGGTCGCCTCGTCGCCGGCGGCGAGCACCCGCAGCGCATCGGCCAGGCGCTGCTGGCCGGCGCGCACGTCGGCGGCCGGCTCGCTGCCGGTGGCCGGATGGAAGCGGGCTTCGAACAGTTCCACCAGCAGCCGCGCCAGCAGCGGATAGCGGCCCAGCGTCTCTTCGACGTAGTTCTGCGAGAACGGCACGCCGGTCTGCAGCAGGTACTTCCAGTAGCCGCGCAGCAGCGCGACCTGGCGCCATTCGAGACCGGCCGCCAGCACCAGGCGGTTCAGGCCGTCGTTCTCGGCATCGCCGGCCCAGATCGCGGCGAACGCCGCCTCGAAGGCCGGCGCCAGCGCGGCGACGTCGGCGCCGTCCAGGGCGGCCGATTCGACCTCGAAATCCTGGATGTAGATCGGCTGCGCACCTTCGCCCGGCACGTTGGCCTGCAGCCGGTACGGATGCTCGGAGATGACCCGCAGGCCCATGTTCTCCATCAGCGGCAGCACGTCGGACAGCGGGATGTCGTCGTGCTGGCGGTACAGCTTCAGGCGCAGGCCGGCGGTACCTTCGCGCGCCACCGACTGCAGGTTCAGGCGCAGGTCGTCCGGGCCGGCCAGCGCGGCCAGCTGCTCGACATCGTTGGCCGCCAGCTCGGGCGAGATGTCCTCGATGTAGCCGGCCGGCAGGGCGCGGCCGTAACCGGACGCCAGGCGCAGGCCCTCGGCCTCGCCGCGCCGGGCGATCAGCAGTTCGCGCAGGTCGTCCTGCCAGTTGCGCAGCAGGTGCGCCAGCCGGCCTTCCAGCGCGGCGGTATCGAGCGTGACCACTTCGCCGGCCTTCGGCCGCACGATCAGGTGCAGCTGGGCCAGCGGGGATTCGCCGAGCACCACGCTGGAATCGACGTGTTCGCCGCGCAGCGCGTCCTTCAGCAGCGCTTCGATGCGCAGGCGCACATCGGTGTTGAAGCGCTCGCGCGGAATGTAGACCAGGGCCGAGAAGAAGCGGCCGTAGCGGTCGCGGCGCAGGAACAGGCGGCTGCGCACGCGCTCCTGCAGGCCGAGCACGCCAGTCGCGGTGCGGAACAGTTCCTCGTCGCTGGACTGGAACAGTTCTTCGCGCGGCAGCGTCTCCAGGATGTGGCGTAGTGCCTTGCCGCTGTGGCTGTTGGGCGCCAGCCCGCTCTTGCGCATCACGTACTCGTGGCGCTCGCGCACCAGCGGGATCTCCCACGGGCGGCGGTTGTAGGCGCTGGAGGTGTACAGGCCGAGGAAGCGCTGCTCGCCGACGATGCGGCCCTTCGCATCGAACTCGAGCACGCCGATGTAATCCATGTAGCCCTTGCGGTGCAGGCGCGAGCGGGCGTTGGTCTTGGTCAGGATCAGCGCTTCGCTGACGCCCGATTCGTTCAGGCCCTGCGCCGCGAGGCTGCCGACCGGGCGCGGCGCGGCCTTGTCCTTGCCGCGCATCAGGCCCAGGCCGGACCCTTCCACCGCGGCCAGCACGTCTTCGCCGCCCTGCCTGACCACGCGGTATTCGCGATAGCCGAACAGGATGAAGTGGTCGTTCGCGGCCCAGCGCAGGAACTCCTGCGCCTCGCGCCGGCCGGTATCGTCGACCGGCAGCCGGCGCGTGGCCAAGTCGTCGGCCAGCACCTGCATGCGCTCGCGCATCACACCCCAGTCGCGCACCACGCCCCGGACCTCGTCCAGCACGGTGACGATGCGCGCGGCGATCGCGTCCATCGCGTCCGGCGGCTGGCGGTCGATTTCCAGCAGCATCAGCGATTCGGCCTTGCCCTCGCCGACCTGCAGCAGCTTGCCGGCCTTGTCGCGCTCGAACCTGACCAGCGGATGGCCGAGCACATGCACGCCCACGCCCATGTCGGCCAGCGCCATGGTCACCGAATCGACCAGGAACGGCATGTCCTCGTTGACGATCTGCAGCACGGTGTACGGCGTTTCCCAGCCGTCGCCCTTGATGGTCGGATTGAACACGCGGACGCTGGCCGAGCCGGGCTTGCGCCTGCGCGCGAACTCCAGCATGCCGTTGCCGATGGCGGCCCAGGCCTCGGCAGCGTGGTTCGGGTACTCGTCCTCTTCCATGCGCCGGTAGAACTCGCCCAGGAAGGCCTTCAGTTCGGCATGGCGCGCCGCGGGCACCAGCCTGCGCGCCGCGGCATGCACCGGCTCCAGCGAAAACCCGCCAGCGACGGTGGCCGCAGGCACCTCGGCGCGGCTGCGCTTCGACGCGGATCCAGCAGCGCTGGAGGTAGCTTTCTTGCCCTTGGAGGCCGGAGGCCGGGTTTTCATGGACACGCACACCGTGGAAAGGAATTCACGGAATTGTAGCCGGCCCTTCGCAACACTCATGTTGCACGGCGTCAAAATTCGCCACTTTCAAAATAATGAACTGGACGGTATAGTCCAATCCGATGTCGACCCAGCCCCCGCTGACGGTGATGCCCGACGATGCCCGCGACCAGCGGGTGCACCAGGCCGTGCACGCGCTGATCGCCGAACAGGGCGTGCAGGTCAGCATGGAAGCGGTCGCCGCCCGCGCCGGGTGCTCCAAGCAGACCCTGTATGCGCGTTACGGCTCCAAACAGGCGCTGCTGCTGCGCGCCATCGGCCAGCGCATGGCCAACGCCCCGCTGCAGCCGGCAACCACGGCCGACGAAGTGCGGGGCGAACTCGAGGCCTTCGGCGACAGCCACCTGGCGCGGCTGGCCGAGCCGGCCTCGATCGGCGCCTCGCGCCTGATCACCGCCCAGGCCAGCCAGTTCCCCGACGAGGTGGCCAGCCTGTTCGAGGCCGGTGCCGGTACGCTGGTGGCACGGCTCTCGGCCTGGCTCCAGCAGGCGATGCGCCGTGGGCTGCTCCGGCATGACGATCCGCACTGTGCGGCCGAACTGCTGCTGGGCATGCTCGCCGGTCTGGACCTCGACCGGCAGCGCTGCATGCTGCCCAATCGCGGGGCGGAAGCGCGACGCCAGTGGGTGCGCTTCGCCGTCGACGGCTTTCTCAGGGCGTTCGCACCGCCGTTACCTCGCCAGTAACAAGAATCCCACCAGACAGAACATCCACCCGGAGTCTCCAATGCCCGCCCCCGTCCGTACCCTCGCACTGGCCTGTGCCGTGCTGGCCGTCGCCGCCTGCCAGAAGCAGGAAGCCGCCGCGCCCCCGCCGCCGGAAGTCGGCGTGATCGAGATCCAGCCGCAGACGGTGCCGCTGCAGCGCGACCTGGTCGGCCGCCTGTCGCCATACCGCAGCGCCGATGTCCGCGCGCGCGTGCCGGGCGTGCTGCTCAAGCGCGTCTACCAGGAAGGCCGCGACGTGCAGGAAGGCCAGGTCCTGTTCGAGATCGACCCGGCGCCGCTGCAGGCCTCGCTGGCCGCCGCCCAGGCGCAGCTGGCCCAGGCCGAAGCCACCGCCGCCAACGCCCGCACCGCCGCCGAGCGCGCGCGCCAGCTGGCGCCGCAGCGCTACGTGTCGCAGAACGACCTGGACAACGCGGTCGCCAACGAACGCAGCAGCGCCGCCGCCGCCCAGGCTGTCCGCGCCCAGGTCCAGAACGCCCGGATCGACCTCGGCTACGCCAAGGTGGTGGCGCCGATCTCCGGCCGCGCCGGCAAGCAGCAGGTCACCGAAGGCGCGCTGGTCGGCCAGGGCGAGGCGACCCTGCTGACCACGATCGACCAGCTCGACCCGCTCTACGCCAACTTCTCGATCAGCTCCAACGAGATGGAGCAGCTGCGCGGGGCCAGCAACATCGCCCTGTCCGGCGCCGGCAAGTCCACCGTCCAGATCCAGCTGTCCGGCGGCCGCACCTATCCCCATGGCGGCACCGTCGACTTCTCCGACACCACGGTCGACCCGGCCACCGGCGCGATCTCGCTGCGCGCGCAGCTGCCGAACCCGGACCAGGCCCTGCTGCCGGGCAGCTTCGTCACCCTGCGGGTCAACCTGGGCGAACAGAGCGGCGTGTTCCTGGTGCCGCAGGAGGCCGTGCTGCGCGGCGCCACCGGCGCCTACACCCGCGTGGTCGGCGGCGACGGCAACGTGGTCCGCAAGCCGATCGAGACCAGCGGCAGCATGCCCGGCCACTGGATCGTCACCGGCGGCCTGGCTGCGGGCGACAAGCTGATCGTGTCCGGCGTGCAGAAGGCGCAGGAAGGCGCGCCGGTCAGCGCCGTGCCGTGGAAGCCCGAGGACGCCGCCAAGCCGGCGCAGGCACCCGCCGCCGACCAGGCTCCGGAGGCCGGGAACGCCGATGCGGCCGCCGAGCCGGCCGCTTAAGGAAGCGCCCCGATGCCCAAGTTCTTCATCAACCACCCGGTCTTCGCCTGGGTCGTTGCGATCCTGATCTCGCTCTCGGGCGTGATCGCGATCCTCGGCCTCGGCGTCGAGTCCTATCCCAGCATCGCGCCGCCGCAGGTCACGGTCAGCGCGACCTACCCCGGCGCCTCCGCCGACACGGTCGAGAAGGCCGTGACCCAGGTGATCGAGCAGCAGCTGACCGGCATCGACCACCTGCTGTACTTCAGCTCCTCGTCCAGCGCCAACGGCCGCGCCTCGATCACCCTGACCTTCGAGACCGGCACCGACGCCGACATCGCCCAGGTGCAGGTGCAGAACAAGGTCTCGCTGGCGACCCCGCGCCTGCCGACCGAGGTGACCCAGCAGGGCGTGGTGGTGGCCAAGGCCAACGCCGGCTTCCTGATGGTGATCGGCCTGATCTCGGACAACCCGGCGGTCGACCGCAACCAGCTCAACGACCTCAACGGCTCGCGCGTGATCGAGCAGATCTCGCGCATCCCTGGCGTGGGCAGCGTGCAGCAGTTCGGCTCCGAGTACGCCATGAACATCTGGCTCAATCCGGAGAAACTGCAGGGCTACGGGCTTTCCGCCACCCAGGTGCTGACCGCGATCCGCGGCCAGAACGTGCAGTTCGCCGCCGGCTCGATCGGTGCGGACCCGGCGCCCGAAGGCCAGGTGTTCACCGCCACGGTTTCGGCCGAAGGCCGCTTCAGCACGCCCGACCAGTTCGAGAACGTGATCCTGCGCGCCGACAGCGACGGCACCACGGTGCGCCTGAAGGACGTCGCGCGGGTCGCATTCGGACCCGGCAGCTACGGCTTCGACACGCAGTTCAACGGCAAGCCGATGGGTGCGTTCGCGATCCAGCTGCTGCCCGGCGCCAACGCGCTTAACGTGGCCGAAGCCGTGCGCGCCAAGATGGACGAACTGCAGCCAACCTTCCCGCAGGGCGTGAGCTGGATGTCGCCCTACGACAGCACCACCTTCGTCAAGATCTCGATCCAGGAAGTGATCAAGACGCTGGTCGAGGCGGTCTTGCTGGTGTTCCTGGTGATGCTGATCTTCCTGCAGAACCTGCGCGCGACCATCATCCCCACCCTGGTGATCCCGGTCGCCCTGCTCGGCACCTTCCTGGGCCTGTCGATCATCGGCTTCACCGTCAACCAGCTGACCCTGTTCGCGCTGGTGCTGTCGATCGGCATCGTGGTCGACGACGCGATCGTGGTGATCGAGAACGTCGAACGCATCATGACCGAGGAAGGCCTGCCGCCTTACGAGGCCACGGTCAAGGCGATGGGCCAGATCACCGGCGCGGTCGTGGCGATCACCGTGGTTCTGGCGGCGGTGTTCATCCCCAGCGCGCTGCAGGGCGGCGCCGCCGGCGAGATCTACAAGCAGTTCGCGTTGACCATCGCCATCGCGATGGGCTTCTCCGCGTTCCTGGCCCTGGGCTTCACCCCGGCGCTGTGCGCGACCTTCCTCAAGCCCAGCCACCAGGGCAACCCGAACGTGGTGTTCCGCGTCTTCAACAAGTACTACGACCGGATCAGCCACACCTACGTCGGCCACATCGGCAGCGCGGTCAAGCACGCGCCGCGCTGGATGGTGATGTTCGCGGTGCTGTCGATCCTGTGCGGCTTCCTGTTCACGCGCATGCCCGGCAGCTTCATCCCCGAGGAAGACCAGGGCTACGCGCTGGCGATCGTGCAGCTGCCCCCGGGCGCCTCGCTGCAGCGCACGCAGTCGGTGTTCGAGCAGATGCGTGGCCGCCTGGAAGGCCTGGACGGCTTCGAGAGCATGCTGCAGGTGGCTGGCTTCAGCTTCGTCGGTTCCGGCGAGAACGTCGGCATGGCCTTCATCAAGCTCAAGGACTGGTCCGATCGCAAGCACACCGCGCCCGAGTTCATCCAGGAAGCCAATGGCGCGCTGTACGGCATCAAGGAGGCGGGCATCTTCGTGGTCAACCTGCCGACCGTGCAGGGCCTGGGCCAGTTCGGCGGCTTCGACATGTGGCTGCAGGACCGCACCGGCCAGGGCAATGCCGCCCTGACCCAGGCGCGCAACATGCTGCTGGGCAGCGCCGGCAAGAACGATGGCCTGGTGGGCGTGCGCCCGAACGGCCTGGAAGACGCGCCGCAGCTGCAGCTGCACGTCGACCGGGTGCAGGCGCAGTCGATGAACCTGTCGATCAGCGACATCTACAATTCGATCGGCCTGATGCTCGCCCCGGTCTATGCGAACGACTTCTTCTACGAAGGCCGCATCAAGCGCGTCAACCTGCGCGCCGAGGCACCGTACCGCATGGGCGCCGAAGCGCTGGGCAATTTCTACACGCCCAACGCCGCAGGCGACATGATCCCGCTGACCAGCGTGGTCAGCACCGAGTGGACCACCAGTGCACCCTCGCTGAGCCGCTACAACGGCTATTCGGCGGTGAACATCGTCGGTTCGCCGGCGCCGGGCCGGGCCTCGGGCGAGGCGATGCAGTCGATGGAGGACATCGTCAACAACGATCTGCCGCCGGGCTTCGGCTACGACTGGTCGGGCATGTCCTACCAGGAGATCCTGGCCGGCAACACCGCCACCCTGCTGCTGGTGCTATCGATCGTGGTCGTGTTCCTGTGCCTGGCCGCGCTCTACGAGAGCTGGTCGATCCCGGTCGCGGTGCTGCTGGTGGTGCCGCTGGGCGTGCTCGGCGCGATCGTGTTCAGCCTGGCCCGCGGCCTGCCGAACGACATCTTCTTCAAGATCGGCCTGATCACCATCATCGGCCTGGCCGCGAAGAACGCGATCCTGATCGTCGAGTTCGCGGTCGAGCAGCGGGCGGCGGGCAAGTCGCTGCGCGAGGCCACGGTCGAGGCGGCGCGCCTGCGCTTCCGTCCGATCCTGATGACCTCGTTCGCGTTCATCATGGGCGTGGTGCCGATGGCGATCTCGAGCGGCGCGGGCGCCAATGCTCGCCATGCGATCGGCACCGGCGTGATCGGCGGCATGCTGTTCGCCACCTTCCTGGGCCTGCTGATGATCCCGGTGTTCTTCATCGTGGTCCGGCGCATGCTCGGCGACAAGATGGACGAGCCGTCGCGCGAGTACCTGCAGCAGCAGCGCAAGGGCGAAGCACCGGCCGCGCACTGACCGCGACAGCTGTCCTGCGTGGAGCGACACGGCCCCGGCGGAAACGCCGGGGCCGTGTCGCATGTGGCGCCCTGAACCCGACGCCTGACGCTGGCCACTGGCAACGCGCCGCAGCCGCGTCCTGCAGGGTCTGCCTGCCACGGCACGCAGGCAGACCCTGCGTCGCCGGACGCCGCCTGCGCGATGCCACTCTGAAGCGCGTACTGGTCGGAGGCGCGCATGCCTGTGCGCGCCGTGGAGCCGGCGCACGCCTGGCGAAGCAACGGGTCCCGAAGCGGCGCGTGCCCAGACGCGTCGGCACCATCCGGGTCCACAGCGGCCTGCACGGGCCACGCACGCCCTCCCCCGCTTCCATCCGCTCGTGCCGGAGACAGCCCCGTCCCGGCCGGAAGCGCGCAAAAAAAACGCCCCCGGATGCCGGGGGCGTTCGCTGCATCGATGACGGCCGCCTGGGCCGCCCGATGGATGCGGCTTACTTCACCGCTTCCTGGTAACGGCGCTCGACCTCGTTCCAGTCGATGACGTTGAAGAACGCGCCGATGTAGTCCGGGCGACGGTTCTGGTACTTCAGGTAGTAGGCATGCTCCCACACGTCCAGGCCCAGGATCGGCGTGTTGCCGTCGGCCAGCGGGCTGTCCTGGTTGGCGCTGCTCTCGACCACGACCTTCTTGTCCGGGGTGACGCTGAGCCAGGCCCAGCCGCTGCCGAAGCGGGTCAGCGCGGCCTTGGTGAAGGCCTCCTTGAACGCGTCGAAGCCGCCCACGTCCTTGTCGATGGCCTGGGCCACGTCGCCGACCGGGTTACCGCCGCCCTTGGGCGACATCACGGTCCAGAACAGGCTGTGGTTGGCATGGCCACCACCGTTGTTGCGGACCACGCCCTGCAGCTTCTCCGGCAGCGACTTGGTCTTCTTCACCAGCTCCTCGACCGGCAGGTCGGCGAACTCGGTGCCTTCCAGCGCGGCGTTGACGTTGTTGATGTACGTCTGGTGGTGCTTGGTGTGGTGGATCTTCATCGTCTCCGTGTCGATGTGCGGTTCCAGCGCCTCATAGGCATACGGCAGCTCGGGAAGGGTATAGGCCACGGTGGTCTCCTTGAATGGGTGTCGCCCGGCGGGGTCGCGGGCGGTGCAGTACCAAGTGTAGGGACGCAGCGCGGGCTTACCAAGGCCCGGCGCGGGAAACGCTGTCCCACCGCATCGCATGCGGGTGCGCACTGTGCGCCGGCGATGGTCGAACCTGCGTGAACCGGATGCGGCTGGCGTTCAAACGCAGGCCGGACGGCACGCGCATACTGGCCCACCGCCGCACGCCGTCGCCGTCCCATGCGCAAGTCCACGCTCGCCCTGCTCGCCCTGGTCCTGCTGGCCACCGGCGCGCTGTGGCCCAAGCTCGCACCGGACAGCACCACGCGCGGCCCCGCAACGACGACCACCGCCGCGTTGCCGGACTTCCTGCCTGCGCAGGCGCTGGAGACGATCCGCCTGATCCAGCGGGGCGGCCCGTATCCCCACCGCCAGGACGGCAGCGTGTTCGGCAACCGCGAAGGCCATCTGCCGCAGCGCCAGCGCGGCCATTACCGCGAGTACACGGTCGCCACGCCCGGACTGGCGCACCGCGGCGCGCGGCGCATCGTCACCGGCGGCGATCCGCCGGTGGACTGGTACTACACCGACGACCATTACGAGAGCTTCCGCCCCTTCAGGCCTGCACCTGCGGAGGCCGGGCGATGAGCGAATCCGGTTTCGACCTGGGCCTGGACGATGTCGCGCAGGCCGGCGTCTACCAGGTGCATGACGACGACCTGCCGGCGCTGGCCGCCGCGGCGCGCGACGTGGGCCTGCTGGTGCGCCGCATCGACCTGGACGGCTGCCGCGACAAGCACGCCCTGCTGCTGCGCATCGCGACCGTGCTCGAGCTGCCGTCCGGCACCGGGCGCAACTGGGACGGCCTGATGGACGCGCTGCGCGACCTGGGCTGGCTGCCCGCACCGGGCTATGCGCTGCTGTTCGAATCGGCGCGACAGCTGCGTGCGACCCGTCCGCAGGAGCTGCAGACGCTGGTGGAACTGCTGCAGGAGGCGGCCGGCTGGTGGGCCGGCTCCGGCATCCCGTTCTGGGCCTTCCTCGCCCTGGACGAGGACGACGCGGCCGGCGGCGACTGAGCGCGACAGCGTGCCGCGTCGTTCCGTGGAGCGCCGTCGTGCGGTCGACGCAGCCCGCTCGGCTGCCGGAACACGGACTCCCGCCTCGAAGTCCCGCAGCGGCCCGGCATGCCGCTGGACGGCGTGCCGGTCACCGCGTGCCGGTCACTCCAGCGTGAACCACTGCACCTCGACCCGGCGGTTGAGATCGCTGTCGGGGCCGGCCGGTTCCTCCCACCCACGCCCGACCACTTCCACGCGCGAGCTGTCGATCTTCGGATAGCGGCGGCGCAGTTCGTCGCTCACCGCCTGCGAACGCTGCCGCGACAGCTCCATCGCCTTCAGCGCCATCGAGCGCACCAGCGGCTGCCCGCCCTGCCGCTCGAAATCGGCCAGGCGCGCATTGTCGACGTGCCCGCGCAGCAGCACCACCGAGCCCGGGCTGACCTGCAGGAAGCCGCGGATCGTCTCCAGGTACTCGGTGTTCTCCTTCGCATCCTTGTCCAGCTGCGCGGAGTTGGGCAGGAAGTAGAAGCGGATGTCCTTGCTCAGCAGCGCATCGCCTTCCAGCGCCACGTTGCCCGCGGTCCTGATTGGCGCGATCGCGATCTGCTGGTCGGCGTAGCGGCCGTCGCCCCTGAGCGCCTGCAGGGCCTTCAGGTCGACGAAGCGCGCCGGATCGGCCGGGTTGCGGATCAGGCTGCCGTAGGCCAGCACCGAGGACTGGAAGATGCCCTGGAACGAGCCGGCCGCGTCGATCGTGCCCTCGAAGAACGCCAGGTTCTCCGGCAGGTTGGACAGGTGCACCTTGGACAGCTCGGTGCGGGTATCGGCTTCGCTCCAGCCGAACGCGCGGCCGATCGTGCCCAGGTGCGGCCCGGCGTCCTCGCGTACCTGGCGGTTGCCTTCCAGCAGGCCGTGGACCAGGCCCTTGACCTGCTCCGGATGCGCCTCGGCATAGCCCTTGTTGACCAGCAGCAGGTCGGCCACGATCAGCAGGTTGCGGTTGGAGACCAGCGACTTGGCGCGGCCGCCGGAACCGGCGATCACCTCGTCGGTGCGCGGCGCCCAGCCGACGCAGCCGTTCAGGCGCGGCGTGCGCGCATCGAGTTCGACCGCATACGCGTCGCAGGCGACGAAGGCGTCCTCGTAGAACACCAGTCCCAGTTCGTTCGCCGCCGGCCGTGCTTCCAGGTCGCGCAGCACCTTGACCGGCACGCCGGCTTCGCCGGCCAGGTAGCGGATGAAGAATTCGCTCTCGTTGAACTGCGAGGCGGCCAGCACCTTGCCCTTGAGCTGGTTGATGCTGGTGATGCCGGCATCGACCACGACCATGTCGGCGCCGCGCGAGAAGCCGATCTGCGCCGGCACTGCGACCTCGAACTGGCGGCCGAGCACGGCCAGCGTGTCGGCGGTGGTCACCGAGGCGGCGACGCGGCCGTTGTTGAGCTTGGACCAGCCCTCCTCCTCGCTCAGGGTCAGCCGCACCTGGAAGCCGTACTCGCGCGCGAAGAACGACTCCGGGTTCGGCGCCAGGCCGCCATTGGCGACGATCAGGCCGGCATAGCCGGCGTACTCGCTGATGTCGACATCGACGATCCCGTCCTTCGGCTGGTACGCCGCCGCGCGGTCCAGCGTCGGCGCGCCGGTGACCGGCTCGATCGGCTCCGGCGCTTCAGCGGACCCGCCACCGCGCAGCGCCGGCGACGACGCTGCCGTGCCTTCGCCGCCGACATCGCGGCCGATCAGCCACACGCCGAGCGCGATCAGACCCGCCACCAGGACCAGGGTGATCAGCAGGCCGCCCTTGCGGCTGCCGGACGGGGGAGTGCTTCTGCTCATGCGTCGGTTCCTTCTCTCATGGCATGGGGTCGGTCGCCGCCGTGCAGAACGCGGCGCGGCAGGCGGGGTGTATCGAATGCGTCCAGCGCACCGAGCAGGTCGCGCTGGCTGGACAGCCAGCGGCTGGCCTCGTTGTAGGAGGCGGCCAGCGCGTCCAGCGAGGTGCCGATGCGTTCCTCGTCGGTGGCCAGCAGCGCCTGCTCGTGGATCAGCGCGACCTGCTGGTCGATGCGCTCCAGTTCCGATTCGACGTGCTCGAGCCGGCGGGTGGCGTCACCGTGCGCGGCCTGGCGCGCCTCGATCACCTGCAGCTGCTGCTCCAGGCTGCGGCGCAGTTCGGCGCTGGCGTCCTCGCGTTCCAGGCGCTCCCGGATCTGCGACTGCTGCTGGCGCAGCGTGTCGCGATCGCTGCGCGCGGTCTCGACCACGCGCGCGATGGTCTGGCGTGCGCCCAGCAGCTGCAGGTGCAGCCAGACCAGCTGTTCGACGCTGTCGACATGGGTGGCGATCACCGGCGAACGGCCCAGCGTGCGTACGATTTCCGCCGCGCGCGTCTCCAGCCGCTCCTGCTTGCGGCGCGCCGGCACGGCCAGCTGGCCGAGCCTGGCCTGGTAGTCGCGCTCGGCCGGGTCTTCGGCCGGCGGCAGCGCCGCATCGACGGTGGCGCGGAAGCGCGGGTGGCTCGCCAGCCATGCCAGGTACGCCACTTCCAGGCCCAGGCCCACCAGCAGGAACCCAGGACTCAGCGCCCAGCCGAGCATGCCGACCGCCGCCAGCGCCAGCCAGTTCGGCGGCACCGGCATCCCGAACGGGCGCGCGTTGAACGCCGCCCGCAGATAGCGCAGCGCACTCACGCCGGCGCCCCTGCCCGGTCGGCGTCGCCCAGGTGGCGCAGCGCCTGCGGCACGAACTGCATGTGGCTGGCCTCGCGCACCGCGATCCGCATCTGGAACTCCATCACGTCGGCCGGCACCGGCGGCTGGTAGCCGTCCAGGCTGGCGCGCAGCGCGTCGAGCGCCGGCAGCGGACCGGTGCGCGCCAGGCGATAGACGCCGACCGCCAGCGCTTCGGCGGCGCCCGGCGTCAGCAGCAGCGGCAACGGCAGCGCGCGCAGCGCCTCGGGGGCGATCTCCAGGTCGAAGCGACGCAGCAGCGCGCCCAGCAGCAGCGCGCTTTCCTCGGCCGTCGTGGTCGGCAGCAGCGGGATCTTGACGTCCACGCGGCCGGGCCGCTTCAGGTCGACCTCGATCAGGTCCGGGCGGGAGGACGCCAGCAGCCACATCACGCGGCCGCGGTTGCCGCTGCGGCTCATCTCCTGCGCGATCATCGAATAGAGCCGCCCGGACAGGCCGCTGTCGCCGCTGCCGGCATCGCGCCGGCCCAGGGTCTGGTCGGCCTCGTCGATGAAGACCATGCAGCGGCCCAGCGCGCGGATCAGGCGGAAGATCTTCTCCAGGTTGCCCTCGCTGGAACCCACCCAGCGGTCGCGGAAGTTCTTCAGTTTCAGCACCGGCACGCCGGCCTCGCCGGCCAGGCATTCCACCAGGAAGGTCTTGCCGGTGCCGACCGGCCCGCCGAGCAGGTAGCCCATCGGCAGCGCGCGCAGGTCCGAACCGCGCCACAGCGCGATGTCTTGGCGCAGCCACTGCTTGAGCGCCTCCTGCCCGTGGTAATCGTCGAGGGTGCGGCGCGAATCGATGAACTCGACCAGGTCGCCGGCGTCTTCCTCCACCAGGCGCTTCTTGATGCCGCTCCAGTCCGAAGGCGACAGCACCCGGCCCTGATGGGCGCGGGTGCGCACCAGGCTCTGCAGCGCGCTGACACCGACACCCGACAGCGCGGCCGCGATCTCGACATCGCCCTGCGCTTCGGAGAACGCCTGCGGATGATCGAGGCGCAGCTGGGCCAGCACCTGTTCCAGCATGGGCGCTTCCGGCAGCGGCACGCGGATCTTCGCGGCGCGTGGATTGGAGGCGATGCGCGGGTCCAGGTCGGCCAGGTTGTCGGCGATCAGGACGCTGGCGAAGCTCAGTTCGGTGAACGGTGGTTCCGATGCCCAGTCGCGGACGTGGCTGGCCAGGCTGGCGGCGTCGAAGCCTCCACCCTGCCCGGCCGGCAGCACCTGGTCGGCACCGCGCAGCAGGCAGGCCACGTGCAGCGGCGCGGCGCGGCCCATCGCGACCAGGTTGGCGTGGTAGCGCAGATACCGACCGACCAGTTCGACCGCCGCCTGCGGCTCGCGCGGCAGCGGGCCGAGGTCCCGGGTGGCCGGCCACTCATGGAAACGCTCGGCGCCGCGCAGCAGCTGCAGGCCGTTGCCGGGGTCGTAGACGAACACCAGGTCGAAGCCGCCGAGCAGGCGCGCATCCAGATAGCGCACCAGCCCGGTCAGGCGGCCGTCCAGCGGGAAACGGTCGCCGACGTTGCCGTACAGCACGAACTGGCCGTGCGCACCGCTTTCATAGGCCAGCCGCAGGTCGTCCAGCCACGCGGGCGTGGAGTCGGATGTGCTCATGCCGGGGCGCCGCGTGCGGAGGTCAGCTTTCGCTGTCGGTGGCGCGGGCCGGGGCGGCCGCTCCCATCGTGCGCGGTGCCGGCGCGGCTCCGGTCGTGCCCAGGCTGATGCCCTCGCTGGCGGCGAAATCGGCCAGGGCCTGGTCGGCCAGCGCCTTCATCTCGGCCTCCTTGAGGTTGACCTCGCCCATGTCCAGCGAATCGCGGGCCACGCGCGCACGGCCGGCGGCGCGGGTGCGCTCTTCCTCGACCATCTCGTGCAGGCGGTTGAGGGTGTCGCCGGAACCGCCGATCTGGCCGATCATGCCCGAGGCCATCTCGCTCATCTCGGCCACGGCCTGCTTCATGCGCATGTCGTTGATCGCGCCCTTCAGGCTCTCGATCTTGGCGCGGGCGGCGGTCACGGCCACGTCGCGGGCCTTGACCAGGTCCTGGTAGGTGGCCTCGGCCTGTTCCAGCTGGCGGCGGTTCTCTTCCAGCTCGCGGGCGATGGTCTGCAGGCGCAGCGCGTACTGGCCGGCCGAGTCGGTGTTGCCGGCACGCAGGTGCGCGGTGGTCTTCGCGCGCAGGTCGCGCTCCTCGGCCTCGAGCTTGCGCACCTGGCTCATCAGGCGCTCGGCCAGGCCGGCGTGCGAGGCCAGGCCCTGGTTGTAGCCGGCGATCTGCTTGCGCAGATTCTCCTGTTCCAGTTCCAGCAGCGCCTCGGGATTGCGGCGTTCGAGATCCTTGACGAACAACGCGAGGAAACCCCGGAAGACATTGGCCAGGCGCTTGAACATTGACGGTTCCTCGAAACGTTGTCGGACGGGACGCCCCGCCGATTCTCCCCGGCGCGCGCGGCGACCCTCCAGGCCGCCGGGGCATTTAAGCAAAAAGCCATTGCCGCGCCCATAGCGGCCTCCCGCCGTGCGCCGCTTCCGTGATCCGATGCCCGGACACCGCGCCGCACCGTTGATGGAAGCGGCACCCGCCAGGCACGTGTTCCACGCAGGTCGTGCCGCGATGATCAGCCGTCCAGTTCCGCCCAGCGCGCGTAGGCCACGTCCAGCTCCGCCTGCGCGGTGGACATGCGCTGGGTATGCGCGGCGACCTGGCCGGCATCCTGCTGGTAGAAACCGGCATCGGCCATGGCGGCGGCCAGCGTGGCCAGTTCGGTTTCCAGCGCCTCGATGCGCAGGGGCAGCTGCTCCAGTTCGCGCGCATCCTTGTAGCTGAGCTTGCGCTTGGGCGCGGCGTCGGCCACGACCGCGGCGGCCGCCGCGACGGCGGGCGTGGTGGCCGCGGCGGTGGCCGAGGCCTTGGCCACCTGCATCGCGCTGACCGGCGCGGCCGGACGCTGCCGCACCCAGTCGCTGTAGCCGCCGATGTACTCGCCGACCCGGCCGCCGCCTTCCATCACCATCGTCGAGGTGACCACGTTGTCGAGGAAGTCGCGGTCGTGGCTGACCAGCAGCAGCGTGCCGGTGTACTCGCCGAGCAGTTCTTCCAGCAGCTCCAGCGTCTCCACGTCCAGGTCGTTGGTCGGTTCGTCCATCACCAGCAGGTTGGACGGCTGCGCGAACAGCTTGGCCAGCAGCAGACGGTTGCGCTCGCCGCCGGACAGGCGGGTGATCGGCGCGCGGGCGCGCTCGGGCGTGAACAGGAAATCCTGCAGGTAGGCGTGCACGTGCTTGCGCTTGCCGTTGATGTCGATGAAGTCCGCACCCTCGGCCACGTTCTCGATCGCGCTCCAGTCCTCGCGCAGCGTGGCGCGGTACTGGTCGAAATAGGCGATCTGCAGGTTCGTGCCGGGACGCACTTCGCCGGCCTGCGGCTGCAGTTCGCCCAGCAGCAGCTTGAGCAGCGTGGTCTTGCCGCTGCCGTTGGGGCCGATCAGGCCGATCCGGTCGCCGCGCAGGATGACGCTGGAGAAGTCGTCCACCATCGTCCGCGCACCGAACGCGAAGGAGACGTCCTTGACGTCGATGACCTTCTTGCCGGAATTCTCGCCCTGCGCCGCTTCCATGCGCACGTTGCCGCCGAGTTCGCGGCGCTGCATGCGTTCGCCGCGCATCGCCTTCAGGCGCCGCACGCGGCCTTCGTCGCGGGTCCGCCGGGCCTTGATGCCCTGCCGGATCCACACTTCCTCCTGCGCCAGCAGCTTGTCGAAGCGCGCGTTCTCCTGCGCTTCGGAATTGAGCCGTTCCTCGCGGCGACGCTCGTAGTTGGCCCAGTCGCCCGGCCAGCTGGTGACCTGCCCGCGGTCGATCTCGACGATGCGGGTGGCCAGCGCGCGCAGGAAGCGGCGGTCGTGGGTGACGAACAGCACGCTGCCGGCCCAGCCCTTGAGGAAGCCTTCCAGCCAGTCGATCGCCTCGATGTCGAGGTGGTTGGTCGGTTCGTCCAGCAGCAGCAGGTCGGGCGAGGAGACCAGCGCGCGCGCCAGCAGCACGCGCCGCTTCATGCCGCCGGACAGGCGCGCGAATTCGGCGTCGCCATCCAGTTCGAGCTTGGTCAGGGTCTCGGCCACGCGCTGGTCCAGCGCCCAGCCATTGGCGGCGTCGATCTTGGCCTGGACCCTGCCCATGGCGTCGCCGTCGAACTCCTCGGCATGGCTCAGGTGGTGGAATTCGGCCAGCCACTTGCCCAGGTCGCCCAGGCCATCGGCGACCACGTCGAACACGCTGCCGGCCGCGCCATGCGGCACTTCCTGCTCGAGCCGGGCGATGCGCACGCCCTGCTGCACGCGCACTTCGCCATCGTCGGGCTTGAGCTCGCCGGCGATCAGTTTCATCAAGGTGGATTTGCCGGCCCCGTTGCGGCCGATCAGGGCGATGCGCTCGCCCGGGTCGATCGTCAGTTCGGTCTTTGCCAGCAACAACGGGCCGCCGACGCTGAAGTCGACGTTCTGCAAGGTGATCAGAGGCATGGCGGCATTGTACGGGAGCGGCATGGCCTCACGCCGCGCGCCGGCACCTGCCGGCGTTGCCAGGTGGCGCGGCTGCGGCCGATGCGGCCTCGACCTGCTCGCCCGTGCCGCGATCGAGAGACCGCGCCTGACGCCACTGCCGGCTTCTGCGAGAATGCGGCATGAACGCATTCGCCTCGCTGCCGCTTTCGCCGGCGCTGGCCCCCGGCATCGACGCCCTGGGCTACACCACCCTCACCCCGATCCAGGCGCTCGGCCTGCCGCCGATCCTCGAGGGCCGCGACCTGATCGCCCAGGCGCCGACCGGCAGCGGCAAGACCGCCACCTTCGGCCTGGGCCTGCTGCACCGGCTGGACCCGGCCCAGAGCCGCGCGCAGGCGCTGGTGCTGTGCCCGACCCGCGAACTGGCCGACCAGGTCGGCAAGCAGCTGCGCAGGCTGGCCACCGGCATCCCGAACCTGAAGCTGTCGGTGCTGACCGGCGGCGTGGCGCTGGAACCGCAGATCGCCTCGCTGCAGGCGCACGACCCGCAGGTGGTGGTCGGCACGCCCGGCCGGATCCAGGAACTGGCGCGCAAGCGCGTGCTGCACCTGGGCGGGGTCAGGATCCTGGTCCTGGACGAAGCCGACCGCATGCTCGACATGGGCTTCGCCGAGCCGATCACCGAGATCGCCGGCCGCTGCGACAAGCATCGGCAGAGCCTGCTGTTCTCGGCCACCTTCCCCGACGAGATCCGCCAGCTCGCGCGCGAGCTGCTGAAGGATCCGGCCGAGGTCACCGTGGACGGCGCCGACAGCGCGCCCGACATCGACGAGCAGTTCTTCGAGGTCGATGCCGCCTCGCGGCAGAAGGCCGTGGCCGGCCTGCTGCTGCGCTTCTCGCCCGGCTCGGCGCTGGTGTTCTGCAACACCCGCAAGGAAGTGGACGAAGTCGCCAATTCGCTGCAGCAGTTCGGTTTCTCCGCGCTGGCCCTGCACGGCGAACTCGAGCAGCGCGACCGCGACGAGGTGCTGGTGCGCTTCGCCAACCGCAGCTGCAACGTGCTGGTGGCCAGCGACGTGGCCGCGCGCGGACTCGATGTCGATGACATCGACGCGGTGCTGAACTACGAGCTGCCGACCGACGTGGCCGCCTACCGGCACCGGATCGGACGCACCGCGCGCGCCGGCCGTTCCGGCCTGGCATTGAACCTGGTCGCCTCGCGCGAACTGCCGCGCGCCAGGGCGCTCGAAGCCGAACAGGGGCAGCCGCTGCGCTGGTCGCGTGCGCCGCTGGCGACCGCCCGTCCCGCCCAGCTGCCGCAGGCGGCGATGGCGACGCTGCGCATCGACGGCGGCAAGACCGACAAGCTGCGGCCCGGCGACATCCTCGGCGCGCTGACCGGCGACGCCGGGCTCTCCGGCGCGTCGATCGGCAAGATCGCGATCTTCGCCACACGCTCCTACGTCGCAGTCGCCCGCCAGCACGCGAACAAGGCCCTGCAGCAGCTGGAAGCGGGCAAGATCAAGGGCCGCCGCTTCCGCGTGCGCCCCCTGTAACCGCGCCGTCCCGCCCGGGACGGCTGCCTGCGCTGAAGGAGCGGGCCGTCGTCGGCTGCACCTGCCCGTCCACGACATCGCCCGCGCCCGTCGGCACGGGCCGGGTGAGCCCGCATCCGAAGCCGCTGCAGTGAATCGCGCCGGGGATCGCACCGGGCGCCGGGATTGAACGCGCCCGACTGAAACGGCGCGCCGCCCGGGTCTCCCCGATGGCGCCGCGGGTTCAACACCGCAGCCCTCCCTCGCCCACGCCCTAGAGAGTCAGCAAGGCCTGCAATGGCGTGGCCGAGGTCCAGCGCGCCCGCCCGGCCAGCGCCGGCAGTTCCACCAGCACCGCGGCGCCGGCCAGCTGCGCGCCCTGGCGTTCGATCAGCGCGGCCGCCGCGGCCAGGGTGCCGCCGGTGGCCAGCACATCGTCGACCAACAGCACGCGCGCGGCTGGCGGAAGCGCATCGGCCTGCACCTGCAGCCGGTCGCTGCCGTATTCGAGCGCATAGGCCTGCTCAAGCACCGCACCCGGCAGCTTGCCCGGCTTGCGGACCGGCACGAAACCCACGTGCAGCTCGCGCGCCAGCGCGGCGCCGAGGATGAAGCCGCGCGATTCGATGCCCGCCACCGCCACCAGCCCCGCATCGCGCCAGGGCGCCGCCAGCTCGGACAACATCAGGCCGAACGCGGCCGGGTCGGCCAGCAACGGCGAGAAGTCGCGGAAGGTGACGCCCGGCTTCGGGAAGTCGGGCACGTCGCGGACGAGGCGGGACCAGTGCGGCATGGAAACGGGTTCGGGCATGTCGGCGGGCCGGCTTCGGGGGCCGTCATTCTAGCCGGCGCGTCACGGACGCCCGGCGGCGAGCGACGATCGGCCGCTCCTGCGAGCCGGAAGATGCGGCGCCTGCCCATCAAGGCGACGCTGGATAACGCCGGATGATGCTCGAAGCGATCTTCCCGGCAACCGGCGGATCGAGACCGCCCCGACGCCCGCCGTGCCCACGGAAGGCGTGCGCGACAAACGCGATGCCGCTCAACGGATGCGCAGCGTGCCCTGGTCGGACATCGTGCCCGGGTCTTCCTGCATCGCGGCCATCAGAAAGTACAGGGCCTTGCCCAGCACCGTGCCGGGGCCATCCCAGTACTCGGCGCTTTCGGCCTGCACCCGGATCAGGACCAGATTCGGATCGTCCTTGCCGCCGGGAAAGAAGATCTTCATCGCCGGCGACCACAGCGCCTCGATCCTGGCGCGGTCGCGCACGATACTCGCCGTGCCGGACACCGAGACGTAGGTGTTCTTGCCGCGGGACCCGTAGGCCACGTTGACCCGTGGATCGGCCTGGATCTCGCGCACCTTGTCGCTGTCGGCACCGGTGGCGAACCAGAGGTCGCCGTCGAACTCGACCTCCTGGGTGCCCAGCGGCCGGCTCACCAGCCTGCCATCGGCCTGCACCGTGGTCAGCATCGCGACCTCCACGTCCTTGATCATTTCGCGCAGCGCGGCGATGGCGTCGTGGCGGTCGGGATGATGCGATTCCATGGCTGGCTCCGGTCGGTGACTGATGCACCGATTCAAGCGCTCCCGCAGGCAAGGCCGGGTGAGCGCCGGGTCAGACCGGCGTGAGCGCCACGCGTCCGGAGACATGTGATGCGCCCATGCGATACACCACCAGCGGCCTGGCATCGCACCGCGAACCATGCGGCGGGCGCGCAGGCGTTCGTTCGGCGCTTCGGCGAGACCGCCGTCGCACGGCGGACGAACCCGCGCTCAGGAACTGCAGGACAGGGCCGAACAACCGGCACGCTGCCAGGCCCAGTCCGGACGCAGGGCAGCGAAGGCCTCGCGGCCGGGCTGGTCGTCGTACGGGTGCCGCAGCACCTGCTGCAGCTCCACGAGGCCGCGCATGTCGCCCTGCTCGGCCTGGTCGATCGCCTGCTGCGCCAGCCAGTTGCGCGGCACATAGCGCGGATTGGCCCGCCGCATGCGTTCGCGCCCGGCCTGCGGCGACAGCGCGTCGGCCAGACGGCGCGCCGCGTGACGCTGCAGCCAGGCCTGCAGGCGCGCGTCGATCCCGGCGCGGCGGTCCGCGTCGTAGAAGGCGCCGTCCAGCGGCAGGCTGGTCGGCGCCTGCGGATCGACGTCCAGCAGCCCACGGTAGAACAGCGTCATGTCGGCCATGCCGGCCTGCAGCAGGTCCTGCAGGTCGCTCATCAGGGCCATGTCGTCCGCACCGGCCGAGGTCAGGCCCAGCTTGCGTGCCGCACTCGCGCGCTCGGCCTCGGCATGGGCGGCCTGGAAGCGTTCAAGCCCCTCCTGCAAGGGCGCGGTATCGGCGAACAACGGCGCCAGCGCCTGGGCGAGACGGGTCAGGTTCCAGCCCGCCACACGCGGCTGCCACCCGAACCGGTAGCGCCGGCCCTGGGCGTCGGTGGTGTTCGGGGTCCAGTCCGGGTCGTAGTCCTCGACCCAGCCATACGGGCCGTAGTCGATGGTCAGGCCGAGGATGGACAGGTTGTCGGTGTTCATCACCCCGTGCACGAAGCCGACCCGCATCCATTCGGCGACCAGCCGCGCCGTGTTCTCGCAGACCTGCCAGAACCAGGCGTCGTAGCGCGGGCCATCCGGCCCCAGCAGGGCCGGCGCATGGTGCCGGATCGTGTAGTCGACCAGTTGCCGCAGCAACGCGACATCGCCGCGCGCGCCCGGCAGTTCGTAGCTGCCGAAACGCAGGAAACTGGGCGCCATGCGGCAGACCACGGCCCCCGGTTCCGGCCGCGCGCGCCCGTCGTAGAACATGTCGCGGACCACCGCCTCGCCGGTGCCGACCAGGCTCAGCGCACGCGTGGTCGGCACGCCCAGGTGATGCATGGCTTCGCTGCACAGGAACTCGCGCAGCGAGGAACGCAGCACCGCGCGGCCATCGGCGAACCGCGAATAGGGCGTGCGTCCCGCCCCCTTGAGCTGCAGTTCCCAGCGCGCGCCATCGGGCGCCAGCGCCTCGCCCAGCGAGATCGCGCGCCCGTCGCCGAGCTGGCCGGCCCAGTTGCCGAACTGGTGTCCGCCGTAGTTGGCCGCCCACGGCTGCATGCCGTCCAGCAGCGCATTGCCGCCAAAGACCTGCGCGAACGCCGGATCGTCGATGTCGGCCTGGCCCAGGCCGATCAGCGACGCCGCATCGGGCGACCAGGCCAGCACGCGCGGTCCGGCGACCGGGGTCGGATCGACCGGCGACCAGGCGGCGCCCAGCACCTCGCGTACGCGCGGCCCGTGCTCGGCGTCGCCGGGCAGTTCACGCCGGAACGTGTTGTCGAATGCGATCTGCATGGGCGGAGGATGGGGGCGGCCCCGGCATTTCGCCAGCCGCCGCGTCATGCCGCGTGCCGGATCAGCCGGCGGACAGGGCCAGCGGCCCGCCCTGCTCGAGCGCGCGCTGGTAGGCCGGACGCGCGTGGATCCGCTGCAGGAAGCCGGCCAGGTTCGGATGAGCGTCCAGGCCGGCGCGTACCGCGGCCGCCTCGATCGGAAAGCTCATCTGGATGTCGGCGGCGGTGAACCGGTCGCCGGCGAACCAGGCCGTCTCCGCCAGCGACTGTTCCATCCAGTCCAGGTGCAGCCTGATCTGCGGCCCGATGAAGCCACGCATCGCCTTCTCCACGATGGCCTTCGCCACCGGCCGCACGAAGAACGGCATCGGCGCGCTGCGGATCCGGCCGAACACCAGGCTCATCAGCAGCGGCGGCATCGCCGAGCCCTCGGCGTAATGCATCCAGTAGCGGTAACGCAGGCATTCGGGCGATGCCTGCGGATGCGGCGACGGCGCCAGCGCATGGCCGGTGTCGTAACGCTCGACCAGGTATTCGAGGATCGCACCGGACTCGGCCAGCACCTGCCCGTCATCGACCAGCACCGGCGACTTGCCCAGCGGGTGGATCGCGCGCAGCGCCGGCGGCGCCCGCAGGGTTCCGGGATCGCGCTGGTAGCGGACGATCTGGTACGGCAGCGCCAGTTCCTCGAGCAGCCACAGCACACGCTGCGACCGCGAGCTTTCCAGGTGATGCAGGGTCAACATGGCAGGGGCGGTCCTCGGCTGGCGGAAGGCGCTCGGCGATCCCGGGTTGCCCGGCATCAGGAACGAGACGCCCTGGAAACGAAAAACGCCGGAGGCTTGCGCCCCCGGCGTTTCAGGTCGCTCACCGGCCGAAGCCGGTGGCTAGGCAATTACAGCGCCTGGACCTGGTCGGCCTGCAGGCCTTTCTGGCCCTGCACGACGATGAAGGAGACCTTCTGGCCTTCCTGCAGCGACTTGAAGCCGTTGCCCTGGATCGAACGGAAATGCACGAACAGGTCGGCGCCGCTCTCCGGGGTGATGAAGCCGAAGCCCTTGGCGTCGTTGAACCACTTGACGGTACCGGTCTGACGATCGGACATGTTTGCTAACTCCTCAACTTTGAAATGGAAAACCGGCCGCGGAACACCCGGGTCGGTACTGGGTTGCAGGTGTTAGGCAAAGCGGAACGATGTAGCGGATCGTCAGATCGACTGCACCAGGCCACGATTCACGGTGACCCATGCGAACACAGTGGAGGCACGATACCTGTATTCGAACCGAATAGCGAGTCCCCGGTTCAGCAAATCGCGGAGGCCAGTCCCCAGGCCTCCGCGGCGATCCGGTAGGACGCCACGCGGGCCGCGTGATCGTGGATGTTGGCCACCACGATCAGCTCGTCCGGGCGGTGCCGCGCGACGAAATCGGCCAGGCCCCGGGCCACGGTGTCCGGGCCACCGACCACGCTGCAGGCAAGCGCCCGTTCGACCCCTGCCCGCTCGACCGGCGACCAGTACGCCTCGATGTCGTCGATCGGCGCCGGGATCAGGCCCGGGCTGCCGCGCCGCAGGTTCACGAAGGCCTGCTGCGGGGTGGTGAACAGGCGGCGGGCCTCGGCGTCGGTGGCGGCCGCGACCACGTTCACCGCCAGCATCGCGTACGGCTGCTTCAGGTGGTCGGACGGGCGGAAATCGCGGTGGTACAGCATCAGCGCCTGGTCCATCGCATCGGGGGCGAAATGGGAGGCGAACGCGAATGGCAGCCCCAGGGCGGCAGCCAGCTGGGCGCCGAACAGGCTCGATCCCAGGATCCACACCGGCACCCGCAGGCCGCCACCGGGCACGGCCTGGACCAGCTGTCCCGGCTGGACCGGCGCGAAGTAGCGCAGCAGTTCCTGCACGTCCTGCGGGAAGGCATCGGCGCTGTCGGCGTAGCGGCGCAGGGCGCGGGCGGTGGCCTGATCGGTGCCCGGCGCGCGCCCCAGCCCCAGGTCGATCCGGTCAGGATGCAGGGTGGCCAGGGTGCCGAACTGCTCGGCCACCTGCAGCGGCGCATGGTTGGGCAGCATGATGCCGCCGGCACCGACCCGGATCCGACGGGTGCCGCCGGCGATGTGCCCGATCAGCACCGCCGTGGCGGCGCTGGCGATGCCCGGCATGTTGTGGTGCTCGGCCAGCCAGAAGCGGTTGTAGCCGAGGGCCTCGGCCTGCTGCGCCAGGTCCAGGCTGTTGGCGAAGGCGGTGGCGATGTCGCTGCCTTCGCAGACGGGCGCGAGGTCGAGGACGGAAAGCGGGATCGATGACACCGGTGGAACCCTATGCCTGTTGCGCGACGCCGGGCTGGATCGCCCGCGGCGTGACGTAAGGGCCTTCACGGACCAGGGTGGCGACCCCGTGCCCGCGCTCGGCCAGGTATTCGAGCCATTTGCCGAGGAAGGTGTTCATGCGCAGCCGGTGGCCGATCAGTTCGGCGGCCGGCGGATGGAAGCCGACCACGTCCTGCCAGCGACGGCCGACATAGCAATGCGTGGTCTCGACCTGGCCGGTATCGGTGTAGACCCGCACGTAGGCCGACGGGTCGGGCTCGCCGGTGAGCGGATCGACCAGGTCGTAGGTCAGGCGCAGCTCCAGCGTGTAGCGGTGCCGTTCGATGACGTCCAGGCGCAGGTCCAGGCCATCGCCGACCGAGGACACATAGCGCCCTTCGCTCAGCGCGGCCGGCGCGAACAGGCGCGCCAGCCGCTGATGGTTCTCCGTGTACAGGCCCATGAGCCAGCCGAAACGGCTGAGCCGGGGGAAACGGGTACCGCGCGGGATCACCTGCTGCATGCAACGATCCTACACACAGCCGCCTGCGGACGACAGCCGCGCGGCGGCACACCCCGTTCCATGCAGCGGGCCGTTCAGGCGCAGCGCTCAGAGCATCTCGCGCTGCAGGCCGAGCGTGCTCAGCACCTTGCTGGAGATCTCCTCGATCGAGGTATAGGTGGTGCTCAGGGTCGGGATGCGTTCCATCCGGAACATGGTTTCCGCCGCGAGCACTTCGCGCTTGCAGGTGTCCAGGCGCGCATAGCGCGAGTCCGGCTTGCGCTCCTGCCGGATCTGCTGCAGCCGCACCGGGTCGATGGTCAGACCGAACAGCTTGCGCCGGTGCGCGCGCAGCCGTGGCGGCAGGCGATCGTCTTCCAGGTCCTCGTCGGTGAGCGGATAGTTCGCCGCGCGCACCCCGTAATGCAGCGCCAGGTAGACGCAGGTCGGCGTTTTGCCAGCACGCGAGACGCCGACCAGGATCACGTCCGCCTCGTCGTAGTTGATCGCCACGCCGTCGTCGTGGGTCAAGGCGTAGTTCATCGCGTTGATGCGGCGGTGATAGGTCTCGAAATCGACCATGCCGTGGGCCTGGCCGACCCGCGACTGGCGCGGCTCGTTCAGTTCGCGCTCCAGTGGATCGATGAACGGGGCGAACACATCGAGCATCAACGCGCCGCTTTCGGCCAGCAGCAGGCTCAGCGAGGGATCGACGCAGGAATTGACCACGATCGGCCGCGTGCCATGCAGTTCGCCTGCCTCGACGATGCGCAGGCAGGCCTCGCGCGCCTTTTCCGCATCGTCGACGAAGGAAATCCGGTCGGTCACGAAGCGGAAGCCGCTGAACTGGGTCAGCAGGCTGTGGCCGATCGTTTCGGCAGTGATACCGGTGCCATCGGACACGTAGAAGACCGGACGGATGTCCGTGGTTTCGCTCGTCACCATCTCTTCACCATATGTAGCCGTTTTCAAGCTTGATATGCCCGGATGCTGGGTTGCATCATAACGGTTCCACATACCTTGGACGCGGCCATCGCCCGGCCGGGCGATGGCCCTACGGAGCATCGCGCTTGAACGAGAACATCCTGTGGTTGCACGAACTGCGCCTGGCCGATCTGGCCCGCGTAGGTGGCAAGAATTCGTCGTTGGGCGAAATGATCGGCAACCTCGCCGGTCTGGGCGTCTCGGTGCCCGGGGGCTACGCGACGACGGCGGAAGCCTTCAAGGCCTTCATCGCGCACAACGACCTCTCCAAGCGCATCTTCGACAAGCTGGCCACGCTGGACGTGGAGGACGTCGGCGCCCTGACCGTCGCCGGCAAGGAAATCCGCGGCTGGGTGATCGACGCGCCGCTGCAGCCGGACCTGGATGCCGACATCCGCACGGCCTACGCGACGCTGTCGGCGGAAAACGGCGGTGGTGACGTCGCCGTCGCGGTGCGCTCCTCGGCCACCGCCGAAGATCTGCCCGATGCGTCCTTCGCCGGCCAGCAGGAAACATTCCTCAACGTGACCGGCGCCGACGATGTCGTGCACAAGGTCAAGGAAGTGTTCGCCTCGCTGTACAACGACCGCGCGATCGCCTACCGCGTCCACCACGGCTTCAAGCACGAGGACGTGTTCCTGTCCGCCGGCGTGCAGCTGATGGTGCGCTCGGGCGTGGGGTCTTCCGGCGTGCTGTTCACCCTGGATACCGAGTCCGGCTTCCGCGACGTGGTGTTCGTCACCTCCTCGTTCGGCCTGGGCGAAATGGTCGTGCAGGGTGCGGTCAACCCTGACGAGTTCTACGTCTACAAGCCCACGCTGAGCGCCGGCAAGCCGGCGATCCTGCGCCGCTCGCTGGGTACCAAGGCACTGCGCATGGTGTATTCGGATGTGCCCGGCGAGCGCGTGCGTACCGAGGACACGCCGATCGAACTGCGCAGCACGTTCTCGATCAGCGACGAGGACGTGCAGGAACTGTCCAAACAGGCGCTGGTCATCGAAAAGCACTACGGCCGCCCGATGGACATCGAATGGGCCAAGGACGGTGTCAGCGGCAAGCTGTTCATCGTGCAGGCGCGCCCGGAGACGGTGAAATCGCGCAGCCACGCCACCCAGATCGAACGCTTCGCGTTGACCCAGAAGGACGGCAAGGTGCTGGCCGAGGGTCGCGCCGTCGGCGCCAAGATCGGTGCCGGCACCGCGCGCGTGGTCAAGTCGCTCGACGACATGGCCCGCGTGCAGCCCGGCGACGTGCTGATCGCCGACATGACCGATCCCGACTGGGAGCCGGTGATGAAGCGCGCCTCGGCCATCGTGACCAACCGTGGTGGCCGTACCTGCCACGCGGCGATCATCGCGCGTGAGCTGGGCGTGCCGGCCGTGGTCGGCTCGGGCAACGCCACCCAGCTGATCCAGGACGGCCAGGAAGTGACCGTCAGCTGTGCCGAAGGCGATACCGGCTTCATCTATGAAGGCAAGCTGGAATTCGAGCGCACCACCACGGACCTGGGCAACATGCCGCCGGCGCCGCTGAAGATCATGATGAACGTGGCCAACCCGGAGCGCGCCTTCGATTTCGGCCAGCTGCCGAATGCCGGCATCGGCCTGGCGCGCCTGGAAATGATCATCGCCAGCCACATCGGCATCCACCCGAACGCACTGCTGGAGTATGCGAAGCAGGACGCCGCGACGAAGAAGAAGATCGACGAGAAGATCGCCGGCTACAAGGATCCGGTGAGCTTCTATGTCGACCGCCTGGCCGAAGGCATCGCCACGCTGACCGCGTCGGTCGCGCCGAACCCGGTGATTGTGCGCCTGTCGGACTTCAAGTCCAACGAGTACGCCAACCTGATCGGCGGCAGCAACTACGAGCCGCACGAAGAGAACCCGATGATCGG